>AMWB02070192.1_pt1 | contig 12930 bp, 9 predicted proteins | sample 200311 | NCBI WGS metagenome assembly AMWB02 (sample SAMN02737377, study PRJNA173069) | bioreactor metagenome | biome: anode biofilm in microbial fuel cells | place: USA: California | collected 2010-12-16 | reverse complement strand
ATCAGGTGGGGCAGCTCCTGATGTGCATGGGGGCATCCCCCGGCATCGGCGCCGGGCTGTCCCTCTTTAATACGGAGCGCCGGGTTGTGGCGTTACTGGGAGATTCAACGTTTTATCATGCCGGACTTCCTGGAATCATCAATGCGGTTTTCAATCGCCACCCGATCACCCTGATTTTGATGGAAAACGGCACAACCGCCATGACCGGCCACCAGGATCACGCCGGGTCCGGAAGAAATTTCAATGAGGTCACGGATAAAATCCCGGTTCGAAAGGTACTGGAAGGGCTGGGAGTGAAGCATATTTTTGAGATCGATACCTATCAGCAGTCCGCCCTGACGGAACTGGTTGAAAAAGCGATCGAGATTCCGGAATTCAGTGTTGTCATCGCCCGGCATCCCTGCATGCTCAAATTCATGAGAGAGCAGCGGCAAAAATCCGGATTTGTCGCCAAAAAGGTCCGTATCGATCCGGATACCTGCCAGCGGATTCATGAATGCGTTGAAAAATTCGGTTGCCCGACCTTTGTCCGCAGTCCGGGCGGCAGGGTGGATATCAACCCGGATCTATGCATTGGAGACGGGTCCTGCAGGCAAACCTGTCCGGTCTCGGCCATCGTTCAATAGATAAAGTCGATGGTGTACCAGTCGGTTTCAAAATCCCAGAGGGAAACAAAGAAGAACACATAATGCAGGTAAAACGGAAGGGTGAGTTTGCTGAGCTTGGCCTTGGCCTTAACTTGATATTGCTTGCCTTTTTCAAGCATGTTCAGACTGATGATGCTTAGCCCGTCCACATCGCTCATCAATTTCTGGGCTTCCTCCAGGGACTGGGCCGTACGGATTCTGCCATTTTCCCACGAACGTTCAACTACAAATTCTTTTTTAAGGTTGTTGTATTTGATGGAGTTGGAAATCTCGATATCGGCAATGGCCTTGTCAAACCACATGGAACGTTTTTGATAGAGCTTGATGAAAAACGAAAACGAGGCAGGCACGCCGCTCAGAATGGCATTAACGGTTTGTTCACGGAAGGCACCTTCAACATTCAGATAAACCAGAAGTTCATTGCGGGTATTGGTGACGATCAGATTTGAGAGGGTGGCGTCCTGAGCTGCGTGGGGGTTCTGAATCAGAAAAATCAAACTTAAGAGAACGGCCCCGGCCGATAATAATAACCGGCTTAGCCGGACATGTTTTATCTTAGCAGCAGTTGGCATTGAAACCATTATTCTCACAATTTATTGGAATCACATAAGTTTCCCAGGATGATTTTTCCGAAAAAAATTTTTCCAGAAAGGCGTGGTGAAAAGCATGACCGGATTTATGGGTGACAATGTGGCCAACGATGGGAAGCCCTAATAGCGAAAAATCACCAATGCAGTCCAGGAGTTTATGACGGACAAATTCATCCTGAAACCGAAGTCCGTCCGTATTCAGCACACAGTCCTTATCCACCACAATCGCGTTATCCAGTGAACCGCCCTTGGCAAGGCCAAATCTCTTCAAATATTCAATCTCATGAAGAAAACCAAATGTTCGGGCACTGCTGACTTCTTGCTCGAAAAGCTGATCCGTTACTTCCATCGAAAATGTCTGTTTTTGAATCAACGGATGATCATATTCAATGGAACAGGTGATTTTATAGGAAGGAAAAGGAAAGATGGAAACCGATTTGCCGTCTTTTTCAAGAGTAATGGGTTTTCGGATCACAAAAACGCATTTGGGACCATCCTGCTCCACAATGCCCGCAGCCCGAATCAGCCGGGTAAATGGTGCAGCGCTGCCATCCATGATGGGCATTTCATGCGCATCGACTTCAACCAGGGCGTTATCGACGGATAGCCCGGCAAAGCTGGCCATCAGGTGTTCAATGGTGGACACAATGAAGCCCTCCACACCGATAACGGTTGCAAGGCTGGTGTCTACGACCCTGTTGAAACGGGCAGATATGCTGGGGGAATCCTGAAGATCGGTTCGGATAAACTTGATGCCATGGTTGATTGGCGCAGGTTTGATTTTCAGGTTGACTTCCCTGCCCGAATGGACGCCCACACCGGAACAGCTTATGGCTCTGGCTAAAGTTCTCTGGCGGCAGTACATGCCACTCCTTTCTTTTGTTACGGTCAAGTCAGGACTACAAAACACAGTTCTGATTATTTCTCATATTATAAATTGTTTTTACAAGAAAAACCATCACTTTTATACGAAAGGAAAACCTTTTCCCGTTCCATGTGGCGTCGCCGGCCATTTACCTTTGAAAACAGGGAGAGCAGAGAACTGCTGGCGGTTTCAAGAGAAATATTTCCGCTTTTGTTGACATTATCCCCTGATTTGGATAGCATGGAAGCCTATTCAGACAAAAAAGTGACAGTTTTCAAACACTTGTCTTCTCGCATCAAGGGTCATGAACTCTATCAGGAAGATACAATGATAATCGGACTGGATGTAGGCGGTACCTATACCGATGTGGTCCTTCTCGGCGATGAGGGAATTGTCAGGGCAATCAAGGTTCTTACCGATGCAAAAGCGCTGTTTCAAACCGTGTTGTCCGGACTGGACAAGATTACCGAAGACATCCCTCCCGGGATGATCCGCAGAATCGTATTAAGCACTACCCTGACCACCAATGCCATTGCCCAGGCCAAAATTTCCAATGTCGGCATGATTGTCTCCAGCGGGCCGGGAATCGACCCGGAGCTTTACCGAACCCACCCTCACTATGTTGCAGTCTGCGGTTCCATCGATCACAGGGGCCGGGAAATCGAACCCATCGACACCTGCGAAATCGAGGAGTTTGCCCGTAATTTTGCCGCTGAAGGCATCCGGCATGTGGGTGTGGTGGGTAAATTCTCCACCCGAAATCCCCAGCATGAGATGCTCATTCACGACCGGATTCAGCCATATTTTGAAAAAGTGTTCATGGGCCATCAGATTTCCGGCAATCTCAATTTTCCCAGGCGGATTGCCACGACCTACCTCAATGCCGCGGTCTATCCCATTCACAAAGAGTTTTTCGAAGCGGTTCAGCAGTCTCTTGAGAAAAAAGGGCTGAAGATTCCCATTCATATCATGAAGGCCGACGGCGGCACCATGAATTTTGCTGCATCCATGGACTTTCCGGCCCAGACCATCCTTTCCGGACCGGCAGCCAGCATCATGGGCTCTCTGGCCTTTGCATTCGACGATGAGGAAAGCATCGTCATGGATATCGGGGGAACCACCACGGACATGGCTGTCCTGGTCAACTATGTTCCGGTATTAAATCCCCTGGGAATTTGTCTTGGCCCTTACAAGACGTTGATCCGTTCCCTGGAAAGCCATTCCATACCGATTGGCGGAGATAGTCGAATCACCGTCCGGAATCGCTGTATTCAAATCGGCCCGGAGCGCCTCGGCCCGGCCATGGCTTATGGCGGGACCGAGCCCACCCCTACGGATGCCCTGTGCGTTATGGGAAGGCTTAAAAGCGGGGACAGGGAAAAATCGGTTCAGGGATTTGCGTCAATTGCCCATGATCTTGGCTGTTCCGTCGAAACGGCCGCGCTCCAGGTGATTGATCGGACCTGCCGAACCATTTTGAAGGAAGCTCAAGTGCTGATTGATCGCATCAACCAGAAACCGGTTTACACCATCCATGAACTTCAGGAAGGATATCAGGTCAATCCCCAAAAAATTCTGATTCTGGGAGGCCCGGCCCCGCATTTTGCTCAGCATTTTGAGGATATTTCCAGCTTCAAGGTTGGCGTTGTTCCCAGATGGGATGTGGCCAATGCCATTGGCGCAGCCCTTGCGCGGACCACCTGCGAGGTCAGCCTGTTTGCCGATACCCAGCAGGGATTGGCCATGGCGCCAGAAGAGGGGTTCACTGCCGTGGTAACCCAGGATTTTTCAAATGCGGATGCCGTGCAGACCGCAAAAGAACTCCTCAATCAAAAAGCCGCCAGACAGGGCGCCAGCCCGGAAGAAATGGAAATGGAAATTGTTGAAAACCAACAATTCAATATGATTAAAGGATTTTACACCGTAGGGAAAAATATTCGAGTCAAGGTGCAGATAAAACCCGGCCTGATTGATGAATACGACACGATTGCCGGCATTCTCTCAACGGAGTAATTCATGCTGAAAGCCAGATACAGAACAGGTCTTGTCTTTTTCCCGGCCTTTGACTGGGCCATCAGTCCGACGCATCCTGAACGGGAGGAGCGTCTTCTGTACACTCAGGATCAGGTTTTCGAAGAAGGCGTTCTGGATATTGAGGGCATACGGGAATTCAAACCGGAACTGGTCACCCTTCAGGATGTTCAGCGGGTTCATTTCTGCATCCCGGATGCGGCAAACATCATGACGGAGTCCCATTTCATCAGTGCCGGCGGTGCCAAAACCATCGGCAGGGCCGTAATGGATAAACGGGTGGATCGCGGCTTTGCGCTGGTCAGACCGCCGGGCCATCATGCCATGCGTGTTGTTCATGGGGCCAGGGGGTTTTGCAATGTAAACATCGAAGCCATCATGATCGAATACCTGCGGCAGGCCTACCCCTCTCGGCGGGTAGCCATCGTCGATACCGACTGTCATCATGGGGACGGCACGCAAGACATCTACTGGCATGATCCGGATACATTGTTTATTTCACTTCATCAGGACGGCAGAACGCTTTATCCCGGAACCGGCTTTCCCAATGAAATGGGCGGGCCGACAGCCATCGGCACCACAATCAACTACCCCCTGCCGCCTGAAACCTCCAAAGAGGGTTTTTTATATGCCATTCGGCACGTCGTGCTCCCCATTCTCGATGATTTCAAGCCGGACATCATCATCAATTCCGCTGGGCAGGACAATCATTTTTCAGATCCCATCACCAACATGAATTTTTGCGCGCAAGGGTATGCCGCCCTGACAGAATTGCTGTCGCCGGACATTGCAGTACTGGAAGGCGGGTATTCCATCGAAGGCGCCCTGCCTTATGTCAACCTGGGAATTATTCTGGCAATGGCCGGGATTGATTACAGCAAGATCAGGGAACCCAATTATGATCCTGAGCGCCTCAGGCAGAAACCGGAAATCAGCCGCTGGATTCAAAGAACCGGCGATCAGATACTTTCAAACTGGCGTCAGCGCGATAAAATCAAATCCTATGTTCAGGACGCCCAGCGATTTGCAGAACGCACCCGGAGCGTTTACTACGATACCGATAATATCACTGAAAAACAGGCGGAAACATTACGAATCTGTTCCGACTGCAGCGGTGTTTTGCAGATTGATTCCTCAACAGATGGCGGGAGGCGGATTCTGGCGGTTCATATTCCCTCCCGTGCCTGCAATCGCTGTAAGGAATTGGGATATGAGTGGTTTGACGCTGCGGATAAAAAGAAGTATAATGCCATTTATATTCAGGATCGGCCTGAAGATGCCTATACCAGGATTGCGGGCGCTTTGTAATTTGTAACACTTTGCCCTTTCAATCACATCGGCCTTTTGCATATGCTTCTGAATCTTCATGATATAATACCTCCGATTATCATCGGGCACCGGGGATACCGGGCCGAATATCCGGAAAATACGCTGGCTTCTTTTTCCGCGGCCATGGCCGCTGGTGCCGACATGATCGAGCTGGACGTCACCTTCAGCCGGGATCGCAAGGTGGTGGTGATTCACGATGACTCCCTGAATCGAACCACCAGCGGCTTCGGGCCCGTTCATCTGGCAACGCTTCAGGATCTCAAGCTGCTGGACGCAGGCAGCTGGTTTGATTCCCGTTTTACCGGAGAGTCTCTGCCCACACTCGATGAAGTACTGGCGCTTGCGGGGGGCGACATCCTGATCAATGTCGAAATCAAGTCCAGCGCCTGGGAATCCGGTTTTCCCGAAGATGCCATTGAACGACAGGTGGTTGACCTGATCACCCGGCACGGCCTGCTGCACAGCACACTGATATCGAGTTTCCATGACGGGTTTCTGGCTAAGATCGCTAATATGGCCAATCACCCTGAAATTGCTTTGATCACGGATCGTTCAGCCCCCCCGCACACGATGGATATCTGTAAACGATTGGGCGTTTTTTCATGGCACCCCCATTTCAGGTCTCTGGAACAACACCACATTGACAGATGTCATGCCCAGGGCATTCATGTCTTTCCCTATACCGTCAACGCCGTTGAGGACATTCTGAGGCTGATTCACATGGGCGTGGACGGTATCATCACCGATGACCCCGGTACAGCCATCTCCGGCATTCAAGCCAACCGCATGGCATCAGGATCGGTCCCGCCGGAAAAATAATCGGGTTTTCCGCTCATCGATTTCAATGCAATGTTCAGCAAACAATCACAGGAACTGGAAATGACATTCCCAACCAGCCACCAAACCCTGATTCACAAAGGCAGGGTATTCAACATGTTCCAGGAAACCGTCACCCTTCCCAATGGTGCCGAGATGAAACTCGACGTGATTCGGCACCCCGGCGCAGCCGCCATCGTCCCATTGACCCGGAACAAGACCGTGATTATGATTGAACAATACCGTCATGCCGTGGGCGGAACCATCTGGGAAATTCCGGCGGGGACGCTGGATGACAGAGAATCGCCCCTGTCCTGCGCCCGAAGAGAATTGACCGAAGAAACCGGGTATACGGCAGCCACGTGGCAGAAGCTGGGGGAAATCACTCCGGTGCCGGGATATTCCGATGAACGGATTCAGATTTTTCTGGCAACGGATTTGACACTTTCCTTACAAAGCCTGGACCCGGATGAAGTGCTGGATGTTCGGGAAGTCGCATTTACAGAGGCATTGAATATGATTTCCAATGGCAGCATTCAGGATGCCAAAACCATCTGCGGCCTGTTTATGGCTCATGCCTGGTTGAAGCAGCATCCTTTAGAATAAGGCAACCATGCCAAAAACCAAGAAAAGAGACCATCTGAATCTGCTCTGCGATATCGGTGAACTGGCTACATTGTTGACAGGCAGCAGCAATATCGAAAATTTTCTGCAGCGAACCGCTGCCATGGTATCACGGCATCTGGAAGCTGAGGTCTGCTCCATATACCTGTACGATGATCAGGCTCGTGAACTTGTTTTAAAAGCCACGATCGGCCTCAATCCCGAAGCCGTCAATCAGGTCCGGATGAGACCCGGCGAGGGGCTGGTCGGTTATACCCTGATCAAACAGCAACCCATACGGGAAGGTTCCGCCAGTCGCAATCCCCAGTTCAAGTATTTTGAAGAATCCGGAGAAGACCGGTTCGAAAGCTTTTTAGCCGTTCCGATTTCAAGAGGGATTGAAAACATCGGAGTTCTGGTGGTTCAGCACGAGCAGCGCGATTATTTTGATGAAATGGATGTAATGGCACTGAGAGCTGCGGCATCGCAACTGGCAAGCGCCATTGAAAACGCCAGACTCCTGATGAGCATGAACGGCCAGCAGACCATGTCTGCGAATCCGGCCGTACTTGAGCAGTTGAAATTCATCCGAGGCGAGTGCGCCGGCACCGGTTATGCCAGAGCTCCTTCCACGGTTTTCGGGAAAAGTCATGCGTGGCTGCTTTCCGAGGCTTCCGAAGGGGAGTCCGTTTATACGCTGAAACATTTTCACCAGGCCATCCAATCGACTCTGAATCAGTTGCAGGAACTTCAATCCCGTGTTGCCGAACGACTTCCGGAAAGTGCGTCCCTGATTTTTACAGCCCACTTCATGATCCTCAAAGACGAAAGGTTCATTCAGGAGATTCTCCGGCATATTGAAAAGGGGGTATCTCCGCCCGAGGCTGTCCGACTCGTTGCCCGGCATTATATTTCCCTTTTTTCCGCCAGTCCTTACATGTATCTGCGCGAGAAAGTCAACGACATGGAAGATCTGGCCGGGCGCATCCTGGCCAATTTCCAGGTTCAGGACATGGCTGCTCAACTGCAATGCAAAGGCCGGATCGTCATTGCACGGGAGCTGTATCCATCCGACATACTTAAACTGGCATCCGAGGAGGTTGCCGGAATCATTCTGGTCAGTGGCGGAACCACCTCGCATGTTGCAATCCTTGCCAGATCCATGCAGATCCCCCTGATCATTGCCGACCGGCCCGAGCTTCTGACGCTTCCGGAAGAAACCGCCGTGCTGATGGATGCGGCCAGTTTATCTCTGGGCGGCAATATTTATGTAAATCCTTCCGAAAGAGTGATTAACCAGTTTGAAAGCCGGAACCAGGCCAGGGCGGCAACCTCTTTGCTGGCGGATAGCATGACGCCGACAACCGAAACACGGGATGGCCAGCAGATTCATCTGCTGGCCAATATCAACCTTCTGAGTGAACTGGCCCTTGCCAGGGATCTAAAAGCCGAAGGCGTCGGGCTGTATCGATCCGAATTTCCGTTTCTGATCCGCAACAATTTTCCTTCGGAACAGGAGCAGTACCCGATATATAAGCGCCTGTTTGACGAGATGCCGGATAAAACCATCACCATCCGCACCCTGGATGTCGGTGGGGACAAAATTCTGGCCTATTCAGATGCAGCCGGCGAATCCAATCCGGAACTGGGATTGAGATCGATCCGGTTTTCCCTGAGAAATCCGGATATTTTCGAACAGCAGATCAAGGCCATCTTGCGTGCCGGCGCAGATGTGCGACGCCTCCGCATCATGTTTCCCATGATATCTTCCCTGGATGAATTCCAGACAGCCCGGCGTCTGGTCAGGGATTGCAGGGACGATTTGCAGCGGCAGGGCCTTGATCACCATCCGGCACCCGAGATCGGCATGATGATCGAACTGCCGTCCGTGATGGAAATCATGGATGAACTGGCAGGCGCAGCCGATTTTATCTCCATCGGTACAAACGATTTTGTACAATATTTGCTGGCAGTTGATCGCACCAATGAAAAAGTTGCCGAATACTACCAGCCCTGGCACCCCTCTGTGCTCAGGAGTTTATCCAGAATCGTCGGCACCCTGATTCAGCAAAACAAGGAAGTATCCATCTGCGGTGAAATGGCTCACGAACCTGAATACATCCCGTTTTTCTTAGGAATCGGTGTTCGAAACCTCAGTGTCGATCCGCAGTTTCTGCCCCTGGTTCAACAGACAATTCAGCGGCTGCGTCTCACGGATGCCGGGAAATACGCACAACTGCTCTTATCGGAGTCAACCCTGAAAGGCACACGTGAAATCATGGACAGGTATTTGGCAACCGCATAAGTCCGAAAATGGCTGAAACCCGACTTTCATCTCGCCCCCTCTTTCCAGATGGATGCCGTCGTACAAATGATTTTTTGTAACATTTTGACATAACTATTATATAACCCAATTGCTCGACCAAGGCATTTTATGTCGCCGCTTCCGAATACGCATTTTGTTTTTTTGGACAAACAGGGAAAACGCTGGCCCAAGCTTCGTCTCTTCATTTTGCTTTCCGGCGTTATTCTATTCCTGTGTTCCGTGTTTTTTGTGCAGTCCCTTTTTGTTATGACAAAGCTTCAACTGCCGCCATCCATTCAGCAATTGAGAGAAAGGCTCCAGGTCCTTCAAAAAAAGGACTCGCTGCTTCAGGCGTTGTCGCCCAAACCCTTATGGCTGGAATTTACCCGGGCCGTAAAAACCGGCCCCAATAAAGCGATTGCCTCTTCCAAAGCCCTGCCGGCAAAAAATTCGCACCGGAAAATCCGCCTGGGGTTTTATGCGCAGTGGAATCCCAACAGCATTTTGTCGTTCCGGGCGCATGCGGATCAGTTGACCCATGTCTGCCCCGAATGGCTGACGATGGTGGACGGAAACGGGACCCTGGCTGTAAAACCGGACTCCGATATTCAGTCTCAGGCCCGTCAGAAAGGCATTATTTTACTGCCGCTGCTGAGCAATCTCACCCGGGACACCTGGCAGCCCGAAGCTGTAGAGGGCGTTGCAAACGGCCCGGATGACAGACGGAGCCGCTTTATTTCAGAACTGGTCGTTCAACTGGAAAAGGCCGAGGCCGGCGGGGTCGTCATTGACTGGGGTCAGGTGGATCCCACCTACCGGCAGAACATCACCCGGCTGATCCAGAACATTGCCGTTGCCCTTCATGCCAGGCACATGGAACTCTGGCTGCGCATACCGATGGGGCGTGAACTGAAGCTCTTTGATCTGGATGCACTTGCCGCAGACGTGGATCACTTCGTGGCCTCCCTTCATGATGAAAATTCCGAATCAGATCCGCCCGGCCCCGTTGCATCCCAGAACTGGTTTGAAGGCTGGCTCAATGCCGTCATCGCCTACGGAAAACCGTCTCAGTGGATTGTGGAATTGGGCTCATACGGGTATGACTGGACAAGCGGCGAGAAAAAGGCCGAAACCGTCAGCTTTGCAGACGTCATGACCCGTGCGGGTCGATCCGGACTTCAGACCAATGAGGTCAAGGCTCCGGTTTACAACCCCAGTTTTTCCTATACGGACTCCGGCACGGAACATACGGTATGGTTTCTGGATGTCGCAACCTTTGCCAATCAATTTAAAACAGCCCGGAGTCTGAATGTCGGGGGAATTGCCATTTTCCAATTGGGATCGGAAGATCCGGCCATCTGGACGGCGCTTCGCATAAAACCGTTTGAGCTGACGGAAGACACACTGGATAAAATCAGCACGCTGAAGGCCGGCGGCATCACCCATGTCGGCAAGGGAGAGTTTCTAACCATCGAAGATACCCGCTCGATCGGAATCCGGCAACTTCAACTGGACTCTACCGGAAGGGTTACGGAAAGATACGAGAAATTTCCCAGCTATCTGACGGTGAGCCATCAGGGAAACGGGAAGGATGACGAAGTGGCCATCAGCTTTGATGATGGTCCGGATTCGGGGTGGACACCGCAGCTTCTGGATATTCTCAAGGCCAGAGGGGTAAAGGCTTCGTTTTTTGTGGTGGGTTCTAAAATGGAGGAATATCCCGGGCTTGTCCGGCGCATTGTAGCGGAAGGGCATGAAATCGGAGTTCATACTTATACCCATCCCGATCTGTCACAGATTTCAGAAGAGCGCGTGAAGCTCGAACTGAATGCCACACAGCGTCTTATCGAAACCCTGACGGGCAGATCTACCATTTTGTTTCGCCCACCCTACAACGCGGACTCCCGACCCACCGGCCTTTCGGAAATCCTGCCGCTGAAGATGGCTCAGGACATGGGATATCTGACCGTAACAGAGGATATTGACCCGGAAGACTGGGCTCAGCCCGGCGTTGCACAGATACTGGAACGGGTCAAACATTTCCGGCAGATGGACGGCAAAATCGTACTCCTCCATGACGCCGGCGGAGACCGCACCCAGACCGTTGAAGCGCTGCCGCTGATTCTGGATTACCTTGAAGACCGGGGGGACCGGATCGTTTCATTAACCCGACTTCTGGGAGAATCTCCGGATATCGTGATGCCGCATATTCAAAAAGGGATGATGCCGGTTACCCGAATGGTCAGCGGAAGCGGCTTCCGGATTCTTCATGCGGTGACGATGTTTTTATGGGCCTTTATGATTGTCGCGACCCTGCTGGTTGTTCTGCGCACCCTTGCCGTTACGGTATTGGCCCTGGTTCATCAGCGAAGGACCGCCGGCGGATGCGCCTCCTCCGGTTTCAGCCCTCCCCTGAGTGTCTTAATCGCCGCTTACAACGAGGAAAAGGTGATTGAAAAAACGCTGCAATCCGTATTGGCCACAACATACGCCGGATGTATTTCGGTCTGGGTGGTTGATGACGGCTCCGCGGACAACACCGCCCGGGTCGTGGAAGCCTGTTCCCAAATCGATCGCCGGGTCCACCTGATCCGCCAGACCAACCAGGGGAAAGCCCTGGCGCTTCGAAACGGACTGGCATCGATCACGGATGACATAGTGGTCATGCTGGATGCCGATACCCGGTTTCAGCCGGAAACCCTGGCGCGATTGGTTCAGCCGCTTCAGGACAAAAATGTGGCCGCCGTATCCGGACATGCCAAGGTAGGCAACCTGCGCAGATTTATTGCCCGCTGTCAGGCCCTGGAATACATCTGCGGATTCAACCTGGACCGCCGGGCCTATCACCACCTCAACTGCATCACGGTTGTTCCGGGAGCAATCAGCGCTTTCCGAAAAAATGCCGTTCTTCAGGCCATTGGCATCAGCACCGATACACTGGCGGAGGATACGGACTTGACCCTGAGCCTGCACCGGGAAGGATTCCGGATTGCTTATGTCCCGGATGCCCTGGCGTTTACAGAGGCCCCTGAAACCATCGTCAACCTTGCCAAACAGCGCTTTCGCTGGGCGTTTGGAACCATTCAGTGTCTCTGGAAGCATCGGGATATGGTATTAAATCCCCGCTTCAAGGCATTGGGGTGTTTCAGCCTGCCCGGCATCTGGTTTTTTCAGGTGCTTCTGGTTGCGATCGCACCGGTGATTGATGCTCTGGTCATCGGTTCACTGCTTCTTGGGAAAAGCAGCCCGTCTCTGTATGCGTATTTCGGCATTTTTCTCCTGATGGATTTCCTTCTGGCAGCACTGGCATGCCTGATGGAGCACGAACCGATTCGCCGGGCATGGTTGATCCTTCCCATGCGGTTTGTTTACCGGCCGATGCTGAGCTGGGTAGTATGGAAAGCGCTGATTAAAGCGGCAAAGGGGGCGTTGGTGAATTGGGGAAAACTGGAACGAACCGCATCCGTATCTTGATGTTTTATATAAACCGCCATGTATCATTTGACACAGGAAAGACAGATGACCATTCGTGAATTCCTTAAAGAAAAGCGGATAAAGCGCCCAGAACACCTGCAGAGCATCGGCCTGCAACCCGGCGGATCTGTTTTTATACGCAAGTTGCAGTTCAGAGGGATATCATCGGCAGCTCTTTTTCTTCTCTTGATCGGCGTCGCTATCTGTTCAGATCAGACAATTGTCCGTGCAACGGAAAAGCCGGAGCCGATTATTCAGGAATTGGCCGGT
>AMWB02125267.1_pt1 | contig 12941 bp, 9 predicted proteins | sample 200311 | NCBI WGS metagenome assembly AMWB02 (sample SAMN02737377, study PRJNA173069) | bioreactor metagenome | biome: anode biofilm in microbial fuel cells | place: USA: California | collected 2010-12-16 | reverse complement strand
CGAGCCCCAGCCGTAGCGCAAATCGCGGCGGCTGACCGCGAGCGTTTTCCAATCCTCGGACAGCCGCACATTCCGAAAGATTTTCAGGAACGTGTTTCCCTTCCCGTCATCCACTTTGAATTCGAGATTGTTGCGGAGTCCGGAGCCCTTGATCGGGAACGAAATCTCGAAGTTCTCCGGAAGCGTGTCCCGCAAATCGCGGCCCGCGACGACGTACGAAGACGCCCCGAGGTCGAAAGACAACTTCAGGGCGGCGGCGTCGTTCGTCTGGACGCCCTGGACGGCGATCGTGGCCTCCTGCGGACAGAGCCCATTCCAGTCGGCGGGTTGTTCAAACGACTCGATCACGCGGACCGTCCCCGTCTGCGCGAACACGGCCGGAGCCGCGGCCAGGACAACAGCCGCAAATCGAAAGAGACCTTGGATGGATTTCATTGAAGGCAGAATACGCACACGTGTGCGTTATGTCAATAGCGCAGGGCGCCACGCGGCGGGACGCCTAGGGTTTGTGCACATTAAACCGATAAAACCGGCGCCCGGAGGCGGGTGCGGAGGATGTGGTGTTCGTGCCCTCGTCGTCCGTGAAGGTGTGCGTCGTCGAGGTCGGGCTGGCCTCCAGCCACGAGCCGACGCCCAGGTTCGTATTGCCGAACGGGGACCACGGCATGTTGTTGCTCATGCCTCTGTCGCCGTAGAAGATCATGTAGTGCCGCCCCGGTTCCGTGGAGACCGTAACGCTGCGGTTTGAGGTTCCGTCTGCGCTGGAGACGGAGATGACCTTGAACACCGATCCGACGTTCGTCGGCTGCGTGCCCGAGATGTACTCGTCGTAGTCGCCCGCGCCATCGCCATCGTTGTCGTTCGCTGCGGCGTTGGTCAGGTTCTGGAAGTTGATCCATTCCCAGCCGTCGCCGATCCCGTTTCCGTTCCAGTCGAACGGGACGGTGATCGTCGTGCTGTTCGTCGCGGACAGCCCCTGGTCGTCCGTGGCGACGAACGTGACGGGATTGGTGGTGTTCTCGAACGCCGGCGTCGCCGTCCACGAAAAAACTCCGCCGACAAATGTTACATCTGGAAGGACGGCCGCATTCGTGAGTGTAACAATTGTTCCGTCGGGATCGGTGGCGGTGACGGTGAAGTTTGTCGATGCTCCGACCGGCAGAATGTGCGGGCCCGGCAGGTTGATCACCGGCGCCAAGTTGTCCTCTTCGATCTTCAGGAACTGCACGAGCTCGCCGTCAGCCGTGATCGGCTGGGCGGCCGTTCCGGCGTTCAGGGAGACCCACAGGCCGCTATTGTAAAGCGTGGAGCCGGAAACATTTGTCCAAACGTATGTGGCGAGCGCGTTACTCGAAACGAGGTTGCGGGCTTTGTAGAACTTCGACGTGTTGAGGCCGAGCAGGCTCCACACGGGCTGGAGATTGTAGGTTGCGCTCGCGCCGACGTGCGTGCCCTCGTCGTTGCGGAGCAGGAGCGCGAACGCGAGAACGACGTCGCTCGTGCGCGGCGAGGCGTAGGGCGTCTGGTACTTCGCCGCGGCGAGGATGCGCGACTCGTCGCCGCCGCCGACCTTGCTGAGGAACCAGCGGTTCTGGCTCCGGAGCGCGGCGCTGTTGTGCCGCGCCCAGTTGACGCGCCCGTACCACTGCGCGAGATCCGTGCCGCCGTAGTCGGGCGTGTTGGTCCAGACCGTGAGCTGGTTCCACTGCTTGAAGTTCGGGATGAACTTGCCGAAGTTCTCCTCGTGTGGCGTCTTGAATCCGGTGTTCTTCGTCACCGAGCCCGCCCAGTTCTGGATGCCCTGCTCCTGCCCGTAGAAGATCATCGGGATGCCGTCGACGGCCGACACGGCTCCGTAGCGCGACGCGACCATCCACGTGTCGTTGCCGGGCAGGATCTCGTCGTGCGAGGTCAGGTTCAGCAGGACCGCGCCGCCGCTGTACGCCGTGCGCCGGTCCTCGAGCGCCTGCTTCAGCGCCCACGAGTCGTTGATCCGCTCCTGCGTGAACTTGAAGACGAGGTTCTCGTTCAGCACGTCGAAGTGGCGGTTGGAGCGGTAGCCCGGCTTGCCGCCGTCGAGCGTCTCGGCCATGAAGAGGAAGTTCCACTTCATGTGCCGCGTGCGGTTGATGATGTACTCCCAAAGCTGCGGCGGCAGGCCCTGGCCGAAGTCACAACGCAGGCCGTCGATGCCGCGGTCGTCCTGCGCGGCGACCCACGAATTCGTGCCGGCGTGGCCGGTCTTCCTGAGCCAGAACTCGGTGTAGTAGGCCATGTACCGCCAGAGGTCCATCTCGTTGGCGGCGGTCATGCCGGCGAAGTCGTACACATCATCCTCGTTCAGGTAGTCGCCGTTGTTGTCCGGGTTGTGCCGCACGAGCGCGGAGTACTTCCCGTAGTACAGCTCCGCCACGTCGAACCACTTGCCGAAGTCGCCGCGGTCCGGCGCGGTGGCGATGTCGTTGCTGGTCGCGCTGTGATAGTACGTCGCGGGCAAGCCATAGTCCGTCCAGAGCGCGTACCAGCCCGGCTTGAACCAGCCGATGCGGTCGTTGACGTTCGTGCAGTAGTTGAAGTTCGTGCCGCCCTCGCCGAACACCGCGTCCCACGAGGTGTGGTTGAACACGCCGTCGAGCATCACGTTGATCGTGCCGACCGTGCCGGTGTACGCGTCGCACCTGGCGACGAAGTTCGTGAACTCCCTCATTGCGCCCGCCTCGGTCGTGTCGTCGCCGTAGTACTTCGAGACGGCGAAATAGTTCTTTGTCGCGTACGGGCTGCCCGGCGTGTACGAGTCCTTCCGCTCCTCGGCGTTCGGGTGGATCGGCTGGAACCACAGGCAGTTGACCTGGATGAAGTTCAGGTAGTCGAGGTTGAACGGGTCGTAGCCGTCGGAGTCGCCGTCGGCCGCGCCGAGCAGGTCCTTGAACGTGCTGCGGCCCACCTCGGAGTTGTCCGTCGCCTCGACCGTCAGCGTGTTGAGCTCGTACATCGTCTGCGCGAGGACTTTTTTCGGCGAGACGACGATCGCGTGGTCGCGCAGGCCGCCCGAGGAATACCAGTTCCAGTTCGTCGCGTTCGTGGCATTCTTCTGGTAGCGCGCCGTGAGCCGGTACGCGCCGCAGCGGCTGACGATGCCGGTCCAGTAATACGTGGACGCGCCGCTCATCGTGAACGCGGTGAAGTACGCGCCGGTGTCGGCGGNNGTGAGCAGGTTGCCGTCCGGCGGCTTGATGCCGTCCGCGTACCCGTCGCCACTGATCAGCGCGTTCGTGTAATCCACGTCGCACAAGTCGCGGCGGTTGAGGTTGCAGAAGACCTGGACGTTCGAGGCGCCGGCTTCGGGCGTGTAGACGACCGTCACGTATTGCGTCTCGTGCGCGGCCTCGTCGATGAAGAACTTCGTGGTCGTGTAGTCGGCGTTGACGCCGTTCACGGTGAGGCCGGCCGCGCCGGGCACGAAGAGGGAGAACACGAAGGTCTGGTTGTCCTGCCCGGACGTGCCGTACTCGGCGAATCGCTCGATGCCGCCGGTCTTCCACGCGCCGATCTTGTACCTGATCGTGCTGCCGTCGGTCGACGGCAGGTTGGTCAGCGTGCCCATCCACCACATCGCGTCGCCGTCCGCATACGTGTCTTCCTCCATGTGGTCGAAGCTCATCATCTGAACCATCGTCGACGCGCCGGGGACGCCGTTGGTGCCGGACGGCTCCGCGCCGTTCGTCGTGTAGTAGATTGCCGCGTAGTCCACCCAGCGGTTCGTGCCGATCCCCTGCGCATAGCCGATCTTCGCCCAGCACTGGACGGCGCCGCTGCCGACGTTCACGCGATTCGTGTTGTGCCAGATGTACGCCGCCTCCGTGCCGGGTTCGCCGCCCATCGTGAACGAGAACGGATGCGCCTGCGCGTTGCTCGCCGCTAGATACGTCACGCTTGATGCTCCGTCGTTCGTCGTGCCGATGTAGGTGGTGTTGTGGTCGGTGTAAGTCACGGACAAGTAATATTCCACGACGTTCGTATTCCCGTACGTTCCCGCCGGGATGATCGACTTCCAGTACTTGTTGTTATCGATCTGGTTGTCGTACGAAAGGTTTGTCGCGGTCCAGCTGGCGGCGCCCGCGAGGCGGTGGTACAGCGTGCCGCCCGACTGGTCGGCCGCATTGCCGGCGCCCTGGAACTGGTTGCCGTTGTAGATGTACACCGCGTTGTTGGAGTAGGGGCTTTGCGGGTTGCGCATCGTGGTGCCGACCGGCTCCGCGTTGGCCGGGATGTGCCAGCAGTTCGCTCCGCCGAACCGGAAGCTGTAGTTCGTCGTTCCCGATTTTTTGCCGCGGAGCGTGCAGAGGTCGGGATCGGCCGTGATCTGGTTCGACGGCATGGTGGATGTCAGGGCGTAATACTCGATCCTCGATCCGGCGGCTGCGGGAATCGTCGCGGAGTAATTCGTCGAGCTGCCAAATGCCGCGGCGGTCAGCTTGCTGAACCCCCAGCTGTTCGTCGTGTAGCGGATCCAGATGTTCTCCTGCGGGCTCTTCGCTGCGCTGAGCTGGATCATGACGGGCGCGCCCGCGGCCCATGGATCCGCGAGCTGGACGTCCGCGCGAACGACGGACACGGGATCGCTGTCCGTCTCCATCACGACGTAGGAGGTGTGTTCCGTGTTCACGTTGAAGTGGTACCGCTTGCTGGAGAGGGCGCTGAAGCTGAGGTTGCTGCCGCCCGATGAGAGCGATCCGATCGTCGAGTTTTTGGTGGCGCTGCTGCCGGCGCCCCAGTTTTCCGTCCAATCGCCGAAGCGGTCGAACTTGAACTCCGAGGTCGCGTCATCCGCGCCGCAGGTCACGCTGACCTTCCAGACGCTTCCGAAGTCCGTGTCTTGGGCCATCCAACTTGTGCCCCAGGAATTCATCTCGCCGCGGTAGGATTCGGCGGTTGCGGAACCGGCGAATGTGCACAGGATGGCCGCGAGGAAGAAAGAGGAAAATCGATTCATGACCTTGCCTCCCGATGACGGCTGTTTATGAATTGTAAAGCGATTGACTTGCCTTTCAAATTACCTTTGTGCCAGAATGGTGTCAATCAATGCGGGCTGTCGGTACGGGGTGGCGGAAAAAGAAAGTGGCCGAGGGCCCTTTACGGGTTGCCCCCCTTGGGCATATAAATAGCGTCAGCCGCGGGACGTACAGCTGTGCGGGTAACAGTTTGTGCAGCGGAGCGGGAATGTGACTAAAGAATCGCCTAAAAAGCAGCCCCCCGAAAAGTCCTTGCCTCTTCGAGCCCTCGATTTCCTCAATGATGGGGTGATGATTGCCGATCTGCAGGGCAAGATCATTTATGCGGACGCCGCGATGGGCCGCATGCTCGGTGTGAACCCTGGGAAGGTCATTGAGCAGCCGGTCGAATTGGACGGCCGTTTTCAGTTTCAGGGTGGGTTGTCCTTCGGCGACATCGCGAAGGCGTCGGAGAAGGAGGATGTGTGGGTTGGCGAGGCGACCTGCATTTCCGACGATAATCACGCGCTGTTGCTGGATGTCCGGGTCTCCCCTTTGAACGACTCGAACGGCGGGCATATCGGGTCCATGATCGTGGCTCGTGACGTCACCCGCGAACGTTCTCTCGAAAAGCAGGTTCTTCAATCGCAGCAGATGGAGCTGGTCGAGAACCTTTCCATCGGAATCGCCCACGAATTCAAGAACCTGCTGACCGTCATCATGGCCTACGCCTCGTTGCTCCAGGACCAGATGGCCGGCCAGCCGTTCCAGAAGGACATCGCCAAGATTCTGGATGCCGCGCAAACGGCCAACGAACTGACGGGTCGTCTCCTTTCCGTCACGCGCCATTCGGCGCCGCGGATGGAGAACGTGGATATCCAGGTGGTGCTGAACGACGTGGTCGCGATGCTGAAGAAGACCCTTCCGCGCAACGTCTCGCTGTTCGCGCCTGAAAAAACGTCTTTGCCCAAGGTGCACACCGACCCGGTCGTGCTGTACCGCGCGCTGCTGAACCTCTGCCTGAACGCGCGGGACGCGATGCCCGACGGCGGCAACCTCTCCATCGAGGTGGACTTGGTCAAGGTGGAGCAGGAAGATCTCGAGCGCTGGCCGGAGCGCATGCCGGGCTCCTACATCACCATCTCCGTGACCGACACCGGCCACGGGATGGCGCAGGACGTCAAACAGCACATTTTCGAGCCGTTCTTCACGACCAAGAAAGCCGGCACGGGGCTGGGCCTCAGCGTGGTGCAGCACACGATCCGCGCGATGGGTGGCTGGGTGACGGTTTATTCAGAGCAGAACCTTGGCGCCTGCTTCCGGCTCTACATTCCAACGGCCAAACCGGATACGCCGGTGGTGGTCGAAGAGCGCGATATCGAAGCCATTCCGGGCGGGACGGAGACGATTCTCGTTGTGGACGACGATCCGCTGGCCCTGAGCATCACCCAGCGGCTTCTGCACAAGTCCGGCTACACCGTCTGGACGGCGACCGGCGGCGAAGAGGCCATTAACACGTACAAGCAGCACGCGTCGAAGATCGACATTGTCCTGTTGGATGTCGTCATGCCGTACGTGAATGGCGAAGAAGTCTACCGCGAACTCGTACGCATCAACCCGAAGGTCGCGATCCTGGTTGTCTCGGGATTCACGCCGAAGACCGCCGAGCGACTGCTCAAAGTGTCCGGCGCGCGATTCCTATCCAAACCGTTCAGCCGCCAGAAGCTCGCCGTCGAGGTCCGCACGATTCTCGACGCGCGGAAGAAGTAGGAAGAAGTCCAAAGTCTAAAGTCCAAGGTCCAAAAGTACTCCGCCCTTTAGACTTTGGACCTTGGATTTTGGACTACCCCCGTCATATTACTTCTATCTTGGAGGGCCTGCCCATGACACGAGTACTGGTTCCGATGGCTGACGGCACGGAAGAGATGGAAGCCGTCATTGTGATCGACACGTTGCGGCGCGCGAAATGGGAGGTTGTCGCCGCCGGCACGAAAAAGGGTGTCATCACGGCCTCGCGCGGCGTGAAGATCGTCCCCGACGTCGCGTGGGACGAGATCGATCCTTCCTCGTTCGACGTGATCGTCGTGCCGGGCGGGGCGAAGGGCGTCGAAAATCTTCTCAAGGAAGAGTCTTTGCGCGAGGCAATCCGCAGCCTGCATCGCGCGGGGAAGATTGTTGCGGCGGTGTGCGCCGGGCCCTTGGTTCTTCAGCATGCGGGCGTGCTGGCGGGCCGCAAGGCGACGTGCCATCCCGACGTTGTGCCGAAGCTCACGCAGGCGCAATACGTGAATGAGGCTGTGGTGGTTGACGGAAGCGTCATCACAAGCCAGGGAGCGGGTACATGTTTCAAGTTCGCACTAGCGATCGTTGCGAAAGTGGACGGCTCTGAAAAAGCGGAGGCGGTCGCGCGCGGGATGGTTGTAAAACAGGCGGATTTCGAGACGCGAGGGAGTTGAAAAACACCCCAAAAAAACGTAAAAAAACACTTGTTTTGCCCATAAATCACACCACAATGCCGAATGAAATTGGATCGGATTTGGTCAGTAGGCAGCAAACTCAAACCGAAGGAGGATAGTCATGGCGTTGACCAAGGCTCAGATTCAGGGACAGTTGGCAGAGAAGACAGGTCTCGCGAAGAAGCAGGTCGGTCTGTTTTTCGATGAACTGTGCAAGCTCGCTTACAAGGAAGCGAAGAACAGCTTCACGATTCCCGGTCTCGGCAAGCTCGTCCTCGTGAATCGCGCTGCTCGCATCGGCCGCAATCCGGCGACAGGCGAACAGATTCAGATTCCGGCCAAGAAGGTTGTGAAGTTCCGCGTGGCGAAGGCTGCGAAGGACGCGATCCTCGGCCGCTAAACTGACAATCCTAGACGTTTTAGGTTGGAAAAAGGATGACTGGAAACAGTCATCCTTTTTCGTTTGGGAAGACGTGTTGAAAGAAAGCGAGCCCGCCTGGCCGGGGCTTTCATTTCAGCCAGAAGCTTGTGCCGCAGGCAGGCTAGGTTCGTTCGACCCTGGCGCGTTGTGCGCCCACGCCTTCAATGGCGGTTTCCACGATGTCTCCGGGCCGGAAAACAACCGCCGGCTTGTGGGCTGATCCGATTCCACCGGGCGTTCCGGTGGACATGAGATCGCCGGGCTCCAGCGTCATGGTGGCGCTGATGAACGAGATCAGGTGTGCGATCTTGAAGATCATATTGGCCGTGTTGTTGTCCTGCAACGTGCTCCCGTTGACCTTGGAACAGAGCCGCAGGTTCTGCGGGTCGCGGATTTCGTCCGGCGTGACGAGGTATGGGCCAAGCGGGCAGAACGTGTCGGCGCTCTTCGCGCGGAACCACTGTTTGCCCTCTTTCTGGGCCTCGCGATCGGTGACATCGTTCAGAACGGTATAACCGGCGATGAACTGAAGGGCGTCGGATTCCGAAACGCGGCATGCCGTTTTGCCGATCACGACCGCAAGTTCGACTTCGCCGTCGACGATGTTCGCGCCTCGCGGGAGGACGATCGGGTCGAACGGTCCGACGAGCGACGTGGGCGCCTTGCTGAAGAGGATGGGGGACGAAGGAATTTCAGCGTCGAACTCCGCCGCGTGATCCGCATAGTTCTTTCCAAGGCAGACGATTTTTCCGGGTCTCGCGACGGGCGGGCCGAGGCGCACGCCGTCGGCCGGGACGGTTTTGAGCGACGGCTCCTTCAAGAGGGCCTGGATGCGCTGGATTCCCCAGTGCGTGAGGAAGTGGCCGTTGAAATCCTCGATATCGAACGCCATCGCGCGGACGTCGAGGATCTTCGAATCCTTCTCCATCAACACACCGGGGCGTTCTTCACCGCGTGGGCCGAAACGAACGAGCTTCATGCGTGAATCCTCCGGAATGCCCAATGGCCAAGTCTTAATGACCAAGGAATGACCAATGACGCAGAGAAAGAATGGCCCAGAATATCATTCATTGGACATTTGCTTTGACGTCGCCTGTCCTTCCGGCCCCAGAACGCTCCGGTCGAACGAAGTTTTCCCGAGCACGACGTCGGCGGTTTTGAAATGGCACTTGGCGATATCGAGCAGGATCTGGGGTGTGTTCTTGCCGATCAGCTTGACCGCGGTGTCCTGCACCTGGGCCGACGCGCCTTTCGGAATGGCGACACCGAATTTCTTCTGGAGGTCGATGAGCGCGAGCAGGAACCCGGCGCGCGCGAGGATGGAAGCGGCGGCGACGGCCATATCGGACTCCGCCTTGTGGCGCTGGACGAGTTCGATCTTCCGGCCCTTCTTCATGAGCGCCTGCTCGATCTGCCGTTTCGGGCCGAACTGGTCGGAGATGGCGCGTGGGCAATCCGGCACCTTCTCGAGAAGGTTCTCGATGGCCCTCGCGTGGCCCCAGGCGAGGATCTTGTTGACGTTGCGCATGCTGGCGTAGAGGCGGTTGTACGCGCGGGGACCGATGGTCACGATCGCGAACCGCTCGCCGAGCAGCTTGCGGATATCCCGGGCCATCTCGAGCGCCTTGCGGTCGCTCGTAATGGTCTTGCTGTCGCGGACGTTCATTTCCTGCAGGGCGTCCGTCAGGCGATCATCAGCGTAGGCCGCGGCGATGACGAGGGGGCCGAAGAAATCGCCCTTGCCGCTTTCGTCGATGCCCATGTGGGGTTGTGACGCTTCGGGGTTGAGGATTTTCTCGTAGCCGAGATGCGCTTCCTGAAGAACCTGGGGTTCGAGAACAAACGTCACCCAGTCCTGTGCCCCGCGACCCTGGACGAGGCATTTGCCGCTCTTGTAGAGGGCGATATTGCAGTCCTGACCCTCCGCCGCCGCGATGGTGTGTTCGACCTCTCGCGGGATGTAGTTTCCGGCCTTCAAAAGAGCAACGAGGGTGGCCTGCTGTCCCGGGTTCAGTTTGAAGGTAAACGAGGTTCTCGGCGTCATGCGCAAACAGTATCAAAAGGGATATTCGGTGACAACCAGAGGCCGCGTGACCCGAGAGGGGTTGAATCCGCCGAGATTTTCACAAAAACGCCGCGTATTTCGCGGAAATTGTTGTTGACCGGTTCTCTCGCATCGGGGTACTAATGCTCCATACGTAGTCGTAACTACATTCATGTACGGGGTTTGTTCTGTCAGTTTGTGGCAAACGCCATGGGTGATCTGAACGTGGAGGTCTCAAATATGAAGAAAATGTGGTCGGTGTTGTTGGTTGCAGTTCTTTGCATCGCATTTACCGTTCCCTCCGTAACCGCCGCAGAAAAGAAACCTCAACCCGTCAAGGAGAAAAAGGCTCCTGCGACCAAGACGGCCGAGGTCACCCAAGCCGAACTGGCCCATCTCCTCATTCAGGTTCTGGGTCTTTCGCGGTTCCTCCCGGCAGCCCCCAGCGACCAGCAGTGCTTTGCGTTGCTCATGGATAACGGCATTGCCCCGAAGGATGGATGGAAACCCGGCAGCCCGGTGGTGAAGGCGGATCTGGCCCGCGTGATTGTGCAGGCGATGAAGAAACAGGGCGACATCAAACACCCCGAGGATCCGAAGGAATGGATCGACTACCTGAAAGCCCAAGGCGTTCCGCTCGACGCCGTGGGCGAAACCGCGAGCTACGTCGAACCTTTGGCAGAACCGGTGGCGGTCCATGTGGCCTCGCCCCAGGTCGATCCGCTGGATAAGCGTCACAAGTTCAATCCGCTCGACGAGACCCAGTACGGCGTGGATATGGCCTATGTGGTGCGCGTGTTGAGCCAGTTTGAATTCATTGCCAACGAGTTCAAGCCGAAACCCGTGACCCAGGACTGAGGCAGACGATTTTCGAGGATGAATTGTGGTGCATCAACGGAACCGAGGAGATAGGCCGATGAAATGGACAAAATGGCTGTGTGCTTTTCTGTTTGTGCTGGTAATTGCTGATGCCGCGTGGGCCCGCGAGGGAGCAAAGCCGTTCCAGGTCAACAACCGCCTGCGCTTCGAGTATGACGACAACATTTACCAGTCTGAAAATGACAAGGAAAGCAGCTTCAAGATCATTGAAGAGCTGGAATTCCTCGTCAATTTCAACCTGCAAAACACGTACATCGGCGTGCGCTATCGCCCCTCCTATGTGTGGTGGGACGAGAGGCCGTCCGACAGCACCGATTTCCAGAATGAACTGGACTTCATCCTGAACCAGACGTTCTCGCCCCGGTTGACCTTGAGCGTGGTGGATACCCTGCGCCGCGGCGAATCCCCCAAGCTGAAGGATGACGCCGGCAATGTGGTCCGGGAGAACAGCGATTTCTACTACAACACCCTCAACGGCACCTTGGGATATCTCCTTCGGCCGTCGACCCGGTTGGAACTGGCCGGCCGGTACATCGCCCTGCGGTATGACGAGGACATGTATTCCGACTCTGAGGATTACGACCTGTACGTCGGCGGTCTGACCCTGCGTCACCAGGTGGTTCCGGAGACCACGCTGATTGGCGAGTTCCGCGGTGAGGGCGTCGAGTACGAAGGCCCGGATCGCGGTTCGAAGAGCGTGTATGTGGGCGGCGGTGTTGAGCAGATCTTCAGCCCCAGCCTGATTGGTAATGTGGTGGGCGGCTACCAGCAGAAGGAATTCAACGACGACGAGATCGACTCCCAGAGTTCGCCGTATGTGGACGCCTCGGCCACGTTCCTTCCGACCCCGGCGACACGCATCAGCGCGGGCGTCGGCTACTCCATGTTTGAGACCGAAGTGTATCCGTTCGCGAGTCAGGATCGTGCGCAAGTGTACGCCAGCATTGCCCATGATTTCACGGCGCGCGTGGCGCTCTATCTGTCGGGCAGCTACATCGTCGGGGATTACAGCGCGGACCAGGCGCTCCGCGAGCCCGATCCGGCCAATCCGTCGGTCGGCGCGAAGGACGGGCAGGAAGAGACCTTGCAGGTCAGCGCGCGCGTGACCTACCAGATCAACCGGTCGAACTGGCTGGAAGCTGGCTGGCAGTACTCTGACTTCACATCCGATCTCGAGTACAATGACGGGGCCAAGATGCGCGAGGATTTCGTGGAGAACCGGGTTGATGTGGGGTGGAAGACCCAGTTCTAATTCCGGGAGCGCACAGGGAAAGGTTGCTCGGACCGGATTTCAGGTCATTATCCAGCAGGTCTTGCCGTGCTAGTGAGGCGAAAGCCTCACTAGCTTTTTGGGGAACCGACGATTCATGGATCAAGTTCAGACTCAGTCCCAGTCCGGTGAAGGCAGTTTGCATTTCTTCGACTACTGGCGCGTCATCCGGTCGAGGAAGGAAGTCATTCTTGCCGTCATGCTTCTGGTGGTCGTGACCGGCACGGCCTTCACCCTGACGCTGCCCAGGAAGTACATGGCGAATGCGCGGATCATGGTCCGCGAAGACGCCATGGACATCGACGTGTTTGAGCGGCAGTACGTCGCCGGCTACAACCCGTTCTTCATGCGGACCCAGTACGAGATCATCCAGTCCCGGCAGATTCTCTACCAGGTGATCAACAATCTGAATCTCCAGCAGGTCTGGGGGGAGAAGGCGCATGACGACGGCGCGCCGCTGACCCGCGAAGATGCGTTTGTCCTGCTCTCCCGCTCGATCAAGGTCGAGCAATTCCGCGACACCAGCCTGATTGACATCCAGGTGTATCGCGAAGACCCCGAAGAAGCCGCCCGGATTGCCAATGAAATCGCGGCGGTTTACAGGGACCAGCGCCTCACCGCCAAGAGGCAGGAGGTCAAGCGCGCCGTTGAAGTTCTGGAGAGCGAACTGCAGAAACAGCAGGACCGCGTGGACCGGGCCGAGCAGGAACTCGAGAAGATCCGAAAGGAACTGGGCGTCAGCGTGATCTCCAAGGGGTTCCAGGCCGACAAGCTCCGGCTGCAGCAGCTCGAGGCTGACCGCATCGCCGCGCGCGTGGACATGCTGGTCCGCAAGGCGCGCCTGGATCAGCTGGAGTCGCTGGACGGCGACGAGCTGATG
>AMWB02160892.1_pt1 | contig 12954 bp, 11 predicted proteins | sample 200311 | NCBI WGS metagenome assembly AMWB02 (sample SAMN02737377, study PRJNA173069) | bioreactor metagenome | biome: anode biofilm in microbial fuel cells | place: USA: California | collected 2010-12-16 | reverse complement strand
GCCGCCGCAGCCGCGGCCGCCCTCGATCAGTTCGTCCGGGGCCATGTGGGTGGCGGGAATGGCATTGAGCGAGGTCCAGCCGAAGTTGTGCTTGCCGTCGGCAAACTGGTTGAACTGCTGTTCGTGGCAACCGGCGCAGACCTTTTCATCGGGCAGCTCGGCCAAGGTAGAATCATCCGCGCTTTTGTGCTTGTCGCCGTGGCAGGTTTTGCAGGTAACATCGCCGCTTTCGGCATGTTTACTGGTTTGGTAGTCCGCCACCTGGCCCGGGGAAATTTTGCTGTGGCAGTCGATACATTCGTCGGCCCCGGCAGGACCTGAGAAGCCTAAAAGTGAAAAAACAACCCCGGCAAGCAGTACTTTTTTCTTCATCATTTTTCTCCTTTTGTGTAATTTCCGATGCGCCTTGCCCGGGAAAAATCCGACCCCGTTTTCCCGTCACGGGGTCAGGTGCAAGGTATACCGAAGATTATAGGGGAGAACATTGACTTAAGTCAAAAAAAACAATTTTGTGGAGGCCGACAACCATACCGGCCTCAGCCGGGAAGTTTCGTTTTTTCCAGTTGACGGGCCAGGCGGATTCCCTCCTTCTCGTCGACAAGGCAGAGGATGGCGCCGCCGATGACAAAAAGGAGGATTACGGCAAGCAGGGAAAGACGGGGGCTGCCGGTGGCAAGGCTGATGACGCCCATCAGCAGGGGGCCGATAACGGCGGCGAATTTCCCCAGCATGTTGTAGAAACCGAAAAATTCGGCGGACCGGTCGGGGGGGATGATGCGGGAGTAGAGGGAGCGGCTCAGCGACTGCACACCGCCCTGGACCAGGCCGATGGCCGCGGCCATCAGGTAAAACTGGCTGACCGATTTCATGAACATCGCCCAGATGGTTACCAGCAGGTAGACGCATATTCCGGCAAGAATCGCCTGTTTGGTGCCGATCTTTTCACCCAGCCGACCGAAAATGAGGGCGGCGGGAAAACCGATGAACTGGGTGATGAGCAGGGCCAGGATAAGATCATTGGCTGAAAAACCAAGCGCCAAGCCGTAATCCACCGCCATGCGGACAATGGTGTCAAGTCCGTCGATATAGAGCCAGTAGGCGATGAGAAAGAGAAGTACCACCCTGGCTTTTTTTATTTCCCGGAAGGTGGCGGCAAGCTGACGGCAGCCGCCGGCAGCGGCTGTGACCAGTCTTTTGGGTGGGCCGGATGCGGATTCAGGCACCAGGAAGAAGAGCGGCAGGGAAAAAAAGATCCACCATGCGGCAACGGAGAGAAAGGAAAAACGCACCGCTGCCCCGGCGTCAGGCAAACCAAAGAGGCCGGGTTGTATGGTTGTCGTCACGTGAAAGGCAAAGATGAGCCCGCCTCCCAGATAACCAAGGGCGAAGCCCAGGGCGGAAACCCGGTCCGATTCGGCCGGCGTGGCCACATTGATCAGCAGGGAGTCGTAAAAGACGTTGCCGCCGGAAAAACCGATGATGCCGCCGATATAAAGCACAAAGGCGAAAAGCCAGGCGCCCTGGGGAACAAAAAAGAGCGATCCGCTCATAACGGCTCCGAGCAGGGTGAAGAAAAAAAGAAATTTCTTTTTCCCCCCGGCCTGATCGCTGACGGCGCCAAGCAGCGGCGCCAGCACAATGACGATCATGCTGCCGATGGAATTCGCCAGGCCGAGCCGGAAGGTGCCGGCGGAAACCTCCATGCCGCTGCACCAGTACTGTTTGAAAAAGATGGGAAAAAAACCGGCCATGATACAGGTGGCAAAGGCGGAATTGGCCCAGTCGTAAAAGGCCCAGGCAAGGACGCTTTTCCCCTTGCTTCCCTTTACCCCCATCTTATTTGCCACCTTGGTGGAGCAGGCTGATCATCAGTTCCGGGAAATCGGTGACAATGGCATGTACCTTTGCCTTCATTGCTTTTTTTAACTGATTTTCGCTGTTGATGGTGTAGACCCCGGTGAAAATGTTATTGGCGGCAATATCGGCAACCCGTTCTTCGGTGAGCTGGTTCAGGGCGCAGACAAAACCTTTGCAACCTGTTTGCCGCAGGATGTCTGACGGAAGAAGTTGTGAGTCAGGCGGCAGCAGGGCCGCGGTGCGAAAAGCATTGTCAAGCGACTGCAGATAGCGCAGTGAATCATGATGAAAAGAGGAAAAAAGGGTATGTGCGGTCATGGAGGCGTCCCTGGTAACGGCGGCGATGAGGTCGATCCGTTTCCGCCAGTCTTCCCCTGCCGCGGGTGGTTTGATTTCAACATTGAGGCAGGCCTTCCCCCTGACCAGGGCAAAGAGGTCGACCAGGCGGGGGATGCCTTCTCCGCTGAATCCAGGGCCAAACCAGGATCCGGCATCAAGGCCGCACAGCCGGCGGTAGGTGAAATTTCGTATTTCTCCCGTACCGCTGCTTGTTCTGTCCAGGGTGGAGTCATGGAATACCACCACCTCTCCGTCACGGGTTATCTGCACGTCGATTTCCATCATTCGCGCTCCGGCGTCAAGGGCAAGGCGAATTGCAGCAGCGGTATTTTCCGGCGCGTTGCCCGATGCGCCCCGATGGGCGACGACCAGAGGGAGCTCTGTCGTCAGCAGTTCTTCAAGTGTTGTCATGGTCATTTCCCGGTTTTGTTATGATGGTCAGGCTGGGTCAAATGCGGGGAGCAATGCTGGCTTTTGGGAGTTTTTTTCCGTTTCCGTTAAAAAAGTTGCCAGCCCCTCCTGGTAGAATTTGCCGGAAAGAAGAAAACCCGCATTGTGATTGCCGTTTATCTGTAAAAAGGTTTTCGGCTCATGCGCGGCGGCAAACAGGGCGCGGCCCTGGCGAAACGGCACTATCTCATCTTCCGTACTGTGAACGATGAGAAGAGGACAGGTGATATTTTTCACCGCGGCCAGGGTGTCATAGCTGAAACGGCAGAGGAGGGCGGCCGGAAAAAAAGGATAGAGGGCGGCTGCCATTTCCGGCGCCGAGGTAAAAGTGGATTCAAGGATGCAGGCGCGTGGCGCCTTGCGGCTGCTCAGCCAGGCGGCGACGGCGCCGCCCAGGGAACGGCCGAAAAGAATGATGCGGCTTGGGTCGATTTCCCGCTCCGTGAGGAGGTACTTCCAGGCTGCTTCAGCGTCAAGATAGGTTCCTGCTTCCGTCGGTATTCCTTGGCTTTCCCCGTATCCCCGGTAGTCGAAGATGAAGAGGGGGTGGCCGAGGCGGTGGATGATGTCGATGGTTTCCAGCCGGTGGGAAATATTCCCGCCGTTGCCGTGGCAGAAAAGAATGACGCTTTTGTCGCTGTCGGCGGGAATGAACCAGCCATGGAGCCTGACCCCATCGGCGGCGGCAAAAGTGACGGATTGATAGGGGAGGCCGATCTGGGCCGGAGTGGTGAAAATGGTGCGGTCGGGAAAATAGATGAAGCGCCCCTGGTTGACGAACAGGGTGGCCCCGAAGCAGAGATAAATCGCAACAAAAAGAAGAATGAGTGACAGCAGGGACGTGGACATGGCAGGTATCGTTACAGATGAAAACCGTTTTTGCTTTTTGTATGTGGGTATCGGAAATTATTGCTGAATTATAACAGATTTCTCTGTAAAGTCCTTTACAATCGATTCTGATTGGAGAAAAATAGGAGGATATGGTTGCATATCCAAATGATGTGTTGCGCGTGAAACATTTATTTAATGAGGTGTCATGATTATGAAAATGCAATTAAGTGTCGCCATGTGTCTGCTTTTTCTTTCTGTTTTCACCCTCACCGGCTGCGTCACACCCGGCACGCAGGCAACGGTTGCTTCCGGACAGGCTTCTCCGGACATCGGCCAGGTTCAGGCCCAGGCCTACAACGGACCCCAGGCGAGAATCGCCGTTGCCCGGTTCAAGGACAAAACAGGCGGAGGATGGTGGAACGGAAACATCGGTGACGGCATGGCGGATCAGCTGACCACCGCCCTGTTCAACACCAATCGGTATATCGTGCTTGAGCGTCAGGCCCTTGAAGATGTCATGTCGGAACAGGACCTTGGTGCCTCCGGCAGGGTGCGGTCCGATACGGCGGCTGAAATCGGCGCAATCGAGGGGGCCGAACTGCTGGTTGTGGCCGCGGTAACCGAATTTGAGGGCGCCGCCTCCGGAACCCAGGGCGGATTGAGCGGCGGCGCGGCCGGCGTTATCGGCGGGCTGCTGGGGGGATTTAAGAAATCCCATATGGCCATTGACATGCGCATCATCGATGCGAAAACATCACGGGTGCTTGCCGCCACCAGTGTTGAAGGCGAGGCGACCGACGTCAACCTGGGCGGGCTGCTTGGCGGGTACGGCAGTTCCGGAGCCCTGGCCGGCAGCCTCGGCGGCTGGAAAAACACCCCCACGGAAAAGGCGTTACGGATCTGCATTCAGAAAGCGGTTGATTTTATCGTGACAAAAACCCCCCAGAACTATTATCGCCATTAATTTTTTTGTCCGAGGCGATGCCCTGCCGGGGGTATGGAATGGTGGAAATTCCGCGTTACTGCCATACCCCTGCAATTGTTTCTCCGCAGGAGGGGCAACGGCCTTCCTTGATTTTGTTTTCCCGGATGCGGAAGCCGAAACGGCTGATCAGTTCCGTGCCGCAGGAAGGGCAGGAGGTGTTTTCCCCGCCCTCGCCGGGAATATTGCCTTCGTAAACAAAGCGCAGCCCCTCGCCAAGGCCGATTTCCCTGGCCCGGCGCAGGGTGGCCGCCGGCGTCGGCTCGTGGTCCGTCATCTGGAAGGTCGGGTAAAAGGCGGTGACATGCCAGGGCATGGCCGGGTCAACCTCCTTGATGAACCGTGCAATGGCGCGCAGTTCATCGTCTGAATCGTTCCAGCCTGGAATAACAAGGGTGGTCACCTCCACCCAAACCCCCAGTTCACGCATGAGGCGCACGGTGTCGAGCACCGGCTGCAGCCGGGCTTTGCAGACCTCCTTGTAGAATTTTTCCGTAAAGGCCTTGATGTCGATATTGATGCCGTCCAGCACCGGGGCCAGATGCCGGGTTGTTTCAGGCGACATGTAGCCGTTGCTGACAAAAACGTTTTTTATCCCGTTGTCGCGCGCCGGCACGCAGCAGTCGTAAGCGAATTCATAGAAGATGGTCGGCTCGACGTAGGTGTAACTGATGCTTTGGCACCCGGAACGGAGCGCTCCGGCAACTACTTCCTGCGGACTGGTCTCGCTGCCGGTGATGGCGCCGTCATTCATGCGTGGATACTGGGAAATCTGGTAGTTCTGGCAATGCAGACAGCGGAAATTGCAACCCACCGTGGCAATGGAGTAGGAACGGGAACCGGGCAGCAGGTGGAAGAGCGGCTTTTTTTCTATGGGATCGATGTTTTCCGAGATCAGCCGGCCATAGACCAGGCTGTACAGGATGCCGCCCCTGTTTTCCCGCACCCGGCAGATTCCCCGTTTGCCCTCCTGGATCCGGCAGTGATGGTTGCAGAGGTCGCAGATGACCTCTGTGTCCTTTTCCGTATGGTAAAACATGGCCTCTTGCATAACAGCCTCCCTGATTTTGGTCGTTGCTTTCTCCGGATGGTGACGGATTCGGGAAATGTTTGTTTTTCACCACGGAGCTCGCAGAGATATTTCTTTTAATTACAGTCTGATACCTCTGGGAGCACTGTGTTCTCCGTGGTAAATTTTCAGCCGTTGCCGGACAATCCATGTTGCCCCCTGAACAGGTACGATCTTTTTTATTATACTCATTTTGCGGCAGGGATTGAGAGGTATTTTTGTTTTATCAGGTCAGGGCAAGGTGAAGTTGCCTGCTGTGGCCGCTTTTATTTACTATCAATCCATTCTCTGTTAAAGTGGGTCAATGGCGGCGGGCGAAATTGCGGCTGCCGCCATGGTTTTGCATAACAACATCATCAACAACCATTGCGGGACAACCAATGAAAGTCGCTTTTTCCGATTATATTAAGGAGCATGTCATCCTGGGGGATGGGGCTTTTGGAACCTATCTTTTTGAAAAAGGGATAGATTTCGGGAAAAATATCGATCTGCTCAACATCAAGAACCCGGATCTCATTTATTCGGTTCATGAGGAATATATCCGGGCAGGCAGTCAACTCATTGAAACCAATACCTTTGGCGCAAACAGCTTTAAGCTTCAGGCCGCGGGCAAGGAAGATCAGATTGCCGAGATCAACCAGGCCGGAGCGCGTATTGCGGTCAAGGCCGCGGGGCATGATGCGTATGTCGCCGGCTCGGTGGGGCCGACGGGTATCGAGTTTCCCCTGATTTCAGGTGACATTACGGTTGAGGATATCAAGGCGGCCTTTGCCCTGCAAATGGGCGCCCTGGTGGAGGGAGGGGTCGATCTCCTTATTCTGGAAACATTTACCCATCTTGAGGAAATGCTGCTGGCCATTGAAACCGCCCGGCAGGTCGGCAGCGGATTGCCCATTGTCGCGCAGATGGTCTATCCGGCCCAGGGAAGAACCGCCCGCGGCATTGACGCCCTTGAATGCGCCCGGGCGGCCTTGGCTGCCGGCGCCACGGTTGTCGGCACCAACTGCGGCAGGGGCATTGACGCCATGTCCATGGCTGTCTCCCGTCTGATGCCGCTTGCCGACGAGCATGTGCCGCTTTCCGCCTTTCCCAATGCGGGACTGCCCGAGGTTATGGGCCATCGCATGGTGTATCCGGCCCAGCCTTCCTACATGGCCAGGCGTGCCGCTGAAATGCTGAAGATGGGGGTGCGTCTCATCGGCGGCTGTTGCGGCACCACCCCGGCCCATATTCATGAGTTTCGCAAAACCCTGAAACTCCGGCACAAAAAAACGCTTGATGCCAAGAGTGTCCCGGCAGCTCCCCTTGAGGAAACGCCTGCCGCCCCAGCCGGATTAAAAAGAAGCGGCCGGGGCGCTTTTCTCGATAATCTGCCGGAGGACAGGCTGCCGGTTCTGGTTGAACTGGACCCGCCCACCCATCTTGATATCGACAATGTGCTGGCAGGGGCCCGTTCCCTGGCCGCCAGCGGGGTGGACGCCGTAACCCTGGGGGAAAATCCCCTGGCCATCCTCCGGGCCGGCAACATCGCCCTGGCCCATCGCATCAGGGAGGAAACCGGCGTGCAGGTGGTACTGCATCAAACCTGTCGTGACCAGAATGCCCTGGGGCTTCAGTCCCATATCATGGCCGCCCATATCCTGGGGATCGAGGCGATCCTTGCCGTTACCGGTGATTCGGCCAGTTCAACGGACCAGCCCGGGGTAAGCGGAGTCTTTGACGTCAACTCCCTTGGGCTGATCCGCATGATCAGCCAGTTCAACCAAGGGCTCAACATGGCGGGGCAGTCCATCAAAAAACCGACCCGTTTTTCCATCGGCGCGGCCTTCAGTTTTCGGCCGTCCAACCCCACCATGCAGATCACCAGGTTGGAACGGAAAGCGGCCCAGGGCGCTCATTTTGTCATGACCCAGCCTCTTTTCGATAAAAACGCGGTGGAGGCCATGGTGGAACAGACAAGTCATCTGAATCTTCTTGTTTTTCCAGGGATTTTTCCGCTTATTTCGGCTCGTAACGCCGACTTTCTCCATAATGAGGTGCCGGGAATTTCCATTCCGGCCGAGATCCGGAAAAAATTGTGGAGTTATGCCGAGGTGGCTGACCAGCGCAAGGCTGCTTTGGAAATCACCGAGAAGCTGATTGCCGATCTTGCCTCGTTTGTCGATGGGCTTTACATTATCAGCCCGTTGAACAAGTGGGAAATCGCCGAAAATTTCGTCAAGCAGATTCGTCTGGCCGGATGGAAGGGAAGCGGCAGGGCCGCGATGAAAACGGCTCCATGAAAACCAAAGGCTGTTCATGCAAAAAAAACGAATTCTGATTGTCGATGATGAACCGATTGTTCTGAAAAGTCTCCAGTGGGGATTGACGGAACAGGGATACGCGGTCGAATGCGCGGAAAGCGGCGAGCAAGGGCTTGAGATGCTTGAGCGTGATTCGTATCATCTGCTGATCAGCGATTTGTTGATGGAGGGAATTGACGGCATTGAACTGATTAAAAAGGCCCGGGCGCTGTATCCCGATATGGCGGTTTGCCTGCTCACCGGTTATGCCGACCTTTCCTCCGCCATTGAGGCGCTGCGGTTGGGTGCTGATGACTATCTGATGAAACCGTGCGAGCTGACTGAACTTTTTCTGCGGGTTGAGCGGGCCCTGGCCCGGGAGGATCTGCGCAAGAAGATTCGCTATTTTGAAAATATCCTGCCGGTTTGCGCGGTCTGTAAAAAGATCCGGGATGATACCGGCAAGGAGCCGGGAGAAGGTGATTGGGTCAGTCTTGAAGACTATCTGCGACGCAAAACCGGGGTGGAGATCAGCCGGGTTCAGTGCGACCAGTGTGGAAAGAAGGAAAAAAGGAAGGAGGAGCCGTTCCTGAGATAACAGTTGTCTTTCGCATCATTTGCGTGGCGGTTTAAAGCGTCGCAGGGTGCACTGATTTGATGCTTTCATTGATTTTTTCCTGCAAGCTCCGATCGCCGATGAGCTGCCGGAGTTCTTGCAGCTCTCGGGCAATCAGTCGTTCCCGCTGGCCGGCAATATCGGCGAGATTTTTCTGTCGGGATGATTCCAGCGTTTCCAGAACCATCAGATCCGCCGCCAGATTGAAATTTCCCCTGTCCCGCAGAATGACCGCGGCCCAGAGCAGATGAGCGGACGGCGGGTTGATCTTCGGGTCCCGGGGCCAGAGTGGAGACGGCTGCCGGATAATGGCCGCTTTTTTGATCAGTGCCCCGCGGAGACGTTGATGCAGGGAGGATGTTCCCGGCATTTTTCCTGCCTGCAATGCGGTGATCATTTCCGAAAACATGCTGCACTCCTGTCCTTTTTCGGGAGAGAATATCAAATACCTCAAATAGTTAAAGTGCCTAAAGTGTCTCAAGTTAAAGGTGTCATATGATGAGAAAGCGCTGTAAATTCAAGCGATTGAGGCACTTTTCCCGTACCGCAATTCCGGTAGCAAAGTAAAATCTGCCGGGATCAGGTTGTCTGAAGTTGTCAAAAAAAAAATTTTAATGCAAACAAAAAAAGGAGAAAAAATGTCAATCATCAAAAAGCTGATGGGGGTTTGTCTGGTATCTGTTCTGGCAATGAGTCTTGCCGCTTGCAGTGAAGAAGGTTCGGCGGAAAAGGCGGGCAAGGAAGTTGACAAGGCATTTGATTCGGCAAAGGAAAAAGTTCACGATGCGACCAAATAACCGGGCGAGGTGAACAGAAACTTCCTTTTCGTCAAGGCGGCGTGGTGAGCCGTCATTCTTGATTGAGTTCCTGCAGCGACCTGGTCAGGCTTTCAATGGTATAGGGTTTCTGCAGGAATTTGTTCGCGCCGAGCTGCAGCACCTCTTCAACCCGCGCGTCCTGGCGGAATCCGGACACCAGCAGCACCTTCACCGCGCTGTTGATTTTGCGCAGTTCCACGTAAGTCTCCCGTCCCCCCATCACCGGCATGACCAGGTCAAGCAGCACCGCCTTGATATCGTCCTTGTTGTCGCGATACACATCAACCCCTTCCCGGCCGTCATTGGCGATGAGCACCGTATAACCCACTGATTCGAGAATGGCGCGGGAGGTTTCCCGCAGAACCTCGTCGTCGTCGATAACGAGAATCGTGCCGCTGCCCTGATGTATTATCGGTTTTTTGTCCCCGTTCGCCGCCAGAGGATCTCTTTCCAGCAGCGGGATATAGACGGTGAAGGTCGAACCGAGCCCTTCCTCGGAATAGACGTCGATAAATCCTTCAATCTGCTTGACGATGTTGTAGGCCATGGCCAGGCCGAGTCCCGTTCCCTTGCTTTTTTCCTTGGTGGTGAAAAATGGGTCGAATATTTTGGAGACGGTCTTGGTGTCCATGCCGATTCCGGTGTCATTGACGGAAAGCTGCCAGTACACGCCTTGCTTGGCTTCCGGGTGGGTTTTTTGAAAAAAAGGGTCCGCTTCTATTTTCGCCAGTCCCACCGTCAGGGTGCCGCCCCATGTTTCATTTTCCCGCATGATGGTCATGGCATGGACGGCATTGATGCAGATGTTGAGAATGACCTGTTCGATCTGGGTCGGGTCGGCCATGACATAGGCCGGCGTCGTCGCCGGCCGGGTGACGATTTTGATCGATTTGTCAAAGGTGTTTTCCCCGATTTTACGGATGTGTTTGATGGCCAGGTTGAGGTCGACCGGCACCATGTTGACTTCCTGTTTGCGCGACAGGGCCAGGAGCTGGCGCACCATGTCGGCGGCACGGAATCCGGCGCTGTTCATCCGGTCGAGATATTCCCGCAGTTCGTGCTCGGCAATGATTTCATGATTGTCCAGACGGAACTGGATCAGGGAAAGATTGCCCAGGATGCCGCCAAGCACGTTGTTGAAGTCGTGGGCCAGACCGCCCGCCAAGGTGCCCACTGACTCCATCTTTTGGGCCTGGCGCAGCTGTTTTTCCTTCATTTCGAGTTCCGTGATGTCGTCAAGCCTGATGGTGACGCCTTCCACCCCGTTGGCGATCAGGGGGAAAATGGTGAGGTTGTATGTCTGTTCGTGCGGGTGATTCATCTGCTCGCGGTGCAGCTTGATCGACTGTCTGCTGTTTTTGCTGTTCTGGATGAGCTGCCGGTATTTCAGGAAAAAAGGCACTATTTCCCATATCTTTTTCCCCATGGCCTCGGAGGAGGAGATGCCGGTTGCCGCGTACGCCGCGCTGTTCCACTGGGTAATTTCCGAATTTTCATTCACCGTCACCAGCATGGACGGCATGGACTCGATGATGTTGTTGAGGTAGTTGCGCATGCGGGCGATCTCTTCCGCCGCGTTCTTTTGCCTGGTGATGTCGCGCAGCAGCCCTTCATATCGAACGACCCTGCCGTCGCTGTCCTTGATCGCCTGGCAGGACAGGGAAATGTGGATATGTTCGCTGTCCTTGCGAATCATTTTCACCTCGTAGTCCTTGATGGAGATGTGGCCGCTGATGAGTTTCCGGAAGGTTTCCGTGCTTTGCTGCGAGGCGAATATGTCGGAAAACAGATTGCGGTTGAGCAGTTCGTCCCGGTTGTCATAGCCGAAAATGGCCACCATGGCCGGGTTGATGTCTTGAAAAACACCATCCGCGCCGCAGGCGAAAATCCCCTCCATGGCCCGCTGAAAAAGGTGGCGGTATTTTCGTTCCGATTGCTGCAGTGCCTCCTCCCGGGCGGCAATGGCCCGTGCCATGACGATCAGCACGTTGGAGAATTTTTCCAGTTCATACACTCCGCGTGGGGAGGGCGGCGAGACATCGAAGTTTCCCTGGCTGATGCTTTCTGTTAACCGCATGAAGCTTTGCACCGGCCGGGACAACATGCGGGAAAGAAAATATCCGAGGACAACGGCGAGCAGCCAGAACATCATCCCGGTCAGGACGCCTCTTTGCGTGATGAGGTTGACATGGGCCGTCATTTCCTCCAGAGACAATTCAACCGTGCAATATCCCATTCGTTCATCGCCAAGCTGGATATTGGAATCAATAAGAAGCCTGTTGCTCCGGCGGTCAAAATGGATGCAGTTCCGGCCGTCCTGCAGCAGGCATGGTCCTTCGTGCGTATGCTGCATGGTGCCGCCCAGCTTGTTGAGATCGCTTGACGCCAGGATGTGCCAATCCGTGTCGCTGATTTCAATGGATTGAACGTTGGGCAGGGTGGCCAGCTCTTGCGTCAGTTCCAGCAAGGGCGCGAAATTTTCCGTAATGATGTGGTCGACCGCGGAAACCGTGATGTTGCGGCTTATGGTGAGACCGTATTCCGACAGACTTTTGACGGTATGGTCCTTATACTGGCGGGTGTACAGCAGGGTCATTGCCGCGGTGAGCAGCAGGGCCACGGCGGAGATGGAAAAGATCAGGTAGGTTCGGATTCGGAAGGAGGCCATTATTGGGTGATATCTCGGTGCATCTCGATTATTTTGCGAAACGATTCGTAATCCGATTCCCGGGCAGGGACGATTTTCTCAAAACGGAGGCTGTCCAGCAGTTTTTTGTCGGCGGGATCATCCGCGGTGATGTCGAGAAGCACCTCCAGTATCAGTTCCGCCATGGAGGGGGGCATGTCGTTTCTGACAACAAAGGGAAACTGGGGGATTGCCGGCGAGACGGCGAGAACACGCAGTTTGTCTCGCACCGCCGCAAACTGCTCTCCGTCAAGTTGATCGACGCGAATGAGGCCGGCGTCATACTCCTTGTTCAGGATGCCGAAGATAATCGAGTCCACCTTGTTTAAAAAGTTAATGGTCACGTTTTCCGGTGCCGTAATACCCATTTCATCCAGCTTGATTTTGAGAAAAATGTATCCGGCATAGGAATGGGGGCCGATGGCGGCGATTTTTTTCCCCTTCAGCTGGGCAATGGTCGTAAGGTCGCTGTCCCGGCGGACGATGACTCCGCCGTAAAACGAGGGTTCGCCCCGGGCAATGATATGGTAACCGGCGGGCTGCATATGGAAAAAACAGGTGACGCAGGGAAGAGCGAGGTCGTACTCCCCCTGTTTCCCCCGTTCAATGTAGGTATGCCAATCGGGAGCGGAGACAAGCTCTACTTTTTTGCCCGTTTTTTTCTCAATGCTCTTGGCAATGGGACCGAAAAGCTCAAAAGTCGCGCGCGGGGACTTGTAGGGAAAGACGCCGAATTTGATCACCGTGCCCGGATCATGGGCACCGCCCTTGGGCGGCAGGCAAATAAAGGAAAAGAGGAAAAGCAGCATGAAGACGAAGGCCGTTGCCTGGGGATTTTTCCTTGTCCGGACCATTATCGTTTACCATGGAGCCTCTTTCAAAATGAACAGCCTACAAGGCTGTCCACAATTTGATCTTTGACAATCTATCCGATCAGGCGTAGGAGCTGATCCGCAAACAGGGTGATGACCCCGAACATCAAGTGCTGGGTCACCTTGCAGTGTCCCTTGACCATGACATTGTT
>AMWB02055353.1_pt1 | contig 12955 bp, 6 predicted proteins | sample 200311 | NCBI WGS metagenome assembly AMWB02 (sample SAMN02737377, study PRJNA173069) | bioreactor metagenome | biome: anode biofilm in microbial fuel cells | place: USA: California | collected 2010-12-16 | reverse complement strand
CTGTGGGCACCTAATTACAAGTGAAAATATGTCCTGATTGGACGGTCTGAATGCAAGATGAATTATTTTCTCATTTGGGTTTAACGAATTAATCTCATCTTTGGAACTGACTACTCTTATTTTCATCTTTATACCTTCATAAAAAATACACTTTATATGACACAAAGGTGTTTAACACTCTATTTTTTATATTACATATTATATAAAACCAATTAGTGTATATTCGCAAAGCTCTGCTTTTGCTGCAACACTCATCTGACCATGACCTTCAGAACTTGGATGAGCCTTTGTTCATAGAGAAGTAGCTTGAAGATAAGCAACTGTGCCAAGGTGATGAAAGTAGCCACGAGTTCGCTGCACATCGATAGCTGACCATTGAAGACAGCCCAAATGCTTTTAAGGACTCCTGCACTTCTTATTATTGCGGTGAACAAGGAAGGAGATGCAGCCTCCCTTTCTTCATAGAAACCGAGTAGTGGTGAGCAATTGTCCTGCTCACCATCATCATCTTTTTTCCCATCTTGACATTAAACTTTTAGCACTATACTCGCTTGTATTTCCATGATAAGATTCAATAAGAAATATAATATTGAATGTCCTGAATGTGGAATTAGGAACAGGATTAAGTTATCATTGTACCGGAGTTCCCATTATTGCCAATACTGCAAAACGCTCTTGGTGATTGAACCCGGGATTAATGAACTGATCGAAGAGGATGAATGGAGTGGTGTGGTTAGAAAGTCCGGTGACATCTATGTGGGCAGACAGCACATAGGAAAGACGGCGTACATATATTTCCTGAGAAACGAAGGCCAGCCACTCTGATAACATCAGCTGGCAATGAGTAAGACGTTCCTGCAATCTTCGTGTTTAGATAGTCTAAGGCTTGATTATACCAAGTTGATGTATCAATGGCTCAGGTTTATTGTCATCAATCGTTGAATTATTGTTTTTTCGAGTATCCAGTTCTTCCTTAATTTTATGGTTATCGTGGTTTAGATCTGATATTTTCTTTTTTATTTTATTAGTAGTTTCTATAAGCTCATCAAGTTGTCTCAACTTTGTTTTTATATACCTTTCTTCTTTACTTATTTCCTTTTCTTTCATTTCCATAGACAATGAAAGATTGTTATTTTTCAAGTTTAACAATAAAAGATTGTTATTTTTCAAGTTTAAAAGTTCAGCACATAAATCATGTAATGCTAATTTTAACATCTCGTTATTTGATTGGTAATACTTTTTTATTTGATGTTCTTCATAAAAGTCTTCATACCATTGTATTCTTACCTGTCGTTTTTGGTTCCATTTAGAAAACAATATATTTCCATCAACATCTCCTTTATGAACTTGCGAGTCTTCTGACCTAATTAATGTTCTTTCATTTTGGTGTGACTGTTTTATTCTATTAAAATCTGTTAATTTCTTTTTAAATTCCTTATTAAGGTCTTGCTTCTGTTTTTCTATGTCTTTTATCTTTTCGTTAATCTCCAGTATCCGATTTTCTTTTATTTTTTTGTAATCCAAAGGTACTATACTTTTTTCTTGATCAAGCGTACTTATCTCTTCTTTTAACGTTTTTATCTCTTTTTCTGTCATTTCTAGTTTTAGTTCCCATGTTAAAATTTCCAATTCTTTAGAAGTTTCTAATTTAAGTAATTCCTCGTTTGAAAGCCAATGAAGAACATATTTATTTTCAACCTTTCCAGGCATAGTAACCCTTCCAATACTTATTTTGAAAGTCTATTGATGATTCAGCAAATATATGTTTTGCAGCATTTTAGGTACAGACCCTATAAATTAAAAGGAATGGGGGTTTGTATAAACTTTTTGCTTTTATTTTCCATTATAACACTTACAACTGTTCTGTACGGCAGTGTATCTAAAAGGTGTAAAATATAATTGTCCTGTATTGTAGTATAATAATGTAAACAACTAGGAAGGTACAGAACTATGAATCTGTGTGAATTGCATTTCCAAAAGTTTATTTGAGTAAAATAAGAACTACGAGTAGTCCCATCTTGGGAAGGGTAAAAGAAGAACTCAAAAGAAGAAGTAAGGTCATTGGTGCATTTCCGAATGAAGAGTGGATAACTAGAAACAGATATTATCTATGGAAGATTAAGATCATACAGTGGTACAAGGGAAGATGATTAACATTCCAATACTAAAAGATATACCCACGGTGCTCGAGATTTTAGATAGAGAGATGGAACTGCTTAAAAGCCAGAGTTCAAAGTGGATATACGTTAGTGAGAGGGGCCGTAAGGAACTCAAAAAAGGATCAATAACTTTCTACTTCGTAGAGGTTTATGTGGAGAAATCTAGTTACGATTTTGTCTATTCTGAATATGATCCTTTTGTAATAAAAGATGGCGATAGCTTACAACTAAACAAAAATTATAATTGCTATTGCATATTTGTGAAATCACCTCTAGAGTTCACACTTGTTTTTGAAGACTATGTACCACCTATTAGGATGAAGAGCCTTAATAAAATAAATCCATCAGGAAATATAGAAAGGCAAATAGATTTAATTGGAAGACTTGAGGAAGAAAAAAAAATAGTCATTGAGGACTTAAGATATGTAAAAAGCAAACCCGATAATAAAAAAGATTTTGATAAAAAAAGAGGTTCTTTTGATTCATATTTACTGACTCTACCAACATCTTCTTCCCATTTTGAGTATAGTGAGTTTTCACGTTATTGTTACATACAACCAAAAACTGACATCAATGTAGAATTTACCACTCAATCACTTACAAAGAGTCAAAAGAAAGCAATATCAGAAGCAATTAGTTCATCGAGTTTTTATTTGATACATGGTCCACCTGGTACTGGTAAAACTACGGTTATAACGGATATTGTATTAAATTTAATAGCTGAGGGTAAAAAAGTATTAATCTGCTCATGGATGAATGTGGCAGTAGATAATATTTTAGAGAAGTTGATTAAATCAAAAAAGATTCGACTTGATGAAATAGCTAGAATTGGTGCTGGTACATTTAAAGTATCAAAAGATGTTCAAACAATTCTATTACAAAAAGGTATACAACAGCAGAGTGATAAATTCAAGGTAGTTGGTTCCACTCTTGCAAGTGCCTATCTAAGTACACCACTGATTGGGAATAAATTGTTTGATGTAGTAATAGTTGATGAAGCTGGAGCTTCTACTGTTCCCCAAACATTACTTGCACTTACACTTGGGAAAAAGTTTATTTTAGTAGGGGATCATTATCAATTACCACCTATTCTTCAAGTAACTCCGGATAATAGTGAAATACCTCTGGAATCCATAAATGATATGAAGATTAGCTTGTTTGAGGGTTTGTTTAATAGATGGCCAAACTTTACAACTATTCTTGATACCCAGTATCGTATGGACGAAAAAATCGCCGAATTATCCAATATTCTAGTATATAACAATGTAGGAAAACTCAAAACAGGGACGGATACATCTTTCAATTATCTTCCCAAGAAGAACCAATTTCCCATAAACCCTTCGGAACTTTCCTTAGAGAGCCAGGATGAACTAAAAAAAGTATTATGTAAAGAATATCCTCTTATCTGGTTGAATGTTGATGGCAGACATGAATGGGATACAGTACAGAAATCTTCTTGTGGACCGAGGTCTGCCTATAATATTGAAGAAGTTAACGTTGTGGAAGGAATATACAGATTCATGAAAGAAGCACTTCCTGACCTAAAAAATGAGAATGTAGGGATTATTACTCCTTATAGAAAACAAGTGGAGAAGTTAAATAAACTGCTTGGAGATGAGATCTTAAATGGTCTCGAGATAAGTACAGTAGACTCTTTTCAAGGAAAAGAAAAAGACATAATTATATTTTCTACAGTTTATGCACCAAAAGGACTTCAAAAAAGAAAAAAAGATGCACCAAATGTCTTCAAAGATAAAAGAAGATTCAATGTGGCTTTTACAAGAGCAAAATATAAATTAATCATTGTAGGTGACGTCGAGCTTGTTAGGAGAGATGTTCAATACTTCCTAGAGGCTTTTAAATACATAAGAGATGCTTATGGAGACCCTAATAATTCCAAACAAAAACGAGGAATCATAAAAGATATTGAGTTGTGTGAGTACTTTAAGGAACTCGGAACTGGCTCAATAGAAAAAACAAACTAGGGACATTACCTGTTGCTTTAATTTCAGATATTTTCCACAGACACGATTTTCGAAAATATGATACCCTGAAAATCTAGTACTGTTTGTATTCACATATATCCGCAAACCCCTGTTCCACCAGTTTGGAGACCCCCTGTCGACTGCAACCCCTACACTTACTTGGAGTATCATCATTCATGAACTTCAATAGAGACTCACCTTTTACTCCCTCATGTAAGCAGGAACCATAGGTGCCAATCTCAAGTGTCCATGTACCAAGCAGCTCTGACTTATGGACCGCTCACCTTTTCTAAACACTACCCACTCGAAGATACATTCCTTCTTACATACAGGACAATAGATGCCTATGTCACTTCTGGGGAATACTTCATCTACTACTCTTGATGCTGCTGTGCTCATCTAAGCCCTCAGAACTTGAATGCCTCTCTATTCCTCTCATTAATGCCCACAGGCAATATCATAATTTTTCCAGCCACATGCATTGCCGAGTATGATGCACTTGAGAACCATCTCGGCTTCACACATGAGTAATACTCTACAATCTTGGGAATGCGTAACGAAGTAAGAGCCCCTGTCTTGAACTCTATATGATAGGCGTTCACTTTGTCGTATGTGTCTTGGTCTATGGGGTACATAGTGGGTAGTTGGGCTTGGGGTAATAAACGTCATATCCAAGGTGGGTGAAAGTGAGTGGGACTCAAATGGTCAATGTTAGCATTTTCCTTAATTTGAGTATATATTAATTCTCAAGTACAACAAAAAAAGTACTGGTAATGTCTGCCAGCAATTACTTATTCTTAACAAGGAACGATATTAAATCCGGGCTTAAGTGGGTCTCCCTTTTCAACAAATATGATATAAAAGGTGTGATCGAAAGTTTAGCTGACTTCATTCAGGGCCACGCACCTGCTACTGTTGGAAGCGCGCATTATTTAAATAAAGTGCAGCAGACAAAGGATGAATATCGAAGGATTGTGGGGAAATTTTGTTTTTGATATGGTTGATATTGGGTACTTACCATTGTCGATTATGTACGTAAGCAACCATGCATTACTTTGATATTATATATATTTTCTTCAAACTTTTAAACAAAGTTTAAATATTACTCGATTATAAATATCAAATATTATTCAATGACAGGGCAACTCAAAAATCATCTATAATTTCTATGATGTTGGTGTTACATATGAAAATAAGAATGAATAGATTAATTTTATCACTCCTTTTTTCTGTTTGTTTATTGATAATATTTTCAACGCTGGTGCAAGCAGCTCCAGCAGAACAGTGGAATAAGACTTTTGGTGGAGCCTATTCTGATATTGGAAACTCGGTTCAGCAGACTTCAGATGGCGGATACATAATAGCAGGATATACTGACTCATACGGAGCCGGTGGTTCTGATGCCTGGCTAATAAAAGTTGATAGTAATGGAAATCAGAAATGGAATAAGACTTTTGGTGAAGCCTATTCCGATGGTGTAAATTCAGTTCAGCAGACTTCAGATGGCGGATACATAATAGCAGGATATACTGACTCTTTTGGAGATGGTAATCGTGATGCTTGGCTAATAAAAGTTGATAGTAATGGAAAACAGGAATGGGATAAGATTTTTGGTGGAACATCTTATGATATTGCAAATTCAGTTCAACAGACTTCAGATGGTGGATACATAGTAGCAGGATGTACTTACTCTTACGAAACTGGTTCTGATGCTTGGCTAATAAAAGTTGATATTAATGGAAGCAAGAAATGGAGTACGAGTTATGGAGGAACATCTTCTGATAGTGCAAATTCAGTTCTGCAGACCTCAGATGGTGGATACATAATAGCAGGATATACTTACTCTTACGGAGCCGGTGGTTCTGATGCTTGGCTAATAAAAGTTGATAGTAATGGATACCCGAAGTGGAATCAGGCTTTTGGTGGAGCTTATTCTGATGTTGCAAAATCAGTTCAACAGACTTCAGATGGAGGATACATAATAACAGGATATACAGCTAACTCATACGGAGCTGATTACTATGATGCCTGTTTAATAAAAGTTGATAGTAATGGAAAACAGGAATGGGATAAGACTTTTGGTGGAGCCTATTCTGATATTGGAAACTCGGTTCAGCAGACTTCAGATGGCGGATACATAATAACAGGATATACCATTAACCCGGAAGAAGTTGTTGTTGATGCCTGGTTAATGAACGTTGATAGTAATGGAAACCAGAAATGGAATAAGACTTTTAGTGGAGTATATTTTGATATTGGAAATTCGGTTCAGCAGACTTCAGATGGTGGATACATAATAGCAGGAGAGACTGAGTCGTATGGAGCTGGCGGTTCTGATGCCTGGCTAATAAAAGTTGCACGTGAAACAGATCAAACGATAGACAAACCTCCAGTACTCGCTGCTATTGGTAATAAAACTGTAAATGTAAATTCGCTGCTAAGCTTTATCATATCAGCAACTGATCCTGACGGAGATAAAATAGCATACTATGCGACTGGTTTGCCATCAGGAGCTCAATTCAATGCAACTACAGGCAAGTTTACATGGACTCCTACTGCTATAGGTAAATATAGTGTAAAGTTCAGTGCAACAGCTAATGGTCAAACTGATGATGAACCCATCTATCTTATAGTAACAACTGTCAGTAACACTGTCTCATATGCACCTACTTATGACAATAGGCTACGTTCAGATTCTGCTAGTACAGTACTTTCCACCTCTACCTATCTTGACGTTGGAAGGACTTCATCCACTGCCAGAGATGTGATGGTGTTTGATCTGAGCAGTTACAAGACAACTGATACAATATCAAAGGCAACTCTCTCACTATATTGGTATTACCCTGCAAGTACAATACGTACTTCTGATACAGTAGTTGAAGTCTACAGGCCGGTTGAATGGGATCCTAAGTATGTGAGTTGGAATTCCAGAACGTCCGGTACTCCCTGGACCACAGCAGGTGGAAGCTGGTTCGATAAAAATGGAGTCTCTCAGGGTGCTACACCCTATGCTTCACTTACTTTCCCGGCTGGCAAAATGCCTGACAACAAGTACTATGAGTTTGACGTTACGTCACTTGTACAGGAATATGCAAGTGGCAAATACAAGAACACTGGATTTTTCATCAAGGCAAAGACAGAAAGCGGTAATTATATTGCATTCTATAGTGCGGATGCATCAAATACTGCTGTAAGACCGAAATTAACAGTAACTTCAACTTCAGGTTCAGCTCCGACAGATAGTGCTCCTGTTGCCAATGCAGGTGCTGACAAGACTTCAACTGTGGGTTCTGCTGTTACATTTGATGCAAGTGCATCTACTGATGATAAAGGTATAGCTTCTTACTCATGGGATTTCGATTCATCGAATGGTATAACCTCTGAAGCAAGTACAGTGAGTGCTACTAAGACATATACCACTGCAGGGACTTACACAGTTACACTCACCGTTACTGATACAATCGGACAGAAGTCTACAGATACGTTGCAGGTAATTGTAAGTACTGCAACAACTCCAGTAAGTACAGTCTCTTATGCACCTATTTATGACAATAGACTGCGTGAGTCATCTGCAACTACAGTTCTTGCCACTACTGCATATATAGACATTGGAAAAACGACATCCAGCTATAGAGATGTGATGTTGTTCAATCTAAGTAGCTATAAGACAACGGATACAATTTCCAAAGCAACTCTGTCTCTTTACTGGTATTATCCAGCGGGCGCTACTCGTACATCTGACACTATAGTTGATATCTACAGACCTATTGAATGGGATCCAAAATATGTTACTTGGAACTCAAGAATGTCTGGCACTCCCTGGAGTACAGCAGGAGGTAACTGGTTCGATAAGAATGCAATTGCTCAGGGGAGTACACCATATGCATCGATGACGTTTGCAGGTAGTTCAATGCCTGACAATAAATACTACGAGTTTGATGTTACACAGCTTGTGCAGGAATATGTAAGTGGTAAATACAAGAACACAGGTTTCTTCCTGAAAGCAAAGACCGAGAGCGGTAATTACATTGCATTCTATAGTTCGGAATATTCAAACTCTGCGATGAGGCCAAAGTTAACAGTAACTTCAGTTTCAGGATCAACTGCGGTAGATAATCCGCCGGTTGCAAATGCAGGAGCTGATAAGACCGCTACCATTGGTTCATCTGTAACTTTTGATGCCAGCACTTCCACTGATGATAAGGGCATAGCATCTTATTCTTGGGACTTTGATGCATCAAATGGCATTACTTCTGATGCTACCACCAAGATAGCTACAAAGACATATACAACTGCTGGAATCTATACTGTTACGCTTACTGTCGCAGATACCATTGGACAGAAATCTACTGATACATTGCAGGTAGTTGTCAATAGTCCAATAGATCAGCTGCCAGTTGCCAATGCTGGTTCTGATAAGACTGCAACTACGAGTTCAGTCGTTACTTTCGATGGCAGTGCATCAACCGATGATAAGGGTATAACCTCATACTCATGGGACTTCGATGCTTCAAATGGTATAACCTCTGAAGCTACTGGTGTAATGACTGCCAAAGCATATACAACTGCAGGGACCTACACTGTAACACTTACAGTCACTGATGCAATTGGCCAGAAATCGTCGGATACACTACAGGTAGATATAAGTAATCCAGTAAGTTCAGTCTCTTATACCCCTCTTTACGATAATAGATTGCGTGATGCATCTCCAACCACTGTTCTTTCTACTACCACTTATCTAGATATTGGAAAGAGCTCATCCACTTGCAGAGATTTGATGTTATTCAATCTGAGCAGTTACAAGACAACAGATACGATATCCAAAGCAACACTCTCATTATATTGGTATTATCCAGCAGGTGCAACGCGCACATCAGATACTGTAGTTGAAATATACAGACCAGTTGAATGGGACCCAAAATATGTGACCTGGAACTCAAGAATGTCTGGCGTGTTGTGGAGCAATGTAGGAGGAAACTGGTATGATAGAAATGGAGTTGCTCAGGGTACTACTCCATATGCTTCTCTGGCATTTGCCGGTAGCAAGGTACCGGACAACAAGTACTATGAGTTTGACGTTACCTCGCTGGTCCAAGATTATATCAGTGGAAAATACAAGAACACTGGATTCTTCCTCAAGGCGAAGACCGAGAGCGGCAATTACATTGCATTTTACAGCTTAGAGTCTTCCAATGCTGCTGTGAGACCGAAGTTAACTATAACACGTTAATATATGAGCGAATATACATTCGCTCTATCTTTTTTCATGTAGATTTACTTAAACTTTGTATGACATTGATTTTTGAGTTACTATGAGGTATTCTGGCTATGCACATGTCTCATTGGAGACTTATAGAATGTTGCGCCATGTGTAGAGTTGCACCTATCTCAGGTTGGTTTGCATCATATACGCTAAGTATTAAATATCTCAACCCCATTTTATTCATTTAGACAAGAGAAGTGGGCTACAACCAATGAAAATTATGGTATTGGCAAGGAAATAAGTATGTATAGATGGCATAAGTGTATATTTCAGCTACTACTTCCCTCATCTGCCTGTAAAGATACAGATTATATTTTCATCTTTAAATAATATTAAATGACAAAATAACCTTGCTGATTTCAACAATGCTCTGTAGAAATCATCTCCCTTCGAGGAACCAAACATATCTAAATTTTTAAAAAATGTTCCTGCATATCTTGCTTTATAACTGATATTTCAGGCTAATGATGCTGATTTTTAGAGGTATTCTACAGAGCCTGAAAATCAACGATACAAATAGTTGACTACAGGATTAGTGAACGTGCTGTAAGGAGCCTTGACAGCACGGGAGACTCAAAACGCGACTAAGAAAGAAAAGAGATGTGAGAAGGGTTTTAATCCTTTTTCTTATCTTTTGAATCGTTTACATCATTTGATTTACTGATATCCTTGACGATTTTAGCGATGTCGATTATTAATTTTTTTGAGTCTACTCTGTCCTTATTCATTTTTCCAAAGTCTATCAAAACGGGCAATGCATCGGAAGTCCCATAAGTTGCCTCTGTTTTAGAAGGGTTATTAAAATCGATTTTAACCACAGGCATTGTTACATCAGTCACTAATTTATGGTATCTAACATGAATGTAATTATTTCGTACTCTATCTGCAAAGTCTAATAGGTAGCCTTTTTGAATTGTATTTAGTATTTTTACTTCATCGGAGGCGCATTTATTTATTAGCGGGGCTAATGTTTCATCAGAGGAGATTTTTGTTTTAGAGTAATATTTTTCTTTCAAATACGCTTCTAGAAATATAGATAATAAAACAATTGACGCGTTAAAGTTTCCTATCCAATAATTACGAATTACCTCATCGTATAGTATTTTTGAAGACGGTTCAAGAGGTATGTATTCAAGTAGCGGAATTTCTCTAATTCGTTCAATAATTGCGCTATCATTATTGTTATTGATAAAGAAATCATTATACATTTCTTCGGCTCTGTCTTTCTTTACGTAATATTCTTGGTCTTTTATAGAAGTGATTTTCTTAGCATTATTTTCGCTAATTTCAGTATTGAAACTATCGATAAACCTATCCATTTGAGCAACTTCTTCCGAATTTATGTCATATCCCTTATCAAGTAAAAGTTGTTTTTTTATCTGAAAACGTTTTTTACCTATAAGTGCATTTGAGTTATTGACATAGTTAGCGATTTGCATTTCTTTTTCAGGGGTATAGTCAATACCACCTAAATGGTTTAGCATTTTCAATGAATTTGCATTTTCATCACGATATGTCTGCATTAAATCGTGATTCTTTTTAAAATTTATAAAATCCCGGTAATCAATCAGTCCAGTTTGTGCTAAATATTCTTTGAGTAAACATATATCCGCTTCGTTATTTATTTCTCTTGTTATATATTTGTAGGTATTGTGATAATGATTACGTGCTATCCGGTCCAGATGTTTTTGAAAGTTAGCGAAATTAATTTTTGTTCCTTTCTCTAACAGTTCCACTCTCTTCAATAGCATTTCATAGTCTTCTGACATAACTAGTTGAAACATATATGAAGTTAAATCATTTATGCTGTTGAACTTTCTCTGTGTCTCTTCCTAATTAACGATTATTTTCTTTCTTATCTAACTTCAAGATGGCAAAATAAAAACCTTTCTTGCTAATGAATTATGGGCATAGACTCATGTTTTTGCTGTCTTTTCAAGATTATATATCTATTTTCGATATGCAAAGTATCTACAGATTCCCAGTTTACAATTGAAGTCTCTTCACCATCATTCAAATAAATAACATCACCTGTGAACACGCTTTCAATTTTTCCCCTTGCAATCTGACTATCTTTTGTGAAAACGGTGATAAAGGGATAATTCTTTTTGTATTCCTCATTGATGTACTGTTTCAGTTTTTTATTATAATCCTTATTTGTGTAATACATTTTAGTTCTTAAAAATCCGGGGATTATAAGCAATATTAAATTTAAACTTGAATCTATACGAAAGCCTGATTTGTAAACTTCATTCATTATTATAAAAATCGATTCAATCAAAATAATATCACATACAAAACTCCTTTCTTTGAGTGAACTATTCCATGACTTCAACGTTTTTAAGTCAATGTTTGAATCGTGAAAGAAATCTATTTTATTAAATAATACATACCAGTTTAGTTGTCCACCAACAGTGATAAGCATAACAGCCGTTAGAACGAGATAGTTATAAAAAAATTCAACCTGCGTATAACTATTCAAGTTACCTTTTTGTACATGTAAAAAATTCAAAGTAACCGTTGAGTTTATGAAGGGGAATAAAACATCCGAGAAATATGAGTGTTCTGGCATAATAAGTAAACAATAATCTGTTATCAGTATAAATAAAGAAACAAGTCCTAGTAAAATTACATAAGTATTATTTTTATAAAATTTACTTGGAATTAATCTATTTAACATCTCTGCTTGCCATTTTTTAGTTTCAAATTCCTGATATCTTGTAATACACTGATGAATACTCTCGTTTGGTATATTTTCAAATAGATTTTTTCGTTTACGAACATCACTTAAATAACGACTTTCAATATATTTTAATAATACAGAAAAAGGTATAAAGAGCAGATATTTTACAATTTCACTATCCATATTCCCAACTCAAGTACAATAATACCTACACGAATAACAACCTAGTGATTCAATTAAATTTATTGCTCGAAGTAGTGGGTGGTAGAGCCGGTAATTGAATCATTTTGTCGCCGTGGAGAAGTCTAAACAATTGACCTAGGGGAAAGTATGGCTCTTTCCTGAACCATACCATTATTGCCCTTTACTGACCTCCATGGACCATATAGCGAAAACACAGAGATATCACACCTCCTCCCAGGAAGGGTCTGTAACGATTTAAGGGGATTGTCTTCTTTCCCACGGTCTGTTTCCTTCAATTCCGCCTATTGACTGGCTTCAAGGGAAGAAAGATACGTTATTGTCTCCTTCAATCTTGGCGTAGCATACTTTAATTCCGCGGTGTGCGCAGACATCCTCTACAATTTCTCTATAATTCATGTACTGTTTAATTTTTTTTAATTTTAAAATTATATATTTTTCTCTGTTAACTACATTACAGTATGGGTCGCCAAGATAAACTCGCTTTACCCCAGATATTTTATGCCACCCATCACTCGATTTTTTAAGGAATCGGTATTCTTTTTCAGTTTTCCAGTTGCTTAATTTTCGGGTTATTATGTTCTCCACATTGAAATCTATTTCTCCCTTCTTGAATTTCTCCCAGTCTACCCAGTCTATATACCTTACGTTGCACATAGCCCCG
>AMWB02000979.1_pt2 | contig 12955 bp, 11 predicted proteins | sample 200311 | NCBI WGS metagenome assembly AMWB02 (sample SAMN02737377, study PRJNA173069) | bioreactor metagenome | biome: anode biofilm in microbial fuel cells | place: USA: California | collected 2010-12-16 | reverse complement strand
CCTTCAGGAATTGTAGATGTGCGATTTGCGAGCTAGAGCCAGGACAGGACAGCCTCTCTGCCTGACTGGCTGATGCGCGCATTCCGTCCCAGGAATATTGCCCTGTTGTCCGGAATATGGCCTGCCGGAAAATTGAACAATACCGGGTAATCATAACCGCTTACAACATTCATCACCACCTGTTCAACCGTCTGGTTGAAAATATGCTCACCCTCTGTGATCTCCTCCATCCCTCCGACGACCAGTGCAGCAAGATTCTTCAGCAGGCCGGCCATACGCATGCCCACCAGCATCCGGTCAAGGTGGTAGAACTTCTCCCCTATCTCTTCGATGAACAGTATTGCGCCGTCGGTTTCCGGCTGTGCGAGGGTGCCGTTAAGGCTGTAGATGAGAGATATGTTGCCTCCCGTTACCCTGCCTGAAACTTCGAATGATGCGTCGCTCTGCGCGATCCATCTGACCGGTTCAGTTCTTCCGGTAAGGGCTTCGATTACAGTTTCGTAGCAGCGTGGCGAGCACTTCGGATTGGAGTAGTTCAGCGGCATCTCGGCATGCAGCGAGGCTATGCCGCAAACATTATTGAGCCACATGTGCAGCGAGGTGATGTCGCTGTACCCCACGTACCACTTCGGGTGATTCTTCAATGCCGAAAAATCTATACGGTCAACTATCCTGGTCATGCCGTAGCCGCCTCGTGAGCAGAGCACCGCCTTCACCTCAGGGTCATCAGTTGCCCTCTGGATGTCAAGCAGCCTCTCATCTTCGGTTCCGGCAAACGGGCCGTTGCGCGAGAGGACGTGTTCTCCCAGAGTGACACGGAAGCCTGAATCCCTTAGTTTTTGCACCGCCCTGTTCACAGGCTCCGCTTCGATATGGCTGGCAGGGGTGATGATCTCTATGTGGTCGCCTTCCTTAAGAAACGGCGGAATGACAGGTGATTTCATGTTGATAGGGAATGATGTCCGTACCAAAAATAGTCATTTCATGAGAGAAATCGCGCTGCAGTCTCAAAGAGCCTGCCGAAGGTCCGGTCCACAGCGCCGGCACTATCCCCGGCAAGAACAGGAAAAGGCGATTCATGGGTGCACGGGTAGCCGGCATCCCAGGCTTCAAAGTCAGCACCTGACAGGGCCTCCCTGACGGCACCCGGGGGAATGACCCTGTCGCCTTCCAGGGACACGGCACGAAGCCTGCCGTCCCATTTCCTGAAGGGTGAACCGTGGATAGCTCTCAGTCGTTGCAGGGACGTCATTGCAAAAAAAGCCCTTCCCTCGGGGGTGTCATTCATAAGGGAAGAAAAGGTGTCTCTCTTCTCTCTGCCCGAGCCGGAGGGCCACCCGAGGTAGAATGAGAGAAGCATCTCGAAGGCCATGCTGTCCATTATCAGTCTGGAGGTTCCGTTCATCATGCTGAAGGCGCTCCCGCCACAGAAGAGCATCACCCGGCTGTCAGCAGGCAGCGGTGACGGTTCTGACAGCATCATCACCTGAGTAGCCAGTGCCCCGATTGAATAGGCAAAAATGTCAACAGGTCCGCCTGCGTCAATTCCCGGCACGGCTCCCGATTTCACCGAAGCTATGAAGGCCGACAGATCCATGACAGTCTGGTAGCCTGACAGCACGAACCTCTGGGGTGAGAAAGTCATACGGGTGCTCAGGGCTACATTGACGAAGGTGGTGAGCCGGGTATCCGGCAACAGCGAGGTACGGGCAGCAACCAGGGGAGTCATTATATGCCTGTCTATCCATGTCTGCGGTGAGCGGTTCATGTGCCAGGCGTGCGGGAAAAGAACAACAGGCCTGCCAGTGCCTTCGGCCAGCGCTGCCCCCCACTGGATATACTTGGTCCAGCACCTCTCATTCAGTCCGTGAAGAAGGATGATGGCACCTCTGCCGCAACCCTCTCCTGCGAGCACCGGAGTATGCCGCAAGCGTGAGGCAGCAGCAGCTTTCATACCCTGTTGCCGTGTCCCGGAACCGGGTATACTGGCTTTACCATCCGGGAAATTCGTCACCTGCACCTCACTCTTTCCTGGCAAAGATGCCGGCCTCATTATGTAGTAACTGAACTCCCTGTTGCGCTCCTCCGCCTCGCGTGACCTGAAGAGAAAACGGAACATCTCCGATACTGTGTTACCGTCGGAAAAGGAGACCTCAACCGGCGAACGGAACCGTTGTTCGGTCAGGGTCACACCCGTACCGGGAATAAGCCCTGTAGTCATCCCTCCCCTGAAGTGTCCGGCAAACACTCTCTCTGTCTCCGTATAACCCATCACTCATATTTTCCGGCAAACAAAAGAGATTGTAGCGGTGATACCAAAAAATAGGTTTTCACTGCCACCCTGCGGGCCATAATCCCACATGAAGGGGTGAAAAAGCTGCCCGAGGGGTGAAATTGCAGGGCTGTTTCCGGCCGGAAAACGGCAGGCCGGTAAAAGTGTTACTTTTGCATTGACTGAAGATGCTATGAATATTGACTTCGGCAAAAAGCTCCCGGGATATCTGACCGAAAAGGGGAATATCGTCACCACGATACTCTTCACTGCCGGATTTGCATTGCTGTTCCTCAACCTGTACACCCCCTTCGGTGTCGGAACCTGGTTCGAGGTCTCAAAACCTACCCTGTTGTTGTACGCCAGTGGTGTGATCCTTGCCGGTGTGCTGGTGGTAGCTGTAAGCCGCATCATAATGTATCATCTCGTGAAACGGGGCGGCATTCTCCGCATCTGGCACTACCTTGTATGGGTGGCAGCTGAGATACTGGCAATGGCGCTCTTCTACACCCTTTTCGAGGTGGTGATCCTTGATGACCAGCGCCCCTTTACCGAACTTCTTGCAAGATCAGTACAGAATACCTCTCTCACCCTGCTGCTGCCCTACACCTTCCTGTGGCTATGGTTCTCATGGCGTGACAGCAAGGCGAAGCTATCCGTGATAATGGAACAGCCCGAGGCTGCAGGCCAGCACCCGATGATACACTTCAGAGACGAGAAAGGAGTTCTCAGGATGTCGCTGAAGCATTCAGACATCCTCACACTGCAGGGCAGTGACAACTACGTTACCGTTTGCTACCAGAGTCCGGACAAGCTCAGCCGGTTCATGCTCCGCAACACCCTGAGGGCCATGGAGGAAGAGCTCAGGGAGGCTGCAATCATACGCTGCCACAGGTCATGGCTGGTCAACATTGAGAAAGTCAAGCTGATACGCAGGGAGAAGGAAGGACTTCTGCTTGAACTCGACAGCATTCCGCCATCAGAGGTGCCGGTCTCGCGCACATACATGCACGAGGTGCTTGCAGCCTTCGGACATGTTGAATAGTGAGCCTCGCGGCGCTTTTTGAAAATCATTATCTTTGCCGGGTTATAAATCACCGCCATCTACAGATGAAGAAGTTCAAGCGCCATCTCATTACCTCAGCCCTTCCTTATGCCAACGGGCCTATTCACATAGGACACCTTGCAGGGGTTTACGTGCCGTCTGATATATATACACGCTGGCTCAGGATGCGCGGCGAGGACGTTATCTCCATCTGCGGATCCGACGAACACGGCGTTCCCATCACCCTCAAGGCCCGTAAGGAGGGCATCACCCCGCAGGAGGTGGTTGACCGCTATCATGAGCTGAACAAGAAGGCATTCGCCGACTTTGGCATCTCTTTTGACATCTACTCCCGCACCTCAAATAAGATCCATTACGAGACCGCCTCGCAGTTCTTCCGCAAGCTCTATGACCAGGGCGAATTCATCGAGAAAACAGCGAGCCAGTATTATGACGAAGAGGCCGGATGTTTCCTGGCAGACCGATATATCACAGGTACATGCCCTCACTGCGGCAACGAAAATGCATACGGCGACCAGTGCGAAAAGTGCGGTACGTCACTCAGTGCCACCGATCTCATTAACCCGCGCTCAACCATCAGCGGCAGCGCCCCGGTGATGCGTGACACGCTGCACTGGTACCTGCCGCTCGACAAATACGAGCCATGGATCAGGAAATGGATCCTCGAGGATCATACTGAGTGGAAAACAAACGTCTACGGTCAGTGCAAATCGTGGTTAGACCAGGGTCTGCAGCCCAGGGCTGTCAGCCGGGACCTCGACTGGGGTGTGCCGGTACCTGTTGAAGGTGCTGAAGGCAAGGTGCTCTATGTCTGGTTTGACGCACCCATAGGTTATATATCCGCTACCCGCGAGCTGACACCTGACTGGGAAAAGTACTGGAAGGATCCTGAGACCCGTTTGATCCATTTCATCGGTAAGGATAACATCGTATTTCACTGCATTATCTTCCCGGCTATGCTGAAGGCTGAGGGCAGCTATATCCTTCCCGACAATGTACCGGCCAACGAATTCCTTAACCTGGAGAACGACAAGATCTCCACATCGAGAAACTGGGCAGTCTGGCTTCATGAGTACCTCGAGGATTTCCCCGGCAAGCAGGATTCGCTTCGCTATGCGTTATGCGCCAGCGCTCCTGAGACCAAGGACAACGACTTCACCTGGAAGGATTTCCAGGCCCGCAATAACAACGAACTGGTTGCAATACTCGGTAACTTCATCAACCGCACCCTGGTGCTGACCTCGAACTACTACAAGGGTGTAGTCCCCGCACCGGGTGTAATGACTGATTATGACAACGATACGGTTAAGTCAATCATGACCTGCCGTGAAAATGTGGAGAACAATCTTGAAGCCTTCCGCTTCAGGCAGGCACTGGCCGAGGCAATGAACCTGGCCCGTCTGGGCAACAAGTACCTGGCAGACACAGAGCCCTGGAAGGTGGTCAAGACTGATCCGGAGCGGGTGAAGACTATCCTGTACGTCTCTCTCCAGATAACGGCCAATCTTGCAATACTTCTTGAGCCCTTCCTCCCCTTCTCGATGAACAAGCTAAGAGGATGGCTGGGAATTACTGAGCTGAAATGGGATGCGGCAGGCAGGTCAGATCTGCTGGTGCCGGGTCACATGGTCTCCTCCGGGGAACTCATGTTCAAAAAGGTGGAAGATGCAGAGATCGAAAAACAGGTTAAGAAGCTGCTCAATACAAAGAAGGCCAACGAGGCAGCTGTTGCCCCTGCCATCCCGCAGAAGGAGGATGTGAGTTTTGAGGAGTTCACCAGGATGGATATCCGTACCGCAACCATCCTCGAGGCGGAGAAGGTGGCAAAGACTGCCAAGCTGATAAAGCTCAAGGTGGATACGGGTATTGATGTCCGCACAATAGTCTCGGGAATTGCAGAGCATTTCACCGCTGAGGAACTGCCCGGGAAGATCATCTCGGTGATTGTCAACCTGGCACCACGTACCATCAAAGGTATCGAGTCAAAGGGGATGGTATTGCTGGCTGAGGATGAGAACGGCAAGCTTGTCTTTGTCACCCCCGAACAGAATATCCGGAACGGAAGCCCAGTCAAGTAAGAGATTTGCGATTTCCGAATTGCGAATTCCGAATTGGTGAGCGGTAGATTATACTTTCGACAATTCCCGATGCTAATGGCATCGTATGCCAGGCTGAAATCTATTACGATTTCCCGTTAATTCGCAGATCGCAACTCGCAATTACTACCTGCTTTTGTAAACCCACGCCCCGGAATACTCCTTCCGCAGCTTTTCAAGAACGACTTTTGCTTCGTCCAATGTCGGGAACGACTGTGCGCTGACGCGCAGATAGCCGTCAGGGCCACCGGCCACTTCCGGATCAAATCCCTCCCTGCGCAGTTTCTCAACCATAGTCAGGGCGTTCTCCTCACCCTGGAAGCTGCCTATGATTATAAGGTATCTGTATTCTTCAACTACCACAGCAGGTGCCCTTCTTGCTGGCGTTTGGGACGTTACTGCCGGCTTTGCGGAGGAGGTCCCGGAAGTCACTTCAGGCTGAACGGCGGGGGTCTGTGACCTGGCTGCAGGCTTAACAGCAGGAGTCTTAACCGGTGCGGAAGATGTGATTTTAGTTTCTTCATTCTGACCGGTTGCAGGAGCTGTTGTCTGCGCCGTCTCAGGCAGAATCACGGTTCCACTGTCACTCACTGCAGAGAGAGGATATTCTGTCGCCGTTGATTCCCTTTCAGCATCAATCTGTTCACGGTTGAACTCCAGCTCAGCCCTCGCGAGAGGGTTCAGGTTGGATTCCTCAACATCGCTTTTGAATATCTTATCATTGAACGGCACCAGGGCAAGTGCAATCAGCACAGGACCAACTACCGCGGCTCTCGTAATCAGGCTCCTCATGGAGGGCTGGCTCACCGCAGGTTCGCTGCGTCTCTCAAGCGCTTTCTTTCGTACGTCAAAGTCGCTGACCGGCTGCCTGTAATAGGCACTGAGGCCATAAGACGACAACAGGTAATTGACCGACAGATCCGGTTCAAAGACAATCGCTCTTTCGTAATTGAGAGTGAATGTACCCAGCATATCAATCGTCACCGGTTTGTCGGACAGGATTTTTCTTCTCAGATCCTCTGACCACTCATTGACAATCTCACGTGCACCGGCATAACCTATTCCGAATACAGAAGAGACATGTCCTATCAGAAGGCCATCATTACCAGTAAGGTGACGATTAAATGTTATCTTCCTCGAGGGAGGCTCAAAAAGCCCCTCCTTCCGGTCTGTCCGGGCAGGAAAATAGTTTCCTATAAATGCACCAAACCCCGGTACAATGACGCAGTCATGCTTTAAAAGAAGTTCTCTGATCAGTCCGCTGATATCCCTCGCCATGTATAGCAAATAATGAACAAATATAAAAAAGAAACCGGAGTTCTCCTCGGGAAAAAGGGTTAAATAAAATCCATTATCTTCGCTTTTAAAGATATTTCACGGCAGATGAAAAAGATAGAGATGGTGGACCTCCGGTCGCAGTACGAGAGGCTCAGGGCTGACATTGACAATGCGGTGGCGGAGGTGATCAGCTCCACCGCTTTTATCAAGGGTCCTGACGTGCGGTGCTTCGAGGAGGATCTGCAGCGTTACCTGGGCGTCCGGCATGTCATCTCCTGCGCCAACGGCACCGATGCCCTCCAGATTGCCATGATGGCACTGGGTCTAAAGCCCGGTGACGAGGTGATCACGACCAATTTTACATTTATCGCGACCGTGGAGGTCATAGAGTTTCTGGGCCTGAAGACAGTACTCGTGGAGCCGGAGCCGGACACCTTCAACATCAACATCGAAGCTGTCCGCAAGGCAATCACTCCGCGAACCAGGGCCATAGTACCCGTTCATCTTTTCGGGCAGTGTGCCGATATGGAGCCTATTCTTGAGATGGCCCGCGAACATGGCCTTTATGTTATTGAGGATGTGGCTCAGGCCACCGGAGCCATATACCAGTTCAGTGACGGCACAGAGAAAAAGGCCGGCACCATGGGCACAATAGGCTGCACCTCCTTCTTTCCCTCGAAGAACCTGGGCTGCTACGGCGACGGCGGGGCGCTCTTTACCGATGATGACGGGCTGGCTGCGCTCATACGCAGCATCACCAACCACGGAATGAAGGTGAGATATTATCATGACACAATAGGGGTCAACTCACGCCTTGACACCATCCAGGCAGCAATCCTCCGGGTAAAGCTGCGCCACCTTGATGAGTTCAACGAGGCACGCCGAAGCGCAGCGACACACTATGACAGGGAACTGTCGGGACTGCCCGGCATCAACGTACCTGTCAGATCTCCTTTCTCGACACACATCTTTCATCAGTACACGCTGCGGATCGGGGATGGCAGACGTGACAGCCTGCGTGAGTGCCTGGAGAATGAAGGCATCCCCTCAATGATCTACTACCCGGTGCCGCTGCACCTGCAGAAAGCATACCTGCACCTCGGATACGGGCCTGATGAATTCCCCGTAACCTCACGCCTCTCCGGCGAAGTGCTCTCACTGCCGATGCACAGCGAACTTGACGAAGAGCAACTGACCTGGATCACCGGCTGCATCAGGTCAAAATACAATTGAAATAATATGGACAAGGGATATTTTGCACATGACACCGCGGTAATTGACGACGGATGCACAATCGGCCGCGGAACAAAGATATGGCACTTCAGCCACATCATGAAGGACTCGGTCATCGGTGAGCGGTGCAACATAGGTCAGAACGTGGTGGTTTCTCCCGGCGTGATTCTGGGAAATAATGTGAAGGTCCAGAACAATGTATCAATATATACCGGAGTTATATGTGAGGACGATGTATTCCTCGGACCGTCGATGGTATTCACCAATATAACCAATCCGCGCAGCGCCGTCATAAGGCGCGACCAGTATGTCACCACCCTGGTCAGGCGCGGAGCCTCTGTTGGCGCCAATGCAACCATCGTGTGCGGCAACGAGATAGGTGAATATTCACTTATCGGCGCCGGAACGGTGATAACGAAGCCGGTAAAACCCTTCGCCCTCGTGGTGGGTAACCCCGGACGCCAGACAGGATGGGTCTCCGAATACGGTCACAGACTCTCCTTTGATGACGAAGGTATAGCCGCCTGCCCGGAGAGCGGCCAGAAATACAGACTGTCCGGCGGGGAAGTGACAAAGATTATTTAACTGATTTATGCCTTCAACAAAAACATTTTTATGAACAATACACCTAGAAACTTCGGTCTCATAGGGATCGCCGGCTATATTGCCGAACGGCACCTGAGAGCCATAAAAGATACCAATAACCGCCTCCTGGCAAGCCTCGATAAATTTGACTGCGTGGGGAAGCTCGACAGCTACTTCCCGGAGAGCGACTTCTTCGTGGAGTTCGAGAGGTTTGACAGACACGTTGACAAGCTTAAGAGAGTCGGCGTTCAGCTCGACTATGTAAGCATCTGCTCGCCCAACTATCTTCATGACTCACACATCCGCTTCGCCCTGCGCCACCAGGCTGACGCCATTTGCGAGAAGCCCGTGGTGCTTAACCCATGGAACATTGACGCTTTGCAGGAGATAGAAAAGGAGACCGGGCACAGGATCTACAACATCCTGCAACTCAGGTATCACCCTGTCATAATGGAATTGCGTGACAGGATCAGGAACGCACCCGCAGGCAAGAAGCATGACATAGACCTTACATATATCACCAGCCGCGGCAACTGGTACCATATCTCATGGAAAGGCGATGTCAACAAGTCGGGCGGCATAGCCACAAACATCGGCGTCCACTTCTTTGACATGCTCGGATGGATCTTCGGACCGGTTATGTCAAACAGGGTGCATCTGCTTGAACCCGATAAGGCCTCCGGTTATCTGGAACTGGAAAATGCCCGCGTCAGATGGTTCCTGAGCATCGATATCAATGACCTCCCCGGCCCGGTAAAGGAAAAGGGAAAGAGAACCTACAGGAATATCACGGTTGACGGCGAGGAACTTGAGTTTTCGGAAGGATTCACCGACCTGCACACCGTCACCTACCGCGAGATCATGAAAGGCAACGGCTATGGAATAGAAGATGCCCGCCAGAGCATTGAAACAGTATACCAGATAAGAAATTCGGCACTGTCAGTACTGACAGGAGAATATCACCCCCTCATTAAAAAATAAATATGTACGATAAACTTAAAAACAAGGAGACAAAGCTCTCTCTCATCGGCCTCGGCTATGTAGGCCTTCCCATTGCGCTGGAATTTGCCAGAAAGATCAGCGTGGTTGGCTTTGACATCAGGCCTGACCGTGTGGAGCTTATGAAAAAGGGAATAGACCCCAGCAATGAGCTTGAATATGAGGACTTTGACGGGACTGACATCAAATTTACTGCCAATCCTGAAGATCTCCGTGAGGCATCTTTTCATATCATCGCCGTACCCACGCCGGTGACAAGGCACAACCTGCCGGACCTGGAACCTGTATTAAAAGCCTCCGAAACTGTAGGACGCATCCTGAAGAAAGGAGACTATGTGGTATATGAATCAACGGTCTACCCCGGCTGTACCGAGGAGGAGTGCATACCGGTGCTCGAGAGGTTTTCAGGCCTGAAGTGCCCGGCCGATTTCAAGGTTGGTTTCTCCCCGGAACGTATCAACCCGGGTGACAAGAACCACACCCTGACGAAGATAGTCAAGGTGACCAGCGGCTGCGATGCCGAATCCGCAGAAACCATCGCCAGAACATATGAACTGATCATTGAGGCCGGCGTACACCGCGCCTCATCAATAAAGGTTGCCGAAGCTGCAAAGATCATCGAGAATACGCAGCGCGACATCAACATCGCCTTCATGAACGAACTCTCCATCATCTTCAACAGGATGGGAATCAACACATACGAGGTACTAGAGGCAGCCGGAACAAAATGGAACTTTCTGAAGTTCTACCCCGGGCTGGTGGGCGGCCACTGCATCGGCGTCGATCCCTACTACCTCTCATACAAGGCCAAAGCCATGGGTTACCACCCGCAGATGATAGACTCCGGCCGGTTCACCAATGACAGCATGGGCGCCTATGCCGGCAAGGAGACGGTGAAGAAGCTTATTGCTGCTCACAAGAGTCCCGACAGGTCGCGCGTGCTGGTGATGGGAATGACCTTCAAGGAGGATGTGACTGACATACGAAATTCGAAAGTAATTGACGTGGTAAACGAACTGCGTGATTTCGGCGTGGAAGTAGATGTAATTGACCCGGGAGCATCTTACGAGGAGGTTAAGCATGAGTACGGCCTCGGCCTTAAGAAGGAGCCCGAAGGGAAATATGACGCCATAATTGTGGCAGTGGCTCACAGGGAATACTGTGGCCTGGATGAGAAATTCTTCCTTGACCTGCTGAACGAGAAAGGCATACTTGTAGACCTCAAGGGGTTATACAGGAACAGGATGAGATGGCTGACATACTGGAGTCTGTGATGGGAAGGAAGGTAATTGTAACCGGAGGAACAGGCTACATCGGATCACATACGGTGGTAGAACTGATTGTGAGCGGGTATGAACCTGTCATAATTGACAATCTGTACAATTCAGATATATCGGTTCTGGAAGGGATACGGGCCATTACCGGCGTTACCCCGAAGTTCTGGGACTATGATCTGTGCGACAGGGAAAAGCTGGAGGAGGTCTTCAGGGCAGAGGGGAAGGTGGATGCAGTAATTCACTTCGCTGCCTATAAAGCAGTGGGAGAGTCGGTAAGGAAACCCCTGGATTACTACCGAAACAACCTCACCTCGCTCATGAACCTCCTGGATGCGATGGAGCGTCATGACACCCCGGTGCTTGTGTTCTCATCGTCATGCACCGTCTACGGTCAGCCTGACACGCTGCCTGTAACGGAGTCATCGCCCGTGAAGGAAGCTGCTTCACCGTATGGCTATACCAAGCAGGCCGGAGAGATCATCATTCGTGATACAATTGCGTCAAGACCAGCACATAAGGCCGTATCACTCAGGTATTTCAACCCTATAGGAGCACATCCCACAGCCTTCATCGGCGAACTGCCACGCGGAGTGCCGGAGAACCTGGTGCCTTACATTACACAGACTGCTATTGGGCTTCGCGATGAACTGAAGGTCTTCGGAACCGATTATGACACTCCGGACGGCTCATGCATACGCGACTATCTTCACGTTGTTGACCTGGCGAAGGCACACGTGATGGCGCTGCGCCGTATTCTGGAAGGTGAGAACAAAGCCGGCTACGAGGTGTTCAATCTCGGAATGGGCAAGGGAGTTTCGGTTCTTGAGGCTATTGCAGCCTTTGAAAAGGCCACTGGCGTTAAACTGAAATATGCTGTCACTGGCCGCAGGGCAGGCGACATAGAAAAGATTTGGGCAGATCCGTCACTCGCAAACAGGGAGCTTGGATGGAAGACCGAGATAAGCATCGAGGAGGCCATGGAGACCGCATGGCGATGGGAAAACAGGCTGAAAAACAAGGAATAATGAAGAGGACAATACTTATTACCGGCGGAGCAGGATTCATCGGATCACATGTCGTAAGGCGATTCGTGAGAAAATATCCCGAATATACCATAGTCAATGCCGACAAGCTGACTTACGCCGGGAACCTCGGAAACCTCACCGATATCAGTAAGGCGCCGACCTACACGTTCCGACGGGTGGATATCGTTGACAAGAAGGCAGTCACAGAACTCTTTGACGAGTTCAGGTTTGACGGGGTGATCCATCTTGCAGCCGAGTCACACGTTGACAGGTCCATCACCTCACCCGATGAGTTCATCCATACAAACATCCTGGGTACCGTTAACCTGCTGACCGCATTCCGTGACATAACCCCTGCCACCGGTGCGAACAAGTTGTTCTACCATATCTCAACCGACGAGGTGTACGGCTCGCTGGAACATGGCGGTTTTTTCACGGAGCAGACACCCTATGATCCGCGCAGTCCCTATTCAGCATCCAAGGCTTGCTCTGACCATATGGTAAGGGCATTCGGCAATACCTACAAGCTTCCGTTCGTGATATCCAACTGCTCCAACAACTATGGTCCCAACCAGTTCCCCGAGAAACTCATACCTCTCACTATCAACAATATAAAGACCATGAAGCCCATACCGGTATATGGTAAAGGTGAGAATATCCGTGACTGGCTCTATGTCGGGGATCACGCAGCTGCGATTGATGTAATCTTCCACCGCGGCAGGCCCGGTGAGACCTATAACGTTGGCGGCGACAATGAGTGGAAGAATATTGACCTGGTCAGGCTGCTCTGCAGCATCATGGACCGTAAGCTGGGCAGGGATTCAGGCAGTTCGGAAAAACTTATCACATATGTCACTGACCGTGCCGGTCATGATCTGCGCTATGCCATTGACAGCAGCAAGTTACAGGAGGAGCTGGGCTGGAAACCGTCGGTCACTTTCGAGCAGGGTCTCGAGATGACGGTTGAATGGTACCTGGCGAATGAAAAATGGCTGGCAGCAATTATCTCCGGTGACTATGCAAAGTACTACGAAGATATGTACCGGGGCAGGTGAGGCAATAGGCAATGGGCAGAAGGCAATAGTGTTGGCAATGAAAGCTCGTAGAGATTAAAGAATTGTAGA
>AMWB02080046.1_pt1 | contig 12959 bp, 12 predicted proteins | sample 200311 | NCBI WGS metagenome assembly AMWB02 (sample SAMN02737377, study PRJNA173069) | bioreactor metagenome | biome: anode biofilm in microbial fuel cells | place: USA: California | collected 2010-12-16 | reverse complement strand
ACCTGCGAGAGTCTCGGTCATCGCTGGTGGAGCTGGCGGAACCGACTTCAGCTATGGTGTTGCCGTCAATGCTGCTGCCGATACTGGAGAGGTGCTTGTCATCCCGCATGAGGACGGACAGGTATGGAAAGCGGATGCTGCTGCAGATTGCAATAATACCAATATAGGGGCTATAACGACCTATCTGGCGGCAACAACTCTTGCAGTTACGACTGGTGGGACAATCACCAACAATGGCAACAGGGTCATCATCGTTGGATATGAGGGGCTTCCCGCAGATAAGAAGTATCTCGTGAAGTTCAGAATGGGCACGACTCTGCTCGGATAAAGGAGGAAATAAATGAGTGTACCGATGTCAAGGCCAGGCTATCCGCTGCAATTTGATAAAGAGATAGCCAAGATGGTGTTCGGCAAGTATGCCGACTATGCGAAAGAATACGACAAGATTGCGAATATCGAGAACTTTCCTGCCGGAAGGACCTATACAGAAGCCGAAATGTCAGGCTTAGGGGCCCTGAGGGCAATGGGTGAGGGTGAGGCCGTTACCTTCGATGTGCCTGCCGAGGGCCACAAGAAGTCAATTCAGACCGTCAAGTTTGGATTGGGCTTCCAGACGACCGAGGAAATGTCTGAGGATGAGCTGTTCCAGATGTCGAAGAAAGTCTCTTCCAGCCTTGCCCGTGCGGCAACGGTAACGATTGAGCAGAACTTCTGGAACCTCCTCAATAATGGCTTTTCAACGTCAACAGGCTGGGACGGACTTCCTGTCTTTGCAAACAACCACGTAACCCTGAAGTCGAAACAGACGATTTCGAACTTGGGAAGTGCAGACCTCTCACAGACCTCTCTTGAGGCTGCTTTCGAGTATTTCGACAACCTCATCGATGAGAGCGGAATCAAACTTCAGGTCAAACCAAAGACACTCGTCATACCGACTGCTCTCAAATGGCTTGCGAATGACCTCTTGAGGGCAACGGGAAGGGTGTGGGATTACACCTCCAGAAGTGGCGGCTACGTAACTGTTACTGCTGGTGATTCGGTGGCTCCTGGCAATGGGCCTCTTCTCAACTCGCTCAACCCATCGAACGGTATTGTTGACGCGTGGTCTGTCTTTGTGTCGAAATACCTTACCGACCCAGATGCCTGGTTCCTCTTGGGTGATGAGCACGACTTCAGGTTCTACTGGAAGAAGAAACCGACGCTTTCATCTGCACCCGACTTCGCAACGGACAACCAGCTCTACAAACTGATTGTGCGCTTTGCAGTCGGAGTTTTCGATTATAAGGGAGCATACGGTTCTCCAGGGGCGTAACCCCATGAAAGAACAGGTTACGCTAGGAATCCTCTACGGCTGGCGTACTCCAGATATGTCCATCAAGGACCCTTCCTCTACTACCAATTACATCTATGTCCTTGGGGGCAGCCCTGGAGATGGCCTCCCTCAGCCTTCAGTTGTAGGTGTAGGGGCAGGTTCTGGCGGAGCCGGTGGCGGCGGTGTGGCTGCATGGAATGGGTCTGAAAAACTAGTGTGGATTCCTAATGGTTTTCAAGCCCCACCAGGCTTTGTCAAGTACGAAATGGAAGTATCAGAGCATGGTGTCCGGTTTGGGTCGAAAGAGGGCAGGTGGGGCACGTGTGCTACTTGTCAAGAGGACTTGCCTTTGAGCCAAATGGCAAAGATTAGGGGGCGCTGGTACTGCTACAAGAATGGTTGCGCCCAGGAGCAGGAAGCATGACACTCACTGAACTTGCGACGGATATCTTCGAGACGCTAGGGGAACCGAGCGACCTCGACTTCTGGAATGCCGACCACACGGCCCCAGATACCTCCAGCCCTGGCTGGGCCCGATTGGTAGGTGTCATCAATAGAGCTTGCCTCGCCCTCTCCACTTGGAAGTGGCCCAATGGCCGCCAAGTACGTATGCGCTTGTTGGAAGACACCACATATGTTCGCCTCAACCCAGGCGGTGGTGGAGTAATTGGAGATGGGCCTTTTCCCCATACGATTACTTTGACAGGCCTTCCGGCGGGAGTGAATTTGCAGGCTGGGAAGTTGCTAGTAGGGCAGACGTCTGGGACAAAGGCAAGAGTGGTATGGTCGAACGGAGAAACATTGGGGCTGGTAGAAGACCCTAGCGGGTTTGTGGTTGGTGAGACTGGGTTTCTATACAAGAAGGTATGGCAGTTTGTCAACGTGGATGGAACTCAGGATCCTGGGGCCGTAGATGGAATTGGGATTGTTGGAGTCCAGCCGCTGGATGTGATTGGAGTGTACGGGTTCGATGGGGCGCCTCTTGATGAAGCAGAGAAGGAAGAGATATTCACTGCAAGCGGAACAGAGATAGGCAAGCCTACTAGATTCAGGAGAGTGCCGAGAGGATTTATCCTGGATGTGTGGCCAGAAGATGGTACTGCACTCATTGTGCGGTATTCAAGAGGGCCCAAGATGTTAGGCTTGGCTGATGTAGGTGTAGAGCCTGAACTACCTGTACAATTCCACTTCGGGATTGTGCTATGGGGGAAGTGGTGGGGTCTTGCCAGAAATTTGGAGTCCAATGATGCCTATGCGGCGAGGAAGGACTTGGAGGATTTCATGAGCAAGACGAGAACTGAATATGACCTACAGGATGAGCACGCGATAGGGCAGATAAAGATATATCCTGAAGGGAGATAGTATGAATTACGTATGGGATGCTACTGAGGACAATCAGCCTGACAACTCTAAGGTTATTGGGCAGACTGATGATTTTATCGTCAAAGCAAAGCAGATGACCCGTGAGCGAATTGCAGTAGAGCACAACTTCGACTTTACGGTCAACGGAGAACAGGGCAGTCATAGGGCAGGTTCCGCACGTGTATGGGTTTCGGAGACCCAGCCAGCAAATCCGATACCTTCTCAAGACTCTGAGACTCCAGGACAATTGGGAGTAGGCAGGTTCTGGTTCAAGCCTTCTACGGGAGAAGCCTTTGTCTACACTTCTACCGGATGGAAAGGTATTGGAATTACAGGGGCGCAGCTTCTGGCCCTCTTGGTCAGTTTTGCGGAGAAGACATCGATTGCGACGGCAGACAAGATGCTCATTCTCGATGTTGCAGGAGGGAATGTAGGAAAGTTTGTTACCTTCCAGACTGTCCTTAATACCGTTCTCGCTGAAAGGCCATGGAATGATTCTGCCGCAGTCTTACAACCGTCTGGAGTAGCAGCGGCAGGGACTTCTGGAGCGATTGCGAGAGCAGACCATGTCCATCCGAAGGGAGATGCTGATACCCTCGATGGCCTTGATAGTTCCTACTTCCAGCCTGCCTCTACTGCTATCACTACTTCAAACATCGCAAGCCAATCAGTTAGCCATGCAACTACTGCAGATAGTGCAACCAGTGCTGGAAATGCAGATACAGTAGATGGGCAACACGCAAGTGCGTTCGCAACTGCTGCTCAAGGAGCAAAGGCAGATATACTTTCCGGAACTGCTGGTACGTATGGTTATCAGTTAATAAATTCTGGAGGTGCTTGGGTCATTCCAGCAGGTACATATATGTTATATGTACGATATGGCCATGTCCACCTAGAATTATATTCTGGCTCTGAATGGGCTCCCGCTTCTAGTGGATTGGGAGGTGTTATAATCTCAGATGGTGTTAATTTCCGGCTTCATAATCTAAGTCCTAGTTATGCTGATGATGTATACTATCGGAAGCTTGTGTAGGAGGAAAAATGGACGAAAAAGTGGTCGAGATTAAGCTCCAGAATATAATAGACGAAGTGGGCAAATTAACAGGTAGAGTTGAAAGGATGGAGGGCCAGCTTATGACATCAGGGAAGAACCAGGCAGTAACGGATACCGAATTGAAGAACATTTTCAGTCTCCTACAGAGGATAGAAAGCTCCATACAAGAATATTCAGAAAGGGTTGATAAGAGGATAGAAAACCTGGAAGTGAGGGTAAAGGGACTTGAGGAAAGGCCAGCGAACCTATGGGGAAGTGTAACAGTAGGAGTGATTGTGGCTGTTGCTTCTGCACTTGTTACCTGGTTTATTGCAAGTAAATGACGAGAAGGAGCAGAGAGTGAGAGAAATCTCGATTGACCGATTTCCATGGACTGATTGGATATTGGACATCGGAGGTGCTCGTCTCAAGCTGAAAGGCCCTTGGAAGTTTGACCCAGAAGAAGGTGTTTGGTTTGGTTCGTATCAAATACAGGAGAGTGCAATTCCAGGAACGACAGAAACACAGATAGAGGCATGGAGGCCAGGGCGCGATATTGCAGTAATGAGGATTGGCCCTGAGAACGATTGGGTTGATACAGATTTTACTTCATACCCAAAGGAGGCAACATTAACATTATATTTGAGCCGGAAAAGATGGTATGACTGCTTTGTAGATTTGTCAGTGAATAGGCTTGCAGACCCAGCAAAACCAAAGTTTGTAACATTTTTACGAGGAGACGGGTTTTTAGTTCCTTCGTGGAATGTGCAGTATAGGAAGGATAGTGGGGCGTATGAGGATTTATTGACATGCAACCCAGAAGGAGATGACCATAGGTTTGTGGCACATAAGGGTTCAGTAGCACAAAAATTGAGTGATATTTGGACACCTACAACAAGTTTGAACTTGATTACTGATTCAGGAATGTATTATTTAGACGGTGCAAGCCCTGATGCTCCTCTTGCAGAAAATGGAGTAATAACTGTGGCTTTTAACCCATATAGTGCAAATGAAGGCATGATGGAATGGCAAAGTTTTGTCGATAGAACACATAGATATGTGAGGGTAAAAGTAGGTGGTGTTTGGGGTGCGTGGGGGCTGATTGCGGTTGCATAAAGGAGGCCAGGATGACACAGAAGATAGCCGAAATTCTAGGGAAAGATGGGTGTTACCTATTCTGTATTCTGAGAAAATTCGGGAAGGATGATGAAGCCATCAAGTATTATCCGATATTGGTGCAGAAAGGGCTTATCAAGTCTGACTGCTTTGTGCTCGACCCTGCGAAAATAGCTGAATTGGTTTCGGGGCAGAAGTGGGCTGTGAGACATGAGAGGGCGGATTATGTGTGCAAGGAAGGAGAGTGGGAAGTTCAAAGATGGGAGCGAAAGACAACTGGAGTTACCTATAGCCATTTCACTTTGCCCGATTGGGACCCACTGGGCACATCGGTAACGAGGAATTTGGGGACGTTAGTATCTAAACGGGTATTTAGGAGAATGTGATGAAACAGATTGTAGAGGCCCTTTTCACGGATGGAGACTGGGATCCCGACCTTACGAAAATATTGGGATTTGGACTCGTTGTGGTAGGTGTAATAGGGTGGTTCATGGGCAAAGACCCTGCATTTATCATAGGGTTTGGGGCAAGTTTGGCCGCAAGCGGGAAGTTCTCGAAGGCAGGATAAGGAGGGCATGTGTGTGGGCAAAGATTAAGAGCTGGCTTATTGCTCTTGGTGGTCTTCTTGTGGCTGTTGCCGGCTTCATCCTGGGCAGACGTAGTACTGACGGACGAGGAATGGGAAGAGCTAAAGATACAAGTCCAGATACTCATGAACGAGAACGAACAATTGAAGGAGACATTAAAGATAGCACGGGAAGAGTCAGAGAGGAGCTTGAGTCTGCAAGCGGAACAGCTGAGAATATTGGAAGCGCAGTTGACCGAATCAATGAAATTATCCGAAAAGTGGAAGAGCGCCAGTGAGTTCTGGAAAATCATAGGGCTTGTTGGGATTGGAGGGGCCGCAATGGGAGGACTCTATATATGGCTGCATTAGGTTCGGGACAGTATGGACAGGCAGAGAAGGTAGTCTTACGGCCTTTGTCTATCGGTATGGCCTCGGAAGGTTCTGAAGTCCTCTTGAAGCCTGGAGCAACCACAAAACTCATAGGGTTCGATGTCGTTGAAAAGGGCCTTCGCAGGTTGGGCGGCTTCCGGCCCATCTATGGTACACCAGTCCCCTTATTATTCGGATATGACCAAACATTAGAGTCTAGAAGATTAGGCGAACAACCTGAAGAATTATTTACTTTGACATTGGAAGATGGAGATACAAGAACTATTGTTCTTACAAATAAACTTATCTATGAATTTGATTCTACACTTGGATTCAACCCCGTCTATTGGAAGAAAGTATTTACGATTTCAACCTATTCAGTGGTAGGTGGAAATGCACAGGTAGTAATGACAGGGAATGAAGTTGCAGACAGTTTTCTCGAATCTGGAGATTGGGTTCTTTTCGATACCGATACCGACTTAAGGAGAGTTGTCAGTGTTGTGTATGACAGTGGAGCAAATACAACAACTCTGACGGCAGATGGTGCCCCGACAGCAACTCCTACGACATTTAAGGTGATAAAGCCGTTTAAGACTGGGGATTATAGGACAGGCTGGACGATAGGGAGAAACGCAGCATGGTTCGTTGATGGGGTGAGCCCATTTGTGTTTCGGTACGATGGAACATGGTTGAGTGGGATGAAGGTGCAGCAATCAGCTTCCGACCCAACGAGGACGATGTTTGGAGCAAAGACCATCACGACCTATAAAAATAGGCTTTACTTCGGGGACGTACAGGACGGAAGTGCCGGAACCCTTATGATGCACCAGAGGATTCGTTGGTCTGAAGTTTTGGGATGGGGGCTTTCGACGGATTATATAGAGAGTGCGGCAACGAATTACCAAGACTTAGCAGGACATGTAGGACCCATTCTTCGGTTGGTAGGGCTGGAAGAACTGCTGGTTGCATTTACAACGGATGCTATATTCTATGGACGTGAGACAAGCTTGGTTGGAATGCCATATGCCTTTGTCGAGATTCAGAGTGGTGGAATTTCACTCGTTGGGGCAGCAGCTGTTTGCGGACTTTTGGGCTCTATCGTGTTTGTAGGACAGGATGATGTCTATTTATTAGGACTTGACCAGGGATATCCTGTGCTGTCAAGGATAGGTTCTCCTGTGGCGAATAGCATATTCCCGATAAAATTGCCGGATAGAGTAACCGTCGTATCTGACCCAATCAATTCACGGATTTTGGTAGGGCTGTCGACGATTTCAGCAGAATATATCGATACCATTTGGATTTGGAACTATAGGACAAAGGGCTGGTCGATAGAGAAGGACTTGACATTCAGGAGCATCTGTGGAGCAAGTTTTGCAGACCAGCTAAGGTATAAGGATGTCGACCCAACATGGACGTTCGGTTCGAGCCCTATTTCAGGGCTTGCCTATTCTGCCCTTATGGCAGTGCCTGGATTTCTGAACTTATATGCTTATGATACCGAGAATTATCTGCTCAACTACTCGAAAGACTACCCAAACCATTCAATCTATGAGGGTGGAGTCATAACGAGTGTGGCAGTAGCGACGGAAGTAGAGTTTCCAGAATTGGACTTCGACATGCCGGATTTGGACAAGACTTTCTATTCCTTCGGAATGCGCTTGCAGGACGAAGCTCAACGTACTCAGCCATTGGCTTTTACGGTAGAAGGGTCTGTAAATTCAGGAAGGACATGGAAGACCCTGGGGACATTACGGATAGGAGCAGAAGAGACGGAGAGTGCAGTACATTTCCGCTTGACTGGCTCAAGAGGCAAGTTTAGACTGAAAGGGATTGATGGGATTTCACCTCCGTGGACAATCCTGGAGTGTACAATTAAGGTACGGGTTCGGGGCGGGGAAAGGAGACAATAATGGCAGGTTTTTGGGATTGGATTCGTGGTACAAATTATAATCAGATAGGTTCGATGTCGGATGTGGGTATGGTGAATCAGCCCGACTATGACCAGTATATGCAAATGTTGTATGGTCAGATGGGCGGATGGGGGAACCAGATGGGCGGCTATTATGGCCAAGCTGGTCAGGCCTTCGGGAATATGCTTGGTACTGCTCAGGGCTATGAGAATTACCTATCCCAGATGTATGGTAGGATGAACTCACTTGAGGGCCAGGCACAGCAGGGCTTAGGGCAGATGGGTGCTCAAGGCCAGAGGGCAACTGGTGCCTATGGAAGCCTTGAGGGGATGTCTGGAAATCTGACGAATTATTCACGAGAAATGAGTGGTATGTATCAAAACTTGGCGAATTTGACAGGCGGATTCAACCCAAATGCAGCGGCGAACCAGCTCATCAGTATGAACCCGCAGATAGCCCAGATGGCCAACCAGAATGTGTCGAATGCCCTTTCGGATGTTTATTCGACGGGCAGGGCCCAGGCCCAAGCAGCAGCGGATGAGGCTAGAAAACAAACGGCAGACCAACTTGCAGCTTCTGGGCTTCTCAATTCAGGAGCAAGTGTGCAGGCCCTCACACAAGCTACTGCGCGCCCTATCATGGAAATGGAAAGCCAGCTTGCACAAACAAGAGCCCAGGCCCAAGCAGCTCAGCTACAGAATTTACAGAATCAAGTGAGTGGTCTTGTCGGACAGGGCTATGGCCAAGCAGGAACACTAGGGATGCAAGCAGCAGGTCTTGGCTTGTCAGGTCAAGAGTTGGCAGGAAACTTGCAGAGCCAAGCGGCACAAGGGTATGGAAACCTTGCAAGCATGTATGGGAATGTCGGTTTGAGTCAGCAAGGATTGGCGCAAGGATATGGCCAGCAGGCTTTAACAGGGCAGGCAGCCCTTACGAACCTGTATGGGCAGGCAGGGCAAGGGTATGGTAACCTTGGGCAAGCATATGGGGATTTGTTAGGGACAGGGCTTGGATATGGGGCACAGATGGCCCAGCCATATTACTATGTTCCTCAGTACGCGAAACAACCAGGATTGCTAGACTGGATTACAGGGCTTGGCTACGGAGCGGCAGGTATTGGTAGCTTGTTAAGGGTTCCTGGACTATTAGGTTAAATAGGAGTAAGGTATGCCGGTAATACAGGGTGGAGGAATAGGGTACGATGCCGGAAAGGCAATGAGGGAGGCAGCTCAAGGGCTCTCTCAGTCGATGCAGAACTTGGCCCTTTTGCGTCAAGAAGAGCAGAAACACCAACTGAAGGTAATGGAATCAGCAAAGGACCTTCTTCTCTTTACACAACAAGCATCTGGGCTTCCAATGCAGATGTTCCTTGGTTCCGAGATGGCGAAGATACCTCTCCAAAACTATATTCTGGCCTATTCAGCGGCTTCAGGGCGTCAAATGAAGGCAGATGAAGCCATTGAACTGTCCAATAGGATTATCGAGTGGAGCACACATCCCGAAAATTATACCGAAAATACATTCACTGAGTTCTTTTTATCGAGGGCAGGAGCAATAGAGCCTATAAAGCAGCTGGAGAAGGATACTGGAGTTGCCATAGTCCCTGATAAGATTACATGGCCTCCACACAAGGACATTCCACGTCCTCCAGTGAAAGAAGTGAAAGAAGGAGCCCCACCTCCACCAGCAGAGGAAGAGATAAAACCACCTCCTCCTCCGCCGCCACCGGCTCCTCCTCCGAATCCTCCTCCTCCTGAAACTGTAGTATACCCTGAAACTGTAGTATACCCTGAGACTGTGGTACAGCCTGAACCTGTAGTTTATCCTGAACCAGTAATAGAACCGAAGCCTACAGTGTACCAAGAGCCTGTACTTCAGCAATATCCCGCAGGAGGCTATATACCGGAAGGCGCAGGAGTTGTCAGGCCCGCACCTGTACCAAATCCTGATGTAGTGGGACAACCGGTGATACAGCCAGTCCCCAACCCTGATGTAGTGGGACAACCAGTTGTGCAGCCTGTGCCTAATAGAGATGTATTGGGCCAGCGCGGAACAGAACCGGCACTGAATTGGCAAGATTTACTGAATAGAGGACTGAATGCTCTCAATTCGAGCGACCCAGCGATACGCGATGTTGCCCAAACAATAGAGAATGTGCGAAGAAGGTATCAGCCTGATGTGCAGACGCAAATGCCGACCATACCACCTGCAAATCCACCTGCATCTGGTATGGCAGGGGCACTTGCAGCGGTACAGCAACAACCACAAGTTCAACCGCAACCTCAGCCTGCACCTGCACCGACCAGGATGCCGGTGTATGGTAGTGCAGTAGCAGGGGCTGGAGCAGCAACTGACCAGTATTATCAGATGCTAGAACGGGCCAGAGTAGCGGCTCAAATAGCAGAGGCTGAAGCAGCCCAAGGTGGTTCTCCTACCGCTGCCCTCAATATTGCTGCTCAATCTCTCCAGCAGGCCGAAGCCCTTAGCCCAACTGCTCAAGCGGCACAGGTAGCCCAACCTCAAGCACAGATTGCTACCGCTGCTCAAGCCCAGGCACGGCCACAACTACAAGCACAGGCAACGCCAGCACCTGCTACTCAGGCGGCTCCTGCTGCACAAGCACAAACGGCTCCAGCAGCAGCTCAAGCAACGAAGCCACCTCCTGGGGTATCAGCAGAAAGATGGCAACAATTACAACAGTCAGTACCGCCTCCATGGTCTCCTGAAGGCAAAGCAATGCAGCAGCAGAATGAAGCTGCGGTGATACAGCAAGAGATTGTAACTGCTGGGAAACAAATGGCGGATGAAGTGCTCGCTTATGCGAAGGCAAATAAGATGTCTGTCCCTAAGGGCCTCGATACACCTGAGAAGGTGATAGACTGGGCAATGCAGTACAAACCGACTGGAGAGCAGACCTTGTTGACCAAGTATTTTACATCCCTAAACCCTAAGGCTAGTTTGGGACTACAATGGGATAATATACTGAGTGGGCTTGAAAAAGGAGCAAAGACATATGCCGATGCGTTTGGGAATGTGATTGAGGCTATAAAACCTTATTCAGGATGGGCCGGAGCGGCTGCTGGGGCACTATCACTTTGGCTTCTCACGAAGGGCAAGGTGCCTGCTCCTATTCTCCAAATGATGAATAAATTCAAACTCCCCAGTGCTGAAGGCAGTGAACAGTATCAACAGCAATTCGAACAGCAATTGAGAGCGAATGCCCTGCCGGCAATAGCATCTGCAGGAGTCTCGGATGTTGGAAGATATGCTGGGTTCATGGGTGGTCAAGCAAGCACACAAGGGAATGGGATTGTGCAGACAGTGGGATTGCCAAAATCAGGAACTGGTTGGCTCACCGAGGAGGAGAAGAAGACTCTTAGCCCATCGGAACAGATGACACTGAATGAATACCGGAATGCGTACCCATACATGCGAAGTTGGACCCTGAAAGAGATTTCTGACTATCTGATGACTCCGCAAGGAAGTATGCTCGCCTTGCCCTCGATAGGCGTTGAGTCTCCTGTACCTGGGAAACAGGCAGGACAAGTAGCGGCTGAAACGCTTGCAGAGACTCAGNNGGGCAAGACACCTCCGCCTCCACCCTCATCAACACCACCGGCCGGTACGACTAAACCTGCAGCGGTAACAGTTACAGGACCGAAGAACGAACAAAAAACGATAACGGTAGAGGATGTGAAGAAGGCGAAGACGATAGGTGATGTGTTCGCAAAGCCCAGTGCCGTCAAGACGGAGTATACGGGCCCGAAAGCGTATGAGCATAACTTGGAAGTGATGAAGGACCCAATCAAGGTAGGGAATGTACTCGATAAGATACGTAGTTATGTAGGGGCACCTACCAAGAGTTTCAAGGCAAAGTCTGAAGCCCACAATGCTGCGGTAACGGCAGGAAACTGGATAAATACTGCCTGGAATACTTTCACTCCTGAAGAGCGACTAGACGTAATCAAACAGTACGAAGAACGGGTGAAGGCGACGACTCCTGAGATTGGGTATTTCAGGTATGGGCAGACATGGTCTGAGCAGAAGCTGACCCAGACGTACTATGATGTTCTGAGGGCACAGGCTGCTACTTCCGCCATGGAAGCCGAAGCACGTATGAAAGAGGCCCAAGCCCAAACCACTGTTGCAGTAGAAGCAAGCAAGCAAGCACAAGTTTCGGCTGCCCTCAATATGCTGAACAGCTTTTTTACCCAAAATCTCCAAACTCTCCAAAGTATCGTCCAAACAGGGATACAGGAAGGGTTATCTCCAGATAAGGTGATGGAATATATCCAGCCTGGGACCGCATGGGGTTCCCTTTTTCAGAGCCAGCAGGATGTGATGAACTGGATTTTGGGAGTTTCAGGGCTATCTGAACTGTTTGGGAATGTTGGCTTAAGTTTCGAAGAGGTACGGAAAGGATTCCTAGGGTTGGGAAAGGGTTATACGACAAAACCGGCTGGACAAGCTGAAACTCAGACTGGTGAGGCTAATAAGAAACTAGAAGAGACTACCAATAAAATCTTAGGTGGGAAGTAATGACGGTAGCTGAAGCACTCGAAAAGGCTAGAAATAGTCCAGAGATGGGCAAGCTCACGTACGGTGAACAGCAAGAAGTTGTTAAATTACTCATCGACAAGACTATTGTACAGGATCCCATGTTTCTCGCCCTTCCAGACGCCGAAAAGTCTGCGGTCTATTCACAGGTAGTGATGAAGGCGGCAACTACATGGAAGCCAGTATTGGCGGCTCCAAGCACTGAAGAGGCGTATGTCAAAGGCTACCAAATCCTCGACGAGCTTGAGAAGGGGAATCCCCAGGCCATTGATGAAGCCCATCGGTGGATAACCGTCAATGCGGTTACAACAAATTCTCTTATCGCACAGATTGCGACAGGGGCGAAGGATGTCGTCGAAAGTCTCTTCACAGATGACCAGCCATTCAATAGCCTCGCTCTTCATTCAAGAGATTACCAAAAACTAGCAGATGCGATGTACCAGCGAATGCCAGAAAAAGCTCGTGGGCAGACACAGACGACTGCTGCAGTGTTGGGGATAGGAACGGCGGCAGTTGAGACGATAGGACTCAATGTCCTATTTGTAGGGGCTCCTGGTAGACTTCCGGTCATCGCAAAGAAATATCCTCAAATTTTTACTGCAAAGCTATGGGCTGGGATGGAAACGAAGTACAAGGCTGCAACGACGGCAAAGAGTGCATTCATGTGGAAGGAGATAATGCCCAATATCGCCGATGCTGTAGTAGGTGGTGGAGTTACCGACCTTGTGA
>AMWB02018302.1_pt1 | contig 12974 bp, 10 predicted proteins | sample 200311 | NCBI WGS metagenome assembly AMWB02 (sample SAMN02737377, study PRJNA173069) | bioreactor metagenome | biome: anode biofilm in microbial fuel cells | place: USA: California | collected 2010-12-16 | reverse complement strand
TGGTGGTGGGGGGAGGATTCGAACCTCCGAAGGCTTCGCCGACAGATTTACAGTCTGTTCCCTTTGGCCGCTCGGGAACCCCACCCAACAATATGGAGCCAACGGAGGGACTCGAACCCCCGACCCACTGATTACAAATCAGTAGCTCTACCAACTGAGCTACGTTGGCCCTTCGTTGTCCGCATATTCAAATGCTTTCTCAAAGACCCATGACGTTTATACCCTATGCCCTTTTTTTTCAAGCCCTGAAAACGGATGTTTTTCAGGTATGTCAGGTTATGTCACCTGATTATTCAATTAAAATCCCTCTAAATCATTATTTTAACCTTATCGCTCCTTATATTTGATCAAATAGTAAAAAGAAGACAGATCATCACAGATCTTACCCCTACATTTTGACCCATTTCCCTGTTCCGGTGCGATTGTGCGCCCGCTCTTTATTACCTACGTTATTGATAATTTCTTGACAGATAACGCTTTTTTATGCTTTATTTTCCAAATATACCTGTTTTAAACTTTCTGATCAATTGGCACAAGCATATGCATCAATGATGTATCCGGCATATGCATCCGGTCGTACGCATCCGGCGAACAACAGACGGTTTCACGTCGCGCAACCACCGTTTCAGAGCAAGGACATGAGGATTACCCATGAAGAAATATAGACATATCTTATTATCAGCTCTGCTTCTTGCCTTTCTTGCCGGCTGCGCGAATATGACCACCACCCAACCGCTGCCGTCAGGGTACCGGTCGATGTCTGAAAAGAAGGACGCCGCCGGGCCATCGCCCAGCAGTCAAGACGATATGCTGTTCTCCGCCGCCGCCGATATGCCGCTCGATCCGAATGCCCAGGCCATCATCAACAAGGCACTCTCCTTTTGCAAAAAATCTCAGGACTGCTGGCAGAAAAAGGAGCTCGAAGAGGCGCTGGCCTCCCTCGACCATGCCTATTCCCTGATCCTGCAACTCGACGACAAAGACGATCCCGGACTGGTAAAGCGAAAAGAAGATCTCCGTTATGTCATATCCAAACGCATCCTTGAAATCTACGCTTCCCGAAATACATCCGCCAAGGGAAAGCACCGGGCGATTCCGGTCGAAATCAACACGTATGTCCAGAAGGAAATCGACTATTTAATGGAAGGGGAGTTTTTCCCCGAGGCTTACAAGCGGTCGGGCAGATATCGTGCCCATATCAGCGAAGAACTCAAAAAGGCCGGCCTTCCTCCCGAACTCTCGTGGCTCCCGCTGATCGAAAGCGGCTACAAGGTCAGAGCGCTGTCGAGCGCGAGAGCCTTGGGGCTCTGGCAGTTTATTCCGTCGACGGGCTACCGCTTCGGCCTGACCCGGGACCGCTATATCGACGAACGCATGGATCCCTACAAATCCACCCAGGCCGCCATTGCCTACCTGAAAGCGCTTCATGACATGTTCGGTGACTGGGCGACCGTTCTTGCCGCCTATAATTGCGGGGAAGGACGCGTCCTCAGCGTCATCCGCTCCCAACAGATCAATTATCTCGACAATTTCTGGGACTTGTATGAACAACTTCCCAGCGAAACGGCCCGGTATGTACCCCGTTTCCTGGCAACACTGCATATCGTCAACAACCCGAAAAAATACGGTATCGACAAACTCGAGCCGCAGCGGCCCCTCGCTTTTGAAACCGTTTTGATCACCAAGCGGATATCCCTCGTGGATGTGTCGACCCGTATCGGCGTTTCCCGTGAAATTCTGCGGGAGCTGAACCCCGAACTCCGCCAGGGAATCCTCCCCGACACCGCCTACAATTTGAAAATACCGCCGGAAAAAAACCGATTGCTGCTCGCAAAACTCGACCAAATTCCGGTAACGCCGCTGCCCGCAAGCGCAAAGCCGGCCCGCAAAAAAGGCGCACCGGCGGCGGTGGCTTACCACCGGGTCAGAAAAGGCGATACGCTGACGGGCATCGCCAGAACGTATCGTACCAGCGTTGGAACGATCAAACGCGCCAATCACCTCAATCGCGGCAGCACGATCACCATCGGCAAGATTCTCAAAATTCCGGGCGGCCGGACGCCGAAACAAACCCAGGCATATGTCGCCGCCCAGCGACCCGGCAAAAGCATCGCTTATGTGGTCAAGAAAGGAGATACTCTGTGGAGCATCGCCAAACGGCACGGCACTTCGACTCAGAAAATCATGAAGGCAAACCGCATGGGCAGTAAGAACGTCCTGGTCGGACAGCGATTGAAGATTCCCGATGACGGCGCCAACGGAACCGAAATCGCATCCAACGATGCCATGAAAACCTATCGGGTCAAAAGCGGCGACGCTCCATTGGGGATTGCCAAACGCCACAAGATGACGCTGAAGCGGTTCCTGCATGTCAACAGCCTGACCAGAGACAGCAAGATCTATCCCGGTCAGAAGGTATCGGTGGAATAAGCTCGGCGGCCGACACGGTTTGGGAATGATTTCCCGCCGATGACATGGACCGGGGAAGCCGCCGAAAATCCTCAGGACGACTCCCCAGACATTTCTCCTCTATGCATGAATTGCCCGAATATAATTGACGGAGAAATCGCCCTGTGCTAATGGGACGCCTGACAGCAGTCGAAGATCGCCTTCCCCGACAGACAGACGTCACACATTTATTTCAGCGGTCCCGAAGCCCCCGTAGCTCAGTGGATAGAGCAATGGATTCCTAATCCATGTGCCGCAGGTCCGATTCCTGCCGGGGGCACCATAAAAATCAAGGGGTTATGAAAGTCGCGCCATAATCTTTTTTTTTTGTAAAAATATTTTCCCACCTTTTTCCCACTTTGGTTTTCCAGTCATAAAAAAACCACCCCATAGTCTGGGGCGGTCAGATCTTTCGATACATGGAATCATAACTCAGAAAAATTTCATCCCATGGGGGAAAGTTCCATACTGCTGACACTCAATGATTAGCTTTCTGCGTGAAGGTCTAACAGGAATGCCCCATTATATGTTCTGTTATGACTTTCAATCCGTCGATCCCCTCGAAATCTTTTGCGTTATGAGTCACTAATGGTACGCTATGCCGAACAGTGCAAGCGGCGATCCATGCGTCATTAGGGGCAATCGGCTTGCCAGCGCGCTTGCGCTCGCTCATTAACTTTCCGTAACATCTTGCAATTTCATGGTCATATGGGATGACCACGAAATTGCGTAATGTCATTTCTAGTTTTTTTCGTTTCTTTTCCCCCAGTTTCCGTTTTCGGCGCCAAAGTACATCTCGCCTACTGTGATAAACGAAATGGCAAGCAGTTTTCCTTGGACGTGTGGTGCATAAACTTCTGCCCTTGCCCCCCCTTTCATCAGGTAGGATACAATGCATGTATCGAGGATGATTTTAGAACCGCCCATTACATATCTCATCCACCGTGTTTGAATGCCGCAGAGCGTCTACGTCCTTCTCGAATCCGTCATCAACTTCGCCAGGCCATGTACCGAAAAGCTCCTGAACATCCGCCAACGGCTTAACGTTCTGCGCTAACGCCAACTCACCCAGTGATGGTGATTCCCAAAAATCACGCGAAATGGGGGTCCCCCGTGGTAACAAGTCGGCGGCTTCATCCTCCCGATCCTCCAACCGCTCGATGTCGTGAATTTTAATGCTCGCTATTTTTCCGGTAATGGGGTCTTCTTTTGCCTCACCCACGATGTGAACGTAATGCAATATATCTTCCAACACGTCGTCCCTCTGTTCCTCGTCGAAGAGACAGAGCACCGGGTCCCCTATAGACGGATGCACCCTGCATCGCGTGCCGTGTTCCTTAAAGTCAGCCATCAGGAGACGTCCCTCGATGGTGCGGATATTGGTTTGCGGTCCCTTGATGCGCTCCTGTATCCGGGAAAATCCTTCCGGGGTGAAAATTGTCGTCAGCGGTGTTTGTCGATGATTCAATGTAAATCCAATCTGCTCTATACCTTGCCTGAAAAGTGTTCCCGCCCATCCCAAAAAATGCTGTGAACCTGAAGAGTTTTCATCATTTCAAAATAATATGGATGGTTGATGGATAAAAAATTGTATTCATTTTGTACATAAGGGATTTATGCCCAATGGCAAAGAAAAAACCACATCACAATCGTGACGTTTCCCGCCGGTTTCATCCGGCCATGAGAGGACATCCTCTGAAACCAAAGATATGCCATATGATCGGGCAGCGAAAAAAATACAATTTTCAATTTTTTAGCTCCCGGCCCGTCGCCGAACAACGACAAGGCCGGGATTTGTATGGGACGGGCTCGCCTCGATTACTTCTCTCCGCTCACCTGCTGATGGACGGTTTTAGCCAGCTCCAGGTGTTCTTCCAGCGTTTTGAGCGTATCGGACGCAAACTGCTTCACTTCCGGGTTTTCACCGTGCCGGGCCTCTTTTTTAAATGTCTCGATATCTTTTTTGTGGTCTTCCACCATATTTTTCATATAGGCGCGGTCGAACGCCGCACCGTTTAAGCCGGACAATTTGTCAACGGCTTTTTGGTGTTTCTGATCGAGTTCTTCCGGCAAGGCGACGTTATGTTTCTGTGCGATCGCCTTCAGTTGATCGTTTGCCTGCGAATGGTCGTGGACCATGCGCCGGCCGAAGGCCTTGACCTCGGGGCTTTCGGCCTTCTGGCCGGCCATTTCCCCGAGCGTGACTTCCATCTTGCCGCCCATGGCGGCTTTTTCCATGAATTCCTTGTCCGTTCCGCTGAGTTTTCCATTTTGAGCAAAAACCGTTGCGGTTCCCAGCGAAAGCGACAGTGCCAGTATGCCGATGATTGCCTGAAATCTGACCATGTTCATTACCTCCTGTAGCGTGATCGTTTGGTAAAACAGACCCCGACGCCCGATATCTCACCCGCGGTCTGATTCCACCGCTGCCGTTCGCACACGACAACGTGACCGGGGAAAGGGCGATGAAGGACGCCGCGGCGCACTATCAGATTTCTTACCACGCTTCTTTACGGTGGAAATAAGGTATGTGTTGTATTTGTTTAAGAAAAATAAGGCATGAAGGCATTTCACGCACAGACCCGCGTCACGCCTACTGGGGGGTGAGCGATTTAAACGGATCGCCCGGTTCATGAACGCTCATCAGGAGGGGAGATGTTGTGAATCAGGTGTTGCCGAATGATAATTTGATGCCGACCCTCCCCTTATCGCCGCCATCGACTCGTTTTCTTTACAGAATACCCTGAACAGGGCTTTCCTGATGCATGAGGCCGTCGTTGTCCTGAGGAGTATGCGGCAATGGCAAGATTTCTTCCGGAAAAACAGTGTCATCGGTCATCACCGGTGTCGTCATCTTCGTGAGCTGATCATGAACGGCTTCCGGCGGCGATGGCGCGCTCTTGTCGTGCTGTCGGGCCTTTACAGCGTCCGATACGAGATCCAGCGGCGGCGGGTTGAGGGGGTCATCCAGCTGTTGCACCACTTCCACCGGTCCTTCCACGACGTCTGGTTGCGGATCGTTTTTCTTTTCCTGAATCTCCTCGGATACTTTGACGGCCACCTCCGGCCGATCTTGAAGCACGGGGATATAGACCTCTTGAATCAAATCCGTGGAATCGGCAACATCCAATTCGCTGTTCGTCGACTGGATCAGAGGTGATTTACTGACGGCAATGGTCCAACCCACGATGAAAAACACGATCAGACGCCAACGAAACCCATGAGTCCGATGCATATTATCTCTCTCTTTCTGCTAACAGATCGTATGTTCTTATTGTTTAATTGTGTGTTGCCCGTTTGAGAACAGGCAAGCTATCACATATCTTCGCCGGGGAAACCATGGGTGCAAGACCCTAATCGTAACAATTCGCGATTCTGTGTAGTTGGGGAGGGGCCGCGCCCAAAAAGACACGTGCGTCGACATGAGAGGCATCTAGAGCTGAACACACCATGATGTTCGGCTGTTTGAGGCTTATCGCGGATGCGCAAAAAGGCATGATACGCAAACTTGACGTGATATGGAGGTTGTATCCGCTCATGTTTTCACATTGATGGAGGTTAGTCATCCGTACTGGCAACATGATAAGCATGGAAAATGCAATTCCAAGGGGAAAAAGCCGGCGAATATAACGCCCCTCGCGCGAAAATCAGAGCCCGGAGGTCCAGCCACACCATTCAGCCGGAATACTCGGCCCGAAAACTCATCAGAACAATAGATCAGAAACAAAGGTTGTCAAGTACGAGCGCTGAAAAAACGCTTTTCCCGCTATGCTTGACAACCTATTGAAGCTATTGTTTTTATTCTGCTGTTTTTCTGTTGCCGCAGCTCCGCTATCATTTAGAGCTGTCTCATGAAAGCCACCAGAGCCTCTTTCTCCTGTTGGGTCAGCTTAAGATCGGTGACGATGTTGAAGAATTCAACCGTATCGTCCAGGGTCATCAGCCTTCCATCATGCAGATAGGGCGGAGAATCCTTGATGCCGCGCAAGGTGAAGGTCTTGATGGGGCCTTCGGCAACGATATATTCCCCATTGGACATCCGGGGCTTATAGAATCTTTCCACTTTCAGATCGTGCATCTTGTCGTCCAGATAGAAAGGAGCGGGATGACATTCGGCGCATCTTCCCTTGCCGAAAAAAATCTCCTGCCCGATTTTCTCCTGCTCGGTCGCCTTCTCGGGGATGAGTTTTCCGAATACATCCAGTTTCGGGGCGGGCGGAAAGTCGAAAATATTCTGCATCTGGGCCATCATGACGACCTGGCTGGCGCGGTCCGGGAAGTTGGCGCCCTTTTTCGCAGCGGTAACCTGATCCCCGTCGAAATATGCCGATCGCTGCTCGAATTCCGTGAAATCCTCGATCGATCGCAGCGAACGTTTCGATCCGTGAAGCTGCTGGTTGTAGACGCCTCTCAAGCTTACGGTGTCCAAACGGAACCGGACGATGTGCGGCCGCGTGTCGGGATTGAGATGAAAGGCGCCGTTCGTATGGCCGTTGGCATGGCAGTCGAGGCAGCTGATCCCCAAGGTCGGCTCGTCGACCTTCCGGTCGTCGGTCTGATTGAACTGCTGCTGCGGAAACGGCGTGAGCAGCAGCCTGAGCCCCTCCATCTGCACCGGCGTGAGAATGCCCTGCATGATATCGTGGTAGTTCTTGATGGAAAGAAGCTTTCCCTGGGATACATCCCCCAGGTCCGGGCGGGTGGTCAGAAAGATGGGCGGCGGAAATTCCGGCAGAAGGTGTTCCGGCAGATCGAACGCGACATCGAAGCGCCTCAGGTCCCGGTGCTCCATCTTCATGATTTCCTGGATCTGGTTTTCGGGGATCACCTGACCGCCGGTTTCATGCTTGGCATGCGGCAGCGGCAGAAATCCCTCCGGAAACCATTCTTTCTCCCTGATATCGGAAGCCGTCGTATCAGCCAGTTTTTCCCAGGTGACGCCCTCGGGAAGATGAACCCGGACCCCTTTCTGCACCGGTTTTGTACCTCCCGCCATCTTGACGTCGGACGGCATATCCGAGAGGTCGTAACGCCGCTTCAGCAATTCCATCTGTCGATTCATGACGTCGGGTTTCGCGGCGACATCTTTTTTCTTCATCGACGCGAAGTCGGGCGTGACGACCGGAATATAGGTCTGATGAATCGGATCCGTGTTCTCGGGAATGCCCATGTGGCTGTTGGTCATCTGGGCCGATGAAGACCCATAACCGGTCAAGGTGAGTCCCGCGGTAAAAAGCAATGTGAAAAACCAGTGAAGCCATTGTTTCTGATGCATGTTGTCCTCCTTTCATGTCATGCCGTTGAAGCGTTGTGCTGCATGTTTCCCCAGGGTAAACGGCTTTATTGTTCAATATCTCCGCAGGCCTAACCATGGGGGGAGGACCCTAATCGAATCGATTCAAGGCTTTATTAAGGACCTGAAACGAAATAAAGTTGACCAGGATTGCGCCGGATGTTGGGGCGTCTTCAAGGCGCGTCAACGGTCGCATACTTTACGTAGAGGGCCTTTGGCGCAACGCGGAAGACGGGTCAAAAGACAAGCGGGAGTGTTAAGTTTATTTTGTTTCAGGTCCAAGGTAACGATGCGCACATGGGTCGGACAATGGAATTCAGAGCGCCCGCGCCCGCAACAGGCAGACGCCCGGAGGCTACGATCGGCCGGTGTAGGTGCCGTCATAATCACCGGTATCCAGACTCGACCGGTCTGCCCTCATGTATCCTTCGACAACCTCTCCGATGAATAGCGTATGGTTGCCGGGCATCAGGCTTTGTCTGACCTCGCATTCCATGTAGGCGATGCAGTCCCGAAGAACCGGGCAGCCGGTTTTGCCCTTTTCCCACTCGAGAACTGAAAACTTCTCCATAGGATCAGGCCCCTTGAACCTTGACAGCAATGCTTTCCGGTCTTTTGCGATCACATGCAGGACAAAAGCACCGCTCTGCCGGATCAACTGGTGGGAATACCGCCGGGGATGCACGGCCGCCATGATCAGCGGCGGATCGAAAGAGACCTGGGAAACCCAGGAGGCGATCATGCCGTTGATCCGTTCCTCGTAAGCCGTGGTCAACACGTAAATGCCGTACACCATCTTGCCGAGGGCATCCTGCCATTCCTGTTGCATGACGTCCGTTCCTTTTTTTATAGTTGAGATTCCTGCCGCGCGCCCATCTCCCGGAACGGCATCCTGATATGGTAGACGCCGTCACTCAGATGGGCCGAAAGCGGCAGTTTCGCCTTCTCGAATATCTTCATCATCGACTTGTTCTCGGACAGGACCTCGGCCGTCAGCCCTTTCAATCCCTGCTCCTTTGCCAGCCGGATCAGCATATTCAGAAGATAGGTCCCGATGCCGATGCCATGGTACTGCTCTTCGATGAGAAAGGCGATATCGCCATATCCGTCCCGCTCATCCCTGATGAAGCGTGCCTCCGCGATGATATTTTCACTGCCGGGGCCTCCGACGAGCCCCACGATCGACATACCCTTGCTGTAGTCGACATTGACGTATTCCTGCATTTTGTCGTGGGCCATGGTTCTGATCGAATAAAAAAAACGGTAGTAGATCGCCTGCTCCGAAAACCGGTAGAAGAAGCGGCGCATGGCCTCTTCGTCCGACGGCCTGATCGCCCTGAACCGGACGGCGACGCCGCGCTTGAAGGTGTGCTCGTCGGTGATATGGGAGGGATAGAGGTGTGCCGTTTCGCTGATGTAGATCTGGTTTTCGTAGATGAGCTTCTTTTCCCGGGCGTGCGCCACCAGATATTCCCGGTCATCGGGATGGGCGATGTCGATGATGGCCTGGGCGCGCTCCCGAAGCGTGCGCCATTTGATATTCGCGATGCCGTATTCCGTGGCGATCATGTGCACCGATTCCCGCAACCGGAACTGGTTGGGATAGTCCATCAAAGAGACCAGGATATTGGGCTCCCCCTTCTCATTGCGGCTGGGAAGGCCAAAAATGGTGCATCCGTCGCGGGACATCTCGGCGCCGGTGAAAAAATCGACGATCTCCCCCGGCCCCGCGGCGACCCTGCCCCGCGTCGGAAAAGCGACGCCGCCGAAAAGATCGACCTTCCTTGCCTCGTAAACCGCCACAAACTGTGGATTTTGGCCGATCAAGGCAGGATTGCAGACCCAATCGATCCCCTGAAACTCGACCAGGGGATTCCGGTCGAGCCACTTCACCAGCGTTTCGGTTCCCAACGCATACGAGGTCAGGCACTTTCCCCTGAACGGCGATTTCCGGTAATTGGAAACCGACCCGCTCTCCACGAGATCCATGAGGGCATCCGTAAAATAGAGGGAATGGATACCCAAATCCTTTTTGCGGCTCAGGTGGGGCGTAAGCGCCTCGAACAACGGACTGTAGGCGTAGCAGAGGCAGTCGCCGTTCTTGATCACCGAGGCGATATTCAACGCCGTCCGGTCCATGGCGTCATCGACCTCCCACCGTGGATAGGTCACCGGCGGCTGATCCGCGCGCACCAGAAGATCGAAGTCGTTGATCGATACGAAGGTATCGCCGAAGGTGAAGGGCATATCCGGATTGATCTCCCCGATCACCAGGGAGGCCTGGTCCATCGCCTCCCGCGCCACGTCCACCGCCATGCCGAGGCTGCAGTATCCGGCGGCGTTGGGCGGGGTGACCTGGATGAACGCCGCGTCGATCGGAATCTGCCGCGACTTTAAAATCCGGGGAATATTGGAGGCATAGGTGGAAATAAGATCGACACGCCCCGAGCGGATCGTACTCCACGAGATATACCCTGAAAAAAATGTTTTCAGCCGATAATTCTGGGCATGAAGCTCGGCCACCGACATGATGTTGCCGTGGGTGGCCAGCTGGATCAATTCCAGATCCTTGGCGTTGTGGGCGTCTGAGGCCATCAGGCTTTTCAGGAGCGTCCGCGGGGTTGCCGGTCCGGTGCCGATAAAAATCGACGTACCGGGCCTGATGCGCGTCAAGGCCGCCCGCGGCGATACGAGGCGGCTCTCCCAATTCGAACCGGCGTTGGTTGGCATGAAGCGTTCCTCCGAAGTCATTGCTGAACCTTTGGCACGGTTGGCCGCTAGGCTGTTTCGAGCGTCCGTCACCAGCGGTAATTGGAAAATTCTTATCACACTCCGGACGCTCGGTCCATTGTCAACATGCGACTTCATCAAATGCCAACGATCCGGTTCAAAGATCCTGATCCTACCCTCTGCACATCCGTTTCCAGGCCCTTGTGCCGTAAATTATGACTTGAATTGCGCGGGCATCCCTGTTAGTTATGCATATTGTGGGTATCACGGGTTCAGTTTCCCCGAAACCAAGTTTTTTTTAAACTTGGTTTCTTGCTTTTGAGGCCCGAGAGGGAGGTTGCCATCAAAGGATTCGTCATCGCCGGAACAAAGAGCGGCAGCGGCAAGACCACGATCGCGCTGGGTTTTATGGCCGCGTTCCGCCGTCGGGGGCTGACGGTGGCACCGTTCAAGGTCGGGCCCGACTTCATCGATCCCGGCCACCACACCCGCGTCACCGGCGCCGTCAGCCGGAACCTGGACGGTTGGATGCTCCCCCGAACCTATAATATGGACAAATTCGCCCGGGCGTCGGCCGGGGCCGATATCGCCCTGATCGAAGGGGTCATGGGCCTCTATGACGGGTATGACGGACGGAGCGAAGCGGGGTCCACGGCCCAGATGGCGAAATGGACGGGGGTTCCCGTCGTTCTTGTCGTCGACGCCGGGAGCATGGCCCGCAGCGCCGCGGCCCTCGTCCACGGGTTTGAAACCTTCGACCGGGACGTCCGCTTCGCCGGAGTCATCTTCAACAATGTCGGCAGCGCAAGGCACCTGGCCTATCTCCGGGAAGCGATAGACGGCCGCATCAACATGCCGTGCCTCGGCGGCATTCCCCGCGACGACGGCGTCGCCATCCCCGAACGCCACCTGGGCCTCGTCACCCGGGAGGAGCATGAAAACAGGCCGGATACGATAGGCCGGCTGGCCGATCTGATTGACAATCATGTGGATATCGGTGCGTTGTTGGCGCAGTTGCCGGAGATCGCCGCGTCCTTGGCCTCCGAGCGTCCGCGCCGTGACGCCCCCGCCGCCGTCCGGATCGGCGTGGCCGCCGACAAAGCCTTCTGTTTCTACTATCAGGACAACCTCGACCTCCTTGCGGATCACGGCGCGGAAATCGTCCCGTTTTCTCCTGTTTCAGACCCGGCGCTTCCCGAGAATCTCGACGGCCTCTATTTCGGCGGCGGCTATCCCGAGCTCTTTGCCGAAGCGCTGGCCGACAATGACGGACTTCGCCGCCGGATTCTGGAAAAGAGCCGCTCGGGCATGCCGATCTACGGGGAATGCGGCGGGTTCATGTATCTCGGCCGCGAAATCCTGAGCGACGGCGGCCGCAGCTTTCCCATGACCGGCTGCTTTCCGTTTGTCACCCGGATGTTTCCACGCCTGCGCTCCCTGGGCTACCGCGAGGTCGTTCTGTCGTCCGACACCGTCATCGGGCCGGCCGGGAGCGTTTTGCGGGGACACGAATTTCACTACTCCGGCCTCGGGGAAATTCCTCCCCATGCCGTTTATCAAACCGTATACGCCGTGTCCGACCGGCTGGGTCAGCCAAAGACCGAGGAGGGATATCAGGTGCGCCGAACCCTGGGAAGCTACGTTCACCTTCATTTCGGAAGCCGCCCCGCCGCCGCCGCGGACTTCGTTCACGCCTGTCTCAGCTATCGCCATGAAAGGAACCGCCTATCATGAAACCCAATGAAATTGAATCCCTCAGTTTCGAGATCATCGACCGGGAAGCCGGCGGGCACGACTTTGAGGCCGCCCAATGGGAGATCGTCCGACGCATGATCCACACGTCGGCCGATTTCGATTACATGAAGACCGTCCGCTTTCATCCCCAGGCGATATCCCGGGGCATTCAGGCAATCCGAGGCGGCAAGACGATCATCACCGATACGGAGATGGCACGCTCGGGCATTCAAAAGACCGCGGTGGCGGCATTCGGCGGCAGCATCACCTGCCTGATCGGCCAGGACGACGTCCGGATCTTCGCTGAAAAAGCGGGCATCACCCGCGCCAAGGCCGCGGTCGATCTGGCCATTCCCCTGATGACCGAGGGCATCTATGTCATTGGAAACGCGCCCACGGCGCTGCTTCGGATCATCGAGCAGATCCGCGACGGCCAGGCCCGGCCGGCTCTCGTCATCGGACTGCCGGTCGGTTTCGTCAATGCGGCGGAATCAAAGGCGGCGCTCGTCGAGACCGACATCCCCTACATCTCGAATCTCGGCCGCAAGGGCGGCTCCAATGTCGCGGCCGCCGTCGTCAACGCCCTTCTCATCATGGCCGGCCGGACGGCATGAGCCCCAAACCCGACGCAGGGCTCCGCTCCGGATTCACCACCGGCGCGGCAGCGGCGGCCGCGGCCAAGGGGGCGCTGCTGCGCCTTCTGACCGGGCATCCCCCGGCGGCGGTAACGATCGCCGTCATCGGCGGGGGCGCGCTCGTCATCAACCTC
>AMWB02148709.1_pt1 | contig 12978 bp, 10 predicted proteins | sample 200311 | NCBI WGS metagenome assembly AMWB02 (sample SAMN02737377, study PRJNA173069) | bioreactor metagenome | biome: anode biofilm in microbial fuel cells | place: USA: California | collected 2010-12-16 | reverse complement strand
GGCGGACCGCCGTGTTGTTGTTGATCATGGCTGCCGGTCTCATAACCGCATGCTCGCTGTCTAAGGCCGGCGGTATTCATAGCAACCGCGAGGCCACGGAGCAGTTTGAGAACCTGGCAGCCCAGCCGAATTATCGTTACTGGTATCTGAACCAGGAAAACAAACCCTTCGGCGTGGTCGGTTTGGAGCGAGACTATCGTTTGGACGAAGACCCCATGTGGCATGCCGTCGCCCCGGATTCGGATATCTTTCGAAAGGTGGTTGGACTGGTGCAGGCCTTCCCGGTACCGGGCAGTTACGCAACGGGTTTTGCCATCACCGACCCAAGCGGCCGGCAGATCGGGCATTGGTATTCCAGCCTCTCCGCCGGCATCACCGTGGACCCGCACACCAAGATCGTTTCAATCACAACCATCATGCCCTGGGTTTTTAATGAGGATTTTTAATTGAGGATTCAGCATCGCGTCCGGAAAACGGCGAATTCCGATAGCGTGAGGTCTTCAGGAAGGCGGATATGACCGAAAAATCCAGTTTTGAGAAAGTATCGCGCTCCGAAAAGCTGCTTTACGGGCCGCGCAAACTACTGCTCTGCGGCTTTGGAGCGGAGACTCAGAAAAAATTCGACGCCATGCTGGGCATGGTCGGTCTTGCCGATGTGCCCAGGGTCTGGGTGGCCACGCAGCAGGGTGCGATGACGCTGACGGACCTGCTGGAGCTTGCCGACGGCAGCGGCGCGGAAGCCGTCTCTGCCCTGCCGCGCGCCGTCATCGTGGCCGGGATCACCGAGGCCCAGCTGATCAGCCTGATGGCCGTCTGCAAGAAGTCCGGCATGCAGGCGGCCCTGTGGGCCGTGCTCACTCCGGTTTCCGAGAAGTGGAGCGTGAATCAGCTTCTCGCCGAACTCGCGCGCGAACGTGAGGTGCTTCGATCCAAAAAAGTATAGGCAGCTCCGCCGCCGCCTTTGCTTTTTTACGGCACGATGCTGAGCACTACGTTGCCCTCCACCGTCCCCTTCTTGACCGGATGCTGCTCCTGGCCGGTGGCCTTGGGAACCTGCTCGTACACGTAGCGATACGCCTCGTCCACCGTGATCATGGAATCACGGTCCAAATCGGCCTTGCCCCGCAGTCCCTCGAGCAAATAATAAGTAAAAACGCCATGCTGTAGCTCGTCTTTCTCGACGCTGACCTCGTTGGCGGCGCTGGCGGTGATGATCACCTTGCCGCGGCCGCCCACCACCCGTTCTAAAAATCCGTCGCCGATGTTGGCACGGGTGTCGGCCACGCTGATGGTTCGGCCGCCGCTGCCGCCGCTGTAACAGGCATCGGCGATAAAGACCAGCCGTTCCGAACGGATGCGGTTGAAGATCCGCCCGACTTCGACCATGGGCATCGCGGTGGTGTAGAGATCGGCCGGGTCCGTGTCAAAGGGCAGGAGGTATTTCTCGAGGCCGTCGCCGTCCGGGCTGGCGGAATCCCGCTCCGTGGCTCCGTGGCCGGCAAAAAAAATGATGACCATGTCGCTTTCGCGGGCGGCATTCTTGATGCGGGTCCCAAGGGTGCTGCGCAGATTGACCAGGTTCGCCTGTTCGTTCGTGAGGAGGGTCACGTTCTCAGGCGGGATCCGGTTTTCCTCCACCAGCAGCCGGTAGAACGCCTGGGCGTCGTTGATAGCGTATTTCAGCTTGGGCAGCCGCGGGTAGTCGTTGATGCCCACGACCACCGCCCAGACATTGCGCCGCTTCGGATAATAGTGCACCAAAAGCGACTTCTCCGAAACGAGGTCGTCGGTGTCGGTCGCGACCACAAGCAGATGGTTGGCACCCTCGTCGAGTGGTATCTTGCGGTCGAAATTCAGGCGACGGGGAGCGCTGCCGCCCACCGGCCGAATGCCGCGTTCGGCGGAAGCCTCCAGGACGCGGCCGTTTAGAAAAACCTCGAAGCTCTTCAGGCCCTGCTTGCCCTCCACCGCTCCGCTGAGCCGCACGCTTCCGACTTCCACCTGCTGGCCGTCCTCCGGGCTGGTGATGAGCAGAAGGGGGGGGGCTTTGCCTTCGGCCGCGATTTTGCTCATGCGCTCTCGTTCCTTGCGCTCTTTTTGGAGCTCCTGGCTGAGTTGGACGGACCTGGCTTTCTCAACCTGAAGCTGTTGGTTGAGCCGGTCGAGCTGGGCCTGCCGAGCGGTCAGCTCCGCCAGCCGGTATTCGAGTTCGCGCTGCTGCTGCCGACGCTCTGCCGGCGTGGGCCCGCCTTTCTTCGCCGGGTCGGCCTGCTGGAGGGCCTGGATGCTTTCCTTGGTCTGGTTGATCTCCAATGCGGTCTGCATTCGGGCGGCAGACAGGTCCCGGACCTTGTCCGCCCGCATGTATGCCTGGTTGATGCCGGGGTGGTCCGGGTAGCGCTCGGAGAGTTTCTGCAGGAATTCCGCAATCTGAGCGTAGTCATCGGTCTGCCAGGCGATGATGATGGCATCGAAATAACCCAGATTGTCCTGGTAGTCCTGGTCCATGAACCCGAGACTCAGCCGGCCGGAGCCGATGGCAACAAACGTATCGCCCACCTCGTTGACAAACACCGGGGTTTGAGGGGATTTCCCGATCACTTTGACAAAACGTCGGTCGCTGGGCCCCCGACCGGAATCCGATGTTTCCAGGAACACTCGGCCCTTAGCCATGATGGAGTAAAGTCTGCCGGGCGCAAGATCGACGCCGGTATCGATGCGTTCATAGGTGCTGAAAACCCGGACGGACCTCATGCTGCCGACATAAGCGGGTATCTCATTCCGGGGGTAGATCTCCGCCGGCGCCGGTTCTTCTTTTTGACCGGGCTCCTTGGTGGCGGCGGTGTATCCGGCCGAAGGCTTGGACCACATGGTGCAGCCGCTGAAAAAGATCAAAACAGATATCAACCCCAGCAGCAGGAATACGATGGGCTTAGTGCATTTTCCGAATTGTGCGCTCATTGCGAATACCCCCTAAAAGCCTTAAAAGCGGCCGCACACCGCAAGGGTTGCAGCCGCTTTTAATTTTTTTGGGTTAAACCTGTATGGTGATTCTGATCAGCAGCCATTATGGCGGAAAATGGGGTTGCGATCAACCCTCTGGTCGGTTTTCAACATAATGGTCTGTTATCAAATTGTTTTTCTGAGGATCAGAAGAGTGACATCGTCCGCGGGTGATGCTTTTCCGACGTGGGCATTCAGGGCTGCGATCACATGGCTCAGGAGATTCTGGGCTGCGCCGCTCGTCTCCGAAACCAGGCTGACCAGGCGCTGCTTCGAGAAATGCTCTCCCATGGAATCGTCGGCATCGGTGACACCGTCCGTATACAAAACTAGGCTGTCTCCCGGGATAAAATTGATCGACTCGGTCCGGAACGGGGCAGCGGGCAGCGCGCCAACGGCCAGGCCGGTGGCCTTAAGATAGGAGACCGGATGCCCGCTGCGCAGAAACAGAGGCGGCTCGTGCCCGCCATTTATATAGGTAAGCCTTCCGCTCGCGGCATCCAGTATCCCGAAAAAAAGCGTCGCGAACATCCCCGCCTCGCCATGGTTGTCCGCGATATAGTCGTTGGTCTGCTGGACGGTCTCCAGCGCGAGCGTCTGAGGCCAGTGCAGGGGGTCGTTTGCGGCGGCGCCCAGGCGATCGGCGCTCTGCAGGGCAAACGCCCGGACCAGGCTGCGGGTCAGAGCCATAAAAAGGGCCGAGCCCACCCCATGGTCGCAGACGTCGGCAATCACGATCCCCAGGCAGCGGCCGCCGGCAATTTCAAAGACATCATAAAAATCTCCGGACACCTGCAACGCGGGCTGGAAATGAGCAGCGATCTCCCAGCCGGAAGGGGCCGGCAGGCGAGCCGGCAGAAAGCCGGCCTGGATCTGGCGGCCGATCTCGAGTTCGCGCTCGGCAACCTGCCGTGCCCGCTCGATTTCGGCACGAACTCGAGCGTTCTCAAGGGCGTGCCAGGTCGACAAACCCGCCCACCCCAGCACCATGACGATGAGCGGCTTGACGGCCGGAATCAGGATGCTCCACTGCAGCAAAACCCCTCCGGCCGAGGCTGCGAACAGGGATCCGAGACCGGCGGTGCCTGCGGCACTCACCAGGGCCGAGCGGTGGAAGGACAGTGCCGTGACGCCGAGAAGCAGGAGAATCTCGATAACGATCATTGCCGGACCCGGCACCTCCCGAATGAAGCTTCCGCTCAGGATGGTGTTCACGGCGTTCGCATGAACCCCGCTTAAAGGGTAGGCCTCGTCGATCGGCACCTGGCCCATGTCCGCCGAACCCGTGGAAATATCCGATAGCAGTGTGATGCGTCCCTCGAGTTCATCCCGAAATGCATCGAGGAGATCCGGATCGTCGGAGGCGGCGTAGATGTCCGAAAAATTGTAATGCTTCATCCGGCCCCAGGGGCCGGCAAAATTGACGCGCATGCAGCCGCGTGAATCAACCGGAATGATGAGGTTGCTTGCTTGTGCATGTCCCGGCCGGACGGCATCCTGCAGGGTGATCGCCCCGCGGCCGAGCACGATCTTTTCTGGGGGGACCTTCAGAAAAGCGCACACGGATTTCAGCGCAAAGCTCGGATAGAACTCGTTTTCAAACCGCACGACCAGCGGCAGCCTGCGGATGACGCCGTCCGGATCCAGGAAGAGCGTCAGGTAACCGGTGCCCAGGGAATGCTCCGCCAGCGGCACCAGCGTAATCAGCGGATCGACGCCGTAATAGAACCGCGCAGTTCCCGCCGCGACCGGTATCTTCCAGGCCGTTTTCCGGAGATAGTCGCGCGCCTCGGGATCTTCAATCCCATCGGCCCGGCCGGCAGCCGGGGACAGCCGGAAAGCCATCCCGAAAACGATATCTCGCGAGCGTTGCGTCGCACCCAGCAGGTGCTGGTCGTTTTCGGCGCTGGTCTCACCCGCGAAGATGATGTCGCACATCTGCACGGCGACCTTCATCGCCCCCAGGTTGTGAATCACCCGGGCGTAATGGGCCCGGGTGGGATGATAGTCTTTCAAGACGCGCAGGCTGGTGTTATTCAGGTCGATGTGGACGATCGCCTCGTCGTAAGGCGGGGCGAAGGCGGCATACGAGGTTTTCAGACTCAAAAACTGGTCATTGAGCCGTTCGTTCCAGGTGTCAAAGAATCCCGGCCAGAGAAGGGAAAATAGATTGACCGCCGCAAGCGCCCCCGCAGCCAGCCAAATGGGCTTCCGCCACTGCCTTGAGTCAGCGATGGTCAATGGTGAACGTCCGGCCGTAGAAACCGCCAGGAGCCGAAATTTCCGTAGCCAGCGACGTGACATCCGGGAACATCGAAGCGTCCTTTGGCTTCTGGCCCCGCAGGCTTCCTCCGATTCGGACCGGCTTTTCCGCCGGCGCGGAAAGGTCGCGGTGCTTAAGTCTCACCTGCTTGATTTCGTTCAGAATGGAGTCGGTCGACGATTGCAGTGCGGCTTGTTCTTTGAGAGTGACATGTTGGGCGTAGAGATGCTCCAAACGGTGCAAGGGTTGCGCCGAGACCAGGAGAAAAAATTTCTCATGGCCGGTGTGCGTATCGAGCTGAAACCAGCGCGAAACGTCGGGGATATGCACCGCAACGCTGGGAAGAATGCTCGCGGATTGCCCTTCTCCCGGATATAAAAATACAATTTCACCTTCGGCGCTCAAGTGCAGCAGGTAGAGATGGACGGTGCTCTTAGGCTCTATGAAGAGCTTCAGTCGGTCTCCGGACCGCAGGAGCGTCTCGTTTTGGACCGCAATGACTTTCTGTTTGCCCTCCGGCCCCGTAACCGCTCCAAACGCGAAAAGAAACTGCAAGTCGCCCGGTTGGCTCGGGCTTTGCGCCTGCACCGCCGTTGCCGACACGGCGCAAATCAAAATGAACAGCCATTTGCAGCGCTGGGGTACGGATCGAAAGATGGTCAGCATCTGAAACCTCCTCTGAGGGTCATCGATGGCCGGAAACCGGAAAACCTTGCGTTCGAGGGAAGCGTCGAGAGGCGATCGGGGTCAGCCATGTCGGTCCCGGATCTGGCTGAAGTCTAAGAAATGACAATGCGCTTTGTCAATAGCCGAAACTATGTTATGGGAATAGGCCTTTAATCAACTCCTTACCGGGATGGATGACAATGGGGGTCGATCTTCTTGTTCTGAATGCCAGGATCCGCACGCTGGATGACCATCGAACCGTCGCCTGCAGCCTTGCCGCTGCAAGCGGAAAAATCTTGGCGGTTGATGCATCGCACGCGCTGGAGTCGTTGGCCGGACCCGGAACCACCGTGCTGGATCTTCAGGGCCGGACCGTTCTGCCCGGTTTCATCGACGCCCATGAGCATCTCTCCTGGTTTGCCGAGGAGCCGCTGAAGCTGAATCTGTCCCCGGAGCGTATCAAGAGCCTCTCGGATTTACTTGCACGGATACGATCAGAGGCCTCCCGCCTCCAGCCGGGAGAATGGATTCAGGGGGTTTTGTACGACGACACCAAGATGGCGGAAGGCCGTCCGCTGACCCGCGACGATCTTGATGCCGCCGCACCCGCACATCCCGTCATCGTCGTCCACGTCAGCGGTCATTGGGCGGTGGTGAACTCCACCGCCCTGAAATCAGGAGGCCTCGACGAACGATCTTCCGATCCCAAGGGGGGTGCGCTCGGCCGCGATCCGGCTACCGGCCGCCTGGACGGGCGGTTGATCGAAATGGCCATGTTCAACTTCGCGTTCGAGAGCCTGGCCGTGCAGCCCTTGGTGGTGCCGCCCTTTCCCCGCGAGGTGCGCCGCCGGTCCTTAAAGCAGGCTGCGCACATCCTGAATGCGGCCGGCGTTTGCGGGGTGGGCGATGCGCTCACCGCCCCGAGCTATGTCACCAGCTACCACGACCTCTGCGCTGCCGGCGAGTTGACCCTTCGGGTGAACATGATCATTCCCTATCTTTTTCTGCCGCGATTGGAGCAGATCGGGCTATTGGGGCCGTGGGGAAATGAGTGGGTAAAGTGCACCGGCATCAAAATCATCATCGACGGCGCCATCGCCGGCCGCACGGCGGCGCTGAAAAACGGCTATGCCCACGATCCGCAGGACCATGGCGTGCTGCTGATCTCCGAGCAGGCCGAACTGGATGAAATCGTCGGCAGAATCCACCGGGCCGGCTACCAGGCCTGTGTGCATGCCAACGGCGACCTGGCGATTGAAATGGCCTTAAAGGCCATTGAACGGGCCCAGGCTGAAGCTCCGCGCCCCGATCCGCGGCACCGCATCGAGCATTGCACCATGATCGATGACGACCTGCTGGCCTGGATGGCCCGTCTGGGGGTGATGGCGCTGCCTTTCGGATCCTATCTATGGCAGCACGGCGAGAAGCTGCTGCGGTTTTACGGCACCCGGGCGGCGCGCATGTTCGCCCATCAGAGTTTCCTCAGAGCCGGTGTGCGGGTGGCGGGCTCGTCCGACCATCCGGCAGGCCTTTATCCTCCCTTGCTGGGCGTGCAGTCCATGGTGACCCGCCAGACCGCATCCGGCGAGGTGATCGGCCCGGAAGAGAAGATATCCCTTGAGGAAGCCTTTCGGATGTATACGCTCTATGCCGCCTACGCGGCGGGCGAGGAGCATCTGAAGGGGCAGCTGCTCCCCGGCCGGCTGGCCGATTTGGTCGTACTGGAGCAGGACCCTTGGGAGACCCCGCCCGATCAGATCAGCCGGATCGGGATCCATATGACCATCGTCGGCGGGCGAATCGTTTATCATCGCGACTAGACACCACCCGTTACCATCCGGCATCAAGACCGTATCGCGCCGGAATGCGAGAAGGTCTCAGACGCGGGCCTTCCGCACAGGAGAATTGCAACGTGTCGCTGCTGGAAACTCAGAATCTGACCAAATCTTTCGGAGCGCTGACCGCTGTTTCCGGGGCAAACCTGAACGTGCACGCCGGTCAGGTGCACGCCATCATCGGACCCAACGGTGCGGGCAAGACCACGCTCTTCAACTTGCTGGCCGGGGTGTTCGCGCCGACCTCCGGCCGAATCATCTTCAACGGCCAGGACATTTCGAACCTCAAACTCCATGAACGCGCCCGGATCGGAATCGGAAGATCCTACCAGGTCACCAGCATTTTTCCGGAGCTGACCGTTCATGAAAACGTACGTCTGGCGGTCCAATCCAAAACCCAGTGCAGCGTTTCGCTCTTTCGTGCCGCCAGCGACCTGATAGATATCAGCGCAAAGGCAGACGCCATCCTGGAAGAGATGCGTCTCACCGAATTCCGGGATCGGATCGCCAGCACCATCCCTTATGGCAGCCAGCGTTCATTGGATGTCGCTATCGCCCTGGCCACCGATCCGCAGCTGTTGCTGCTGGATGAACCCACCAGCGGTATGTCTCCGGAGGACACCCTGAAAATGATCACGCTGGTGGAGCGGATTTCCGAGAAATACACTATCGCATTGATTGAACACCACATGAAGGTGGTCATGTCCATCTCCGACACCATCACCGTGCTCAGCCAGGGGCAGGTCATTGCCGAGGGATCCCCGGATGACATTCAGCGCAACGACGACGTCCGGCGAGCCTACCTCGGAGGAGGAAAGCCGACATGGATATGAACCACGCCCTGCTTCAGGTGGAGGACATCCACAGCTATTACGCCAAGAGCCATATCCTTCAAGGCGTTTCCTTCGCGGTGCGTCCCAAGGAGTGTCTGTCCTTGCTGGGCCGCAACGGGGCCGGCAAGACCACCACGCTCCGCAGCGTGATCGGTCTGGTTGCCCCCCGATCCGGCCGGATTTTATTCAACGGGCGGCCGATCAACGGACGGCAGCCTTTCGAGATTTCGCGGATGGGAATCGGGTACGTGCCGGAGGATCGCCAGATTTTCGCGTCACTGACGGTGATGGAGAACCTGGCCATCAGCGTGCAGAAACAGCGCTCCGATGGCCCCTGGGGACTTGAGCGGATTTTCGAGCTCTTCCCGAGGTTGGCCGAGCGGCGCCGAAACCGAGGCAGCCAGCTCAGCGGGGGCGAACAGCAGATGCTGTCCATCGCCCGGGCACTCATGACCAACCCGGACCTACTGCTGTTGGATGAACCCACCGAAGGCTTGGCCCCGCTGATCGTCGAAAAACTGCTCGAAATCATCCAAAGCCTGAAGCAAAGCGGCCTGACGATCATCCTGGTCGAGCAGGATGTGCACGCCACCCATCAGGTAGCAGACCGCTACTGCATTCTGCAGGAGGGGGTGCTGGTTCACCAGAGCAGCCACGCCGAGTTCTGGACCCGGCCGGAGCTTCAGGAAAAGTATCTCGGCGTATAGCGATGTTGAGCCGATTCCCTGTTGGGATCGAACGACGTTGTCGGAATTCAATAACACCTTAAAAAACAAGGAGGCAGCATGCAGAAAAAAGTGACGCGCCGGACTTTCTTAAAAAAATCCGCACTGGCCGGAGCCGGTCTGGGGTTGGCGGCCGGAGGATTTATGCCGCTCCGATCCTGGGGAGCCGAACCGCTTAAAATCATGATCGGTACCACGTTTTCCGGCCCCTATGCCGAAACCGGGGACTATGTCCGCAAGGGGACTCAGCTGGCGGTGGAGATGTTCGGCGGCCAGGTGCTGGGGAGGCCAGTCGAGATCGTTGAACGCGATGTGCCGAACCCTTCTGAAGGCGTTAAAAAAGCCCAGGAAGCGGTCGAAAAGCTCGGCGTCAAATTTTTCTTTGTTTCTCCCTCCAGCCCGACGGTTCTGGCGGTGTCGGAATATGCCGCCAAGCAGAAGGTGCTGCTGATCGGAGCGGCCGGGGCCGATGAAATCACCGGCAAGAGCTGCAACCGGTTCACTTTCCGTTGGCCGGTCGCCACCTGGAGCGCCATCCGCGAAGTGGTTCCGCGCATCATCGACACATACAAAGCCAAGACTTTTTACACCATCACCCCCAAATACGTCTTCGGCGAAGACCTGCTGCGCAACACGCAGGAGGTACTGAAAGCCAAAGGACTCACCCTTCTCGGCAATTCCGATCACCCCATGGGCGAGTCTGATTTCAGCTCACACCTGACCAAGGCCATGGCCGCCAAGGCCGATTGCGTCCTGTTTTTGAATTTCGGCGGCGACACCACCAATGCCCTCAAACAGGCCAACAGCTTCGGCTTGAACAAGGCCTCCCGCATCGCCTGCGTCTGGGGTTCCGGCCTCACTCAAATGAAGGCCATCGGTCCCAAGATTCTGGACGGCGTCATCTGGGGGCTGCAGTACTTCTACAAAATCGACGCCCCGGGGAACCGGAAGTTCGTTGAGGCGTTCAGAAAGAAGTTCAACGAGACGCCGAACTACCTGGCCGCCAACCCCTTCACGAACATTCTGGTGCTGCTCCAAAGCATCGAGCGGGCCAAGACCGACGACCCGGTCAAGGTGGTGCAGGCCATGGAGGATTTCGAATATGAAGGGCTGACCGGCACGGAGAAATTCAGGGCCTGCGATCACCAGGCGGTGAAGCCCTATTACACGCTTCAATGCAAGGCTCCGGATGCGATGAAAAACCCGGATGATTTCGCCGACATCATCGGCTCCTCCACCAACATCCCGCCGTGCGCCGAAACCGGCTGCAAGATGAGTTGAGGCGCCCGAACGCAGAAGGGACGATGCGCCGGGCTCGGTCCATAGAACCCTGATAGGGAAAGAGCCCGGCCGCCGCCGGACGAGGATTCACTCAAACCTGATGGGATGGCTTCGTAAAAAGCCATCCGAATCGATGACTTCGTAAAGAGGCCAAGATCCAGGCGCGCGAATCTCGTGTCGCGAGGCGTACAGACCGTACGCGGCTGCGGCTGCGAGATGAAACGCAACGCAGAGATTGGACGATTTACGAAGTCATCAAACCTGGGAAAACGGATTCACGGCATGACCGATCTGATCATCGCGCAAGCCTTCAACGGGTTGGTACTGGGAATGATCTATGTGCTGCTGGCCATGGGCCTTTCCATCGTTTGGGGCATGATGGACATCATCAATTTCGCTCACGGCCTTTTCTTCGCCATCGGGGCTTACCTGGCGTTCACGGTGGCTTCCTGGAGCGGAAGCTTTCTCGCCTGTCTGCTGGTCGTGCCGCTGGCCACCGCGCTCATCGGCATGCTGCTCGAAGTGACGCTCCTGCGACGCCTGTACGGCCAGAATATTCTCTACCAGATCCTCATGACCTACGGCATCGCCATCGCCGGCCGCGAGCTGGTCATCATGCTGTATGGGCCGGTGGGCAAGAGTTTCGACCAGCCCGAGCTGCTCACCGGAGTGATTCCCATCGCCGGGATTTTTTTCCCGATCTATCGCGTCTTTGTGTTCGGCCTGACCGCCCTGCTGACCTTCGGCATGTGGTTCGTGATCGAGAAGACCCGCTGGGGATCCATCATCCGTGCCGGAACGGAGAATCTCAAGATGGTGAGCTGCCTCGGGATCAACATCTCGCGGGTGTTCACGCTCACCTTCGGAGTGGCCATGGCCATCGCCGGCCTGAGCGGCGTGCTGGCCGCCCCCATGCGCGGGATCGAGCCGTTCATGGGAGACCTGATCCTGGGGATCTGCTTTGCCACGGTGGTCATCGGCGGTATGGGCAGCTTTGCCGGTGCGGTCGTGGGCGGCCTGATCGTCGGGCTGAGCCAGAGCATGGTCACCCTCGTCATGCCCAGCGCCTCGGTCATCGTCATTTTTATGGTCATGGCCGCCATTCTGCTCATTCGGCCGCGCGGCCTCATGGGAATTCGGGACTAACATCAAGGAACGTTTGTTATGCCGACCTGCACCGAATCTGCGCCGCTGAAGCGCTGGTGGCTGAGCCATCGGTTGGTGGTCCTGCTGGCGGGCCTGTTTGCCGTTTTCCCCTTTGTGCTGCCGTACACGGCCCTGGCCAACGAGATCATGCTCTTTGCGCTGGCTGCCGTGGCCTTTGACCTGTGTCTCGGGTATGGCGGCGTGATGATGTTCTGCCAGGCATCCTTTTTCGGAACGGCGGTGTACGCCACCGCACTCACGCTGCTGCATCTGACGTCGAACCTGTTTGCCGCCATATTGGTGGGCGTTTTGGCGGCGTCCCTGCTGGCCCTGGCGGTCGGGTTCATGGCCACCCAGCGCAGCGGCAGCTATTCGGTCCTGCTGACCCTGGCTTTTGCTGAAATGATTTATTTCGTTGCCTTTCAATGGAGCGGGCTGACCGGAGGCGACAACGGGCTGACCGGCATCAAGCGGCCGGACCTCGAGATTCCCGGCCTTTTCTCGATCAGCCTCCAATCGTCCCTGTCTTACTATTTCTTTTCGTTCGTCTTTTTTATCGCGGCATTCTACGCCATCCGCCGCATCACGCTCTCGCCGTTCGGCAAGGTGCTGATGGCCGTTCGTGAAAACGAACAGCGCGCCCAGGCCATCGGATATGATACGCGCCGCTACAAGATGGCCGTGTTTGTGATTGGCGGCTTCTTCATGGGACTGGCCGGCTCACTTTACTGCATGTACATCTGCTTCGCCCATATTCACTTCGTCCATTTCGAGGTTTCGGGCAACATCGTCATGATGGTCCTGACCGGCGGAATGGGCACCCTTTTCGGCCCGGTGATCGGCGCTTTCATCATCGTTCTGGCCTCGGACCTGGCGAGCGCCCTGTGGGACCGTTGGATGCTCCTCATGGGGGCCATGTTCGTCTTCTTCGTTCTGTTCGCCCGTGGCGGGCTGTGGGGGCTCTTGGAAAAGTTGTTCCGCACAAGGGCAGACAGAAACAAGGGAATTTAGGCAAGCGTTCCGCACCGGATGATCATGAAGTTCGACCTCATTATCCGCAACGGCCAGGTGGTAGACGGAAGCGGCCGTGCAGCCTTCCCGGCCGATATCGGCATCCGCAGCGGGCGCATCGAGGGACTGGGGACTCTTCCGGGCGGCTGGTCTCCGGAGGAACTCGACGCTTCCGGAATGACGGTCTCACCCGGCTTCATCGACTGCCACTCCCA
>AMWB02072668.1_pt1 | contig 12981 bp, 12 predicted proteins | sample 200311 | NCBI WGS metagenome assembly AMWB02 (sample SAMN02737377, study PRJNA173069) | bioreactor metagenome | biome: anode biofilm in microbial fuel cells | place: USA: California | collected 2010-12-16 | reverse complement strand
TCACAGCACTCGCGCTCGGGACGGCGCCCTGCGAGATCGCCTGCCCCGAGCCCTGGCTGTTCCACCAGGCGACTGTGTTCGTCCAGTTAATCTTATCCGTGCCGTCTCCGCCCTGGATCTCGTTCGATCCCCCGTCGTCCGCGTTGGCCAACGTGCCAAAGAGCAGGTCGAGAAGGGCTGTAGTAGCCGCACAAGAGAGGAACCAGGCGAGCAGTGCCATCATCCCGCCGGACGGAATGGATGATGCGGGTGCAGTCGGGGAGGAAGGCGGTGCGGCGCGTTTCGATACAAGTTGATAGATGCCGGCGCCAAGTAGTCCGAGTGCAGCAATTCCGCGCAACTTCTGGGGAAGCACGGCAAGTAGAAGAAATCCAGGGGTTAGCCCGACCACCACACTGTGGGAGATCTCCTGAACGTGGTTGATCGCGGAAGGGGTCTGAGGTTTGATCACACGAGACCAAAGGTCGCCTAAGACACGCGAGAGCAGCATGCCTGGGTAGCCTGCGACAAGAAAGACAGATGTGAACGTCAGTATGGAGCCAGCCTGCCGGTTCAGCCCAAAGAAAGTTGCAAGCAGCAAGCCGGCTCCGCCGCCAAGGCAAAAGCCGGCAAGGCTAGAGCCACCCCGGCAGGGTGTGGCAAACACTTTGGCCGGAGCAGTAAACAGCATCTTGATGGTCACCCAGGGTCCACTCCGAAAGAGAGAGATGACGGTCGACCAGAACAGGGCTACCGGCAGACCCCAGATCATTGCGGCCGACCTGCCACTGGCGGTACCACCGACCGCGTTGAGATAGGGACCCCAAGGATCCTGGCAGTTGAAACCTTCATTCTTCCATACCAGAAGGATCGAGTGGATCACCAGGACGGAAAGACCGCTCAAGACCGCCACCGGAAGCCGCCCAAGGAACTGGCGGATCATCATCCGAAACAGCTCGGAGAGTGTCTTACCGGCTGACAGCCTATGGCTGGCGGCGACCTCGCGCCCGATTCCTGGAGACGGTGAGATCGTAGGCTTTGGAGCTAACGCAGCTGCGACTGGTTGCGTTTGGCCGCCAGCCGGATAAGTTAATTCAACCCATGCGGTGCCGTCCCAATAGTGCCATCTGCCTGTCGTTGGAGAAATTGACCACCAATTTCCCTGATCATCCTGAATGCGCAGTTGCACGACCGCAGCATCGAAAGTCTCGCGGTTGATCACCCCCGTCTTTAGCTGGTCGAGAAATCGCAAGTATTGAACTTGAGCACTCTGGAATGGGTCCATTCCCTAACTCCTATCCTACGTATTGCACGTCTGGTATCTGCCTCAGTTTCCACGACTTCGGCATCGTTGAATATTGTCAGCCCGTTTCTTCGAGCATCTTCACCTGTCTTTGCTCAAAAAAACGATAAGGCGCTGTAGACAACCGGCCCTATGAACATCGATGCCAACACGGCCGCCACAGCGCCTACTATCATAAATATCGCCACCTTCTGCGTCTCCCCGCCGCTGATTTCCCGCACCGCAGCCACGCCTGTCACGATCGTCCACAGCGCAAGCACTCGCCCGATGCTCGGCACGAAAGACAGCATGTTGGCACCCTGCGAATAGGCAAGCGCTCGCAGCAGTTGTCCTGGCTCCAGCTTAACGCCCAACAACGACAACGACAATGCACTCAGCAACCCAACCATAACACCCAGGCTCACCAGGCTCATCAGCACTGTCGAGATCATGGCATTAATGATCCCGAATCCGAAGGAACTGGCTCCCAGCCAGCCCAGCACAATGCCCGGCACGGTCGTTAGCAAAATGGCCAGAATCGCTTCTCCCGTTCCGTTCTCATCCAATGCCGCTTGGCGTGCGACACGCGGGTCCAAAAACGTCGCCCGAATGATGCGCGACAGCACCTTCATTACACCCGTCGGATTCGACCCCAGCCCGCTCGCAAGGGACTCACCCGTGGGAATCAGCTTCTGCTGAAAGTCCCACAGCGGCGGTGAAGGCGGCAGTTCATGGGCTGCTCCAGTCGAATTAGACGACCCGTCGCCAAACACATCGTCAACCGGTATCGCAGGCCCGGGTGGTGGTGGCCCGACTGCGGTATCAGCGCCCGGAAGAGGCTGTGGCGCCCTCAAGACGGGACCGGGCCCAGGGACAGGAGGCGCACGGCACGTCGCAGGCCCGGGTGGTGGTGGCCCGACAGCGGTATCAGCGCCCGGAAGAGGCTTATGATTAAACGATGTCGGAGCTGAAGATGCTGGTACAGGCTTCACTATGGCCTTCCCACATCCCCCGCAAAAGGAAGCGCCTTTCCCCAAAGGGGTTCCGCAGATCCTGCAAAACTTGGCCATGTAATTTCCTTCGATCATTGCCGCCATTTACCGCTGCAGAGCGGATTCCGGCACTTATCACGCAAAAAAACTCATCGCTGCTTACCGTCGAATCGGTTCAGCGCACCTCGACCACAAGTGGGCCATCTGCCCAATCTTCGTTGGAACTATTTGATAAGACATAGCTTTCAGTGGTCGCAACTATAGGGAGGCTGTTTTTGCTTGTCAACGGAAAAATTGATCAGCCAGGCAAAGCCCAGGCCGGCAAACATCAGCAATGCCCAATCGTCGCCGTCATATACCGTCCATCGCTGAGAAATGTCTGATGGATTGAAGTACGATCGATGTTTACTTAAAGCATCGATGAAAACAGAACCGACATGAAGGGCGATCAAGCCCAGATTGACATAGCCGAACACCGGCAGCAGCCATACAGTCATAAGGGAGAAGCACAGCAGGCAGACGGGCAACAACAACGGATACCTTCGGGCCCGAGCGAATAGCAAACGCGAAGCCGGTTGCGAAACACCAGCCCCATAACCAGGGCGGCAACACCGAGAAATCCGCCGGTAACAAGCGCCAGCATGCCCAGCATCGGCAATATGTCATGCCAGTTACCCTGGCTTCCAAAAATGACGGTCATCAAACCGCCCATAATCAGAAGCGCGACAAGGAGTGCCTTCAGCACCCCGCCGAGAATATCGCCACTGGTGAGCAGCGGGATCTCCATATCCCAGACAAGCATATCCATTGTCGCACCGGGTGACAAAATAGGCGGCTCAAGCGCATCTGCGGCAACTTCATGGCCGCAATTTGGACAATAACTTGCCTTGTTGCTGACGGAGGCTCCGCACTGGGTACAAAAAGAGGGTCGTTTCGTTTCTCGACTGATGCTCACTGGGCGATTTCCCCGTTACTTCTTTTTCAGCTTCTCAAGGTGCTGTTTTGCATCTTCATAATTGGGGTCGATTTTAAGCGCATATTCAAAATCCTGAACCGCACCGGTGTAATCACCTTTTTCCTTTTTTGCCAGGCCGCGGTTGTTGTACGGAAATGCATAGTCGGATTTCAGGGCAATTGCTTTGGTATAATCCAGTATCGCAAGGTCATACAATTTCTGGTCGAGATAAATGTTGCCGCGGTTGTTGTACGGAAACGCATAATCGGATTTCTGGGCAATCGTAGTGGTATAATCCTGTATCGCAAGCTCATATAATTTTTGTTTGTGATAGCAAATACCTCTGTGGAAGAATGCCTGAAAATATTCGGGCTTCAACTCGATGGCTTTTGAAAAGGATGTGGCAGCCTCAGGGTAGTTGCTCTGCTTCATCAATTCTTTTCCCTCGTTGAAGTATTGTTCTGCCCGGGCTTCGTTATTTGATGGGCCGCCTTTTGGCGAAAATGAAGGCTGCTCCGGCACAGGAGCAGGTGATGATGTTTCTGTATTTACAACTTCGGGAATTTCGGCAACGGGTTTCGGGGATGTCGTGCCGGATGTCTGCTTTTGAATGTCCTGAGGGGCCTTCTTCGAAAGAAAATAAGAAATACCGATCCCTGCCAGCAGAATGAGTACGACAACGCCGACCAGATATTTCGTTTTGCGCTTTGGCGCTGCCTGTATAACTTGCTGAGATGGCTGCAGGCTCTGCTGTGTCAGAGGTGGAGATGCCATAAGCGGCGGCGGTAAAGGTGTTGATGTTGGAGGCGGAGGAAATGTTGGTGGTGGTAGTTGGACATCCTTTTTTGAGACTGCCTCTTCAGGTTGCGTAATAACGGGGTTACCACACTCCTCACAAAACCGCGAATCAGGCATTAACGGTGTACCGCAATTTTCACAAAATCCTGCAAACTGATTCACTTAACGTTCCTCCTTGCGACGCTGGAGTTTCTCGTTTATAGATCATGAACGTCTGGCATAATCGCAGTATAGAGTTCTGCATTCATCCTGAAACAAACCTTTGACGAGGCATTCCCTCCTGTCTTGGATTAAACCAAATAGACGCTTCTGTTGAGAATGGAACCAATCTATCAACACGAATCATTATTCACAAGTGATTTTATTGCCAACTTGTTGAGATAAAATAGCATTATCAATTATTTTCATGATATCGGCCATCCCGGTTATCAAAATATCAGGACAAGAGATATCCGTTTTCAGCCCGTTTCCATTGCATGACTGATTGTCCGGCAGATTGATACCAAGATGGGTCAACCATAGACTGCCGCCATTGGAAAGAGGGACAAGCGTTTGTGACACACATTTGCCATAACTTTGCTCGCCCACCAAAAGAGTAACTTGATAGTGTTGGAGAATTCCAGCAAGGATTTCTGCAGCACTGGCAGTTCGATGGTCGATCAGCAAGCCGATTGGACCGTGCAGTTTCTGACCTTGAGGCGACCGATACGAGCGTACCTCTCCCGTGCGATCATAAGTACAGGCCAAGGGAAGATCAGCGGAAACAAATTTCCCGGCAATTTTCAGGGCCTCATGTAGATCTCCCCCTGAACAACCGCGCAAATCGATCACGACGCGGGTACCTGGCTGGACCAGTGTTTTGTAAATGGCGGACAGACCAATGGCCGTTTCATGGGCGACAAACTCTCTGATGCGGATGACAATATCAGCACCGATGCGCCGCCATGCGATTGAGGATGGTTTGATTGCAGAAGGTTTAATCGTGTAAGTCTTTTCCTTGTTGTCCGAAAGACCGACAACGGTGAGAACCACCAGATTCTCCCGCATTGCTTTGTCGAGCAGAAGCGAAATCCGGGTAAGATCAACGCCACGTATTTTCTTGTTGTTGATCGCCCGCAGGTTAGCTATTTCGGAAATTCCCGCCTTATCCGCCGGTCCATCGGTATCAGGTCGTACCCATAACCGGGATTTGTATTCAAAAACCTCAATTCCCAAATGCGGGGGTGTAGATGAATTGCCTGATGACGTGGATGGTGGAATATAGCGGGCATATGGGTCAATCTCTCTCAAGCCATCGTTCAGACGATCTGGTTTCAGTGCTGACAATGACAGAGATGAGGGCGGCATCAAGGCTTTTTGGGCCATAATGGTGCGGATTTCTTCGATTGGGGGGGCGGAGTGTCCCGATGTCGCAAAGAACACCAGATCCATTGAAGTCAAAAGCAATACAAAGAACCCTGTCCATGTGCAAAAACATAAATCAGTTCGTCGCATTGGAAAGGTTTTTCGAATACTCGAGTAATTTATTATATTCCGCGGTCAGATCGTCGCGCTCCTGCATGAGTACCCGATACCGCTCGGGATCGGCCGCACTTCCGCCGGCATGATCCAATTCAATAAGGGCGGATTGCTGTGTTTTTAATTTCTGCTTCTGATCATTTATTTTACGCTGTAAAGCGGCAATTTCAGTTTTTTGCTTATCAGACCTGGCTTTCAACTGGTTAACATCGGTTTCCATGCGGGAAAGATCCTTCTCCATCCTGGCCACACGTTGTTGTTCCAATGTTAATTTATAATCCCGCAACTGAGCTTCGCTTTCCAACGCCTCGGATTGCGCATTTAAGTCCTGATTGATAGCCTGCTGACGGCTTAGTTCATCCTGGCGCTCCCGAATACGCGCATCATAGGCTCCGGAGTTGAGACCGTGCAGTCCTCCAAAAAGCCCACCCTGCCTGGGATCATCGCTCACTGCGCAGGCGGTCAAGACGGCAGCCAATAGGATTGTCACCATGAGTTTTCTACCCATCGCTATTTCCTCAACGTTGTCGATTCATTCAGTTTAGCCATTTCTACAGTCTGGGCATCGAGCACGGCAATATTCTCTTTAAGTGCGTTGACTTCCTGATTGAGTATTTCCACCTTTGCCTGATCTTGCCCCTTATTCATCCGTTGCTGATCCTGATCCAGGTCTGCCAGTTCCTTTTTCATACTGCTTTTTCGCTGGTCAGCTTCAGCAATCCATTTTTTAATCTCTTTTTGTTTACTTTGCAGGGCGACTGCCCTATCTTGACTTTTACTGGATTGGGCATTGATCTCAGCGAGTTGCTGATCCAATGTCTTAATTTTAGCTGCTGTTTGCCGGTTAAATTCTTCCAGGTCGCTGTTGTATTTTGCAAAAACCTGTATCTCACCGTCCAGGCGGTCTTCCTCGCTGGCATATTTTTGTTTACGGCTTGCTACCGAACTTCCCAGCGCATATCCTCCAGCGCCTCCCAGCAGCGCCCCTACGCCGGCTCCGACCAACATGCCGTTTCTCCCCCCCACAACACTCCCTAAAACACCACCTAAAACAGCCCCCACCCCTGCCCCAACGGCGGTCCCTTGCGCTTTGGTATAGTCGGCATCATCACTACGGGTTGAGCTGGAACCGGATGTGGTTCCTGTAGTGGCACATCCTGAAAGCACTGCAAATAATATGCACACGACTATCAGTTTTCGAAAAAAACAGTTCACGATATCACCCCCCCCCCTTTGGTAGCTTCCTCCTGAAATCAATCAACAAATTTGTTGAAACTGAAAGGTCCCTCTGAGGGTCCAGTTTCCCTTTTTCAGTGCCTGCGCGATGCCCGACATCACATCCGGCGGAGCGATGAAAACGAGCGTGTTTTTGTGTTTGATCCGGGACTCCGGGACATGGGTCTTTTCAATGCTCCAGGTACCCATGACATAGGAAAACAGATGCCAGGCCCCGTTTTCCCCGACAAATCCCTTGCCGCGAATAACAGCAGCGGGAAGGTCATGGGCCATTTGCCGGACTTCGTCCAGACTGGTGCCGTTCCAGGTGTAGGCAGTCGACACCAGTTGATCCGGCGGGGTGATTTCCATCTCCGGATCATTCAGAAGTTCTTGAATACAGGTATTCAGTTCGGCATCCACNNAAACAGTTGACGCGGCTGTTTCAGCAGGAAACGAAGCGGTAATGGACGGCATCATGTCCGGAAAATATGCTTCAAACGGTATGTTTGAATAAGTGGTTTCATAAAACACGGGAGACGGGTGGCTCCGGCAGATCACCTTTCTGATTTCGGCAATTTCTCCTGCCTCGACCAGATCCGTTTTGTTGATGATAAAAATGCTGGAGGATGCGATCTGCTTTTCAATGGATACAAAGGTCTGATAGGCATCCAGAAAATGCGCGGCGTCGATGGTGCAGAACTGCTCCTGAAAATGGAACCGGTTTCCGAAAATGGGAAGTTGAAGATCGCGTTTGAGATCGGATGGATTGGCCACGCCCGTTGATTCAATGATCAGAACATCCGGTTTGACCCTGGTAGCCAGTTCGTACAAGCCCTTGATAAAATCCGTTTTGACGCAAACGCAGAAAATCGATCCCCGGCTGATTTCCATCATATCGATGTCTTCGCCTTCAACAAGTGTGCCGTCAACACCGATTTCACCGAATTCGTTCATCAGTATCGTCAATTTCCGGTTTTTCGGAAAACGATCGATAATCCGGTTCAGGAAAGTGGTCTTTCCGGATCCCAGAAAGCCCGTAATCAGATAAACACGTGTGTCAAAAAATCTCATGACCGGCATGGTTGCAATCTTTCCCTGATCCTGGCCCCGTAAAAATTTTCACTACTTTTACAGCCCTTGCCCAGGCCCTTGATCTTCATCCGTCAATCTCCTTGTATGCAAGCCCGATCCGGCTTTGGCAAGGTTCTCCTGAATCTTGTCGAACTGGAAACCGACTTCTCTCAGCGATAGAATCCGTTGACGAATGCCTTCGTTCGGTGCACGTTTGGCCATTTCATCGATCAGTTCTTCGTATTGAGGGATCATGCTTTCAAAAACCAGATCCCCCTCGATACAGATGGTGGGGAGCACCCTGCCCTTCAGCTCCACAAACTTGTTCACCCCTTCCCTGCGCTTGATCGACCATTCTCTATAGACGATCATTTCCTGTACATCTTTAGGCAGGGCCGCAATGGATTCCATCATATAACCGCAGGCCGCGCATTGCACACTGTCCAGGGTCAAGACATCAATATTGATCCTCTCCGTCATCCTGCAGCCCCTCCTTAAATCGTCTCCCGGCAAGTTTGATCTATAAATCCGCCGGATATTTGGTATAGTACTGATTGTACCAATCTCTGGCTTCCAATACCATGTCGATATGTTCCACGGGTACATCGTAAGGCATGTCACAGCCGGGTGCCAATATGTAACCGTGTTGTCCGCCGGCAGCCAGACTGACGATTACATCCTCGCGTGACGAAATCAGGCCCAGGCTCAATGCCAGGGTCAGCTTCAGGTTTCCGCAGAAACCCTTTCCGTACTTGCGGGCCATATCGCGAACAAAATTGAGGTTGAGCTGCTCGTCAATCGCAAAAGCATGTGTCGGCAGCGTGCATATTTCTTCCATAACCTTGGTGCAGTCGCCGCAGATAAAGAAAGAAGACGTTTTGCCCGCTTCGTGGATCACCTGGATCGATTTCAGGCAGTTCGGGGTGACGTATTCCCGGAACGTTGCCGGCCGGATCTGAGATGCCACCGGATCGACGATGGCGATGATATCACAACCCATCTCCGCATAAAACTGAGCGGCAACGGCGCCGACTTCGCCGGCAAACCGGATGACTTCGTGGGCAAAGTCCTTTTTCTTGTACATGTCCGTAAAAATGCGAACGCCGGCCAGATGGGAAGCCAATGTCAACGGGCCGGAGAAAAGACCAAGCATTGCACAATCCAGTTCTTCAAGCTGGGGTTTGACAATTTTTGCGGCTTCAAAAATAACGGGCCAGCGACCGGAATCTTTTGTGGGAAGCTTCAGTCCCGCCTGCTCCGGGGTTTTATCGGAGCACGGATGCGTGGTAACGGAGGGTACGTTGTCTTGCCACCATTTGACTTCACAACCGATCGAGCCGGCCTCAACGGAAAGGTCGAACAACAGCGGAATTCCGTCTGCCTTGTAACGTTTGGCGGTTGTCACAATGCCTTTGGCAAGCAGTTCGGGATCCTGTAAATATCGATCCGCAGACTCGTTGATGATATGGGCGCAATGTACGCCTGCATAAGGCACCCAGGGCGCATATTCGGTTCTTTTTCCCCGGTGTGCGTCCAGCAGCATCTGTTTTGCCATATGTTTTATTAATCCTTTTCTGAATAATGCTGAAAGTCATCCCCACCAGAAGGCTCACCGGAATCTGAGCATCCATTTCCAGGCCTGTCGTGGATACCGGGACAGCGTTAAAATCGGGGTCCCTTTCGAACACCGGAGAGAACCCAAGGTCCTGGATTTTAATGAAAGCGGATTTGATTAGTCAAGAACAAAGCGACGGATCGTCAGATCTGGGCATTTTTTATGGCCACTTCCGCAAATGTCTTGATATCCGCAAGAATCCGCGTGGCGGCATCGAGAAGCTCCATGGCGATTGCGGCCCCGGTTCCTTCTCCCAGGCGAAAGCCCAGATCCAGCAGGGGTTCGATGCCGAGCCTCTCGTGCATATACCGGTGTCCCACCTCCACGGACCGGTGACTCGTGAACAGATACGCTTTTGCGGCCGGAGCCAGCTCGCAGGCGATCAGTGCCCCGGCGGTGGAGATGAAGCCATCGCAGATCACGGGAATCCCTTTGGCGGCAGCACCGATCACTAGTCCGGCCAGCCCGCCGATCTCGAATCCGCCGACCTTGGCAAGGATATCGACAGGGTCACGCAGGTCGGGTGCGTGCATCTGCAAAGCTTTTTCAATGACGGCAATCTTGTTTTTGAGGGTGGCATCATTGATGCCGGTTCCGCGACCGGTGAGCTTTTCAACCGGAATCCCCGAAAATGCCGCAATCACCGCAGTTGACGGCGTGGTGTTTCCGATCCCCATGTCACCGGTGCCCAGAAGATCCAACGCCCCCTGTCCGCAAAGTTCCTCGACAATCTCGATGCCGGCCGCGATGGACCGGATCGCCTCTTCCCGTGTCATGGCCGGACCCCTGGCGAAATTTGCGGTTCCCTTTCCGACCTTCTTGTGAAAAATGGGAAGGGCCGGATCAAAATCATAATTGACTCCCAGATCGACGGCGATGACCCGGTTGCCGGCATGCTTTCCGAGCACATTGATCGAAGCCCCGCCATCGACAAAATTCAAGACCATCTGGGGGGTCACTTCCTGGGGAAAGAGGCTGACCCCTTCTGCGACAACCCCGTGATCACCGGCACAGGTCACGATAACCTTCTTCTGAAGTCGAACATCCAGGGTCCCGGCAATGGCACCGCGCCGGGCCGATATGTCCTCAAGAATGCCCAGGCTTCCGGCCGGGCGCGCCTGGTCCGCAAGCCTTGCAAGGGCCTTTTCATAAACCATTTTATCGGGTGCCTTTATGGAATTGATGGCATGCTTTATTTTTTCCATTTTCAAAACTCCTTACTGTGATAATATGTTATAACAAATTGAATACACGGATTAATTTTCTTTGAAAGTTCACCTCAGCATTATTTCTCACGCATTGAAGAGATCAAACCGATCCTGCGCACTCAAATTGTTCAAAGGGCTCTGTTGACGCCGGAGATTTTATCGCCCCCGGATATCGTCCCTGAAAACCGCCATGCCCTTTTTCATGGCGCAGAAATCACCGCACATGGTGCAGGTCTGCTCCTCCTGGGGCGCTCTCTCCGCTCTTTTTTTCGCGGCGATCTCCGGAAAGAGAAGCTCTTTTTCCAGATCGCTCCAGCGCATGTCCCGTCTGGCAAGCCCGGCCCGTTTCTCCCGCTCCCGCTTTTCCGGATATTTGGCGATGTCGCCCACCCGCACGGCCAGCCGCGTAACCCGGACGCCTTCGCGGACATCGGCTTCGGTGGGCAAGGCAAGATGCTCCGCAGGCGTAATATAGCAGATCAGGTCCGCTCCGTACCTTGCCGAATGGGCCGCGCCGATGGCGGCTCCCACATGATCGTACCCTGCTCCGGTATCGATGGGAATCGGACCCAGAACATAATACGGCGCATTGCCGCTCATCCGTTTTTCCAGCATGATATTCGCCGCAATCTCATCCAGGGGAACATGTCCGGGGCCTTCCACCATCATCTGGCATCCCATCTCGCGCCCAAGCTCCGCAAGCTCGCAGTTGATGATCATTTCCGCCATCTGCGCCCGGTCGTGGCTGTCGTGAATCGCTCCGGCCCGGATGCCGTTTCCAAGAGAAAGCACCGCATCATATTTCTTCATGAGGCCGCAAACCCGGTCGAACTGCTCGTACAGGGGGTTTTCCTTCCCGGTGGCGTCCATCCACGCCACCATGAAGGTTCCGCCTTTGGATGCCAGCCCGCCATAACGGTAGCCTTGCTTGCGGAGACGCTCTATGGTGTACCGATTGATTCCGCAGTGAATCGCCATGAAACTGAGGCCATCGCCAAGCTGCTGCTCGATGAGATCGAAGAGATACTCGGGATCAAGCCGGCCCGGGTCCCTGGTTCGTCTGGCGGTCTCCTTGAATGCCTGATACAGGGGGACGTTGCCGACAGGAAGGCGGGTGGCGGCAAGCACTACCCTTCTGACCCGGTCGAGATTTCCTCCGGCCGACAGCTCCATGAGCGTGTCCGCCCCCTCTTCCTCGGCAGCGATTGCTTTTCTCACTTCATCTTCGATATTGCAGATATCTGAAGAAGTGCCGATGGATGCGTTGACTTTTGTCCTGAGCCCGGTACCGATTCCCCGGACGATTTGATCGGGCCGGTTGGGATTGTTTGGAATAACAATCTCCCCCCTTGCAACGCGAGCCCGAATCACCTCCGGAGGAAAATCCTCATCGATTGCCACCTTTTCCATCTGGCCGGTAATCACACCTTCGTGGGCCAACTCAATCTGGGTCTTCATGAAACACTCCCCTGTCTGATAAATTCATCAAAAAAAAAGGGCTCTGAGAAGATAAAATCTTCTCAGAGCCCTTTGCCATCGCGCCCTTAAATCCGATCGCCCGGTCCGTCTTCTGACTTCCGGATGGAGCCTCCGCTTGCAGCCTTCCCGGCCTGAAAAGGCCAGTGGCCGCCTCCATGAAAATCCAAGGGAGGCAAATGCAAGGGATATTCCGGTTACAGCGATGGGACCGTCACGGAATTCAACCGTGTTCCGATAACCAGGTGATCGTCTTTCTCGTATTGTTGCCCATAGTGTTATAAAATCGCCGGCAGATAGTCAAGATATTTTTCGGCCCGCAAATGTCCTTGACAGCATTCGGGGCAGGTGCTATCCAAAATCATGGATAAAACCACGGAATCCATCCTCCTGGTGGACGATCAACCAGCCAACCTTCAGTTGCTTTCTCAAACCCTGGAGAGCCTCGGCAGCAAACTGCTGTTTGCAAAAAACGGCGAGTCTGCCCTGGCGATTGCACAAAAAGCGCGTCCGGATCTCATCTTGCTGGACATCATGATGCCGGGAATCGACGGATTTGAAGTATGCCGGCGGTTGAAGGCCAATCCGGACACCCGGAAAATCCCCGTGATTTTTCTTTCCGCGCTGGATGAGACCGGAGACAAGGTGCGCGGATTGCAGCTTGGGGCTGTTGACTATGTTGCCAAGCCCTTCCAGCCCGAGGAAGTGATCGCCCGCGTCAACACCCACCTGACCATTCACCGGCTGAACAGCGAGGTGCAACAGCAGCGGGACGAACTGGAGCACGAATTGCAGGTCGTTTCGCAGCTCCAGCGAAACCTGCTGCCGGAGCGGCTGCCGAAAATCGACGGGTTGAAACTGGCCGTACA
>AMWB02080861.1_pt3 | contig 12994 bp, 10 predicted proteins | sample 200311 | NCBI WGS metagenome assembly AMWB02 (sample SAMN02737377, study PRJNA173069) | bioreactor metagenome | biome: anode biofilm in microbial fuel cells | place: USA: California | collected 2010-12-16 | reverse complement strand
ATTTTTGCTTGGGGGGTGTGAATCGTTACGTAGCCGTCTTTATGGGCGGTGTAGATGTCGCCGTGCTTCGACTCCATGTAGATCTCGATCTGGGGATGATCGGGCCCTAAATGGCACTGGCCGCAGGCCTCGGGCTTTCGGGCCTCCATGACCGAAAACATGTGGCGGGTGTGGCAGCTGGTGCACGAGCCCTTGCTTCCGTCCAGATTGATCCGCCCCACACCGACATTGGGCCATGTCGCCGGATCGAGTTTTCCGTCCTTCGACTTCAGTACCGATCCGTGGCAGTGATAGCAGCCCGACGCCCGCTCCAGTTCGCTGTTCATGCCGTCGTTCAGCCACGGATCGATTTTCCATATAATCTCCATGGTATTGGCATGCTTGCTGATGCTGTACTGTTGGGCCTCGTCGGGATGGCACCGGGAACAGTCCTTCGGCGTGACCACGGCGGAGATGGGAACTCTGTAGGCGCTGGTGCCGTAGGTCTGATCCGATCGCTCGTACTGCTGGTAATGGGACTTGCTGACGTCGGCGTCGGATTCCTCGGCCCGGTGGCAGTCGTAGCAGGTGATGTTGGCGGCGGCGTGCCGGCTGGCCGTCCAATCGGCAAATATTCCCGGATGTTCTTGTTTGTGGCATTCGATGCACGCCACGGCCTCCTTGGGCATGCTCCTTTCGATGCGGAATGCTTTTTCCTTCGGCGTGTTCTGCGCCTCCGCGAGGGCCGGTATGCCGGCGGCCAGCCAAACGATGGGCAACAGATACAGCCATGTTTTAAGATATTGTCTCATGAATTTCTCCCCCCTTTGTTGTGGATGATATGGATGTCTGTCCGATCATGCGGATCAGCGCGAAAACGAATGCATGTTTTTGCCGTCAGGCGCCGCGTCCGTGTCGGTCAGGACCATACTGCTTGTAATCGTAGTAGGGCCTTTTGTTGTGCACGAGATCACGGTGGCAGTCGACGCATCTTTTTTCATATCCCGATCGGGGATACATGACCGTTCGGTGGGCCAGCATGGCGCCTCTTTTATCCGGAATATAAAGGATGTTCCGGTGGCATTTCAGGCATTGCTCATTCTTGAAGGAGGCATAGGCGTTTTTCCGCTGGACGGCATGGTCATACGCTTCGGATCCCTGTGTGAAGTGGACGAAAACATCCTTCAGGCCGTGAGCGGTCTTGGCGTAGAAAAAATTGACGGTATCGTGGGGGGCCGGGAGATGACAGTCCATGCAATCCGCGACAAATCCCTGGGCGTTATTGACATGGGTCGAGGTGCGCCAGGTATTGTACGCGAAATGGATTTCATGGCACGAGGCGCAGAATTGCGGCGTTGAAGTCCGGACCATGGTGTAATAGGTCATGCTGAAAATAGGAAAAGCGATAATGATGCCGGCGGCGACGAGGATGGCGCCCGTAATCCATTTTTTCATGATGGCTCCCTTGCGTTTCCGGGAGTGTGGCGGCCCGGAAATGGATGTATGATGACATCTGCCAATGCGGCCTTTGCCGGAAGACAACTTTATCCCGTGGGGCTTTCAAAGGACGGATCGTTGTAAACAGGCAAGATCCCGATGCTTGATTACCAAAAAAACAAATGACAGTCAATATTATGACATGATATTCATTAAATGTTTTATATTTATTTTATAACTTACACTCTTTTGGCTGCCGTCAGTATCTGTTCCGCAAGTAAGGACCTGAAACGAAATAGAGTTGACGAAGGTTGCGCCGGATGCGGGGTCGTCATCAAGGCGCGTCAACGGTCGCATACGTTACGTATAGGGCCTTTGGCGCAACGCGGAAGACGGGTCAGAAGACAAGCAGGATTGTTAAGTTTGTTTTGTTTCAGGTCCTCATATCCACAGGGAGAACAGCGGTCGTCTGGAATGGTCGACGCCCCCGGGACACGATCGTCAAAAGGAAAACAGTCTTGACTTTTTTTGGTGGTCGATGGTATTAAACCGAGTTTTAAATTGTCAGAGGAAAGGGTTTTATCCTTGCTCCGCTGTGCCGGGGCTTAATATCCGTAAGGAGGATGTATGAGAAGATACGAAACGATGGTCATTGTCGATCCCGACCTGTCCGGTGAAAAACGTGATCCGCTCCTGGAGAGGATGGAAGAAACCATCTCCCAACACGGAGGGATGCTGATTTCATGCGACGACTGGGGAACGCGCAAGCTTGCCTACGAGATCAAGAAAAAACTGCGGGGGCACTACCTGAGGCTCGATTATTGCGGCAATGGAGAATTGGTAAGCGAACTGGAACGCTTCTATCGCATCGACGATCGCGTGATGAAGTATATGACGGTCCTGCTCGAAAAGGAAGCCGATATCGAAGCCATCAAAGCTGAAATGGCCAAAGCGGAGGAATCGGAGGCATCGGAAAAAGCGGCGGCGGAAGCTTCCTCCGCAGAGGATACCGCTGCATCGGTTGATGCCGCTGCCACCGCAACCGTGTCCGCCCAAAACGATACCGAAACCCCTGAAACCGCGGAGGAAAAATAATGGCTTTTCAACGCAAACGCAACGCAGCCAAGGGTGGCCGCAGAAAAAAACGCATTTTCCACCGTCGAAAGGTCTGTCGCTTCTGCGCCGACAGCAGCCTGGGCATCGATTACAAGGAACCCAAAACGCTCAGGATGTTTACGACAGAGCGCGGAAAGATCATTCCCCGCAGGATATCCGGCACCTGCGCCGCCCATCAACGCAAATTGACCGCATCGATCAAGCGGGCGCGTTCCATTGCCCTCTTGCCCTATGTCGGCGCGGCCGATCTGTAAGGATCCGTCCGGAGGGCGGCTTGCGACGCCCTCCTGCCGCCATATGTCGGAGGAGAAACTTACCGTGCTGCCAACCGGCAGATCGCACCTGACCACGGAGCTGTTCAAGGGTATCGCCGCCGTTTTATTATGCTTCTATGCGGCGACGCATATTCCGGTCATCGGTTTTTTTGTCTCGCTGCTCATCCCGCCGCTCGTTCTTTTTCATCGCCTGAGATTCGGCCGGAGGATCGGCGCCGTCGTTCCCGTCGTTTCAGGCGCCGTCATGACGGCTGCGCTGGACGGAGCGTCTTTCGAGATGCTGTTCTTTTTCGAGCTGATGGTCCTGGGGTTTGTTCTGGGCGAAATGTTCGAAAAGAACCTGTCGATCGAGAGAACCGTTATTCAGGCCTGCGCGGTCGTGACGGCGTCGGGCGCCGCGTGTCTGATCGTTTACAGCGGCTTTGCAGGAACGGACCCGATGGCGATGGTGTCTGCGTATGTCGACCGGAACCTGCAGATGACCGTGGCGCTCTACCAGAGCATCGGGTTATCGGAAGAGATGCTCAAAACGATCTCCGAATCTCTCGAGATGATCCGGGATATCCTGGTGCATATCCTGCCCGCGCTGGTCATTGCCTCCGTACTGTTCGCGACGTGGGCGGCCCTCATCATATCAAAGCCGCTGACCCGCCGGTACGGGCTCTTGTATCCTGATTTCGGCCGCTTGAATCTGTGGAAGGCACCTGACGTGCTCGTATGGGGCGTCATCGGCGGCGGCATCGCCCTGCTTATACCCGTGAGCGTCCTCAGGATGGCGGGTGCCAATGTTTTGATCGTCTTGATGACGGTCTATTTTTTCAGCGGGATCGCCATTGTCTCCTATTATCTGGAGAAGAAGCGATTTCCCCTGTTTTTTCGCGTCTGTGTCTACAGCTTCATCGCCCTTCAGCAGATTGTATTTTTCCTGGTGATCGGCATCGGCTTTTTCGACACATGGTTAAATTTTAGAAAACTGGAAACCTACAAAGAGTGAATCCGCCCCCAGGGAGGTTATGTATGAAAGTCATTCTGACAGAAACGATCGAGACATTGGGCATCATCGGCAGCGAGGTCAATGTTGCCAAAGGATACGCCAGAAATTATCTTCTGCCCCAGAACAAGGCCGTGGCGGCGTCCCCCGCCAATCACAAACGTATGGAATTCGAGAAAAAGCGGTTCGATCTTCAGATCGCCAAGGAACGGTCGCTTGCCGAGGAGATGGCAAAAAGGCTCGACGGCGTGTCGTGTACGATCACCGCAAAGGTGAGCGACGAAGACCGGCTGTACGGATCGATCACGGTCAGGGACATTGTCGACGCCCTTGCCGCGCAGGGGATAGAGGTCCGCAAGCAGATGATTCTGCTGCCGGAATCGATCAAGAATGTCGGCACCTACACCGTGCCGGTCAGGGTGTACAAAGGGGTCGAACCCGAGATCACCGTCGAGGTCGTGCCCGAGGAACAGCCGGAATAATCCCGGCCGGCACCGGCCGTCATTCCAAACAGGTGTCACAGGCACGTGTTGCAGAATTCATCCCGAAAGATATAACATAACAAAGCATCGTTTAAGAGCGTCAGAGCCGTCCCGGGATTGCTCTGATGCTTTTATCGTCAGGGGAATGCCCATGGCCGCAAAATCTCTGCAACAGAATACCGAGGTGCCGTACAGGCTTCCTCCCCAGAACATCGAGGCGGAGGAATCCCTCCTGAGCGCCATCCTCCTGGACGATTCGACGCTGATCGATATCGTTGAAATTCTCTCGCCCCAGGATTTTTACGCGACCTCCCATCAGAAGATATATGAAGCCGTCGTCGATCTCTTCACGAAAAACGAGCCGGTCGATCTGATCACCCTGGCGAACCGGTTGACCGAAAAGGGGGTGATCGACGAGGTCGGCGGCAAGGGCCACCGCGGCGTGACCTACATCTCCTGGCTGACCGACGCCGCGCCCGCGGCCGTCAATGCTCCGCATTATGCCAGAATCGTTCGCGACCGGGCCTGTCTGCGGCGCCTCATTCAGCGGGCGGGCGAGATCACGCGGCGCTGTTATGACGCCCAGGGCGATGTGGACGATATCATCAATTTCGCCGAGAGTTCGATTTTCGAGATTTCCGAAGACAAGATCAATCCCTCGTTCTATCCGATCAGCAAGCTGATCGAAGCCAACATCGATACCCTGGAGGAGCGGCAGGGCAACAAGACGCTGATCACCGGCGTTCCCACCGGTTTCACGCGCCTCGATACCCTCACCTCCGGGTTCCAGCCGTCGGATCTGGTGATTGTCGCGGCGCGGCCGAGCATGGGCAAGACGGCATTTGCGCTGAACGTGGCCCGGAACGCGGCCGTGGACGGCAATGTTCCGGTGGCCGTCTTTTCCCTTGAAATGTCCAAGGAGCAGCTCTCCATGCGGCTGCTCTGCGCCGAGGCCCGGGTCGATTCATCCCGGATCCGGAGCGGTTATTTCAGCCGGGACGACTGGGACGCCCTGACCGAGGCCGCCGGCGTTCTGTCGGAGGCGCCAATCTATATCGATGACTCCGCCGATATCTCCGCCATCGAAATCCGCGCCAAAGCCCGCCGGCTCAAGATGGAGAAAAATCTGGGCCTGGTCATCGTCGATTACCTGCAGTTGATGAAAGGGCGGTCGTCCTCCGAGCGCAGGGACCTGGAAATATCCGAGATCTCACGTTCCCTGAAGTCTCTTGCCAAGGAACTCGACATCCCGGTGATCGCCCTTTCCCAGCTCAACCGGAAACTCGAGGAGCGGTCGGACAAGCGTCCGATGCTCTCGGATCTCCGGGAGAGCGGCAGCATCGAGCAGGATGCCGATGTCGTTGCATTCATCTACCGGGACGAGGTCTATAACAAGGAAGAGAACAACCCCAACCGCGGCAAAGCGGAAATTATCCTGGGCAAACAGCGCAACGGCCCGATCGGTTCGGCGCACCTCGTGTTTCTGAGCACCTACACGCGATTTGAAAATCCCGCACCCGACGAGATGGCGGCCGGGCGGTCATGAAAGAGCTCTACGGCAATACAGACGATCTTAAAACAGACCAGATCCGCCGCCTCGAAAACCTCTACCGGCGCCGGGTGCCGGACCGCTTTCTCATCACGCCCGAGCTGGCCAGGGATGTCGCCCGCCTTTCCCACGAGCTCCGCCGGCAGGTCGGCCTGCTCATCGACCGTTCGGGCAGAATTTCCCAGGTGATCGTCGGGGACGCCCAGAAGATCGTCATTCCCGACACCGCCGCCTACCGCACCCTTCCCGGACGGCTCAAGGGGCTCCGTTGCGTCCATACCCACCTCAAGGACGAACCCCTCACCACGGACGATCTTACCGACCTGGCCCTCTTGCGCCTCGACATGATGGCGGCGATGACCCTGACCGCGGACGGCGGCGTCCGGATGGTCCATGCCTCCCATATCCTTCCCAAGGGATCGCCCGAGAGGCCGTATCAGATGCTGGATCCCCTTCCGCCGCACCGTCTCGATATCGGGTTCATCGAGCTCATTCGTGCACTGGAAAGCGAGCTGGCGCAGATGCGGTCGCTCTATACCGGGGCCGTAGGCGCCGAGCGGGCGATTCTCGTGAGCGTCACCACGGCGCCCCGGAAGATCGCCGAAGACGCCCTGGCCGAACTCACCGACCTCGCGGTTTCCGGCGGGATAGAGGTGGTCCGGACCGTTTTGCAGCAGCGCAAAAAGGTTGATTCCCGGTTTCTGATCGGCCGGGGCAAGCTCCAAGAGCTGAACCTTCTTGCGCTCCAAATGGGTATTTCGCTCATTATCTTCGACCAGGAGCTGAACGCCTCCCAGATCCGCTCGATTACGGATCAGGTCGCACTCAAGGTGATCGACCGGACCCAGCTCATCCTGGATATCTTCGCCCAGCGCGCCCAGACCCGGGAGGGAAAGCTTCAGGTCGAGCTGGCCCAGCTCAAATACCTCCTTCCCCGGCTCGTGACCAAGAATACGGCCATGTCCCGCCTGACCGGCGGCATCGGCGGCCGGGGGCCGGGCGAGACGAAGCTCGAGATCAACCGCAGGCGGGTCCGGCAGCGGATCAATCAGCTGGAGAAAGCCCTGGGCGAGGTGATCAAGCACCGGGAGCGTCAGAAGGCCCGTCGCACGAAAAAAGGGCTGCCGGTCATCTCGATCATCGGCTATACCAACGCCGGAAAATCGACCTTGCTCAATTCCCTCACCGAAAGCGAGGTCCTGGCGGAAGACCGTCTGTTCGCCACGCTCGATCCATCAAGCCGGCGCCTTCGTTTTCCGAGGGATATCGAGGTCATCATCACCGACACGGTCGGATTCATCCGGGATCTTCCCAAAGACCTCATGGTCGCCTTCCGCGCGACCCTCGAAGAACTGCAGAGCGCCGATCTTCTTCTCCATGTGGTCGATGTCGCCAATCCCAGGCACCGGGAACAGATCGCGGCCGTCGAACGCATCCTCCAGGACCTCGGCCTTGCGCACATTCCGGTCCTTCAAATCCTGAACAAGATCGATCTGGTGCCTTCGAGTGACGTGGATGATATCGTCCGCGGCATCGGCGGCATTCCCGTATCGGCAAGGCAGCGGCGCTCACTTGTCGCCCTCACCGAAAAAATGGCGGCCGAAATCGAAAAGCTACCATCTATTCCTTGACATCCGGCACAAAATATATAAATTTCACTTTCATGGATCTCGAAAATGTCAGAAGAGTCGGTATCGCTGCTGCCGTTGCGGGCTGTGGGGTACTTCGATCCTCCCTCGGAAACCTTTCATCCATTGATATTGAAAAAAAAGGAGCCATTGATCTCGTCACCGCGGCGGACATCGGTTCTGAAAAAGAGATCGTCCAGACCATCCGGTCCAGGTTTCCGGATCATGCCGTTCTGGCGGAAGAAAGTGGCGCGGCGTCGGGTGATCCGGATTGTCGGTGGATCATCGATCCCCTGGACGGCACCACCAACTTTGCCCACGGGCTGCCCATTTTTGCAGTCTCGATTGCATTTTCCCATCACGGCAAGGTGAAGGCAGGCGTGGTATTGAATCCGGTTTCAGGAGAGCTGTTTACCGCCGTAAAGGGAAAAGGGGCTGAGTTGAACGGCCGGCCCATACGTGTCTCAGCGAGCCTCCGGGTATCCGAGAGCCTTCTGGTGACGGGATTCCCCTATAATTTCGATGAAATATTCGACGCTGTCATGCGCCGCTTCCAATCCTGTCTGAGGGCAGCCCGCGGTGTCAGGCGTCTGGGTTCCGCGGCGCTCGATCTCTGCTATGTGGCATGCGGACGGTTTGACGGATTCTGGGAAGAAAATTTAAGACCGTGGGATACCGCAGCGGGAATGCTGATCGTAACGGAAGCCGGCGGACGGGTGACCGATTTCAAGGGGAAATCATTTGCCGTTGACGACCGTGAAATTCTGGCCACCAACGGCGGTATTCACCAAGAACTGATGTCACTGCTGGAGTTAAAGGAAAAGATATGAAGCAGTCTGGTAAGAAGTTTTCGTTAAACGATCATGTGGGGTGCTTCGGTGAATTCAATCTCGAGGATCCGCTCTGCAGAAAAATGTGTTCGCTCAATATCCGCTGCGCCATCGAGCGGGAGCAGAGCGATCAGCTGGAGCTTCTGGAAGATCTGATTTCCACCGATATGATGTTCATCAAGATCCAATAATCCCATCGGTCGAAGCCCTTGACAAGCCGGCCCGCGGCCGGCTTGAACCCCTCCTTCTGCTGTTCGGTCCATCCCGCGACACACCATCAACAATCGCCTTGCACGTCAGAGACGCATCGTTTGGTCTTCAGTTGGATTCAATGCGTTCGCAGAGGGATTCCAGCTGCTTTTTGAGGGCGGTGTCCGAACGGATGCCCTTTTCGACCGCGGCGATGGAATGAACGGCCGTCCCATGATAGCGGTTGAAGCTTTTTCCGATAGCCTGAAGGGGCTGATCGGTATATTTTCTCGACAGATAGATGGCGACCTGCCGGGGGCGGACTATCGCCCGTTTCCGGGAAGGCGATACAATATCCTCGACGGTGACGTTGAACTGGCTGCAGACGAGTTCTTTGATAAAATCAACGGTAACGGCTTGCTTCTTCTGGGTGATGTTCCGGACCACGCTTTCGGCGAGCCTGAGATCGATTGTTTCCCCCAGGAGCGATGACTTGGCGGTGACGCCGATCAGGCCGCTTTCGAGCTGCCGGACGTTTTCGGTGAGCTCCCCGGCCAGGTATTCGGTGACCGCCGGCGGAAGAATGCAGCCGTGCTCGGCCATTTTCTTCTTGAGGATCTTGATCCGCGTTTGGAAATCGGGGATTTCGATATGCGAGATCAGGCTGCGGGCCAGGCGGGATTTGAGTTGTTCGCTCATATTGGGGATCTGGGCGGGCAGATGACAGCTCGTGAAGATGATCTTCTTATCCGCATCGATGAGGTAATCGAGGGCCTGGGCCAGCTCCATCTGCGTCCGCTCTTTGCCGGTCAGAAAATGAACGTCTTCGAGCAGGAGCACGTCGCACTGGTTCCGGTATTTGAGTTTGAACTGTTCGAAGGCGTCGTTGCGGAAGGCCCGGATCATTTCATTGGTAAAATCCTCGGCGGTGATATAATAAACATTTTCCGTCGGGAAATGGGAGAGGATGTGATGACCGATCGCCTGGGATAGATGGCTCTTTCCCAATCCCGTCTGCGACATGAGAAACAGGGAATTATGGTTGATCCCCTGCCGGGACGCCAGGGAAAGCGCCGCCGAATAGGCGAAATTATTGTTGCTGCCCACCACAAAGCGGTCGAAGGTAAAGTTTTTACGAAGAAGACGGCCGCTCGACGGGGGAAGCGGCATCGCCGGTAGTTCAAGCTGAGGCTCGACCCTCAGTTCGTTGATCTCGGATGGCCGTCGCCGGGTGCCGTTCTGCTTGCAAGCGATATCGATGCTGATTTTTTTCGGGCTGCCCGCGTCTTTGTTGATCAGTGCCTCGATCATGGCGCCGTAATGGTCCATGACCCGTTTTTTGGCGAAAAAGTTCGGGCAGGAGAGCACGATCGTATCGCCTTCGGTCTTGACGAATTCGACCGGTTCGATCCACATCCTGAAGGTGTGGGCCGGGATCTCCTTTTTAACGATGGTCTTGACGTTTTTCCAGAGTTCTTCCATTGGGCAATATGCTTCCTTTGAGCAGAATGTTGCATTGCTCACGCAAGAGCTACAGAATCCTTAAATTGTTGCTGTGTTCGCCGTAGATGTAAGTTTGAGCCAGTTATGACCCGCATGAAGGGGGATGGTCTGACGTCACGAATAACATGAGATCCTCTATTAGGAGATTTGGATCCTATCGTCAAATCGGATGAATCGGACTCGTCGAAATTTTCATCCAGATCCAATACTCAAATCACAACAAATTGGAATGAATATAAATAATAATTTTTAGCCTTACAACTCACCTTAAATACAATCCTTTTCAGTCGGCTGGTTTATCCCCAAGTATATTAGGGATATCGGCGGTGAAACTTTGAAATCGGCAATGGTGTCATCCAAACACAATCTTAACATTTTACTGATTATCTCTTCTTTTCAAAGAATTGTTCAAGATTTTGAGCGGGTGGAGCGCAAATCTGCAGAACCGCCGTCGCTCGGCCGTACAAACCACAAATTTTATCGACGGATCCCATCATGGCATCGGAAAATATCATTATCCAGGGTGCGCGACAGCACAATCTCAAAAATATCGACGTCTCCATCCCCCGCGCCAAACTCGTCGTGGTGACCGGCCTGTCGGGTTCGGGAAAATCCACCCTGGCCTTCGATACACTCTATGCCGAAGGGCAGCGTCGGTATGTGGAGTCTTTGTCCACATACGCCAGACAATTTCTGGAGCGCATGGACAAGCCGGACGTCGACCTGATCGAAGGACTCTCTCCGGCCATCGCCATCGAACAGAAGACCGCCGGCCACAATCCCCGGTCGACGGTAGGCACCGTCACCGAGGTTCACGATTATCTGAGGCTGCTCTTCGCCAGGATCGGCCGGCCCCATTGCCACATCTGCGGCAGGCCCATCACCTCCCAGTCCATCGACCAGATCGTCGACCGGCTCACCGCTCTTCCCGAACGAACAAAGATCGTCATCCTTGCGCCCGTCGTCTCCCACCAGAAAGGACGGCACGAGAACCTTCTCGGACAGCTCCGCAAACAGGGGTTTTCCAAGGTCCGCGTGGATGGCGAGACCATGAACATCGAAGATGTGGGGCCGCTCGACAAGAACCTGAAGCACGCCATCGATGTGGTGGTCGACCGCCTGGTCATGAAGCCGGGGATCGACAACCGGCTGGCCGATTCGCTGGAACTGGCCATGGGCCAGTCCGAAGGGCTCGCCGCGATCGACGTCTTGGGCGGCGAGACCATTCTTTTCAGTGAACACGCCGCCTGCACCCATTGCGGTATCGGCTTTTCCGAACTCTCCCCGGCCGATTTCTCGTTCAATTCCCCCCAGGGCGCCTGCCCGGCATGCGACGGGCTCGGAACGGCCAGTGAATTTGATCCCGAGTTGATCGTCCCCAACCCCGACCTGAATCTGAGGGAAGGGGCGGTGAAATTATGGGCCCACCGCCATTCCGTTCAGTTCATGGATTTTCTGGAGGCCCTGACGGGGCATTACGGCGTGGATATCTACACCCCTTACCAAGCGCTTCCAGACGCCTTCAAAGCCGTCCTGATGCAAGGGTCCGGCGACGAGGAGATCCCTTTTTTTTTCGAACGGAAAAACCGGCGCATCGTTTACCGAAAGCGATTCGAAGGGATCATTCCGAAGCTGGCGCGCCGTTACATCGAGACCGACTCCCAGCAGGCGCGGGACGAGATTCAGCGCTATATGAATGTAAGACCCTGCGAAGCCTGCCGCGGGGACAAGCTGAATCCGGTATCGCTGGCCGTTACGGTCGGCGGCCTGAACATCGCCCATGTGAGCCGCCTGACCATCGTCCGGCTCCGGGAATTCTCCAATAATCTGGCGCCGCAGCTCACGCAAAAAGAGGCGGTTATCGCCCGGAAAATCCTGAAGGAGATCGGGGACCGGCTGGCATTTCTCGAGAACGTCGGGCTGGGATACCTGAGCCTGGACCGGTCGGCCGCCACCCTCTCGGGGGGAGAATCCCAGCGCATCCGGCTGGCCACGCAGATCGGATCCAAGCTGACCGGTGTTCTCTATGTTCTGGACGAGCCCAGCATCGGCCTCCACCAGCGGGACAACGAGCGCCTTTTGGCCACCTTGGCCGAGATGCGGGATCTGGGCAATACGGTACTCGTCGTCGAGCACGACGAGGAGACGATCCTGGCCGCCGATCACGTGGTGGATATGGGGCCGGGGGCCGGCGTCCACGGCGGCCGCGTGGTATTTTCCGGTCCTCCCGACCGGCTCCTTCAATCGGAAACCTCCCTGACCGGTCAGTACCTGTCGGGGAGAAAACGTATTGCGCTTCCGGATCAAAGACGGGCGGGCGACGGCCGCCGAATCGTTCTGAAAGGGGCCCGCGCCCACAACCTTAAAGGGATCGACGCGGTCTTTCCGCTGGGGTGCTTCATCTGCGTGACCGGCGTTTCAGGATCCGGAAAATCGACCTTGGTGCTGGAAACCCTCTACCGGGTTCTGGCCCGGCAGCTGTATCGCACCCGCATCCAGGCGGGCGCGTATACGGCGGTCGAAGGCGCCGAATTCATCGACAAGGTGATCCATATCGACCAGACTCCCATCGGCCGAACCCCACGGTCGAACCCCGGGACCTATACGGGGGTGTTCACGCACATCCGCGATCTATTCGCCGACACCCCCGAGGCGCGGATGCGGGGGTACAAGCCCGGGCGCTTCAGCTTCAACGTGAAGGGCGGGCGGTGCGAATCCTGCCGGGGCGACGGCATCATCAAGATCGAGATGCACTTCCTGCCGGACTTGTACGTGGCCTGCGATGTCTGCCGGGGAAAACGGTATAACCGTGAAACCATGGAGGTCCGCTACAAAGGGAAGAACATCTCCGAAGTCCTCCACATGACCGTCGATCAGGCCCTCGATTTTTTCGGGAAAATCCCCGCCATACGGACCAAGCTCCAGACGCTTTCCGACGTGGGACTGGGATACATCCAGATCGGGCAGCAGGCGACCACCCTGTCGGGAGGCGAGGCGCAGCGGGTGCGGCTGGCC
>AMWB02162793.1_pt1 | contig 12996 bp, 2 predicted proteins | sample 200311 | NCBI WGS metagenome assembly AMWB02 (sample SAMN02737377, study PRJNA173069) | bioreactor metagenome | biome: anode biofilm in microbial fuel cells | place: USA: California | collected 2010-12-16 | reverse complement strand
TCTATGACACAAAAACAGGCGATTTTGTAGTAGGTGCATACGAAAATAAAGTTACCCCTATCTACAGTACGGACGCCAACGCTCTTGCCGTGATCATCTTGAGGCCGCGGATTTTGAATGCCCCCACAGGGGACTATGTCTTTGGGGGCCCGGAGACTGCTCAAAAAATAATCGAAGGTCTTGAAGCGGCGCGAGTGACGGTCGACTACCAGCATCCGAGCGGGATCGTGGTCAAAGACGTTATCGGGTTTGATTTCACGGATAGCGCGGGCCGACCGGGAAGAAAAGCAACTTTCTCTCCGGAATTTACCGCCCAGGTGGCCCTCGCGTATTTGGTAATGGCCGAAGATGCGAAAAACAAGGGTGATCTAGAGGGTGCCAAGAAATTCGTCGGAATGGCAAAGACGCTGACCGACCATTTCGGAAGAATGGCGGCTCGCACCGGAAAATCCGCATCCTTGCCTTACTCCACGGAAAAGGGGATCCGGCGATTCGCTTTTGATAACTGGTTGACCGCCCAGGTGGAAGCGGATACTTCGGCCGTATGGTGTGTTTTTCCACTTACCGGTTTCGACCCTTTTGCGGAAAACGGATTTGAATTACGCGATTCGCTTAAGGAAATAGCCCCTTGGCTCACGGTGACGGGAGAAGTCGTTGTGGCGGCCCATGAGCAGGTCAAACCCGCACCCGAGAAAAGAATTTCCGAGGCCGAACTTATGGCCGATCAGGAGGCGAAAAGAGAAGAAGCTCTCAAGCCGCCTGTTATCTATTACAAGGCCATATACGAAAAAGCGAAAAAAGATCTCAGCCTTGCGAAGAGAAAAGCCATCGCCTTTTTAATGACCAGTTACAATTGCTGGATCGACAGCTCCAATAAAATAAAAGACAGGAGTTATGAGGTCATCGGCATTGATCCGGACAATAAAGTCATTGAAAAAACGCTTTCAGAATTGCCCGAAGGAATAGCCAACGCATTAAAAGAAGAATATATCTATTATGACGAATCCACCGGCATAAGCTGGCGGTTGGTCTCCCAATATAATCTAAATATCGATTATAAACGTGGAGCTCACTATGCTTTCGAAATAGACGGCGATTACAAGATTGTTAAACAATTCGTATCCGAAGCCGATGTGCCCGAGGCCAACAGGGCCGATCTAAAAAGCCTTGAAGCCCAGTATCAATCGACGGCGGATCTCCCTGAAGGTCATCTGATCGCGCGATATCTTCCTGCCCTGGAAGTTGATGCGGACATGAAGATCCTAAAAACTTATGAGCGTGTCGACGAACTGCCCGCAATGGTATCAAAAACCCCTATCAGCAGGGAAGCTTACGAGCAATACCGTTTGGCCCGCGGTGAAGAAAGAAAAAAACTGATCGCTGCCGGGATCGTGCCGGACGCCAGGGGTGTTTGGGCGCAGCAGGAAAGGGGCATCTACTACGCCCGAATACTCGGACTGGATGAAACGAAACGGTTGCGTATATCAAGCATCTCCGTTAAAAGCGGAAACGAGATCATCGTAGGAACAAGATTCAGCTTGGGCGAGTGGAACCGGAATGAAATGGCTAAGCTCAACGCCATGAAATATGAACAAGGTCTGGTTGATGGTATGGTCATAAAACCGCGCAGGCCTATACGCGGAGAAAAACTCTCGATTGCGGAACCGGTCTCTGTTTATCTTGGGAAGGAGGTCTTGGCGCATGAGGGCGCTGAACTTAAACGCCGCCTGACGGATCTCCTGACAAAAATACGGAACGAAAAAGACGCGCAGGTACGGTTGGAATTGCTCGCGGAATTCGACATGCTTTCTTCAAGCCATGCTTGGTATGACGATGACGGCTTCGTTCACCTTATCTATCGTGGCGTCAAAGCTGCTGAAAAAAGGGTCCAGGACCTTGAAAAAGCAAAGAAGAGGGCCGAGGCGACTTTGAGAAGGCATGAATCCATTCTCGGTACGGACGAAGAGGGTAGGGATTTACGAGACCTGTACGGACGTGTGTGGCTTAAGGTCATCAATGAAGCAACGGGAAGATTGCTTTATGTGGAAGTTTATGACCTAGCGGGAAATCTGGAATCGATTCTCTCAGATAATGTCAAGATCGATCCGTTAACGCGTGCCGTGACCTCTGAAGCGAGAACCGATATTGAAATGGATAAAGAGACGTATCAGATGCTCGGGAGCCACACCTATCGTACGGACGAGAATGGCGATTGGGTCGAGGATATAGCGGAAAGGATCTATCGGGGCTACACAGCGGACAAGAAAAATTTTGTCATGGAAATGCGCGTTTTCCAAAAAGATGATTCGGGAAGGATCTTATACAAAGACGGGAAGCCCCAATTCACAAAAAAGACCGAATACTATACGCCCGAAGGAGATCTTTCGGCCCAGATCGTAAAGAACATCATCACAACCATCCAATATGTTTACACGGGGAAAGGTGCGGTCGAGGTCACAAAAGAAATATACATCGACCCTGCGTACCAAGAGCTCGAAAACCGGATGGAGAATCTGGAAGATCTTGTCAAAGGCAGAGTTTGGACGCGTCGTTTCAGATCAACCATGAAAATAATGTCTTTCAAGGACGCCCTTGCCAACGCGATGACCGGGCTTTCGGAAGAAGAAAAAAGTAAAGCCGCGGAATCGGTCCTCAATAGGGTGGGAGCGGAAAAAGTGGGCCGGATCAACGACGACTTTCTTTTGGAAGAAAACGAGGTCACCTGTAATTTGAGAGGCGATCCCGAAGCTCCCGGAGAAGCTTTTTACACGGTTTTTTACGAACCGGGAGATAGCTTAGGCAGGCAAAGGATGGTTCTGCGCGACGGCGCGATCGAAATACCGGTGGATTGGGTCCCAAGCAGAGAAATCCCCGCGAAAACGCTTTCCTTTAATTCAAAAGGGGAACTTGATTCTGTAGCTGAAATAGAAAAACCTATCCAGGCCAATTCTATATTCAGGTCCGATGATCTAAAAAAATTTCAAGTATTAAAGATCGACCCCGACACTCTTTTACCTCTTTCTAAGAAAAGAATCTACCGGATCGTTACCGACGAAAAGGATGGCATGCCGCATATATCCAATACGGTGGCTATCTCGACGGTCAGTTATATGCTGCCGGACGACGTTTTAGGGCGCGAACTTGCCAAGGTCAAATATGTAATGTTGGGCGATCAAACAGCGCTTCACGAAAATAGCACTTTAAAACTCGAACGAAACCTTTTTAACCAAGAAATATTGGTGGAGCATTGGAAAGACGAAAAAGGGGAAGAAAAACGGCGCCCTATCGCTAAGAAAAAGGAAACGGTAATTTACGAATGGTACAAAGAAGGAATGGATCAAAAGCAGGTGAAGGAAGATATGGAGGCCATGTTAGAGCATCTTCCTCTCAGAGCCAAAGAAAAAAAGGAAGCTCTAGAAGATCTGGAAGTCGCTCCTTTTGGGATCCTTCCCGGTTACCATACCGTCAAGCCGGACGGTAAAATAGGAGAAATAAAATATTTTGCGGGGGCGGTGGAATATCCGCGCAGCACATTTGGATATCAAGGAATCAAAGTTCCTTATGAAGTGGAAGTGAAACCTTTTAATTTACCTGATGGCCCTCCCATTAAAGGGATTAAATACGGCGTATTGAACTCCAACTATGCCTACTACGATGTCCATTCTCTAAGCGGTCAATTGATCATCCTTGAACGCAGCTTTGTCATATTACGTTTAATGAACATGTTCCCGATCGAAGGCGAAAGACAAACGGAATATTACGATCCGCTCGTGACGTACTCTTACCTTAAACCGATCAAAATAGAGAAATATTTTGCGCCCGGAAAACAGCCGGAAGGAGAAAAACCCGGCGTTCTGTTGATCGCAGTTTTCTTAGGCGACGCTACCCTCTATCAAAAAAACGGCTGGCAGATGCAAAGCTTCCTTGAACGGAGGCCTTTTGACCTCAATCATTGGGTGAGATCAGATTACCATTTTGACGTGAACGGCAATTACAAGCATAAGAAAGAACATATCGAAAATAATTTTATGTATTTTGTAAAAACGGCCAAATGGCAAAAGCCGTTTGGATTCCTAGTCTTGCTGATCGGTGCGGGATTTTTTGCGAGCTTTTTATGCCGTCAAAAATTGATCGCAGCAAGGTCAAAAAGAATTTCAGACATCCAAATAGAGGGGTCCATTCCCCCTAGAGGACGCTCGGAAAAGAAGATCTATCACCCATTGCTAGAAGAATGTTTCAAATCCTTCGGGGCCGATCTCTCCCACTATTCCGCCGCTTTAGAAAATATATTGTCCCGGATCGCCAACAGGACCCAAAGCCAACATGTCACGCTTGAGGACCTCTATCCGGAAGAGGCCCTGGAGTTCGAAAGATGGTCGAATCAATTAGGCCGCCATTTCAATCTTAAAGATTTTAAAGACCCGCTTGCTGTCGTCGTTCTTTTTAGGCTGATTTTCGATGAGTCGACCGAGTTTAAAGCATCTGTCCCGGCGTTCCGGTATTTTTTATTCGATAAATCTTTGGATATGCTTCTCGCTCAACAGAATGACAAGATCTTAAAGGAGATACAAAGTGATGCCGGCGTTTTTCTTGATGCGCTTCGAACCGGCTACCGACACGCATCGATTCCGGCGCTAACAAAAGATCGTTTTTTTATCTATGACGACATGAAGGATCTTTTTGAAGGCAAACGGCCGGGTTTTCTTGCGCAATTCGAAGGATTGAAAGGGCAAACGAAGGAACAAAAATTAAAATATTTGGCTACAGAGGGTGGAAAAAAATCCCAAGCCGGCGTAGAAGATTACAAAAGCTATCTATGGCTCAAGACTTTCCACGACAAGCCGGGCGCCATGCATTTCATCTTCAATACCTGGCGTTTTTGGATATTTTCTGTTCCGATTTTTGGTGCTGTAGTCGGTGGTGGAGCTGCCATGGCGCTTGGGATGATACCCTTCAAAGCTCAGGCGGATTTTATTGCGGGTTTTCTCGTCAAAGCACTCTTACCCTTTACGAACGTTTCACCGATGACCATGAGCGCCGTTATTACGGCCAATAGTCTTGTTGTTCTTGGGATAGCATTCTCCATTCTGGTTTTGAGGGTTACTTTGGGGAGTTTTATAGCCTCAGGAAAGCGGCTGCATTCAAAGGCCGTCATGTCTTTCTGGAGCATACTCCTCCTGGCTTCATATCTCTGGGGGCTTTTCAGTTTTTTTATAGTTTATTGGACGATCAAGATCATTTTCATGATCACCTTTTTAAGCGTTGGTTGGAAATTATTCATTAACGGTAGCGCGATCGTATTGACAGCAACATTCATTGTAGCCAGCTTTTTCTCATTGTTCTATGTTCTCATGGCCGTACTCGGTTATTTCGAAGGAAAACGGAACGGAGTGGGACAGATATTGTCCTGGGCGGACGCAAGAAAACACTTTCATGAAGCCGAAAAAAGATTCTCCGGCATTTTTACTTTTCCCAAAACCCCCATTCAAGAAAAAGGAACTCAGAGGAACGAAGCATGGGAAACGTTCTGGAATGCAATGATCCAGGATCTTTACGGACAGTGGAAGCTCGATACGGAAGAGTACGCGGCCCTTCTATATTCGCCGGCCAATCCCAAGCCGGACCTTAATCGTTCTCCCAAGAACGAAGAAGCGCAGGATCGGATCAAGATCTATATCAATAGCTGGTTAATGGAAATGCCGAAGGCCGAGAACTGGAATGAAATGCCGACTTTTACAGCGATGATAACGGCTTTCAATGAGGCGGTAAGTTGTTCATTCGAAGAACTTAATAGCTATGACCTCGGCGCGACAACGACGAAGTTGAATTATCTAATAAGCCAGTATCATCTGGAATGGAACGAATTCGTCGGGCGGCTGGCCGAGGAAGATCTCGGGAAATTCGTCACAAAGAAGGAATTAAGATCTGTTTCGGGATTAAAGAAAATGCCGGAGGGATTTCCGGACGCGCTAAAGGACAAGATCGCAAGATGGGCCAACAGCATGGTGCAATGCGTCGAGAAATCATGTATCGAAACTTGTAAGATACGCGATGCTTTTATGATGTACGCCCGTCTTTTTTATCCTGAAGCATCTTCCGAAGAGATCCGGTGGATGACGGATGATAAGTTGCAGATATTGCTCAACTATGAGGGGTATTACAAATCTTTCACGAAAGATTCAGATAAGATCGCCTTGAGCAAATTGATGAAAGAATTTCCGCAACTGGAGGTTTATTGGGATGCCGGGAGCGAAGGCGATGGGGGATTGCACCGCTACAATCCGGAAACGAACAAAATAGAGTTGATCGAGGTTGCGCCGAGAGCCGCTACGATCAGGAATGGCAAACCCTCGGGGTTAAACCAGGCCCTTTCTTATATCCGCGGTAGAACCGTTCTTTTCTTTGACGCCAACTGTTCCGTCCGGATAGAAGATGCCTCGAAATTGCCCGTCGCATTGGCGGAATTCAGAGATGACCCCCGGCTCGCACAGATCCTCTTCTCAGAATATATATTCAACAAAAATTATTCTTGGATCTCCGAGGCGATAGGGTTCAACGAAGAGACATTCTCCTCGGTCACGCAACGCACGCTGAACATCTTTGAATCCTGCGGTTTTTATGGGCATAGCGCTATCATCAAAACGGATGCTATAAGCGCTTCCGGCGGATTTCCACAGGATTATGTCTCGGAGGATATTCTGCTTGCTATTTCGTTGTGGAAAAAAGACTACCGGACCGGTCACAAGGAGTATCTCATGCTCGGAAAGGGTAGGGAGACGTCCTATTTTTCAAGCCTGGTCCCCTTCACCAAATGGGCCATGGGAGCTTCCGATGCCGCACTGGGCAGGGCCATGCCGGACATCTTGAGATCGAAGCAAATACACATCGCCCAGAAATTCATGCTGATGTTCAGCTTTGCTTTTTTCTTTCAATCACCCTTGATGTTCCTTATCAATTTTCTTTATTTGTGGTTGATGCTTTGCTGGGGCATCAACGGTTTTATGGCGGTACCTTATCCGATCATTTTTGGTATTTTGGGACTTTTTTTTAACCAATCGATAACGGCAACGGGGGTTACTTATATTTTGGAGCGTGTGGGCTTTAAAAAAGCTCCTTGGACTTTCATGAAACTCATCGCTAAGAACCATTTCTTTTTTGCCTCAGCCATTCCCGCATATTCGTTCGGGTTTATTGCGGGCCTCAAAGGAAGGGCCGTTTTTATCATCAGTCCCAAAGGATGGAATTTAGGCCACCTTCCGCTGAAAACTATCTGGGGGGAGAAAAGGGCGGTCCTTACAGCAACGCTTCTGGCCGTGATCCTCGGAACGCCCCTGCTTTATGCGATCGTTTCCGCAAAACTGGTACCCCTTTGGATGAGTCCCCTCATACCGTTTTTCCCTTTCGCGGTGCTTTTTGCAATGTGTTTCATAGGAGCCATTGGTGCCGATATGGGGATTAAGGCTCTTGCGGACTGGCGCGATGAGATCATTCCATACGGCGATATATCAAAAATGTCCGTTATCAAAATCCAGATCATCTATGCCGTATCGTTGATGGTCTTTACGATCATAAGTTTTGTCATGTGGGGCATTATATTTTCCTCGCTTGCCGTCAAAGCCTTGTTCCTTTTTTCGGTGCTTTATATCAGCACCACGCTTTCGTTCGTGCTGATGCCACTTTTTGCCCATTCCCAGGCCGTTGCTATATTTAAAGAGCTCACTCTTTCTAAAATGTGGAATTATCTGATCATACCTTTATTTTCATTGGCGATCGTTTTTTGCGTAAGTTCCATGTTCTCCGGCACTCTTGAAAGCAGTTTTGAGACCATCGTTTACACATCTTTGGCCGCAGCGGTTCTTGTAGGGTGGTGGCTGCTCCAATGGAAATTGAGCGGTTATGCTTCGTTAAATAGGTGGTTGAGGGCCAATTTTTCGGAGTATAAAAAGCATCCCATGTTTTTCAAATCGGACATCATGGATGGGATCTATTTTGGGCACCAAGAATTTTTGCAAGGCACGCAGTCAAAGCCCTCCAAAAGCTTGCAGAAGGTATGGAAGCCTCTGTTTTTTGGTACGGTCATCGTTACCTTCATATCGTATTTCCTCTCCGAACTCGGCTTGGCGTTCTATACACCATGGCTTTGGCTTGTGATCGCTGCGGAGGTTTTTGTTTGCCTTACGTTGAATATTGAAAGCACAAAAGGGGAGAGAGCTTATTTAAGAAAACTACTTCAAAGCATAAGAGGATTGGACCTAAAGCGGTTCCATGAAAATCCAAGGGTTATTGATGAAATATGGATAAAGTTGGACAGGGATTACAAAAATGAATTGATCAAGGTCTACGATGATGATGTGAGAGCGAAAAAAGCGATGACAAACTACATCGCACGCTGTACCAGGACTTTAATACCCCTTATCGAACCGATTTAGACTCTTTCTCGCTTCGGCATGATTATTTCTGATCGTTAATAATGCTTCCTCCGCACCAAAGTGTAGGCCTCAAATTTTACCGAGATTTACGCTTTTCCTCTTGAAATTAAAGGACTTATGACTAGTATGTCCTTACGGTAAACGTCGTAGTGAAACTTTTCAAGCATATGCAATATTTCCAACCGCCCTTTGTTAAGCGAAAAACAAAGGGATATCGGCATGAATCTGAAGATGCCTATCTACTCGTAATTTCGGCGGCCGTAGTGCCATGGTGAGCCGTCAGTATAAAGTTTTTTAAATCCTCAACCAGGGAGTGAACTATGCCTCAAATTAAATCTCCGAAGCTTTTAAAGTTGATCATTCTTTTACTCGCTGTCGCGGCAGTAGCGTTTTTCGGCTATCAGTATTGGAATGCAAAGCAATCCGAGTTACCAAAAGGGATCGCATCGGGGAACGGCCGGATCGAAGCCAAGCTGGTGGATGCGGTCGCCAAGGACGCGCTAAGGGTTAAGGAAATCCTTGTTGATGAAGGCGATCTCGTTAAGCCGGGTCAGGTGCTGGCTGTTCTGGATACCGCCACGTTCAGTTCCCAGCTGAACCAGGCTAAATTACAAGTCGCAAGCGCGCAGGAGCGTGTGGCAAGCGCCAACTTTGCGGTCGTCAAACAACAGAGTATGCTCGACAACGCAAAACTTGAGTATGACCGCACAAAAAAACTCGTCGAACAAAACGCACTTTCCCAACGTGAATTCGATGCCCGTACGACATCCTTAGCGACAAACACGGCCGCTCTTGCGGAAGCGGAAGCACAACTTCGGACGGCCAAACAAGAGGTCGAAGTCGCACAAGCAAATGTAACGACGATCCAAACGCACATTGATGATGCGACGCTCAAGTCTCCCGTTACCGGGAGGGTGCTTTACCGCCTGGCGGAGCCCGGTGAAATGCTTGCTGCTGGAGGGAAAGCGCTGACACTTGTGAATCTAGAGGATGTTTACATGGAGATCTATCTTCCCTCTGAACAGGCCGCCGGTCTTAAGGTCGGCGCTGAAGCAAGGCTTACTGTGGATTTTGCTCCTGGCCGTGCAGCTGCCGGATATGTTAGCTTTGTGTCTCCGGAAGCACAATTCACTCCCAAGCAGGTCGAGACAAAGAGCGAGCGCGACAAACTGATGTTCCGGGTCAAGATCCAGGTGCCCCAAGAGTTGGTCGCTTCTCGTATCGATCGCATCAAGACAGGCATACGCGGTGTCGGGTATGTCAAAATAAAAGATTCCGCTGTCTGGCCGAGTTGGCTGCAGAATCTTTGGGCGCCGGACAGTCAGCCGGTCGTTTCTAAATCTGCGGCGCCGGCCCAATAAGGCGAATAGCGTTTTGTCTTAGCATTGCAGAGGACGAATAAGCCCAAGTGTTCGGAAGGATATCTTCCTAAAGCCTATGAAATACATCACTTTGGAAATCTGACTTATGGCGCCATCCGTGCCTCAGCATTTTTCAACAGCATCCCCCAGTAAGCCGGTAGTTTCCATAAAAGATGTCACCCATCGTTATGGGAAAAAAGCTGTCGCGCTTGACTCTATTTCCCTCGACATCCCAAGCGGACTCATGGTCGGTATCATCGGCCCTGACGGAGTCGGCAAGTCAACGCTTATGGCTTTGATCGCCGGATCCAAAAAATTACAGCAGGGGAAGATGACCGTCCTGGACGGAGATATTACAGATATCCGGCATCGGCGTGTTGTGTGTCCCCGAATCGCCTACATGCCCCAGGGATTAGGCAAGAACCTCTACCTGGAGCTTAGCGTGTATGACAATGTTGATTTCATGGCACAACTTTTTGGACTATCCGCCGCGGAACGTCCGATTCGTGTTAAGCAGCTGCTTGGGGCTACAGGACTCAGTCCGTTTGCCGATCGCCCTGCAGGCAAGCTTTCGGGCGGGATGAAGCAAAAAGTCGGGCTTTGCGGCGCATTGGTCCATGATCCTGATCTGCTTATTCTTGACGAACCCACCACCGGAGTCGACCCGCTTTCCCGTCGTCAGTTCTGGACACTTATTGATGATATTCGCGCCGGCCGTGCCGGCATGAGCGTCCTTATTTCCACGGCCTACATGGATGAAGCACAAAAGTGGGATTGGATCGTGGCGATGGATGCCGGCAAGGTGTTGGCCACGGGAACGCCGGCGGAATTGATGAAACGGACGAACGCTAAAGATCTTGAGGAATGTTTCATTGGTCTGTTGCCGGAAGAAAAACGCAAAGGACATACTGAGCTGACCATCCCGCCGCGCGCAGCTGAAAGATCAGAAGTAGTCATCGATGCTAAGGGTTTGACGCGCCGGTTCGGCAGCTTTACCGCTGTCGATCACGTTAGCCTCTCGATCGGTTGCGGAGAGATCTTCGGTTTTCTCGGTTCCAACGGTTGCGGCAAGTCTACCACCATGAAGATGCTGACGGGACTCCTGCCTCCCACCGAAGGAACTGCAACGCTCTTCGGCAGTTCCGTGGAGGCCGGGAGTATCGAAGTACGCAAGAAGCTTGGTTATATGACACAATCGTTCTCTCTCTATGGCGAATTGACCGTCCGTCAGAACCTGGTCTTGGATGCACTTCTTTATCATATTCCTTCGAAACAGGCGGAAGAGCGCATCAAGGAGCTTGTCGAGAAATTCGGATTGGGCTCGCATCTTGATTCGTTGGCCGAGGCTTTGCCGATGGGTTTGCGTCAGCGGCTTTCACTGGCAGTTGCTGTGCTACATGAACCCAAAATACTTATTTTGGATGAACCTACTTCAGGGGTCGATCCGGTTGCCCGGGACAGCTTCTGGGAATTGTTGATCGATCTTTCCCGAAAGCAGGGTGTGACGATCTTCATCACGACGCACTTTATGAACGAAGGAATGCGCTGTGACCGCATCTCGCTTATGAATGCCGGAAAAGTCTTGGCCTGCGATGCGCCGCAAAAGCTGATCGAATCGCGCGGCGCCGCCAATCTGGAAGATGCATTCATCGGCTACATGGAAGATGCGGCCTCTGAAAGCGCATCCGGCACCAAAAGCAAGGACGGAATAACCGGCAACGTTACAGCAGGCGATCAGGCTTCCATTTCTCAAACAACCTCGACGCCTTCCTCTTTCCGGTTACGACTTATGCGCATACTCGCCTATGTCCACAATGAAACCATGCAGATCCTTCACGATCCGGTGCGACTGGTTTTTTCATTTTTGGGATCGGCACTGTTGATGCTCGTTTTCGGTTTCGGGATCACTACCGATGTTGAACATGTTCGTTATGCGGCGTACGATCTCGATCAATCGCCGGAAAGCCGTGCTTATCTTGAGCAGTTCGCCGGCTCCCCGCGTTACTTCAACCGTACCCGGCCGGTTCGCTCTGCCGAAGAAGGCCTGTATCGGCTTCAAGTCGATGATATTTCGGTGCTTCTCGAGATCCCGCCTAATTTTGGTAGAGATTTTCGCAGAGGTAGCGCTCCGGACGTTTTGGCGCAGGTGGACGGCGCCATGACATTCCGCGGCGAGACCGTTGCCCAGTATGTTCAAGGGGTCAATGATAAAATGCTGCAAAATCCGGCGATGGGGCTGCAAACAGGTCCTCCGAAAGATACCGCGACCTTTCAGGAACGTTATATGTACAATCCTACGTTCGAGAGCGTTTTCGCGATCGTGCCAAGTGTTCCGGCCCTGTTGTTGGTTCTGATCCCGGCGATCCTCATGGCGGTCAGCATCGTGCGCGAAAAGGAGCTTGGCTCCATGATCAACTTTTATGTGACGCCGACGGAAAAGCTGGAATATCTCCTGGGAAAGCAGATACCCTACATTGCGATCGCGCTACTTAACTTTTTTATTTTGGTCGCCATGGCACGAATCATTTTTGGCGTACCAATCAAAGGCAGTTTTCTGTTCTTGACGCTGTGTACGCTGCTTTACGTAACGACGACCACCGGTATCGGGATGGTCATATCGACCTTCACCAGCAGTCAAGTCGCAGCTGTCTTTGTTACCGCAATTCTCACGATCATACCGACCGTTCAATTCTCCGGTTTGTTACAGCCGGTCTCAACACTGATGGGAAGGGCCAGGATGCTCGGTACGATCTGGCCAACGACTTATTATATGCACTCAAGCGTGGGAGCCTACACCAAGGGGATCAGCCCCTGGCTCATGATGCCTGACATTATTTATCTAGCCTGCTGCATTCCGGTCCTCTGGGCGTTCAGTATGTTCGGCCTCAGGAAACAGGAGAAATAACCATGACATCCTTACTGAATATTTTTTGGCTGGGCTTGAAGGAGATCCGGAGTTTGGTGAGCGATAAAGTGATGCTTTTGTTCGTGATCTACGCCTTCACGATGGCGGTCTATATCCAGGCGACGGGGACTTCGAATGAAGTCAACAACGCTTCGATCGCCTTTGCGGACGAGGATAATTCGGCCCTGTCGAAGGAATTGTTCAACGCCTTCTATCCGCCGCGTTTTCAAATACCCAAAAAGATCAATACCAGCGAGATCGAAACCGTGATGGATAAAGGGCAATTCATGTTCGTGGTTGT
>AMWB02157957.1_pt2 | contig 13001 bp, 11 predicted proteins | sample 200311 | NCBI WGS metagenome assembly AMWB02 (sample SAMN02737377, study PRJNA173069) | bioreactor metagenome | biome: anode biofilm in microbial fuel cells | place: USA: California | collected 2010-12-16 | reverse complement strand
TTTAGACCGATCTTTAATGTACCAAGTGTGAGCAAAATTGCTATGATTCCCCATACAAGTGTGAAAAATCCCATTGATGTAGCACTTGCTGCGTCCCATGTTGCGTTGAAAAGCCCCATTGGAGCGAGATTTATATATGAAAAACCGAGCCACCAGAGACCAAATATGGTGAATGCTGTTGCACCGAACGTGTCGCCTTTTTTCCATAACTGCCAACCAGCAATTACTTCTGCAATGCCACCAAGCATAATCGCCATTGCGATCACCATGAGTGCATCCGGGAGCATTCCCATGTTTAAAAGTCCTGCGAATGTAGCTGCAAACCCAAGACCGTAGAAACCTACTGCTGCCGGGCTTCCTGCCGTTGTGTCTTTAATTGTTATTTCGCCTTCCATAGTTTGTCACTTCCCAAATATCATATAATGATTAATACAATCATAAATCACTTATACTGTATAGTTATACCACCCTTCAAAGAAAACGGGCTACATAATGATAAATTCAAATTCATGCATATACTGTAAGCTATCCAAACTTAGCCAAACACCTCCTACATAAAGACACTTTCTAATAGCAGTATATATGTGTTTTGTTTCTTTCAGGCACGGCAGAAAATCAGAACAGAATGCGAGATGCATCTGACCGATATCGGGCTTTATACTGTATTCTAAGACATAAGAAAGGTGCATTGACAAATAAACGGTATCTACTACGTTTTTATCATTAAAAACGATTAAAAATCCAACCCTTATTACATTAAAAATAAGATAACAAATATATATTTGAAAGGAGGGCGGATAGACTCGACAATTTTAAATACAATAAACAACATCTTGCTCTTCTTTTAGAAGCCTGACTACAAATGAAGTTGCACAATGATCTATATCCTGAATCTCAATAGGGCTGCAATGCCTCCAAGAGCCAGTAATTTTTGGCCGGGTTCAAAAACCGTGCTAAATACCACTATACTCCCCTGAGAATGCTCCACTGCCTGCAAAAAAGTATCTATTTCACCTTTTTCTCTTTCTTCCCTCAATAACTCGTCACAGATAAGAAGTACATCTATTGCACCATAATCCAGAGCCATTTTCACTTCTGATAGACCGTATGCTACTTTGCCATCCACCGCAATCTCCCTTAAGAGGTCTTCCATCAATTTAGCCTCGCGTGCTATCCTTGATTGCTCCATTATCCTGTCAACTGCACCTCTTCGCAAAACTTCCTGAAAACCTGACATACCAATGGATGCTGTGTCTTCAAGAACTAGCTTTGATAACATCTCGGGTTCTTTTTGCAGAGCATATTTCAGAAAATCCTCTTTTGTAAAACCCGGTCCTGCAAGTACAATTGACTCCGAGCCGGAAACAGCATGGGTCAATTGATCCAGGATCTCCTGGAAAAAAACAGTCCTCAGATTGCCTTCAGCTTTACCTGCAGATTGAGTTATATGAGAATAAACCTCGATACCATAGTGCCTGACAAGACCAATATCCGCATCTCCTTCCTCTACTGCAACAATAATAACCGAGGGCCGCTTGGAAGCTATCTCAGCTTCATCTATTCGTTCCAGCTGATCCTTCTTCCAGACCTTGATGATGGATAGATCAGTTCCTTCCTCAATATTAAAAGTATGATGGGACCCAATGTCCATACCGTGCTCTATAACACCATGTACCCTGAGCCTGTTGGAGAATTTATGGAATTCCAGACCCTCCACCCGTACTCCAAGCCTCACTGTTTTCTTCTCTACTTTTTCCGGACGTAATTTATCGGTTGCGACATCGGCTTTTCTTTTAGTTACAGCAAAAACGAGATCTCCTTTCTCAATGATATATTTGAGATGCCACAGGTCATCAAGAGTTTCAGCTAAAACAGATATTTCCCCATCGTTTCCCCGCAGGTCCTTTTTCATTACCCTCATATCAGCACCTGAATAAAATGATCATACAAACGGCAACTTAAAAATAATTACCATGGAAGCAACCCTCATGGACATGATCAAACCTTAAGGTCGGATTCTCCCGGCGGTAACATCATAGCTATTTTATCAGGAGAAGCTGCCTGTTTTACAAATGATGCATCCCCTATTGTATCCACGTATTTCCTGTATATCTTTTTTGCTATGTCGTTCTGGTTGAACTTGCCTGGCACCAGCTCCATAACGTGCTTCGCCCTTCCGCTAATTGCAGAAAGGGGACCGCCTATTACCCTTGTCTCTTCACCCATTTCAATGCCAACTGCGACTCCTACAGGCACGTCCTTTAAATAGTTCCTTTCACCCCGGATAATGAAAGACCCTTTCTTTACGTATTCACCTGACTCCGGAGTTTTCGAAACCTGTGTTGGGTTTACCCAGTAACAGTCCGCACTGAACTGACCTGCTTTCCAGATGCTGGAATATGACACTACGAAACAAGCTGCCTCCTCAATGGTCTGTGGCGGTACTTCTTTACCACCTGTCTTGATCACGGTCAGTGGTGCACCTGGCACCTGGGTGTGCAGCACGATGTCCCGCTTTTCCATGTACTTTACAAAGATCTCCTCATTGGTGTCGGCATCTCTTCCACCTATTACCAGGAAACCATCCGATGACACAAACCACCTGAATCTGTCATACCAGTGCCTCTTAATGCGAACAGTACCTCCTTTCCTGGCAACAGGCTTTTCTTTCTTCTGCATGGCCAGTTTTGTCTGCTCAATAGACCTTATAGCACCTTCCTGTTTTTTTGCCAGTTTTTTGGATCTTTCATAATAAACCTGGGCGTTCTGCGGGACAGTCTTAGTGACATCTATGTTCGTTCTCATGCCCCCTATGTCAAGCAGCACTGTCCCTGTAGCTGAGTCTATGCTCAATATGGACTTGGCAGCTGGAATAGAATCCTTTGCAGCCTTTATGGTGGACTTTATCTGATCCCACGAATAACCTTTATCCCTTGCACTGGCAAGAACTTTTAAAACATCTTCTACAGCCTGATAATTAGCATAAATGGTTTCTGCAATGGACGTTTGTTTCTCCGTCTCTTTACCATACTTCTCCACAGCTTCTTCCTGCTGCTTTAACCTGCGCTCCAGAAGATCAACTTTTTCTTTTTTTACCGAAACTGCCTGTTCAGTGATCGACGCAGCTTCCCTTTTACCAAAATACTCATCTAAAGCCTTGTTAAATGAGGGATAACGCTCTTTTGTCAGTTCGCGGTATACTTCCAGTTCAAAAGGTACAACATCTATTGACTGAGCGGTATCTTCTTCACCTTTCTTTATGATACATGGATCTAATTTTCCTGTCTGCAAAGGAGAGAATATCTCTTTCATTGCCCTTAGGAGCAAAGCTATTTCCTCTGAGCCTACCTCCGAAACCGGAAGGTTCTTTTTGATCCCTGCCCTCGAACATACCTCTTCAGAAAGAAGACCACCCAGATTGAACCTGGTGGCTATTGTGCGTACCACGTCGGAATCAGATGATCTGAAGACTGTAAGCATCTGTTCTTCATTTACCTCAAGAGGGCTGATCTGTGCTTCAGGATAACTATATATCTCACCACTTCTTACCCTGCGGCCTTTGAATGTTGCAGGGTTCATGGGAAGAATGATGCGCCTTTCATTGTCAATGAGCACTATATTGCCTCTGGCAAAAAGCTCAGCCACCAGGACCGTTTCCACACCTCCCCTGACAAAACCGATCTCTATTATCCTGTCAAAATCATACTGCTTAATGGAAACTATCCTGCTGCTCATTACATGTTTGCGCAGTAGCATAGGAAACGACTGTGGGATCTTAGGGCTCGGAGAAGCATACTGGCTTAGATGGGCCCTCTTTCCGGCCTGGATTATAAAGTCCACCCTACCCTTACCGAAAACAAAGAGGTTGAAACGTATCTCATCTTCCAGTGGCTGATAGATCTTCCCTACTTTAGCATCAATGAGCGAGAGCTCACCTGAACTTAGTTCTGCCACAAGAGCTGCAACATCTGCACTTGTCATTTCCTCTTTCATAAAGCGACTATAATGCAGGTGTTGACTATAAGGTTTATGACAAGAAAGTAATATTAATGATAATTTGGAAATCGAACTAACAATGAAATGATAACAACAAGATATAAAGAAGAAAATGAATGAGAAGACACGGAATTTTCTTGTGAACAGGTTCCGGGGCTATTACTCACAGGCTGAGATACACCTTCCCCCGGAACACATATCCCGCGAATGGGGTTTTATTTCTTTCAGCGATAGTTCTGAAACTTTCATGAAGAGACACATTGCCTTCGGCTCTGAAGGGGAGATCACGGACTATCTGAAAGGAATAGCTCCCGCTCATGCATATTATTCTGTTGCATACTACGAGTATCCCAGCGCTCCGAAGATGAAAGAGAAGAACTGGCAGAAGGCAGATCTGATATTTGATATTGATTCAGACCACCTTCCAGGAAAGATCACTTCTTATGCTGATATGCTGGAAAAGGGAAAAAAAGAAACTTTTAAACTAATGGAATTCCTGCTTGATGACTTCGGATTTGATGAGAAGGACGTACATATTGTGTTCTCAGGAGGCAGAGGGTACCATTGCCATATAACCGATCCTTCTGTCCTGCATCTGGAAAGCCCCGAAAGGCGTGAGATCGTTGATTATGTCAGTGCGAAAGGAATAGACCTTGAAAGGATACTTGACACAAAAGAAGTAAGTGGAGATGCAGGAAGAGAGAGTGCACAGATGATGGTATTTCCCTCGGAAACTGAAGGCGGCTGGAAAGGAAGAATAAACAGGTATTTTGTTTCTTTCATGAAAAACATAGTTTCCATGGACGATGCTGAAGAGATCCTAAGGGGATTCAAAGGCGTTGGAGAGAAAACTGCCCGACAGATCATAGAGATCTTTAGAGATGAAGCACAAGTGGAAGTATTAAAGAAAGGTAATATTGATGTTCTGTCAGGGCTGAATAAAAAAATAATCAATACATTGATAGAAGAAGGTATTAAGAAAATGTCAGCTGTTGTGGATGAGCCTGTTACAGCTGACATCAAGCGCTTGATACGTCTTCCCGGATCTTTACATGGTGGTTCCGGCCTTAAGGTAATGTCTTTAAATATCGACGACCTGGAAAAGTTCGAGCCCTTAACAGATGCGGTGGTTTTTGGTGAAAGATTGGTAAGGTTAAAAGTCATCAAGCCCTTTGCAGTGCAGATGAAAGAGAAAGATATTGAAGTGGAGCCGGGCGAGCAGGAGCTGCCGGAATACGTGGCTGTACACCTTATGTGCAGAGGAGTTGCGGAAGCTGGACAAGACAGGATAGGATGAAAAGATATGATCTTACGATGAAACTGCTCTGTAAGAGCACTTCCCTAACTTAAAATTTTTAAAATACATCTGTGGCTATTGATACGTGGTGCCCATCGCAGTTCATTGGCACTATACAGTCGTGTTTTTTATATATAGTTCCAAAAGAATATATCCAATGAGCATCTAAATACTGAAAGTGAATAGGGAGCTAAACTACCCTAATTTGACACGTATGAAGATTTGGACGGTATTAGATTTTTAACTTTGAGCGGGGAAGTGGAGTTAAAAAGAAGATGCAGATTGCATTTTTTACAAATTGAGCATATAGGGGGCTAAGGAATCATGTCTATAGAGAAATATGGGGTTCTTAAGGGCAAGGTTATCGGAGCAAAGCGTGAAGAGGACCTATCAACACCACATTACCAGATACATATTGTAGCTGGCGCCAGCCACTACCGTATTGCGGTAAATGTCATGTCGCAGTTAAAGCCTTCAGAGTTGCTTTTTATAGTCAATGACAATTTTAGTCATCCTATCACCACAATTTTACCGGAGTTGCCAAGTGACTTCACAAAATTGGAGAGCGATCCTGGGGGAAAAGCACTTGATTATATTCGCAGTAATCTGTTCGATCCAGCTGATATGCGGGTGATTCCGCACAATATGCCGGGACCTGACAATGATCTAAGCGATCATGTTGAACACTATGTAGACCGAGCTATGCAGGAAGAAGATGCTTTTGCCTATGCGTTCGGAGAGCGGTGGGGACCTGAGACTGACATTCCCGACAAGATCTTTGGCTTTAAACCGGGTAACGGCATTCACGATATACACATGAATCAGGGTAATGACCCATCCCACAGGAACGAGGATGGGGTCTGGCAAGACGGTGCACTTATTTTCCATTTTCCGTCTTCTAACCAATGGGTAGCCGTTTTCTTAGCTTTCCAGTCACAGACCTGGCACACTGACGATAAAACAGGTCATGCCATTACTGAGGAAGTAAACGAAGGTGTTATTAGAATTGTAGCTGCAATGGCCAATCCGATTGGTTCAGCACCTGAGGTGGAAACAGTAACTCTGATCAATACTTCACCTGAACCTATCGATCTTGGGGGTTGGCAGATAGCTGACAGGTTGAAAAATAAACACACCCTTTCAGGTATAATCAATGCTGGTGCCGTTATCACAGTGACATTGTCACAACAAGCAAAGCTTGGTAACAAAGGAGGTATTATCACACTGCTGAACAATAAAGGTTTAAAGGTTGATGGAGTGTCATATACATCTCAGCAGGCCCAAAAAGAAGGATGGACCATTATGTTTTAAAGTTGGAAGGAAAAATACTATGGAGAATGAGGTGTCGAGACCGGATATAGAGTATGAGGCAGTGCACCTGATGTGCAGAGGTGCGACAAAATATGGATAGAACAGAATTGAAAGATATCCTGCGCAGTGAGAGCAGTTCTTCCCTCAGGTCCTTAAGTTCCGATTTCTACGAGAGTGTAGCTAAGTACATTCGGGAACTGGAAGATGAGATAAGACTGATCAATAATCCCAGATCCGTTGAATCCAGAATGCTGGAGGATGAGCTTCAGAGTGCTATCACGGACATTGAAGTAATATTCCTGCGCAGAATAAAGAAGATCACTACAAGAGCAACTTCCAATGCCTTTTCCAAAAAGTCCCCTAGCCAGGATATGGACAAACTATTGCCTGCTGAAAGAAAGATATATGATTCTGTATTATCTGCCATAAATTCTGCAAGAGGAGAACTGCTCGAACCAATACTCAATCCGGAAACGATAGTAGCTTCAAAGACCGTACCTTGCAGGGAAAGCACTTCAATGGATGTTGTCCTACATCAGCATGATCAAAGAGGAAATCCTGACCGAACCACTTCGGATGTGCCTGAAATAAAGGAGCCGGAAAGAACACAGGAAGTACCCGGGGAAAACATTCCAGAAGTAATAGGCAAAAGTAATATAAATGAAGAGTTCGTTGTTGTGCGAATACTGAACGACTTACCTACCTTTAAGGCTTTAGATAATCGTGATTATACGCTGAGTGCAGAGGATGTTGTTGTTTTGCCGACCCCTAACGCACAAGGTCTTGTGAAACGCAACGTTGCACACATCATCACAAAACTATGATTCAGATCAATAAAGGTGTAGATAATGAAGATCCCAAAAAGATTCAGAACACACTGCCCTTTCTGTAAAAAGCACACAGAACATGTGGTGGAGAGGGTGAAGAAAGGAAAAGCTTCCTCACTGACACATATAGAAAGACAGAAGAAGCGCCAGATAGGAATAGGCAACAGCGGAAAGTTCTCCAAGGTTCCTGGTGGAGACAAACCCACAAAAAGGATATATCTCAGGTATCGCTGCTCAGAGTGTAATAAGTCCCATCAGAGACCGTGCTTCAGAGCAAAGAAATTCGAATTTGCGGAGTGATGATCAATGACAAAACCAAAAAGCAGATTCTTACGTGTCAAATGTAATGACTGTGAGAACGAACAGGTTATCTTCGGCAGTGCAAGTACCAAGGTAACATGCCTGGTCTGTGGCAGGACCCTTGCAGAGCCTACAGGTGGCAAATCAACTATAACGACACACATCCTGGAAGTCCTGGAATAAGTGTATTCAAAGTGATCAGATGGATATCAATGAGTGGCCAGATGTTGGCGATTTTGTGGTCTGCACAGTAAAGGACGTTGTGGACTTCGGTGCATACACCACACTTGAAGAGTATGGCGGAAAAGAAGGATTCATCCATATTTCCGAGATCAAGGCCGGATGGGTAAAATACGTACGTGATTACGTACGTGAAGGCCAGAAAATTGTATGTAAGGTCCTGAAAGTGGATACTGGCCGCAGACACATTGATCTGTCCCTCAAAGATGTCAATGAACACCAGAAACGTGCCAAGATCCAGGATTGGAAAAATGAGCAAAAGGCTGCAAAATGGCTGCAGTTCGTTGAAGAGGAAACTAAAATAAAAGATGAAGAGCTGGATAAGCTTAAGATCAAACTTCACGAAAACTTTGGAAGTCTGCATTCTGCCTTTGAAGAAGCGGCCATCAATGGAGAAGCTCCTTTTGTAGAAATGAAAATTAAAAAGAATGTAGTTAAAAGTATTCTCAGGATAGCCCAGGAGAATATAAAACTTCCGTTTGTTGATATCGCCGGTTTTGTGGATCTGAACTGTTATCTGCCCGAGGGGATCGAAGTGATAAAAAGATCACTAATGTCTGCCAATGAGATCCAGAAAGAGGGAGTAAAGGTCGAGATAACATACACAGGTGCTCCACGATACAGGATCAAGGTAATTGCACCTGATTATAAGACTGCTGAATCTGTATTAAAGAATGCTTCTAATGCTGTGATCACTACAATACACAAACTGGGTGGCCAGGGAGTGTATCATCGTCATAACGAAAGTGTAAAGGCGTGATATACTGGTGGGTTCCAGGATAAAGAAGTGTGTCCAATGCGGACAGTATACTTTAAAAGAGAAATGTACTCATTGCGGAGGAAAAGCGGGTAACCCTTTGCCCCCGCGTTTTTCACCGCTTGACCCCTATGGAAAATATCGCAGGATTGCAAGGATTAGGGATACCAATGCGCGAGAACAGGGTAATTCATCTAGAAAAGAATGTTGATATAAAAGATCCCATATTGATCGTGGGACTTCCTGGTGTGGGCCATGTGGGAAAACTTGTTGCTGAGCACCTTGTGGAAGAACTTACTTCCATAAAACTTATTGAAATATATTCTCCTCATTTTCCTCCCCAGGTTCTCGTTAATGAGAACAGTGAGATAAGAATGGTCAATAATGAGATCTACGTTTGCAAGGCAAAAGAGCATGACCTTCTTGTACTTATCGGCGACCATCAAAGCAATACCACCAATGGACATTACGAACTCTGTGAGCTTTACCTCGATCTAGCTGAAGAGATGGGTGTAAAAATGGTGTACACTCTGGGTGGATTCCCAACAGGGCAGCTAACCCATATAGATGAAGTGCTGGGTGCAGTGAGCAGACCTGAATTGAAAAGCAGGCTTGAAGAAATAGGAGTGCAATTCAAACCAAACGAGCCTGGAGGCGGTATTGTGGGTGCTTCTGGCCTTATGCTTGGCCTGTGTAAACTTAGAGGTATTGATGCTGCATGTTTGATGGGTATGACCTCAGGTTACATCGTTGACCCGAAAAGCGCTCAATCATTGTTGAAAATAGTCTGCAAGCTATTTGATCTGGAGATAGATGCTGGTTCCCTTGAAGAGCGTGCAAAGGAAATGGAAAAGATAGTTGCCAGGCTGAAAGAATACGAGCAACAACAACAACCCCAGATGATGCCAGAGATCGGGACCGGAGAAGAGGATCTAAGATACATAGGATAAACCCATGAAGATCAATGCAGACCTGCATCTGCACTCTAAATATTCAATGGCATGTTCCGGTCGGATGGAACTTCCTACAATGGCTGTCGAGGCTGCAAAGAAAGGAATTGACCTTGTAGCCACCGGGGATTGTATCCATCCCAAATGGCTTGAGGAAATAAAAAGAGCGGCCATTGATGATGAAACTATAAGGATCGATAACACTGATTTTATACTCACGACCGAAATAGAGGATAAGTTCAGAGTACACCATCTTCTTATCCTGCCCTCCATATCCAAAGCAGAAGAACTCGCTATCGAGATGGAAAAACATGGCGATATAAAGATTGATGGCAGACCTACTGTCCGTATGGACGGTTGTGAATTAGCCAAGGTTGCAAAGGATATAGGTGCATTAATAGGCCCCTGCCATGCATTCACTCCCTGGACATCCATGTATGCTGCACATGATTCTCTACAAGATTGTTATGGAGATATGACAGGATACATATCTTTTGTTGAACTTGGACTCAGTGCGGATAGTGACTACGCAGACCGCATAAGTGAACTGCATAGGCTTACGTTCCTTACGAATTCCGACGCTCACTCTCCAATGGTCAACAAGCTTGCCCGGGAGTTCACACAATTAGAAGTACCGGAAGTAACTTTTGAAGGGCTTGAAAAAGCGATCATGAGAAAAGAAGGCTATGGGCCGACACTTAATGTAGGGTTCTATCCTCAGGAAGGCAAATACAACGAATCTGCATGTATCAAATGTTTTACCCACTACACTATGCAGGAATCTGTGAGCCTGAACTGGAAATGCAGTAAGTGCAGAGGCCAGATCAAAAAAGGCGTAAAAGACCGGGTTAATGAACTTGCAGATCTTCCTGAACCACTGCATCCTGACCACAGGCCTCCCTATGTGCACCTGGCACCTCTTTCTGAAGTGATAATGATGGCATTGGGACATGCCAGCATAAACACCAAGGGAGTTCAAACGGCCTGGAACTCCCTGGTGGAAAGATCTGGCAGCGAGGTAAAAGTGCTATTGGATGTGCCGGCTGAAAATATGGACTTTGTGGATCGTAAAATAGTAAATGCCATCATGGCCTTCAGGAACGAGGAGATCATTATCCATCCGGGTGGAGGAGGCCAGTACGGCTGGCTGGAATTGCCTGCAGATCGAGAAGCTCATCTTACTTCCCCAAGACCTGAAAATGAACACGCAGGCAAAAAAGATAAACAGAAGTCTTTGTTCGATTTCTGAACCGCCACGATATCTATATAAAAGAGTAAGACCTTCAAGTTCGCAACAGCGGTGCCGAGGTGGCAGAGCGGACCAATCCAACGGAATAAATGCCCAGGAGTCTATATGCGATCGGCTCGAGACCGGTTTCCCCTGACGGGGTGCTTGGGTTCGAATCCCAACCTCGGCGTGACCTTCACAGTCATAAGCCCAACACTTTCATCCTGCTCATTTTCATGTAATGGGCCCTGCATTGCCAAATGGCTTGATATACATCCATTGAGAAATGATCCTGATGCTCCGCTCTGGGTGAACATAATACTAAGATTATCCACATTTTTTAAACTGGCTTTTTTTAACCTCTTCGATCATTTCAGCCCCTCAAGTCGTTTTTGATAGAAGAGGTATTGCTGTGCATAACCACAGTACTTTCCAAAATACTGCCGTCCCCATGTACCTATTTTGGTTTTGGTCATGCCATTTTTAAAGAACTCATGATCGCCGTAATATGTCCTGATCACTTTTTCCACATGTGTATCCACGGGAAAGGCGTCCATTTTCCCGAAAGCGAAAAGTAGTATGCAATCCGCTACTTTCTCTCCTATGCCATCCAATACCATGAGCTTCTTTTTAGCATCTTCATAGTCAAGCTCAAAAAGTTCATCAAGGTTTATATCACCATCAACTACCTGTGCTGCTGCTTTACGTATGCGATTCGTTCTGAAACCCAGCCTGCAGTCACACAGGTCAGAATCACATGCCATCGCTAAAGTCCCTGGTTCTGGAAAACTGTAATAGCCTTCAGCAATTTCCTCGCCAAAGATGCGGGATAACTTGGCAATACCGTTCTTGATATTAGGAATGCTCCACGCTGTGGCAAGAAGATATGAGATCAAACATTCCCATGGTTCCTGCCGGATAAGGCGCATCCCCCTGTAACCACGGATAGCCTCAGCCATATACTGATCATTATTCACAGATTTCAGTATACCGTCAAGGTCATCATCAAATCGGAAATAACTGCGGAAAAAGTCCTCCGGTAACCTGGAATCAATGTGTACAAGGCCCGTCTGTATATCCTGCCAGGCACGCACCACGTCCCCCTGCACCACACCTGTCCACACATCACCAATTTTATCCCACCTAAAAACCTGACCGCAATCCAAGGTATAGTCCAGGTTGAAATCTGTGCACTCCATGGTATACATGTTATCACTCACTTTTGCCGCAGTTCCAGCTCCCTTAGGAACATGGAAGCTGTTACCGTATCACCGAGACCCACAGTGGAAACCGGATCATCGCTAAGCAATGTAGGGAGGATGCATACCTGATGATCATCGTATGTACCAACAGCACCACGACCAGAGCGAACAGCTGCTGCTGTTTCAATTAATCGCTCCGTCTGAGCACGGCCAAAATCGCTCTCTTTAAGAGTTGAAGACATTGACCCTAGTTTATTTCGGTCATGCAGCTGGCCCACCGATGCAAAAATTCCGGCACAAGTTACACCAAAACTCATGGCCTCAAGCTGGGATCCGGGATCGAGGTCGATCTGCCTGGATATATGTAAGACATATTCCCTTGTGTGCACGACCATTTTCCGAAGGCTGCTGGCCAACAGGCTACGCTTTGCAGCCTCCAGTATGGAAAAAACATCCATCTCCAATATTTTGGCTGCGTGCACTTCATGTACAGAATTTAACATGGAAAGCTCATCTTCATTCATACCTATAGAACTTACAAAGGGAGATAATCTGGAAAACACATGCAAAGCCATATCTTTATTAGTAAAATGCCCAAATTCACCGTGGATTGACATGTTGGTGTTCATAGAACCCCACATCTGCAACTGTCCCAGCACTTTGTTAAGCTTATCCATGAAAGTGGAACCATCTGGATACTTTTCAAGCATCATGTGAAAACCCGAGATCAGCAGTCCATCCATCTCACCTGCATGCTTGATAGCATAATCTTCAAAATATGGATTGACCAGAAGGGACATGTTCATAATATCATAGGTAGCAATAAAACGGTTCTCCCTCGGAACTGTGAAAACGATATCTCCGTATTCAACATGCTCTCCTTTTTTGAAATC
>AMWB02132119.1_pt1 | contig 13010 bp, 18 predicted proteins | sample 200311 | NCBI WGS metagenome assembly AMWB02 (sample SAMN02737377, study PRJNA173069) | bioreactor metagenome | biome: anode biofilm in microbial fuel cells | place: USA: California | collected 2010-12-16 | reverse complement strand
GTGATCGGAGTCACAATGGTAAGAGTAATTTCTAAGTCGGCACTACATCAAACCTATATCCTTCAAGGTATCCTTTCTACTTAACTTTACCGTACTAATGTTAAGGTTATGTACTATGTACACCTTATACTAATGTATGAGGTGATATTGTGGCAAAAATAACTGTGCAGGATAGTAAGGGAAGATTGTCTGTGACCATCCCTAAAAGCATAGCTGATCTAAAAGGCTGGAAGAAAGGTACTCAGCTTGAGTTCAAGGAGAATGCGGGTTTTGTTTGTCTGGTTGAAGTTAGATAATCCATAAGGTGATCGCATGGGCATCGATGAATTTAAACAGGATCAAAATGACAAAAAGCGAATAAAGCAGAATAGGATAAATGCAGGTCATACCCCTGGGAAACGAACTGGGACAGTTGAGCAGTTAATTGCAGTGGAATCTGAGAGGGCAAGGAAGGCACAAGCAAAGAAAGAAAAAAGCATATTCTATCGGATCAAGAAATTCTTAGGACTGGCAAAGTAAGAATGCAAGAAGGCTAATTTAGATACGTAGGTAATAGTCAAGATCCCCTTTTAATTTTGGTATATCTGCTTCCAAGGCAGCACGTACCTTAATGTACACATCATTTCGTTCTTCAACTCGGAATGTGACAGGAATCGTATTGCATCTAATAAATTCATCAATGCATTTCCCCAGTTCACCTGATGCAAGGTATGAAGTTTCATAGATTGAAGTTACATTGAATTTCTCAAGATCCTCTTCTATCAAGTCTGCTGCTCTTTTCAGAGGCAGATACAACTCTGTCAATTGCTTTTCTATATACGGGATTTTTGCAAGGTCATGCCCTACATAGACAGTCGAAAATGACTGAAAAACAGCTATACCGGCAGCTACAACTGCGGCAACAACTGCAGCAACAGAAAGAAAAATAGTACTCACAGTGTCTTGGGTTGGGACTTTTTTAATGATAAATACAACTGCAGCAATACCTACAACAATTATCATTAAAATTAAAAAAATAAGAGTGAGGATATGAACCGACCTAAACCATCCCTTATTCGTGTGGATTATAGAACCAACTCCATATATCCTTGCATCCCAATGTTATATGAAAGTTCACCGAAAACTTTGAGCAAACTGCATGAATCCTAGACCGTTCCAGGACACGTCTGCAGGGCATTTGGCAAGGGATCTCTCCCAAGGGCAGTAAACTGTGGCTCAACAAAATTAGTTATGAGATAGAGGGCAACCACACCTCTTTAAGCTGCATATACGAAAGAAATATGCTTGTGCTTAAGGGGACATGCAGGACTTGTGTACCCGATTGGAGCGAAAAGATAATATGTTGATGGTTGTAGGGGCTCTATAGATGCCCTAGGTTGAATTATCTAATAGAGGGTAAAATCCTTAACTAGATGAGATATTCCGAATGTTGCTTAAACCGAATATGCAGATATCATCCGTATACGTGGGCATCCTCTCCAATCTAGTTTCAATCGTTTTGTCCTCATAAAAACATGCGACACAGGGTTTTATTGAATTATGAGAGTTCACCCATATTTCCACTAAATTGTCAAGATCTTTTATATCTAATTTAGCTGGCTTGATCTTGCATTCAAAAGATTCGCCCACCTCTTCGGTATGTGAGAAGTAAAAATTATCAACGGTTAGCTTCGAACACCAACTATCTATTTGAATCTGACAATTCAAATGTAAACAAGATCTATCACCGTATTTTGAATACAAAGATTCATGAACATAAATTTCAAGTATTGCACCTCTAAGATTTCCAATCAACTTTTCATCATTGAATAGACTATTTAAATGAATAACATACTCTTCGAGAAGTCCGATTAGTTGGGGTTCGGTCATCTCAACAAGTATAGACAATGACTCCAAATTTGTCTGGTACCTATTCAAAGTATTACATGTTATTAAATGAATAATCTCTTTATATAACGAAGTATTGTCCTTTAGAAGTAGCGATACTATTTGTACCACACGAGAATCTTGATAAAATTTATCCCTGTCGGATTTCGGCAAAGCTTTAACTATCATGATCCGCCTTGCTTTCTTCTTCGAATTTGCTTAACGGCAAGTAGTGAGCATGCATCATGTCGAATACTTGCTGAAGAATAGCATCTACTTCTTTAAATATCGCAGGGAGCAATATACGTGCGATTTCAGCTTTCTTTTCATCTACTCCATCTTTAGGGGGCTTTTCTATATCATATGGTTTTTCAAATTGGATTTCACCTACAAATCCGGCATCAATTTCCATGTCATAGTCAAGGTATGCTGGAAGATGGTATGAAAGAAAGAAAGATAAAACACTCTTATCAGCTCTTTGTTTTAAACCCAGATTAACATCAACATTAGACTTGAAATCCTCTAAATCATCCTCATTCATTGATTTTGTCTGAAATTTCGTATTTTCAGATAGTTTAAGCTTAGTTGCATTTATCTTTCTTAATTCAAGAGACACACTCTTGATAACTAAAGTTTCCATTTCAATCACCAACAATCCGAGGGACTTCTTTTAAGTATGGATTAAAATCAACTGTATTTGTAGTTTCTTTACCGCTAATTTTAATTCGAGTGTAGCCTTTGTCCCGTACCGTCATATCTACCTTAATTTCAGAAACCTTTGTTTTTCGATGATAAGCTTCATTTATTTCATCTTTACTGAAATAATAATAACTTATGAAATCACTGGTCTTTATACCAAATTGGTTTAATCTGGTTTGAAACCTGTAATGAGTGTCACATATGTCAATATCTTGGTTTTCTTCATCTCTTAATTCGTTCAGCGTCAAATTAGCTATGTGTCCTAATTTAGTAAGGTCAATGTGGTTTTTAACTATTACATTGTCACAGCTATACCTTAATTCTTCCAAGCAATCGTTCTTTGCCCAAGATAAAAAAGACTCATTACTCAATTTTTCAAAGTATGATTTAATCTCTTCAACTTTGGTCGAATTATCAAAGTCACTCAATGTAAGTTGTACTATTTGGTATTTTTTTACAATTCTTTCATTCAATAGCTTTAGAAATTCCAAGCTATATGATGCTAAAATGTATTTTCCAGCAATATCAGCTATATTTTCATGACTTTGATCATCAAAAAAATAAAAGCTCTGTACATCTTCCAGTAATTTATTTGAACTTGGAAACACATACTTCTTCTTTTTAGCATTTTCAAGCAACTTAGAATTGCAAGAAACTACTTGACTTTTGCATTCCTCTACCATATCAGTTTTTCACGATATCTATTTAGTATGATTTCTACTTAAATTATTCCATTTTCTGCCATATTTTGGCCTCTTTTCTTTCATTTATGGGTTACGTATAGGCTTAAAACAATATCATTTCTCATTCCTAGCAATTATCTCTGGATTACCTAAACATAGGGTTGCGTACCTCTTCACTAACACCCACGTTTTCATTTTTATTTTCATCTGCAGAATGAACTACAAAAATACATTTTTCCAGGCATACACGAAAGAAAAAGATAAAATACGGGGATTTTGTATTACCCCAAGCAAGAAGTCTCAAAATAGACAGGTTTTCGCCCATACTAGACCACTAAAAAAGCATTCAAAAAGGTAGGGTTATGCAGGTGCACCCTCACTGACACCTGCACTAAGATATAAACTATATTTTTTAGTTATCAGTGCTTCGCCACAAGCCCTGGGTGAAGAGATCAGGGCAAGGTTGATGGGAACCCCCTGCAAACGTCCTGAGGCTTCCCAGAGGAAGTTACTTTCATCTTAAGCATGTTTGTTCCCGTTTCCTAGCTGGCACTATTCTCTTCCGGGCATACCTTCTTTCGATGTCTCCCAAGTTGCCAACTTTCCGGTACTGGACCCGGTACTGATATATATTTCCTTTGCAGCGTACCTCTGCAACCGGTTTATCCAACATTCCTGGATGCGATGCACGTTTCACAAAAAAGGGCACTTCTGATTCTGGTATTGTTTCCCATTGGGGCACACCTATGATCTTTTTAAGCATTGGATCTCCAACACACTCAGTACTTCCATCGCAGCTCTTCTCTGTTCCTTGTATTATTGTTGCCCACGATACTAGAATTACGCTTATATCTCCAATAATTCACATAATCCGCTACACACTTGCTTCCGTTCCTGTATTCATCAATAAATCCCATTGCCACACCCCTCATTAATACCTCTGGTTGTCCTCTGTCCGGGTACTCTCATAGAATCCATACAGTATCAGTGACACTGCAATCATAATTGGAGAATATTCCAATGCAGTAGTTAACCTATCCGCAAGTAACGTTCCATTCCCTCCCATTGCATGACCCATTGCGAAAAAGAAATCGAACAGTGGCTGCGTATAAATGAATGTGATGGCGATTATGATAAATCCCACCAGCACTTTTAACCATGCGCTAACTGCACCCATGTTTTATACCTCATAATTTGAATTTGATGTCTAACGGGTTCCGGTATTTGTTGTGCAGAGTCCCTGGCTTGACTTTCGCTTTGCCCTGCTTGGTTTTCTTCTTTGCAGTGGTTTTCTTTCCTGGTAGGAGTCCAGCAATCTTTGTTCCCGGCCTTCCGAATTTCAACCCCCCGCCAGGGATTATCTGGTCTGGTTTCTTTATGGTATCAGGGAGGGTGTCTTGTATAAGATCCAGGGCAGGGACCTGCTGCTGCCTTTGCTGCTGGATTGGTGATATCCACTGCACCTGCTTTTGTCGGCTATTCTGCAGATTTGTCTGCCCTGGGAATATACCGATCACTGGAGTAATCAGGGTCGCTGGCAGGTTTTCCTGGAAAGGACTCTGAAATTGCAGCATTCCCTGTGCCTGTCCAGGTAACTGAGTACTCGCAATACCCTGGTGAGCAATCGCACCCACTGCAAGACCTGCTCTAGTGACCTTTTTGACTTGCTGGACAGCTCTTGCGGCCTTCTTATTGAGCAACTGGACAGTCTTTTTAGTGCCTTTATTGATCTCCAGGATCTGCTTAGCTTCTATTGATCCGGCTTTTGTCTTGGTTGCCTTCTCAAGCTCTGCACTCATCGAAGGACCTTTGCTACTCTTCCCAGTGCCTGCAGCAGTCTTGGATTTCTTCAAGCCCTTTCCAGACACTGCATTTTTAGCACTCTTAGGTAGATTACCTGAGAACATTTTGTCTGGCTTAACATTCGCATAATCCAGGTTCCCCAAGGTCCTGATACTGTCTTCCATCTGGGTCCCTAGTTCACTGAATCCACTCATCCTCTGGGTCCGGTAATTGCCCTTTACAAAAGCATCATCCTGCATAATATCCAGGGCTGGCTTTTTTGATCCAGGTTTAAGTGCCCTTCCTCTCGCACTAAGTGTGCCTTCCTTCCGCATGATACCCTCAGTGATCCCCAGGTTCATTGATTTGAAATTATTAAGTTCAGGGATCTCCCATGCTCTTGCATTCGGATCTGGCAACTTACCGGAGACTTTGAGCTTTCCTGTTGCTTTACTTCCTCCCTCTAAACGTTCTGATATCTCAAGGGCCCTTCCATATCCCTTATCAGGGGACTGGCTCTTAGTTGCTTTTGGTGTCTTGGGTACCTTCTCTGGCAGGATCTGACCCCTTACAAAGTCGTAAGACTCTCCCATCCTGTCCACAGAGATCTTCGGGTGCAGGGTTTTCTCAAATGCGGTATTTGTGATTACATCCTCGCCAAACTCCGGGAAGGATTCTTCGATCACTTTCACTGACTGGTACTGCTCAATGGAGTTAACAGAACGGCCACTACCTTTTGTTTTGGGTAGCTCTACCTCCATTCGCCAGTCTTTAGATACCCTAAAATCGAGAGTCTCAGCTCCAATGTCCTGGATTACGTTCTTAGCCTTAACCTGGGTTGGTTTATATAGCCTGACCTCCTGTGCCCCAGACTGTGCAGTAGTAATACCGTCCTTAACAGTGCTCTTTTCGTATTTGCTGCTTAGAATACGTTCATTTTCTTTATTCAGGTTCTTAAATAGCTCTATTTCAGACTTTGGGATATTGCTTGTCTCTACTATCTCTATCTTGGGCTTGACCTTAGTGCCCGTTGCATCCTTTGTGATCGAGTACCCCTTAAGAACCGTTGCAGTCTCTGGAGTCTCAACTATCCTAAAATCTGGCTCACTTGCATATTTTGTGAAGTCCTTAAACGCTTTCCCTATGTCTGGGTTGCTCGCTACTTTTGGTATATCTGTCTCAAATCCCATGATATTGGTCTTCTTCATTGCTCCAGTGTTCAAAGGTCTGTTCTGCTTCATTGCTTCGGTGGCTTTAGCACCTGTTCCTGCCACTTTCCCTAATGCAGCACCACCAATGAGGCTACCTGTAAACCTGGCAGGCTCATCTATGACCATCTTAGCAGCCCCGCCTGCTATCAGTCCCGCACCTGCAATGAGAGCTCCTGCCATCTTTGTTGGATCTCGCACCGCAACTTCTGCAGCCAGGGGTACTCCAGATGCACCGGAAACAAGGAAACTTGCCATGTCCACACTTGCACCTGTGATGAAGTCCTTTGCAACCTGTTCAGGTACGTTAATGCTTTGTCCTGTACCCACAAATGAAGGCACTTGAAGCACATTATCTTTGCCTGCAAGCAGATCAATCCCGCTTGATACAATTGCACTGCCTTTGTTTGTGATCTTTTCTGCATACTCCTGCCCTTTCCTTGCAATGCCTGCAGTGATGTATTCCTTGTCTGACTGCACTATCTTGCCCTTAGCTCCACCAGAGAAACCGTAACTAGCAGCCTCCGATATACTATTCACAACTTTACTTGCCTCAGTTGTAGCCTGGGTTATGGTTGGCATCCCTATTGCAGAGAGTATTATATCCTCTGCAGCAACTGCTTTCTTGACTATACCACTGTCTGCAAGCTCATTAGCAGCACTCGATACTTGCATGCCAACTGAGCTTGATTGTACCCTGGAACCTACTCCAGTGATAAAACTTGCCAATCTCTCTGACCTGGAGGGAGTTGCAGTTTCCTGCAGGTTAACACGATCCCCAAAACCACCAATGAGTTTCATTGTCTCGGATTCGGCAATTGCTCTCCTGGCTGCCTGCACCTTTGCAGCTTGCTGGTTAGCAAGATAGGTAGCAGCATATTCCTGATTGACCACACTGGGAACATATTGCCCTGTTAGATCCTCATACATGGAAGTATTGTTCCCGACAAGACCATTACGCATTGCCTCTGATTTGCTCTGCTCTTGTGCTGCAACCTCCGCAATGGCTTGAGCTTGTGCCTGGGCCTGTGCAGTCTGGTTATCCTTTGCTATCAAATATTCAACTGCTTGGCCCGACTGTTGTTTTGCTTCATCCAGGGAGACTGTCTGCTTGTTCCACGAATCTGCGAGACCAGTGTCAAATGTATCGACACTTGGTAGGATACCACTATCGGCCTTGACTTCCTCTTCTTTCGCTAATAGGTAGCTGGCAGCCTCTGTACTCTGTTGCTTTGCTTCCACCAGGGTTACGGTACTCTTATCCCAGGAGCTTGAGAGACTGCTACTGTCACTGCTTTTGATGGAGGATTTGAGGACTTTCTTGCCATCCACAATGGTATAATTCTTGTCACTCTTTCCTGAGTTCTTTTTCCAGTTCCCTGAACTGTCCCTTTTAAAACTTGCCATGAGTTCCCCTTCACTAAACTGTATATATCATGTAATCATAAACCGTTGCTTATACACAAGTTTATATGCATTAACCTATATAATGCTATGTACTACAAATTTCTAAGGTCCTACAATGAAAAATATTCTAGACATCAAGGTTAGGAAAGTTCAGCAAAGGAAAGCAGGTACTCCCTGGGTAGCATTACCAAAAGGGATGTTTAATAAGGGAGATTTGGTCATAATCAGTCCGTTCGATTCTGATACCGTCACGATTACAAGACGGCTGCCACATTCCAAGAGGTGATCCAATGGGTGCAGAAAGGAAGGGACTTCCCAGGGAATCAATGCCCAAAAAAGTTCATGCCTACTCATTAACTGCAGTAGTTGTGCCCATCTCCAGACATGTGTTTAACGTTGGGGATGAAGTGGATGTGCTGGTCCCAGATCTCGATACCGTGATAATCAAAAGGAGAAAGTGAGATGCAGCACACTGCAATGCATGTGCAACTATCCTTGTTTCGTGATGGTGCTGCCTGTCTGCTGGTACCTGCAGGTATGGGGAAGCTTAAGGACATCAGGGTTTCTATCTGGCATGGGGATACGATGGTACTTGAGAAGACATTGCAGGTACAGCATTTTAACAGTGGCAAGGCATACCTATCTATTCCATGCACCGAGGACATTATCTGGCAACATGGTGAGTGGGTAATCATGGGCGTCACTGGTAGCGAAAGCATAGAAATAGTCAGATCGGTAAAGAACTATGCTCAGGTTGCCATTGGCCCTGGCGACCTAGACCTCGCTGACTGATTAGTCAACCATCAAAGACGTGGACCAGTACAGTACCCCGATGCCGAATGTCCGACTAAGCATGTACATATCACTAAGCAGCACCACTGAATGACCAGTCACTACCTGACAAGCGGACATGGCGTTTCAGAGGAATATAAGGGGGACGTAGGGGGTCGGAGCATAGCGGTGAGGTCAAGTTGTGTCCATTGCGCTTGTCAGGTTTGTAACTTCCAGTAGTTACAGTATACACTTTTTACCCTGACATCGGGAACGGTAAACGGTTACAGTGTATTATTATATATAGAGTTATGAATAATATAAAAATAGGAGAGTGAAATATATTTAGGTTTTTAGATGGGGGCAAAAGCTATTAAGCATAAAAACATAGAGCCGCTTGAACTATTGCAGCACAGAACACATAAAAACAGGTGCCCAGGACTCTCATCAGGCATAATACACACCTGGGCACCCTTCTCGATGATCTTCGCCAGCCTGGGTATTTACTGATTCTCCCCAGGCACCTCCACACCCTAATAAACATTCTCAGCAACTATCCGCATTTAATGGCACTTTTTAGTACTAAACCCTATACAGTTGCAGCAAAAAGGGACAAACTAACCATAGGCAAAACAGGTCCTGCAGAGAGATCAAATATTTGATCCAAGTACAGTTAAAATCAGTTTTAGTATAGTATAAATTATCATTAGCATAGTATAAACCCTTTTATTAAATATTTGACCTGTAGGGCAGAAGTGAACTGTCTGAATCTTTGAAAGTATATGCCTCAGAGTCAGAGCATGCCGAAGCCGAATACTTTCGCCCTGGTCTTGATGCTGATTACGCTATGTTAAAAAATTGTGTGGGAAATTTATCAGTTTATGAAGTAAATTGCGAGTCCAAAGCATCTGGAGAAATTTCGGAATCAGATGAAGGCAGTACCATACATGCAAAAGCAGTAGCATGGGGTCACACAAAAAATCGGTTTTTGAGTGTTCCAACAATAGTTGCCACGAAAAGGGGAGAAACAATGGTTGAGGCACTGCGTAGACACAGATCTGAAATTAGTTTTAAAGGTCTGCATTCGTATACTAACGAACTTGTTTCGAGTTTACAATGTAAAATGCAACCACTATCAGGACCCGATTTGAATATGTCAGATAAATATATCTCGGAAGATATTAAGCCAGAGTTAGTTAAGTATATATATAGTAACTTAACTAAAAATGAAACAATTTCCTCCGGGATATATTCAGAAGGAGATATAATTCAACCGGAAGATCTTCCCCGCATTGAACACAAATATAAAATGAAGTCGCTTGTGGACTTCTTTGGCAAAGAGATAAGGTCTGTAAGTGTAAAGGTGAATGATAGGTTGCAGATATTGCGAGAACTGTGTTACCGATGGAATGCATATGCATTACAGAATATCGATGGCACATATTCCAAGCAGGATGGAGATCTATCAGATGAACTGCTGCAGGATCACCTGGACGGGAAGATTACCATAGGTGCATATAACCTGGGACCAGAGAACAAAGTACGCTGGTTATGTTTTGATGTAGATGCCCACAGAGATAAAGAGGATACGGACTATGACTTTATTGCAAGACAGGTCACTGCAGAGAAGAGTAAGAACAAGATATGCAACTTCTTATCTGAACGTTATGTACCCTTCATGCTTGAAGCATCTGGTACATTGCACTCATATCACGTGTGGATCTTCCTTAAGCCAGTCGATGCACTGTTTGCAAAGGCATTTGGAAAGGCGATATTGAAGGAATTGGGTATCAATAAAATGGAAGTGTATCCAAATTCTCAGGACTTGCCAAGTTTAAAGAACTAAAAGAAAAAAGATGTTATAAATGAGGTGCATTGCCTCATTTATCGCCCTCGAATCCAGATTCCCCAAAAGAGATTGCATCGAGTTTACGTAGATTTACGTACCAATCCCGCCTATACCCACCTAACTTCAAAAACGGGACACCATTATCAGTCAGTTTTTGAGTCAAAGTGTTCAACTGGATTCCTGTCATCTCGGATAAGTAAGCCAGAGAGACAATTCCCCTGTCAGGAATTAACACATCGTTTCTTGCCATATTAGATCGTTCTCCATGTCTTGTTGGACTTCATTATTTTTACCTCACTTTGGGGTGACTTTACCCCTACTTTGCCTATGCCGTTTACAACTTTTTTCGAGGGTGCTATGTTGGTATCAACCTGGTCATTTTGCCCATTTTGCCGGGCTTGTAGGGCCTTAAAATTGGGGCTATCTTTCCATAGTACAAACAGTGTCTCTGCATCCACAGTCTTTCTCAGAAACAGCATGCATACATAGTACTCCTGAACATCTTCCGTATCCCTAAACCTGTCTTCGATGAAGCCAATGATCTCTGCATATGGTTTAGCAAATAACTCCTTTGGATTCCACGATTCTGGGATGTATCGGTATGAATCCCCATTCCGTGTCACATGCTCTGCCCATTCCCTCACATCATCTTTCGATGCAAACACTACTCTAAGGTGCTCTACATCGTCAACTATCCTGCTATCAAGGATCATGCTCTCTCCAGGATAACCGACATATTCAATACGCTATGCTGGTAATTTCTCATTGACATCCTCTCCAGGGATGTTGTCTTGCAGGTCACTCAAGTTTGCCGACTCACTGCCCTGCAAGACTCATCACTATCGATTCTCCTTTCCTCTCAAATTCGACACGCTGTCCGTACTCCCATCCTAGATCTTCCACCAGGTGATTTGGGATTGTCACACACATGTAATGCGGACTCACTGGTCTGAGCTTTCTTGTTCTAATTTTCGTTCATCCTGCAGGATTCTGCTGAAATATTTTTAGTTTATCCTGCAAAACAACCTACATGTCAATAGCATATATATTTTGCTCCGAATGGCAAGTAAAAAACGCAAGCAGTGTCGGTAATTGTTTGCTCCATGTATATAAGCAAACCCCTAGTAAAATCACAAAATACACATGCTCCCACAATATGCCCGTGTGAATATGTGTAAACACGTGTAAACGCAAGCAACAAGCACAATTTGTGATTTAATGCTTATTTTGGTGGAACATAATGTGATGTAAATGTCGTGAAATAAAAAAAAGAAAAAGTTAAATTGCAAGTCGCCACATCGTGTCATCAGCACTCGAACTGAACCTTCCTGGGGTCCACTGCTGCCAAGATAGTATCATCCGCAATGTCCAGCACATGCACTGCATCCTGGTCTACTTTTATTGCAAGTGAGTAATGCACATCTCCTGGCATCTTTGCTAGATAGGCATTTGGAATTACAGAGCCTTCAGATAAGTGTATATCAAAAGGTCGGGCTAATATTCGATATTCCATTACTTTGTGCATCTTAAGACCCCTTAGAACATCATTTTCAGCTTCCTGTGCTTGTCGTGCTGCACCTTAGCGGCTTCGCTTGCTACTTCCCGATCAATATACGCATCTATCTCAGATCTCATCATCCTTTCAAGCTCCTGCCCAGAGTACTTTTTGCTCAACCGATTTTGCATTGTTCGCATATTTGCCCAATTATCAAGCCCAATTGGTGCAATTCTCTGCCTACCGTTTTCTTCTCTATACCACAACTCTTCTTGCTCTTGTCGCAATGAAGCTTTGATATCATCAAGTTCTTTAGCTAGCGTTTCCAGTTCTCCACGTTCCACGATATAGGATTCTTTGGCGGCTTTTAGGTCGGTATTCTCAGCTGCTAGCTTCTGGTATTCTGGAGTGCTTGCAACATCAAGCTCTTTTTGTATGGTCAAATAAGGCACGAAAGACGCATATAGAGCCCGTAACTTGTCGGCTTCGGCTCTGTAATATGCCCCTTTTGTGCCATCGAGTGTGTGACCCATAAAAAATTCCACTCGCTCACTATCGAAACCAGCATTCTTCAATGTACTGTTGAAGAATTTTCTCATATTATGAGATCGTATGAGGTTCCAGATTCCTTTGCTGGTGGACTTTTGTGCCCTCTCGGAAAGTGTTCTATATGCCTTGAGTAAGCCTACAGTGTCGAGTTTACGCAATTCCTCATCATGGGTTGCAAGATATTCATCGCTTACAGACCTTTTGATGAAAAGATATCCTTTGTTACCATGCACACGCTGCTTCTCTAATTGCATCTCTCGGTACTTATCTGGGGTTTTTGCCTCTCTGCCCCGATACTTGAGATAATTATGCACCGCTCTTGATGCTTCAGGACTTATGAAGGTTACAAAGTCTGTGCCCGACTTTTCACGTCTTAAAAATAGGGTTGTAATCTCCGTTTCTGGATCGTATCCCTTCAAAAACTGCTCAATAGTGAGATTTACAATATCTGCCGCACCCAGTCCTGAACTGCATCCACTGAGGATTAAAGCGGTGTCCCTGGGATCACATACTTTTAATGCTTCGCGAATGTCTTCTTTATTTGGAATATCCAGGTGCTCTGGCTTTGATAGTGCCTTTTCTTCCCTGCCAATGTTGGGTATTTCGTGATCAAATGCTTTATAGAAGGACCGCACACCAGACATATGGCTTCTCCTGGTATTGACTGCGAGCCCTTTCTCTTTCAGGTGCTTTCTGTAGCT
>AMWB02140587.1_pt1 | contig 13032 bp, 9 predicted proteins | sample 200311 | NCBI WGS metagenome assembly AMWB02 (sample SAMN02737377, study PRJNA173069) | bioreactor metagenome | biome: anode biofilm in microbial fuel cells | place: USA: California | collected 2010-12-16 | reverse complement strand
CCCGAACAAATTCAGGCGATTCACAGGCTTCGACCGAAAGGTCAAGCAATTCCGCCGCTTCCTGCGAATAGGCCACCAGCCGGGGCGCGACAACCCGGACAGGCTTCACCCGGGAATAGCAGGCTCCCGTCACCTGGCGGCGCCGGTTGGCGGGCTCAGGATCAGCCGGCAGTTCGCGGGTGAAACGGTTGTCAAACGTCAATGATGCCAGCATACCGTTTCCGCCTCGTGCCTTCATGGCGTCAATTATCTCCGAAGGGCTTTCTTCCCGTTGGATCGATTCATCTTCTATTGCCATTTTAAACCATCCTTTCAAGTTCTGTCACTTGCCTTATTTTAGATTATAACCACGAAATCGGAATTTTCCGCTGGCATGCGACACTTATCGATGACAACCAGAAGAAAATGAATCACTGCATTTTTTCAACAAACCGCGTGACATGGCACAGCCTAAGGAATATATTGACAGCATGAGGATTGAGCAACCATTCTGGGAGATCATTCCAACGGCCTTTGGCGCATTCGGGGTTGTCTGGTGGCGGGCGGAAACCGGGCCACGTATCCGGCAGGCATTTCTGAATAACGGGCGACAGCCTGTTGCGGAGATCATTAAGCAAAGATATCCTCATGCCCGGCAGCTTGCATGTCCTGAGATTGCCAAACTGGGGGATCAGATACAGGGCGTTATGGTGGGTAAGGTCGCCGTTTTTGATCTGGAGATGGTTGCACTGGAAGTGTGCCGGCCGTTTCAGCGGAAGGTCCTGTTGGCGGAATACGGAATACCCCGTGGGCGGGTCAGCACATATGGAAAAATCGCCAAATACATCGGGGTGGCAGGCGGCAGCCGGGCAGTGGGACGGGCACTGGCCGAGAATCCTTTTCCCATCATTATTCCCTGTCATCGTGCGGTAAAATCGGACGGAAGTATCGGAGGCTATCAGGGAGGCGGAGAAATGAAGCGTTCACTGCTGGCGATGGAAGGCGTTGAATTTACCGACAATGGCAAAGTATCCATGCAGCGGATGTTCTACTGAACCGATAAAATGAAGCTTTTGGGCATGTGCCATCAGGACGATCCCTTATGAACAAGTTCTCAATCAAACCAAAAAATCTGGTCGTACACTGGCGGCTGACACACCCTTCTGCCTTTGAAAATCATACGGGAATCGTCCGGGTTGCCAGTCTGGCTGTATTGCTGTTGATCGGCTGGCTCGACAATATCACGGGATACGAATTCGGTTTTTTCATCTTCTACTTTGTGCCGGTGGCGATTGCCGCCTGGTATGGCGGTCACAAGGACGGCATCGCCATCGCCATCGCATCTGCCGCCTGCTGGTATCTGTCGGATCGTCTTACGCACCATCCCTATTCACATGCCTATTTAATCTACTGGGAGATGTTCATGAGACTGATCTCTTTTCTGACAACAGCCATGACCCTTTCGAAAATAAGGAGCCTGATCCTAAACGAGGAACGGATGATTGCCGAATTGCGTGAAACACGTCGCCAACTTTCTGAAAGTACAGGGGAGGACAACGAAAATCGTTCAGAGATCTCACCCCCGCACGGTACCCGAAATAACGCTGTTGACAGATCGGATAGATGCTGCTGATCCTCTTTTTCATGAGAATCATTACAACAGGTCAGTCATGATCCGTTTTGTCAGGATGAGGCGGCAAATTTTTTGGGCAAATCGTTGTCAATGACGTAGATGCAGACTTCTTTGGCGCCTTGCTGGGTATAGCGGTATTTATTGCAGAGATTGGCAATCAGGAAGGTGACATCATTTCGGATGCGTTTATCGTAAGTTTTAAAATCGTCGCTTCCATAGTCCTTAATCGCCATGCGGAAATTCTTGTTGTCCACAAATGGATCCAGCGCCTTTTCCTTCAGGTTGAAAACATAGCGCTCACGCAGGGCATCAAACAAGCCGGTTTTCGTAATGGGTTTTTCCTCCATCAGGATTTCCTGAGTCAGGGTTCGGGAAGTGTATTCTTTTTGCACCTCTTTTCGAAAAGACTGGCGCCTGGCTTGAACGGTCTTGGCACCCAGCAGGTGATTTTCAATGCTTCTGAAGAAATCTTCCGTGATGTCCATGCGCTCTCCGGTGTATTTACAGATTTCCGTTGTATCCGGCTCAAAATTCACGGCAAACATATAATTCTGTATGTCTTTTGAAATTTGATCTTCATTGAAATAATAGAGCGATTCCTTGACCTCCTGCAAAACCGTGTAGTTGTACATGTGAAGCAGCGAATCCAGAAAACCCGATGGAATAGACCGGGCCAGGTCTTTTCGAACGTTGGTGAAGTAATTATACAGGGCATTCATGTTGATCAGGCTGTCTTCCTTGGAGCAGGTGGAATAAAACTCGTTGAATATCTTGATGGCATCGCGGCCTGAAAAGCCGATGATTCCTTCAAATTCAGATTCGGCAATGATCTTTCGTCTGCGCTGGGCTGTAAACCGCTTCCGATCTTCTTCCGTGAGCCATGGCGGGATATATCCGGTATAAATCTCCATCTTCAGCAATTGCAGATTGTCGTCGCAATACAGGCGGTATTTTTCAGGGCTTCCGATCCATTCCAGAAGCGCATCGGAGCGTGTCTTGAGGCGGGAGGAAATGATGACCCGTGCAAAATTGTGAAGCACTCTGGGAAGGAAACAATCATCAATGTGCTTGCCGAAAATATTGCGGTAAATATTCACTTCCGTTTGAAGATCCAGAACATAAGGAATGTTGATATAGGCGATCCGATCGGAAAACGATTGAAAATCCTGAATATTTTTCTTGTCTTCAGGATTCATGAGCGCGATGAACAGGGAATTGACGTTTTCCTCGAGATCTTCCACCTTGTGAACCGCTTCGCTGATAATATTGTGAAGTTCGATCAGCCGCTCGATATTGTGCGATTTGATGTCCATCAGGGCGTAAATCCCGTTGTTGGTCTTGGCATACTGGGAATAAATATACCTGACCTGATTGCTGTCCTTAAGCAGGCTGTTGATGCGGGCCTGAAGCATGGGATTGGTCAGGACATTCTGGCGCATGGGTCTGTCGCCGGGATTGAACACGGTAATGCCTTCCCCGAGCCTGCGGTTGAACTGATAGGGCCGCGCAAAAATCATCTCGAAAACCCGTGTCGGGCTTTTCAGCTTTTTTAGCAGGGCTTCATACAGGGAACTGCAGATGGTGCAGGAAGTGTCGTGAAACACCCATTCATATTCCTTTTCCGTAAACAGGTTCCACTTGAATTCATCATTTTGAAACAGATCATCCAAAAATCCCCGGCGGTAGTTTTTGGGGATCATGAGAATGGGATGGTCGTGGCTGGGACAGGGAACTTCGACAAAATCCTCAGCAGGATACCCGGAAGAATACTCATCCAGAATTTTTTTCTCTTGCTGTTCGCAGGTTTCGTCGGATTCGCAGGAAGGATCCAAGATGTTCTGCGGAGACCGGCTGAGCAGATGAAGCATCCGATCCATGATCGGAATGTTTTCAGATTCGGCAAATCCGCCCAGATCCTTTGAACCCAGACGCCAGACCGTTTCATACCGAAAACCTTCCTCGGTATTGGTATATTCCTCAAACTTCTTAAGAAGATTATTGAGAAACGTGCTTTTCCCGCATCCCGGGGGCCCGTCGAAAATATAGATTTTATTCTGCTGGGCACCGCGCTTGAGCGCATCCACCTGAGTGATCAGACGGTTGGCAAACAGCCGGTCCGCAAAAAACGGATGATCCGAGCCTTCAACAAAGAGCTTGCTGCAGTCATAATGGACGAAATTAATCGATTCCGGATCATCCGGGTACTCATCAACGCCTTCTCCCACATACGCCGTCATCATATCGTGAAAAACCTGGAAAACATTTCTCAGTACCCGGGCGGGACGCACGGACATGATTTTGATAAAATCCTGAAAGGAAATGGGTTCTCGCTGACCCTGCTCACTGATGAGCTTATCCAGGTGCTGAAGGGCAAGTTTGATATTTTCCATGACTCAACCCAGTATTTTTTTGGAAAGCTTGCGTTTTTCCATGGTATATACAATTCGTTGCCACTTGATTTCTGGTTCCTGAAGTTTATCCGGTTTTTGTTTTTTACCGGCGGCGTCGGTTATCGGTATCGGCTGAGCCAACGAAATCACTTCACTGGTCTCGAGCTGAACCGGACCGCCCCAGAGGTATTCGATGCCCATCAACGTATTGGCGATGAATTCCGTTACCAGCGGTTTTTCTTCAAAACGGTGATTCAGGTATAAGGTGTTGTTGACGCGCTTATCGGGCAGAATTTCAATAAAAGGCGGATGATAGAGCGTGTCCATCAGCATGTTGCGGTAGTCCCTGACTTTCCGGCTTTTCACATAATATTCCCAGACCATCCGCTCCTCATTGAGCCGTCTTCCGGCGACGAACAGCTTATTCAAGGTCATGAAATCCTGATCCACGAATGTATTGATAAAAGAGAAATCGCTGAAATTTTCCCGCACATAGAATATGGCATCCAAACCGTTACCGGTTTGGGCATCAAAATGGTCCCGCTGAATTGCATTTTGTATTTTTTGAAACCGGTACGAAAACTTCCCCTTGTCAGCCATCTCTTCGATATAATGAAAAATACGCATGCCCAGAGCATAAGGGTTCAGCCCCATCCGGGGCATGGAGGTGACCCCGGCGTTGACCCTGGCAAACTCAACCTCATGACTTCGAATCCGGTCATCCTGAAGATACAGCTTTTCGTGCCAGTAACTGGCCCAGCCTTCATTCATGATCTTGGTTCGAATCTGGGGCTGAAAAAACAGGGACGTGTTCCGGACCACCTGCATGACCTGCTTCATCCACCGGTTCTCTTCCTTATTGATAAAATCCGAATGATCCATCAGGTACTGAAGCACATCCGCCCCGCGCTGCGAAGTGTTGTTCTGATCTTTGATAAAAAGCGCCTCAAACTCGGGATATTTCCGGGCCACATCCGCAAAAAACGTCTGCTCCCCCAGTTCCCCATATGTCTGGCCGAAAAGGTTGTAAGCTTCTATTTCCTTTATGAATTCCCCGATTTTAATTTTTTTGACATCCTGTAGAAATACATCAAAATAATAATCCAGGCGCCCTGACTGCCGCGAGGCCGGCGCGCGGTGAATCCGGGAAAGATGATCGAAAAAACCGACCAGGTTATCCACTCCCCTTGAAAACTCGATGACGTAATCAACCCATCTGTTTTTTTCGGTTCGCAACTTTGCGATGGCGCGCTTGTCCGAAAGTGCCTGGCCGGTAAAATCGTCATCCCAGGTATGACGGAAAAAAAGGTTGTTCTGAAAAAAATCGATATGGGCCAGGACATGATAAAAAATCATGACATTCAGCCAGTCCGGATTGTTGTCGTTATAAAAGGAAATGGCCGGCCGGGTGTTGATGACGGTTTCATAGGGGTTTCCGGGATAAAGCTCGTATTTGCCCTTTTCCTTCAGGACCTCGACATCATGCACCCAATAATCATAAAGCGTTGGTATCATGATTTTCGGGGACAGCTCCAGAAGATCCCGATTGGTGACGATGTATTCCAGGCTTTCATTCTGAAACCGCAGGCCGGCCGCTCTGGCCCTTTCTTTGCATCCCTCCATGATTTTTTTGGTATGCTGATCGATGAGTTCCATATTTTCCTCAAAACAGGGTGCCGGGGGTATCAGGAGATCAGGCGCTTAATGCCCTCGATCAGTCGGGGTTCATCTGCGTCCTTGTTCATTGTGTCAAGACGAATCAGACCGGCTTTTGTATTCAGAAGGTCCGATTTTTTCAGATACTTTTCCACTTCCGTTGAACCGGATGCGCTGGTGCCATGCTCGGCAATGGTAATTCCCACCCGGCTGGTGTAAGTCAGCATCCGGTCAATGGCGGGAATCGCTTCCTTGCCGTCCACGTCCCAGTCATCGCCGTCCGTGCCATGAAATACGTAAATATTATAATCCTGGGCAAGGTTTTCCTTGAGCACGATTTCATTTACCAGCTTGAACGCCGATGCAACCATGGTCCCGCCGGCAACCTGAGAATTATAATATGTATAAAAATCAGGCACTTCTTTTGCTTCCGTGTCGTGAAGAATAAAACGGGACTCCACCTGTTTCTCATATTGATAGAGCAGCCAGGAATAGATCATGACATGCTGGGAAACCACCAGCTCGGTGGGTTTTCCGGACATGGATCCGGAATAATCCCGCAGAAAAAACACCATGGCCTGAGATTCATAGTCTTTTTCGCGGGAAAGAATCCGGTAAATCTTATCGGCCGGGGATATTAAAAACGAGGCAAGATCGACATCATTGATATCCGTCACATTCCCCAGATGAATATTAGTTTCCAGAATTTTTTTCAGTGTGGCTTTTTTATCCAGGAACTGTCCAAAACCCCGGTGCCTGTCGGTCATGTCGTAGACATAGCGCGTCAGAGACCTTTTTTTGCCTTTTTCCTTTAAATTGGGAAGTTCAAATTTTTCCGTGAGGATTTTGCCCAGATCATAGGCGCTCGATTCCATCTCGTGGGGGCCTCCTTCTCCCTGGCCCGGTCCCGCGCCGCTGCCTTTCTGAGGCCGCACCGGTTCCTCTCCGATGACGTCTCCTTCTTCTCCTTCTCCGGAACCACCGTCCGGAGAATCCTGTGAAGATTCCTTGAAAGTGTTGTCGTGGTATAATTTTTCCTCGACCGTGGACGGCACCACCACGACTTTGTCCTTGCCACCCTTGCCCGGTTTGACCAGCCGTCCGACGCTGATTTTTCGGGGGAATCCGTCTTTTTCCCGGAGCCTGTCCCTTTCCAGAAGCTCATCGATCGAGCGGAGCTGATTGGCCATGCAGGTCTGCAAAGCCGGCATATTCTGAAGATCCGTAAGGTCGTGATATCCGTAAATGGATGCCGGATATCTACGGGACGGCATTGAAGGGCCATCGTCATCAAGCAGGATATGAGCGTTTTCGCCGGATGCAATTTCATCAAGCACACGGCGATCCTGCTCCTCGGTGAGTCCCCGGGCCTTCAACCGTTCATAGCGTTCAAACAGTTCAGATTTCATGAAATCCCGCTCCGTGGACGTTATTTCTCGTCTTCCTGGGTGCAGAAATATTCGATGGTCTTTTGCGCGCAGGTTTTGCAGTAGCCCAGCTTGGTCAGCATGCTCTGGATCATCCGGTCATGCAGTTTTTGATTCTCTTCATTGGTCCGGTTGGCCAGCGCGCCGATCAGGCTTCCGGCGCCGGCAATGTCGGATTTGAGCCTCACATCGGTAACTGCCTTGACCAGCTCCAGATTGTCCATGAAATCATAATTGGGCTCAACGGAAATTTTCTGGCCGTAAATCTTGCGGATGGAAGTTCTGAACGTTTCCCGCTGCTCTCGGGTTTTCAGGCCGATCCGCTCTTCCACACTGTTGATATAGCGTTCATCGATTTTCAACGCTTTGAGTTCCCCGGACTGAGGGTCCCTGTATTTCCACATTTTGTCCGGGCCCAGATTTTCCGCATCGATGCCGATGATCATGTTCACATAATTCATCACATCTTTTCGAATGGCCATCGGTTCATCCATGTACGCGTTGAACATTTCGGTCATGATGCGTTCCCGGTAAAGCCCTTTGGCTGTCTTGAGATCTTCAAGGTATTTGACCCTGTCATTGGCGTCGCTGACATAGTCCAGAATGATCCGTTCGATGGCGCGGAAAACGTCATAGGCAAACATGCACTGGCCTTCGTTGGTTTCCGAGCTTTCCACCAACAGTTGAATGGATCTGCCGACATTCCGCTGGCCCAGGCCTTTCTGGCCGAACCGTTTGGTAATGTCCGGGTCCTGGCTGAGGGTATCGATCACTTCGGCCAGGGCCTTGATGCTTTTTTCACCGGCGACCTCGCCGGCAGCCAGTTTCATGGTCTCGACCGGCGTCAGTTTCTCGGATCGGGGAAGCCTGGACAGCACGGCGGCAATGGATGTGGCATAATTGAGGTTGGGATCCTGATGCAGATATTCCCGGGTCAGGGTGGTACGGGTCTCGCTGCCGATGGCATAGGCCGTCAGATCCTTCTGCTGCCGGTAATTGGTATTGTGCGTCACGTAGCTTAGTCGGCACCGGTCCACGATGGGTGCTTCCTCTTTTTCAGACAGAAAGCGATTGAATTCGGAGTTGTTGCTGGTTGCGATGATCAAGGTATCAATTGGCCATTTGAAGCCGTCAATTTCAATGGTGCGGTTTTGAATCACGCCCAGATACACCTGAACCAGATCTTTCTTGTTTTTGAATATTTCATCGCTGAAATGAATACCGCCGCCGGCAACCCGCGCCAGCGCGCCCCGTCGCAAATCAAACCGGTACGGGTTTTGAGTGTCGCTGATATGCATCAAGCGCTGAATGGATTCTTCCCCCAGAAGGTCGACTGCGGAAGAGGTGATTTTATCCTTGGCAGAATATTTTCCGGTAACGGTTCCCAGGCTCTCGATCAGCGGAACGGGAATGATTTCGACAAAATCCAGCATCGCGCCCAGCTCGCCTGCGACATGATTTCGGATATCATTCCACATATAAGCCGTACAGGCGCCAAGCGGGCGGTAATTGTCATAAAGGCTTTCGATTTCTCCATCCGAAAAGCCGATTTCACGGGATAAAAAAGATTTATTTTCATCCGGGTCATCAAAAAGATTCATGGCCAGAATCATCGGGTCTTCATACGTCTGGGATTCGATGGTGGCAATTTTGCCGTAACTTCCCAGCCTGTCCATATGGATAAACCGGAAAGAGTATTTTCGATTTTCTTCCTGAAAGAGAAACTGGCGGTATTTGGTACAGAGGAATTCGACGAAAAAAGTTTTCCCGTTGCCGGGTTCCCCGACCAGTACATACGCCATTTCCTTGGACGAACCGCCTTCGGCCGCATCCTTGACATAAGATACAAAACTGTTGAGTTCATCATACATGCCGATGATGTGTTTCTTACCGGAACGAAAGATGCCAAAATCGTAGGTGGTTTTGCCATTGACCACCACTTTGCTGATTTCATCGTTCAAAATCATTCTGGCAACACCCTGAAATGCATTTTCAAAACATCGCTTTCCGGACTTGACCGCAAACAAATGATGGTTCAGCGAGATGGTTCGACCGTTGTCCATTTGACCTCCCCTTCAGTGCCCCCTTCCAGTCAACCAAGCTGAGCTGAAAGCGGAAATGATTTTACATAACAACCGATTCAATTCTCGGATTTTTCGCGGATAACCAGCGAATAGCGATTGTCCTGTTCATAAAACAATTGCTCCACTTCATAATCATGATTGGGTGCCAGATCCAGAACAACCCGGCTTTTGGGTTGGGGTGGCGGGTGAATCCCTGTTCGAATCTGCAACACATATTTTCCATTCACGGTGATGATCCGCTTGATGCTTTTTTCCATGCTCACATCCAAAAAATCACAGATGATTCTCGGGGCTTTTCCTTCAATCACCTGTGTTTGCGGTGGGAAACGACCTGTCAGAACAATATTGACGATTTCTCCGGATGACGATATAATATTCGTTGAAATATCAACTATTTTTCTGGATGAGGCATCAGAATCTTCCTGAGACGGCGCCGCGCTTTTTAAAGGGGGACCGGCACCGTAGAGAGTTTCATTCAACGGGATCTGGTCTATCCAGAAAAGCGCCAATCCGAGCAGCAGAATCCGCCCAGTTCTCGAAACGATCTGTTTGATGCGGATAAGTGACATAACCGTGTCTCCAATTTCTGACAATACAACCCGAATTCCATTATTCATACCCTTCCCCGTAGATGATTTTGCCGTGAAACACCCGGTAGCTGTAAAAGATATAGCCCAGAACCACGGGTAGAATCAACGCCACGCCCCAGAGGGTAAAAGAAAGGGTTTCATTCTGAGAAGCCGCTTCATAAACCGATATGCCGGGAAGGATGGCATAGGGGAAAATGGCAGACTGAAGGGATAGGTAAGCGGATAAAAACACCATCAGACTCCAAATAAACGGCTGGATTTCACTGCGTTTTTTAAGATGCGTGAACAAAAAGACAAATGAAACCAATCCCAGTACCGGAAGTACCCAAACAACGTACACCCTGGGCCTGCTCAGCCATGTGTCGATAATTCCCGGATTATGATATGGAGTCCAGACAAACACCGTTGCGATAAAAAACGCAACGCCGCAGGCGGCCAGAAATGCCTGGCGATACGCACGCGCCTGGATCGGGCCAGTGGTTTTGATAATGACGTAAGTGGCCCCCAGAAGCACATATCCGGTGACCAGGGCAATGCCGGTCATGATCGAAAACGGCGTCAGCCAGTCAAAGGGACCACCCGCAAACAGATTGTCCCGGACCTGAATACCCGAAATATATCCTCCCAGGGTCATGCCCTGGGCAAAGGCCGCAATCAGGCTGCCCCAGAAAAACGCATGGTTCCAGGCCTGTTTTCTATGCGAATGGGCACGGAATTCAAAGGCGACTCCCCGGAAAATCAGCCCGAACAAGAACGTCAGCAGCGGAATATACAGGGCGCTGAACAGCACCGTATATATCATAGGAAATGAAGCAAAAAGCGCTCCGCCGCCAAAAACGATCCAGGTCTGATTGGCATCCCACACCGGTGCGATGGTGCCGATCAATACGTCCTGCTCTGTTTCGTTTTCAGCACTTGGAAACAGCAGGCCGACACCCAGACTGAATCCATCCAACAACACATAGAGAATCACCACCAATCCGACCAGAAATACCCAGATATGAATCAGATTCATGCACCCTCCCTTTTTTCATCGATAAACACGTCTGCATTGGTTGGCGGCAGGAATCCGGATGTAAGTTGCAGATGCGGTATCGGGCTGGTAAGGTCCGGTCCCCGGTGAAGGGTTTTCAGGGTAAAATAAAAATAGCTGCCGCCCAGAACGGCAAAGAAGATCATAAACATTCCCAGGGACCAGACCACGTTTCCTGCGGCAATGGGAGATACGCTGTCCGTGGTTCGCATCAGTCCATAGACGGTCCAGGGCTGACGCCCGAGTTCAGCCGTAATCCATCCGATAACGGTGGCAACAAAGCCAAGGGGTTGAACTGCAACCAGGGTTTTGAGGAACAGCGGCGTATCAAAGAGGCGTTTTCTAAAAGCCAGTACGCACGCCCAGATCATGACAGCCACGAACACGAACCCGATAGCGACCATGATCCGAAAACTCCAGAAGGTGATGGCCGCATTGGGACGGTCTGATCTGGAAAATTCCTTCAGTCCCAGGACTTTTCCATTCAGCGAATGGGTGGTCAGCAAGCTCAGCATCCCGGGAATGGTGACCGCATAGCGGTTTTTTTCGGCGTTCATGTCCGGGAATGCAAATGCCACAAATGCAGCGCCTTCCTGCGAATTGGTATCCCAATGGGCTTCCATGGCGGCCAGTTTGGCAGGCTGGTATTGAGCCACTTTTTGGCCCTTGAAATCTCCAACAACCACCTGAAGAGGCGCGATCACCGCGGCCATCACCAGTGCGAGGGTCAGAGAGCGCCGGAAAAAAACATCGTTTTGCTTTTTCAACAGAAACCAGGCGCTGATCCCTGCCACGGCAAAAACTGCGGTTTCATAGGATGCCAGAAGCATATGTGACAGGTGCGTGGGAAATGATGGATTGAATATGGCATCCACAAAGCTGGTGACTCGGAACCGGCCGTCAACCAGTTCATATCCGGCAGGCGTCTGCATCCAGGCATTGGCAGCCATGATCCAGAAAGCGGAAAGCGACGCACCGACAGCCACCAGGCAGGTAGACAGGAAATGAACGGTCGGTGACACCTTTTTCCAGCCAAAAAGCATGATGCCCAAGAATCCGGCCTCCAGGAAAAAAGCGGTCATGCCTTCATACGCCATGAGCGGGGCAAAAACATTGGACACGGCCTGAGAAAACCGGGCGAAATTGGTTCCGAATTCAAACTCCAGGGTAATGCCGCTGACAACCCCGACGGCGAAATGAATGGCAAAGACCCTGACCCAGAAGCGGTACATGCGGTAATACAGCGCATTATGTGTGCGGAGCCAGAGCCATTCCACACCGACGAGATAAAGCGCCAGACCGATGGTCAGGGTGGGAAAGACGATATGAAAGGCAGTGGTCAGACCGAACTGGATTCGGGAAAGCAGAACAACATCCATGGTTGCCTCGCAAAAAGCATGGTTATGGCGCCAGGACGTCATTCATTGCCCTCGCGCAAGTGGGGAGACTTGATATGCTTTGATGGTGACTCAAGGTTACGAAAGCTTATGAAATCAGCGAGACAAAATAAGCTTTCATCACCTTGGTATCTTTAGCGACTTTAGAGGTTTATTTCAAGTGAAATATGATCGTTTCACAAAAAGCTTCTCTTCTGCACTGCACGTTATCCGGCATCAAATTGGAATGCATCTTGACAGCTTTCGGGGATACTTATATGAATGAGCCTTGTGTCGACTCTTTTTTTCAGAACCCCGTCTTTTACGTAACCCATTATCGATACTCATGAAAATTTTCATAAAGGAGGCCATGAAATGAAATACATGGGTGACATGCTGATGACGCCGGGACCTATTTCTGAAATCGTCATGGGCAATACCGCACTGGTCAGGGCCATAATCGAATCCGGAACCCGCGTGGTGACTTCGTATCCGGGTTCACCGACTCCGGAAATCGCCGAAGCCATCAAAAGCATCCCTAAAGACCGGCGGCCATTTTACTTTGAATTTTCCACCAATGAAAAAGTCGCCACCGAAGTGGCCTACGGGGCTGCAGTCAATGGACATCTTTCAACTGTCTTTTTTAAAAGCGTCGGGCTGAACGTTGCCGCGGACAGTTTTGTCCAGTTGAGCATGATGAACATCATCGGGGGCATGGTCGTGGTGCTGGGAGATGATCCCGGCGCCAATTCCTCACAGAATGAACAGGACAACCGGCACATTGCCCGCCTGTGTTACACGCCCGTGATTGAGCCGGCTTCCCCGACAGAGGTATACCGATTTTACAAGGCGGCGGCCGCGATT
>AMWB02148105.1_pt1 | contig 13036 bp, 13 predicted proteins | sample 200311 | NCBI WGS metagenome assembly AMWB02 (sample SAMN02737377, study PRJNA173069) | bioreactor metagenome | biome: anode biofilm in microbial fuel cells | place: USA: California | collected 2010-12-16 | reverse complement strand
TATGAAGAGCGCTTATCATATTGCCGATAAGATCGCGATGCTTTATAAAGGCAAAATTATCGTCGAAGGGACGCCGCAGGAAATTCAAAATTCGCAGGACCCGGTGGTGCACCAGTTTATTAACGGGCTTTCTAAAGGGCCGATCACCGAGATGGTCGATGCTGTCAATTAATCAATGGAGGCTTAAATGATTTTCGGTAAAACTAACTCGAACTTAAAGTAGGCATTTTTGTTTTATCGGCTTGATGGTCCTGGTAATTTTTGTCTTATCGATCGGCGGCTTTAAAACCTGGAGCTCGGGTTACCGGGTAAGCTTGGTTTTTAATTTCGTCAACGGGGTCAGGGTCGGTGCCCCGGTGCGCTTTGCCGGAGTGGATGTGGGGGTGGTCAAAAATATCAACCTGAAATTAGACCTGGAAAAAAGACATTCGGATGTAGCGCTTGAGGTTTGGATCCGGGATACCTGCAAGGTACCGGTTGATTCGACGGTGTGGATTAACACCTTAGGGCTCTTAGGCGAGAAATACGTCGAGATCATCCCGGGAAAAGACTATGAAAATACGCTTAAAAGCGGGGATGCTTTGGTTGGCGTTGATCCGGTGCCGACACATGAGTTATTCACTAAGGCTCAAGGGATCATGGATAATTTGGATACCGGGATTACCAGGATCGTCAACCAGGAAGGAACGGTAGGCAAGCTTCTTTATAACGACAAGATCTATAATGAATTAGAGGCCTTAGTGGTTGATATCCGTAAAAATCCCTGGAAGCTGTTGAAGGTGACCAAAGAGAAGAAATAATGAAGACCAAAACCGTTTTTAGCTGTTCATCCTGCGGTTATCAGTCGCCTAAGTGGCTGGGCAAGTGCCCGGATTGTAACAGCTGGAATTCATTTACCGAAGAGGATTATACTCCTGTTGCCTCAGGCAGCAAAGAGCGGGTCAGCTTGTATAAAGACGGCCCGGTGCTGCTTAAGGATGTTGTCGTCAAAGAAGAGGACCGGTTAAAAACCCAAATGCCGGAATTAGACCGGGTCTTAGGCGGAGGGATTGTCCGCGGTTCGGTGATTCTAATCGGAGGGGACCCCGGGGTAGGTAAATCCACGATCTCGCTGCAGGTTTCTAACCACCTCACCTCGCAAGGCCAGGTAGTGCTTTACGTAAGCGGAGAGGAGTCGGTGGCGCAAACCAAACTGCGGGCCAAGCGCCTGGGCCAGCAGGATTCGGATAAATTATATATCGTTAACCAGACTGACCTGGCTTTGATTATCGAATACATTAAAAAAATAAAGCCGCAGGTGGTAATTATCGATTCAATCCAGGTGATCTTCGATCCGCAGATAACTTCGGCCTCCGGCAGTGTCAGCCAGGTTCGGGAGTGCGCTGCTAGCTTAACCCAGCTGGCCAAAACCACCGGCACCTCGGTTTTTATCATCGGCCACGTTACCGAGGAAGGGATGCTTGCCGGCCCCCGGGTCTTGGAGCATATCGTCGATACGGTATTATACTTTGAGGGTGACCGTTTTGCGCTTTACCGGATCTTGCGCGCGGTAAAAAACAGGTTTGGTTCGACCAATGAAATCGGTGTGTTTGAGATGTCCCCTACGGGCTTAAGCGAAGTTAAAAATCCGTCGGAGATATTCCTTTCGGAGCGTCCGGCTAATGTTTCCGGCACGATCGTGACCTCGATCCTGGAGGGGACGCGGCCGCTGTTGGTAGAGATCCAGTCTTTAGTTTCCAGGAGCAGTTTCGGTTATGCCCGACGCCGGGCCCAGGGATTTGATTTTAACCGCCTGTCTTTGTTGGTCGCGGTTTTAGAGAAACGGCTAGGATTAGCTTTGGAGGCTGAGGATATTTTTGTTAATGTGGCCGGCGGGATCAAGATCGAAGACCCGGCAGCAGATCTAGCGGTTTGCGCGGTGATCGCCTCAAGTTTCCGTGACCAGGAGGTTTTAACCCGTTCGGTAGTTTTAGGGGAGGTAGGTTTAAGCGGCGAGATCAGAAGTATCTCGCAAGTCTTAACCCGGATCAATGAGGCCCACAAGCTGGGCTTTAAACATTGTATTTTGCCTAAAAACAGTATCGCCAATCTGAACTTAAAAAAGACCGGGATGGAAATTATTCCGGTTTCCGGTTTAAAGGAAGCCTTGGATCTCATTTTAAAATCATCAGTGCATAGGGAGGTAAAATGAATATACTCTTAGCCCGGATCCTGTTTGTTTTAGGCTGCATGTCTATTGGCTATCAGAGCGGGGTTACTTCTGGTTATGGCTTGGTCGGGATATCCCTGGGCGGGATCGCGGCCATGATCATGATACTTTTAGAGCTGGCCTTACGCAAGGTTTCGGTAAGCGGTTTATCCAGCGCGGTATTCGGCTTAATTTTAGGTTTAATTATGGCTAAGCTCATCGGCGACGCTTTTAGCCTGGGCCCGATCGACGCGGCTTCGCTTTCCCGGATCAGAGTAGTTTTAACGCTGATCTTCTGTTATCTGGGGATGGTGATGGCCTTACGCGGAAAGGATGAGTTTAATATTATCATCCCCTATGTGCGCTTACGGCGGCAAGACCAGAGCCAGGACGTGGTTTTATTGGATACCAGCGTCATTATCGATGGCCGGATCGTGGATATTTGTAAAACCCGGTTTTTGGGGGGCAAGGTCGTGATCCCGAAATTCGTTTTAAGGGAGCTGCAGCAGATCGCCGACTCGACCGACCCGATCAAGCGCCAGCGGGGGAGGCGTGGATTAGAGATCTTAAACACCATTCAGAATGAGCCGGGAATGGATATTGCCATCCATGAGCAGGATTTTCCGGAGACCTCCGAAGTGGATACCAAGCTTGTTCTTTTGGCGAAGCTGCTGGAGGCTAAGATCCTGACCGTGGATTTTAATCTTAACCGGGTTGCCAGCATTCAGGGGATCAAGGTTTTAAATATTAACGAGCTGGCTAATGCCTTAAAGCCGGTAGTTTTCCCCGGTGAAGAAATGCATATTAAGCTGATCAAGGAGGGCAAGGAGCATAATCAGGCCGTCGGGTATCTGGATGACGGAACGATGGTGGTAGTGGAAGATGCCCGCCGCTTGATCGGCCAGGATGTCAAGGTTTCGGTGACCTCGGTGTTGCAGACCCAGGCCGGCCGGATGATCTTTACCAAGATTGATAAATAATGCTCAGCGCGATCATTGTAGCTGCCGGTAGGGGTAAACGTTTAAAGGCGGCTGTGTCCAAGCCGTTGATCAAGATTGGCCGCCTGCCGGTAATAGCCTATTCTTTGCGGGTCCTCAACAGGCATCCGCAGGTAAATGAAATTATCGTGGTGGCTAACCGTCAGAATCGGGCCGGGATCAGTCGGCTGGTCAAGGCGGGAAATTTTAATAAAGTCAGGGCTGTGGTTTTAGGCGCTCGGCTTCGTCAGGATTCGGTTTATCAAGGTTTAAAAGCGGTAAATGTAAAAAACAGCTGGGTTTTGATTCATGATGCCGCCCGGCCTTTTATCGATACACCGCTAGTGACCCGGGTGATTGCCGCGGCCAAAAGAAGCAATGCGGCGATTGCGGGGGTTAAGCTCAAGGCTACGATTAAAGTCGCTAAAGGCAATAATCTGGTGCTCAAGACACTGGACCGAAAAATGCTCTGGGAGATTCAAACCCCGCAGGTCTTTAACAAGCGGTTGATTTTGGCGGCGTATAATAAATATGGTTCCCGTAAAGTTACCGATGAGGCAGCTTTAATCGAGAAAAGCGGTCAGCCGGTCAAGCTGGTGGCCGGCAGCTATGAAAATATCAAGATTACGACAAAAGAAGATCTATTGCTTGCGGCATTAATTGCCAGGAGGCATAAAAATGCGCTTTAGGGTAGGGGTTGGTTACGATATCCACCGGCTGGTGGAGGGGAGAAAACTTATTTTGGGAGGAATCGAGATTCCGCATCCTAAGGGCTTATTGGGCCATTCTGACGGTGATGCCTTTATTCATGCGTTGTGCGATGCCATTCTGGGGGCGTTATCCTGCGGTGATATCGGAGAACATTTTCCGGATACTTCGCCGGAGTTCAAAGATATTGCCAGCAGCAGGCTGCTGGAGATGGTTAAAGAGTTTTTAGATGATAGCGGCTATGTGATTAATAACCTGGACGCAATTATCATCGCTCAGGAACCCAAGCTTTTGCCTTTTAAAAAGCAGATGCGTGAGAAACTTTGTGCGATCTTAGGGATCAGGCAGGATCTTTTAAATATTAAAGCCAAAACTAATGAAGGATTGGGTGAATTGGGTCAGGGGGAAGCGATTGCCTGTTACGCAACCGCCTCCTTAAGCAAGGAGAGCTAATATGGCTAGTTTTCTTACGATATTACTTATTCTATTGTCGATTGCCTGGATCAAGGTGGTCTTATTATCGATATTGTTCTATGCCGATGTCAAAGCGGCGCAAAAACGTGATCCGGCAGCCAAAAGTTTCCTGGAGGTGATCCTGCTTTATCCGGGTATCCATGCTTTGATTGTTTACCGGATTGCCCACTTCTTTTACCAAATTAAATTCTTTGTTTTAGCCAGGTTTTTATCCCAAACCGCCAGGTTTTTTACCGGTATCGAGATTCATCCGGGGGCGCAAATCGGCAAGCGGTTTTTTGTTGACCACGGCTTAGGGGTAGTCATCGGAGAGACTTCCGTGATTGGAGACGATGTCCTGCTTTATCAAGGTTCAACTTTAGGCGGGACGGGGATTGTTCAGGGTAAGCGCCACCCGACCATCGGTAACAATGTAGTAATCGGGGCGGGGGCCAAGGTTTTAGGTAATATTACGGTCGGAGATAATTCTTATATCGGCGCCAATGCGGTAGTGATCAAGGATGTGCCACCCAATTCTACCGTGGTCGGTGTCCCGGGTAAGATTACCAAGCAGGACGGCAAGAAAATAGATGTGAGCCTTGATCATGTCCACGTTCTGGACCCGATCACTCAGCAGATTGAAGAATTGCAGGATAGAGTCAAAAACTTAGAGAAAAAATAGAGCAGGCATAGAGTAGCGGGGCCTGCCGAGGCATATTCCTCGCAGGGACGCTTGTTGCGGCCCAGCGTGCCGCAACTGCGCTCGGGTAGGCGGCGTCAGCCACCCGGCCCAAATGGAATGGCCGGTGCGCGCCTCTGCGCTGTCTGTGTCGAGAGATTTATTGCGGGCAACCGTGCCCGCTCCTTGCCTCTACGCCCTGCTCGTAATATGCCTCGTCACCCGCTACTAGAACTAAGATAATTCTGTATTTCTCATATTCAATGGAAAATAAAATATTTATATATAACTCTCTCACCAGAAAAAAAGAAGAATTTATTCCCATAAAACCCAAAGAGGTAAAGATGTATGTTTGCGGGCCGACGGTGTATGATCAGCCGCATATTGGGCACGCTCGCAGTGCCTATATCTTTGATGTCATACGCCGCTATTTGACCTATCGGGGGTATAAGGTTAAGTTCGTTCGCAACGTTACCGATGTCGATGATAAAATTATTAATAAAGCGCAGTCGGAGTTAGCCGGTAAGGATTTAAACAGCGCGGTTAAAGAAGTATCTGCCAAGTATCTTGATCTTTATCATGAAGACATGAAAAGCTTAGGAATTCAAGAGCCGGATGCCGAGCCTAAGGCTACCGAATATGTCTGTTCTGATAAGCCCTTGATGCAACAATTCATCCAGCAGCTGATCGATAAAGGCTGCGCTTATGTTGCCGAAGGAGATGTTTATTTTGATATTAAAAAGGCCAAGGGTTACGGTAAATTGTCCAACCAGGATTTAGAGAAAATGGAATCCGGAGCCAGGATTTCCCTGGGTGAGAAAAAGAAGGATCCGCTTGATTTTGCGTTATGGAAGGCGGCTAAGCCGGGTGAACCGGCCTGGGAGAGCCCCTGGGGAAGGGGCCGGCCCGGCTGGCACATTGAATGCTCGGTGATGAGTTCGGATATTTTAGGCGATGAATTTGACATCCACGGCGGCGGGATTGATTTAATTTTCCCGCATCATGAAAACGAGATCGCCCAATCCGAAGGCTTAGGGAAAAAATTTGCCCGCTACTGGATGCATCACGGATTACTGACGATAAACGGCCAGAAGATGGCTAAGTCATTAGGTAATTTTATAACTATAAAAGATTTAATAAGTAAATATCCTATCGACGCCCTAAAGATATTTTACCTTCAAGAGCATTATGCTAGTCCTGTTGATTTTACTTGGAATAAGCTGGAAAATGTCTACAAGTCTACACAAAGATTCGAGATTTTATTTTTCAGGATTGAACAAGTAAGAAAAGCTAACATGACCAAAGCTGTAAAAACAGCAAGCTTTATAGAAAAGAATAAAGACAATTTTATCAAAGCAATGGATGATAATTTTAATACGCCGGATGCTCTGGCCAGCCTTTTTGATTTAGTCAACGATACCAATAAGTTTATTGATCAAGAGAAGGGTTCTGCTGATTATGCGGAAGTTGCTAATGAGGCGGAGAGAATACTTAAAGAATTGGGAGGTATTTTAGGCCTTGAGTTTAAGCAGGGGCGTTCATTTAAAATGGAATTTAACGAAGCAGTTAATCTGAACGATAAAATCGAGTCTAAGATTAAACTTAGAAATGAAGCCAGGGATAAAAAAGATTTTGCTTCCTCCGATAAAATTAGAAAAGAACTAGAAAACGAAGGGATAATTTTAGAAGATACTAAAGACGGAACTGTTTGGCGAAAAAAGCTATAGCGGGTGACACGGAGGCGGGTCCCCTGTCGCGCGCAACGTAAGTGAGCACGACAGGGTGCCGCAGTGGCAGGACCCGCTAATGATACTATGGTATTCGGGGGACACGACACTTAATTCGAAATAAGTGTCGTGTCCCCGGAATTATCCTAGGCGAGAAAGCAAGGCAAGACTGGTCCCGCAATTGAATAAGGAAAATCCATGAAAGGTAAATTCATCACATTCGAAGGATCTGAGGGCTGCGGTAAATCTACGCAGTCGGAGATGCTTTTTACTTATCTTAAGAGTAAAGGCAAAGAGGTAATTTACTTGCGCGAGCCAGGCGGGGTAAAATTAAGCGAGGATATCCGGCTGATGCTGCTTAACCCTAAGAGCAAGATCGGCCCGGAAGCAGAAACTTTACTGTATATGGCTGCCCGCGCTCAAGTAGTCGAAGAAGTCATTAAGCCGGCCCTTGCGCAAGGAAAAACCATCGTTTGCGACCGTTTTCTTGATTCAACCATTGCTTATCAAGGTTATGGGCTGGGAGTGGATATCAAACTAATTAAGATCATGGGTGATTTTGCCACGCAAGGTATCCAGCCGGACTTGACCATCTTTCTGGATTTGCCGATTGAAAAAGGTTTAGAATGCCGCAATGGTTGCCAGGACCGTATCGAACAGCGCAGTTTGGATTATCATGAGAAGGTTCGCCAGGGGTATCTTGCGCTGGCCAAGCAGGATCCTCAGCGGATCAAAGTCGTAAAAGTCATGCCGGATAAAAACAAGACCCAAGAACTGATCAGGGGGATCGCCAGTGCGCTTTGATGAAATTGTCGGGCAGGAAAAAGCTTTAAAAATCATCCAGGCCCATTTAAAAAGTAACCGTTTTTCCGGCGCCTACCTTTTTAGCGGCCCGGAAGGGATCGGTAAAAAACAAGCCGCTAAACTTACCGCCGCAGCGCTTAACTGCCAGGATGAGCTTAATGCGCCTTGCGGGCTCTGCCCCGGCTGCCTAAAGACCCAGAAGGAGGAGCACCCGGATTTACATATCATTCAGAACGGGCAGGCGCAGGTCAAGATCGAAGATATCCGGGAGATTTTAAGGCAGGCAAATTTTAAGCCCTATGAAGGCAAGGCCAAAATTTTTATCATCGATAACGCGCATAAATTAAATATCGAAGCGGCAAATTCCCTGCTTAAGGTCTTAGAGGAGCCGCCTAAAAATGTCGCGATCATTCTGATCACGCATAAACCGCAGAGTATCATTAAAACGGTATTGTCCCGCTGTAAAATGATAAAATTTTCGCCCCTGCCCCGCCCGCGCCTTAAAGAGGTTTTGGCTAAAAAATATGCTTTAGACAAAGCCAGCGCGCATTTTTTGGCCTATTATTCCGAAGGGCGCTTAGGTTTGGCCTTAAGATTGAAGGACGGCCTGCTATTACAGGAGAAGAACAAGATTTGCGACAGTTTTCTTTCTGACCGGCCTCTGGACCGCCATCTCGCCGGGCAGAATAAAGAGCAGCTGCAGGCGGGGTTAAATATCCTGGCCGCCTGGTTTAGGGATGTTTATCTGGTAAAGTCCGGGTTAGGCGAGCAGGAGGCGATTAACGCCGACCGCTACCAGGACCTGGTTAAATCCGCCAAAGAGTATTCTTTTAAGCAACTGGATGAGATTATCTGGTCGATCGGGGAGAGCGCGGCATACCTTGAAAAAAACGTTAACAGTAAACTACTTTTACATAATTTAGGAGCCCAGCTATGGAAGGCGTGATATTAGTGCAATTGAATAATTCCGGAGTTGTGCAATTATTTCAGGCCGGAAGTTTAACTTTAAAAATAGGGGATTATGTCATTGTCGAACATGACCGGGGGCTGGATTGCGGCTGCGTGATCCCGATGTGCCCGGCGCATTGCCATCCCGAGGATCTGCCCAAAGAGCCATTAAAAAAAGTTATTCGCCTAGCCAGGGAGAGCGACTTAAAGCAGGTCGCGGACAACGCGCTTAAAGCCAAAGAGGCATTTAGCGCCTGCGAGAAAAAAATCCTGGAGCATAAATTGGAGATGAAGCTGGTCAAAGCCGAGTATTCATTCGACCGTTCGAAGATCCTGTTTTACTTCACCTCCGACGGCCGGGTAGATTTCCGCAACCTGGTTAAAGACCTGGCCAAGGTTTTTAAGGCCCGCATCGAATTAAGGCAGATCGGCGTCAGGGATGAGGCAAGGTTGTTCGGAGGGTACGGCTCCTGCGGTCGGGAGTTGTGCTGCCGGAAATTCTTGAAAGATTTTGAGCCGGTGACCATCAAAATGGCCAAAGAGGAAGGCCTGCCGCTTAACCCGCCTAAGATCTCGGGCCTTTGCGGCAGGTTAATGTGCTGTTTATCTTATGAATATGAGACCTATAAATTGCTCTCTAAAGGCTTGCCCAGGGAAGGCGAGCATTTAAATACCCCGGAAGGCAAAGGCAAGGTGATCGGGGTCAATGTTTTTAAGCGCATGGTCACCGTGGAGCTTGATGAAGGCGGTTATACCGAGGTAAATTATAAGGAAAGAGAGCATTATGCCTGATAAATTTTATATCACGACCCCGATTTATTACGTCAACGCCTCCCCGCATATCGGGCACTCTTATACTACGATTGCCGCAGATGTATTAAGCAGGTTCAAGCGTAAAGCCTTGGGCCAAGAGAGGGTGTATTTCTTGACCGGGACCGATGAGCACGGGCAAAAGATCCAGAAGGCCGCTGAGGCAGCCGGGCTCTTAGCGCAGGAGTTTGTCGATCGAACCAGTCAGCAGTTTGTGCAGCTCTGGCGGTCTTTAAATGTCTCTTACGATGATTTTATCCGCACAACCCAGCCCCGTCACATCAAAGTAGTACAACAGGCGCTTGAGATCCTATATCGGCAAGGCGATGTTTACGAAGGTAAATACGAAGGGCTATATTGTACACCTTGCGAGACCTTTTGGCTGGAAAGCCAGGCGCTCGGCGGGTTGTGTCCGGATTGCAAAAGGCCGGTTGAGCGAATTGTTGAAACCAATTATTTCTTTAAATTATCGAATTATCAGGATTGGCTTATGGGTTACCTTAATCAGCATCCGGATTTTATTAAGCCTGCCAGCCGTTATGAAGAAACCTTGAAATTTTTGGAATTAAATAAGCTTAACGATTTATGCATCTCCCGGCCCAAAGAACGGTTAAGCTGGGGGATCCCTTTGCCGTTTGCGCCGGCCCATGTGACCTATGTCTGGTTTGACGCTTTGATCAACTATATCAGCGCGGTCGGTGAATTTGATGCGCAAGGAAAATACCGCTCTGACTGGTGGCCGGCCGATTTGCATTTGATGGCCAAGGATATTTTAAGGCAGCATACGGTTTATTGGCCGATCATGCTTAAGGCCTTGCAGATCGAGCTGCCAAAAAAAGTTTTCGCTCATGGCTGGTGGATGATCAATGAAGATAAAATGTCAAAATCCAGGGGGAACGTGGTTAATCCTTTGGAGATGATCGAGCGATTCGGGTTAGACGCCTACCGGTATTTTCTTCTGCGCGATGTGCCTTTTGGGCTGGATGGCAATTTTTCGCAAGCCGGGATCATTAAGCGTTACAATGGCGACCTGGCCAATGATTTAGGCAACCTGATTTACCGTACTCTGACTATGGTCGAAAAATATTTCCAGGGCAATATTCCTGCGGTCACGCCCGGTTCCCACCCGATACAGGATAAAATAAAAAAATTGCCAGCCGGGGTGGCTGTGGCCTTAGATGAACAAAATTTCAGCCAGGCTTTAGAGTTTCTCTGGGAACTGATCGGCTTAGCCAACAAGCATGTTGAGGAAACCAAGCCTTGGAACCTGGCCAAAGAGAACAAGCAGGATGAGCTCAAAAACTTTATCCGTTTATTGGTCGATGTCATCAGGGCTGTAGCTGATCAGCTTGAAATTTTTATGCCGGATACCGCCCGGGCGATCAAAGATCAGTTTGAGGGTAGTTCGATCAAAAAAGGAAACCCGCTTTTCCCGCGCATTGAGATTGAAAAATAAAACTCACCCCTATGTTGATTGATACGCATTGCCATCTTGATTTTCCCGAGTTTAAGGATGATTTAGAAAGTGTGCTTAGCCGCGCGCAGCAAGCCGGAGTAGATTATTGCATTAATCCCGGCTCAAGCCTGGAATCCTGCCGGGCGGCCGTAAAGCTGGCGGCGCGTTACCCCCAGGTTTTTGCTGCCGTCGGGGTGCACCCGCATGATGCGGATAGTTTCGACGCTGCAGCGCAAAGTGAGCTTGCGCAATTAGCCGGGCAAAAGAAAGTGGTGGCAATCGGCGAGACCGGGCTGGATTATTACCGGAATTTATCATCCCCGGAGAGCCAGCGGGAGGCGTTTTACAAGCAGATCGTTTTAGCCAAAAGTTTAAATTTACCTTTGATCATCCACTGCCGCCAGGCTGAAAGCCAGACCCTGGAAATTATCAAGGCCGCTTTGCCGCTAAGAGGGGTCGTGCATTGTTTTTCCGGCAGCGAAAGTTTTCTTAAAAGCTGCCTGGATTTAGGTTTTTATATTTCCTATACCTGTAACGTTACCTATCCTAAGGCGCAAGGTTTGCGAGAGGTGCTAAAAAATACGCCCACAGAGAGATTGATGCTAGAAACTGATGCGCCTTATTTGTCTCCCGAGGGGTTTCGCGGCAAACGCAATGAGCCAGCCCAAGTCAAATTGCTGGCCCAGGCGGTCAGCGAAATCATCGGGGTTGCGGCAGAAGCGGTTGCTAGGCAGACGACCCAGAATGCCAGAGATTTTTTTAAACTATGATTAATCCTCAGGTAGCGGTAGTTAAATGCGAGCGTTATGAATATTTACCCCTGGAGGCCGCGCTGCGCCAGGCGCTTGAGCTTTTGGGCGGGATCAGTAATTTTATCCGGCCTCGCACCAGGGTATTGGTGAAGCCCAATCTTTTATTAGCCAAACCTCCGGAATTCGCGATCACGACGCACCCGGAGGTGGTCAGGGCCATCATCCGGCTGCTTAAAGAGCAGGGCTGTCGGGTGATTTTGGGGGATGGCCCCAGCGTCTGGGGGCATTACATTCAGAATGTGGATGAAGTTTACGCGGTGACGGGGATTAAACAAGTTTGTCTGGATGAGGATGTTCCGCTAGTCACCTTTGATAAACGCCGGATGCGCGAAAAATTTCCGTTAACCACCTACCTCGATGAATGCGACCATTTAGTTAATCTGCCTAAGCTTAAAACCCATGAAATGACCCTGATCACCGGCGCGATCAAGAACCTGTTTGGGCTGGTTTCCGGGACCTATAAAACCGAATTACACAAAAATTATTTTCCACCGGCAGAATTTTCCAAAATCCTGGTGGATATTTACGAAGAAGCTCATCCTTCCCTAACGATTATCGACGGTATTACCGCGATGGAAGGGGATGGCCCGGCTACCAGCGGCACCCCGCGCCCTTTAGGTCTTCTCTTGGCCGGAGCTGATTGCGTAGCCTTAGATACGGTGATGGCTAGCGTGATGGGCATTAACCCGCAGGATGTTTTACATATTCAAGAGGCAGCTAAAAGGGGGCTGGGGCAGAGCGATCTGCGCAAAATAACGGTCAGGGGGGAAGATATCGGCCAACTTAATGTTCGGCCGTTTGTCTTGCCGAAAAATTCCGCCCGGTTAACCAGCCTGCCGCCGATCATCCAGAAGTGTTTTAAGTCCTGGGTTAAGTATTATCCTTATTCACTGCCGTTTAAATGCACCCATTGCGGCCACTGCGTTAAAATTTGCCCTAAGCAATGTATCAGTTTACGCAAAAAAGGGATCGGGATCGATTATAAAAAATGTATCGCCTGCTTTTGCTGCCAGGAATCTTGTCCGGAAGCAGCCATCGGGGTGAAGAGAAGTTTATTGGCAAAATTAATCGGGCTATAAATGAATATTCGCACAATCAACTTGGTGAAGGGGAAGATCAGGATCATCGATCAAACTAAGCTGCCGCTTAAGTTAGTTTATGTCGATATTACCAGGTTGCCGCAGTTGTGGAAGGCAATTAAGATTATGCAGGTCCGCGGCGCTCCGGCTTTAGGCGCGGCAGCGGCTTTGGGGATGTGCCTGGGGGCAAGGAGTTATGCCGGTGGCGATGGGCAGGGGCTTTACAATAGATTAGAGGCTTGCGCCCAATATATCGGTAGTTCACGCCCGACGGCGCGTAATTTATTCTGGGGGATCGAGCAGATCTTGGCGGTGGCGCAAAGACACCAAGGCCAGCCGGCGGCTAAGATCAAGCAAGCGATATTGTCCAGGGCTAAACAGATCATGCAGGAGGA
>AMWB02155259.1_pt2 | contig 13037 bp, 6 predicted proteins | sample 200311 | NCBI WGS metagenome assembly AMWB02 (sample SAMN02737377, study PRJNA173069) | bioreactor metagenome | biome: anode biofilm in microbial fuel cells | place: USA: California | collected 2010-12-16 | reverse complement strand
CAGCCATTAACGATCTGATTCAGGAAACAGCCATATTCTGCCTGAGGGGATCCAATGTGCAATGCCGTTTTGATTTCAAAACGCCCGATGTTCAACTGGAGGTTGACAAAGGCCAGTTGACTCAGGCTGTTCTCAATCTGGTCATCAATGCACGGGAAGCCATGCCAAAAGGCGGCACGGTCACCCTGCGCATGGTGTATGAGAATATATTGCCGAATCAGCCCGGATTCCACATGATGTCTGGCAATTATCTTCTCATACAGATTATTGATGAGGGTGAAGGAATCTTGCAGGAAAACCTGAATCGGATTTTTGATCCCTATTTTTCAACCAAAACCCGAGGATCTGAAAAAGGTACAGGACTGGGTTTGACGGCAACCTATTCCATCATCTCCAAACACGGCGGATATTTGTTTATTGAATCCGTGTATGGGAAAGGAACGACCGCGAATATTTATCTGCCCTTCAGCAAACCGCTCCGGATAGTAAACCGCAGATCCGATCCGATGCCGGAATCCGGAAAACGAATTCTCGTCATGGAGGAGGATGAATTTGTCCGAAACACCACAACCGAAAGGCCCAAGACACGGGTATACAGCGGAATCAGTTGACTGAGGGCCATCCTTTTTGAAAGAGATGTTGAACGACTTGTTATCCCGGGATATAATCAACCGACTATGGGACCTCTATTTCATTCCGATTTGCTTCAACTGGTAAGGCGCTATTATCCCTGGGCGATGCCGGTCCTTTTCTGTTTTGTCACCATGTCATGCTGGTGCATGATCGTGAGCTATCATCACCATCGGATCGAGAACGCACTGATGATGTGGACCCAATTGGAGTCCCAGGTTGTCAGTCAAACGGCTCAGGTTTCCCGTGAATGGCTTGATCTTAGCATCCGTGCAGGCATGGAGCCTGATATTGCGGAACAGGAGGTGCTGATCCGATTTGTTCAGACAATCAGGCTATCGAAAAATGGAGACGCTTGGATCTATAATCGCCGCCACCCTGTGTTTGACAACAGTGCCGATTTTCCGGATGAATATCGCCAGAAAAATATTCGGGAGATATTTGAACTCCAGAAACAAAAAGGGGCTTCACATTATCAGACATTATGCGACGGGGTAATGAACGCCACGGATGGCACGGACTGGTATATCTGGCTTCCGGAAAAAGGGCGTGAATATGCTGCGTGGACTTCCTTTCAAGTGAGTGATGATGCATGGACGATCGGGGTATCGACGCCCGAGTCCGAAATATTGGACTATTTCCAGATCAGGAAAGAATATTATCGGGAATTGGTAGCGATCTTGATCATTACCGGTCTGATTTCCATGATATGCGTGCTGACCTGGCGGCTGCAGCATTTGGATCGGCATCAACGGGAGGGTTTGGAGCAGGCGGTTGCCGATCGAACAGAGCAGCTTTCGGTCTTGAACCGGGAACTGAATGAAACCCAGCATTCGCTTCGAAAAAACCGTGATGAACTGGAGGTCAAGGTTAAGGAACGGACCCATGATCTTCAAATTGCGATAGAGAAACTTGTGGAGGAAATCAAAGCCCGTCAACTGATTGAATCAGAACTTCTTGAAAGCCGGGAAAAATATCAGAACCTGTTTCAGAATGCCCTGGTCGGGCTTTTTCGAACGCGGATATCAGACGGAAAGATTCTGGAATGCAATCGTCAAATATCTCACATATTGGGGTATGATGACATGGATGAATTCATGCATCAGTTTATTGCCCAGAATTACTATGTCGATTCACAAAAGCGCATTGAGTTCATAACATTATTAAATAATTTAAGATGTATACAAAATTTCGAAGCCCAGTTCTATCGAAAAGACGGTTCCATCCGCTGGTTAAGTTACAGCGCTCGGATTTTTCCCGAGAATGGATATATCGAAGGCGTTCTGATCGATATCGATGATCGAAAACAGGCTGAAATGCAGTTGCAAAAAAGCAAGGCCACTCTTCGGGCAGTTCTGGACGGAATTTCCGATCCGATTTTCATGGTTAACAAGGATATGGTTTTCCAGATCATCAATCAGGCGGCCCAGAAATATTTTCAGATTTCCCCTGAAACTGATGCGATTGGTCTTCCCTGTCATGAATTGACTCCATGCAAAGCCTATTGCACAACATGTCTGATACGTAAGGCGCAGGATAACATGACGGAACGGGTTCTTGAACGGTGCAGCCCGCTTTATCCCGGAAAAATAGAGGTCCTTACATTTGATTCATTTCGATATCCGGACAATTCAGCACAATGCGGAATGATCTTCCGAATCACCGATGTAACGGAAAAACGGAAAATCGAAGAGCAGCTTGTGCGTGCCAACCGCATGACCGGGCTGGCTACGCTTTCAGCCGGAATTGCGCATGAAATTCGAAATCCGCTATCCAGCATCAATCTTTTTACGGATCTGCTTCTGGATTCGGATCGCTTTGATATGGTGCCTCAAGCCACGGAAATTTTAGGAGACATCAAGGAAAACGCCCTGAAGATTTCATTGATTATCAAGCAGGTTCTGGACCTTGCCAGAGGATCGGGCGAGAAAAAACAATTTTTAGATCTGAATGCCATCCTGGTGGATACCCTGGAATTCTGGTTTCAGCGCATTAAAATAAACCGGATTCAACTTGAATTTTATCCGGGTTCCGGTCTTCCCAACGTTTATGTGGAGCCCATGCAGATCATGCATGTATTGAATAATCTGATTCTGAACGCCATCGAGTCCATGGAAGAAGGTGGCGGTCTGTGCGTCAGTACATCACTGGCAAAGTCATCCGTAATCAGCGGAAGGGAAGTTGTGGCGATCCATATATCGGATACGGGTTCTGGAATATTCCCTGAGGATATGGATAAAATATTCGATCCGTTTTTTACCACAAAAATGACCGGTGCCGGCTTGGGACTATCGATCTCTTATAAAATCATCGAAGATCATGGCGGTATCATTTCCGTGGAGAGTGATCCAGGCAACGGTGCCATCTTCACGCTTGAACTCCCGGTTTGTCGGGGCAACTGTTCATGTAAAGATCCGGATATTCCATGCTGAAGTTCACATGGTTCTCCTGCAAGGAGAATCTGAATTGTTTTGGATTAATTAAAAAATGATGCAGCCAACGGTTCTGATCGTGGATGATGATATCAGTTTTCTGAAAGCAATGCGGCTGACGCTGGAAGGCAAATATCGGATTGTGACAGCCGGGACCGGTAAGGAAGCCCTTGCATTCCTTGAAAGCAAATATGCAACGGCTGTTCTGCTGGACATCGGCCTGCCGGATATTTCGGGGAAAGAGGTGTTGCAGAGAATCAGGGCAAATAATCCTGAAATACCCATTATCATGATTACGGCCATTGAAGAGGTTAAATCCATTGTGTCCACGATCAGGCTGGGCGCGTGTGACTACCTGGTGAAACCAATTGATGCCCAGCAGCTTTTTCTCACGATCCGGAACGCACTGGAAAATCGTCGACTGACATCTCAAATCCGGACCATACAAAAACCGCTTATCAACAAGTATACATTCGAATCACTGGGAAACAGCCCTTTCGTACAGCCTCTCGCCAAGGTAGCCCGAAAGCTGGCCGCAACACCGGATGTTCCGGTGTTGATCACGGGTGAAAGCGGCTCCGGAAAAGGATTGATGGCGCGGATTATCCATTACAACGGTGGTGAAAATCCGGGTCCATTCGTGATTATCAATTGCGGCGCAATTTCCGCGAATTTATTTGAAAGCGAGCTATTTGGCTATAAGGCCGGTGCCTTTACCTGTGCAGACAGAAAAGGGAAAAAAGGATTGCTGGAGGAAGCCTCGGGTGGAACCCTTTTTCTGGATGAAATCGGCGTGTTGCCACTTCATACGCAGACCAAATTGCTGGGCGTTCTGGAAGATCGTGAGTTTTTCCCTGTGGGTGGAACCGCTGCTGTTGAACTTTCGTGCAGGGTAATTTCCGCGACCAATGCAAACCTGGAATTGGCGGTTTCCGAAGGGATGTTTCGAAAGGATCTCTATTACCGGCTTAATGTCGTCAAGTTGGAGATGAGACCGCTTCGAGAGAGAAAAGTAGATATCGTTTGGCTGGCAGAAAAGTTTATGCGCCAGTATAATGTTCAGTTTGACAGGCGGTTTACCGCCATTTCTCCGGAGGCACAAAAGGCCATGCGTGACTACGACTGGCCCGGAAATGTTCGAGAACTGAAAAACCTGATCGAACGGATCATCCTGGTTGAAGAAGGAGATGTGATTTGCGCGGATCATCTGCCCTTTTCTATTCCGGTTCCGGAAGGCGATTCGTCTGCCGGAGATTCGGCCGGCATGGCATATCACCAGGCGGTCCGCTCCATTATTGAGGATGCATTGCATCGCACCCATGGAAATGTTCTGGCAGCAGCCCGTCTTCTGAACCTTCCACCGCATAAATTGAGATACCGGATCAAAAAACTTGGGATACGAATTTAATCGGTATCCTTGAGAAAATCTCTGGCAGTGAGCGAACCAACGTAAAGTTCTCAACCGTGCGATTTCATCAACTTGATAATATTCTCACATCATATCTATTGATGTGAGAATATTATCAAGAGACATACAGACTTTCAGCAAAAAATCCCAGTTTTCGACTTACCTGTGGCATTCCCCCAACCCCTTAATTTCCGTACCCCGACGCCTGATTGCTGCTATTTCATGGTTAATGTTCATAATTGGCACATGTCATGCGTACAAACAAATGTCGATAAATTAAATGATGGGCGCGATTGAGAAAGCGTGTATCGGTCGGGTAATGGAGACGCCATATGAATAGTCCTCTGGAGAAAGAACAAGTCCTGCGCCGGCAAGACGATGAAAAGCTCCCGACTCTGATGGACTGGCAGCCGGAAATGATCGGGCCGGAGGAAATCAGGCGGAGGCTCCGTGAACTGTGTGAGCACAATATCGAACTCGAAGTGAAGAACAGGGAACTACGGGAGAGTGAGGAATACTTCCGCGCTATCTTCGAGGACAACGCGACGGCGATAGCGATTATCGAGCCGGATACCACTATAACATTTGTGAATGCCGCATATTGTCAGATGACCGGCTACACTAGGCAAGACGTTGTCGGAAAGAGCTGGACACAATTCATCCCACCCGAAGAATGCGAACGATTGAAAGAATACAATCGACGCAGGATTCTCAATCCCAAGGATGCTCCTGAGAGATATGAATTAAGGTTCTGCCACAGTAATGGTGAGATCAGGAATGCCCAGGCATCTGTTTCAATCATGCGAATCAGTCAGAAGATAATATCGTTATACGTCGATATCACTGCGCGCAAGCAGGCCGAAGATGCGATTAATCGGGCGCTTGCCCAATCCCGGAGTCGGGCAGATGAGGTGTCCGCGCTGCTGGAAAGTGCCAGGATCGTTCTCGATTATGCAGACTTCAGCAAGGCAGCTCGAAAAATATTCGATGTTTGCTGTTCCATCACCGGCTCCTCGGCCGGATATGTGGCGTTGTTTTCTGAAGATGGGAATGAAAATGAAGTTCTTTTCCTGGAAGCCGGGGACCTGCCCGTAGGTGCCGACCCCGGAATGTCCATGGCGACACGGGGGTTACCAGAGCTGGTTTGTCATCTCGATGAAACAGTTCATGAAAACGATTTATCGAACTGCCGGTGGATCAACGATATGCCTTCAGGGCATGTCCGACTGGATAATGCCCTGTTCGCGCCGCTTGCAATCGATGGGAAAGTCCAGGGTGTCCTGGGGCTCGCCAATAAATCAGGCGGGTTTACGGACAATGACGATCGCCTGGTATCCGCCTTTGCGGAATTGGCCGCTGTTTCCCTCAGAAACTCACGAACGCTCGATTCCCTGGAAGAAAATGAAAAAAAACTCCAGGAAGCCCATCATGTCTTGGAAGAACGAATCAAAGAGCGGACCCTGGATCTGACCCGTGCCAACGAGCAATTGATGGAGGAGATGGCAAGGCGTCAGCGAGCAGCGGATGCGCTATGGCAGAGCGAGGAACGTTACCGGAGTATCTTTGAGAACGCCATCGAGGGTATCTATCAAAGCACCCCTGATGGCAGGTTCATCAGTGTAAACCCTTCCATGGCAAGGATTTGCGGATATGAATCACCCGAGGAGATGGTTACGACCCTCACGGACATATCGACCCAGTATTATGTCGATCCTTATGATCGTGAAAGATTTGTCAGACTTCTAACGGCGCATGGACGCGTAGACAATATCGAATACCGGATCTACCGAAAAGACAAAAGTGTAAACTGGGTGCTTGCCAATGCCAGGCTTGTGCGCAATGATCGTTCTGATCTTCTGTATTTTGAGGGATCTATTCTGGATATCACCGAGCGTAAAAGGACGGAAATAGAGCTGAAAAACAGAAGTGAGGAACTTTATGCAGCTTATCAGCAGTTGGCGGCTTATGGTCAGGAACTGGAAGAAAAATACAAGGAGCTTGAGGAAAGTCAAAAGCAGTTGCAGCAGAGCGAGAAACGCTACAAACGAATCACGGATGCGATTACCGATTACATCTATACGGTCCACCTGGAAAATGAGGTGCCGGTGAAAACCGTTCACAGCCCGGCCTGCCAGGCGATTACAGGCTATTCTTCGGAAGAGTTTGCCGCCGATCCCGGCCTGTTTCTTCGTATGGTGGATAAGCCATATCGAGAGGCCGTGCTGACATTTTCGCAGAAAATTATTACGAGCGGTTTCGCGCTGCCATCAATTGAATATCAAATCGTTCGAAAAAATGATGATAGGCGCTGGGTCCGGAGCACACTGGTTCCATTTCGTGATTCTCAGGGCAACCTTCTTTATTATGACGGACTCATCCAGGACATCACCGAGCTTAAGCAATCGGAAGCACAAGTTCTGAAAAGCAAGCAAACTCTCCAAGCCGTTTTTGACGGCATTTCAGAGCCGCTCACTTTGCTGGACAGAAATCTGACCGTACAGATGGTGAATATGGCGGCCGTCCGGTACTACCAGTTTGATTCGCCTCAGGACATTATCGGCAGGTCGGGCTGCGAAGAGATCGGCATGAAAAGAGATGACTGCAACAGATGCCCTATCCCATCCGCCGTTTCCGGGGAGAAAATTGTGTGTTTTGAGCGGAAAGGCTATATGAACCCCGAAAGATTGGAATCCGTCACCATCTTCCCCGTTTCCGCCGAAAATGAAGAAGGCTCGGGCGCCGTAATTCGCATCTCAGACATTACAGAGAGCAGCATGATGGAGAAGACCTTGCTGCGCTCCGAGAAATTGGCGTCCATCGGCGTGTTGTCCTCGGGAATTGCTCATGAAATCAATAATCCCAATAACTTCATCATGTTCAATATCCCGGTTTTAAGACGATACCTTGGTGCGATTCTACCCATTTTCAGAACGCACCTGACCGCCCATGGCGATCCTGAATTGTTCGGCATGTCCTTTGCGGAGTTCGAAAGAGATATCTTTGATCTTACCGACAGCATTGAAAATGGCTCTGAAAGAATCAAAAATATTGTAGCTGAACTCAAGGATTTTTCCTGCCTGGGCGATTTGGACGAAACTTCATGGGGGAATCCGGAACAATCGATTATGAATGCGGTTCGCATTTCCAGCGTTCAATTGAAAGGCAGGATTAAACGTTTTGATGTGAATATTCCAAAAGACCTGCCCGAAGTCTTATTCAGCGCCAGGGGACTGGAGCAGGTAATCGTCAATCTCTTGATCAATGCGGCTCATGCGGCGGACAAGGAGGAGTCATGGATCAGTCTGAAAGCTTTGGTAAAAAGTGGGGAAAATCGATTTTTCGTCATCGAGATAACCGATAATGGTTGCGGGATAGATAAAAAAGACTTGGAAAGAATTTTTGATCCTTTCTTTACCACCAAGCCCCCCGGGCTGGGAACGGGACTTGGGCTGTATGTCTGCCATAATCTGATTGAAAAGGCCGGGGGAAGTATCAACGTGGATAGCAGTGTCGGTGTAGGCACTTCTTTCAGGATAATGTTGCTCTGCAAATAAAGTGTAATGGAATGGTCAAGCTCTGTGGAGGCGCCAATGAACAACATACTGGTAATCGATGATGAGTGTGAATTTATGGCCGGTGTCAGAAGGGCGCTGATCACATCCGGCTATAAAAAAATGACGCTGGTGAGCGACCCGAGTACGGTGGCTGAACTTTTGAACCGGGATGCGTCATTCGACATTGCCGTGATCGATATTACCATGCCCATCGTGAATGGCGTGGATGTACTGTCGCTGATAAAGCGCATGAGCCCATTTACGGAATGCATTATGGTTACCGCCAGGGATGAAGCCAGAGTCGCCGTGGAGTGCTTGAAAAAAGGGGCCTACGATTATCTGGTCAAACCAATTGGCGCCGAGGACCTTATTCGCACCATCGATCATGCTCTTGAAAGAAAACGGCTGCTGGAAATCGTGGAGCTGAGCAAAAAACAAATCCACGCGAAACCGACAAACCGTGCGGCATTTAATGCCATTGTAACAAGATCTTCGAAGATGTACAGCATATTGAGGGAAACGGAACTTCATGCCGTAAGCGAAATGCCCGTTTTGATCTCAGGGGAGACGGGCACCGGCAAGGAGCTTCTTGCCAGAGCGATTCATGCCGCCAGTGCCAGGGCCAGAGGCCCTTTTATCCCGATCAATATGGCATCGCTTTCAGAAAACCTGTTTGAATCCGAATTTTTCGGTCATGTCAAAGGGGCGTTTACAGGCGCTCAGCGTGAGCACAAGGGTTTTTTGGAGGCAGCCGATGGCGGGACCCTTTTTCTGGATGAAATAGGTACGTTGCCGATCGGACTTCAAGGTAAATTATTGCGCGTACTGCAGGAAAATGAATTCATTAAATTGGGGACGAATAAACCCCGTCAGGCGGACGTGCGTTTTGTTGCGGCAACCAATGCGGACCTGCACCGGTTGATGGCCGACGGCCTGTTTCGTAAAGATATATACTATCGGCTCAGGGGCGCGCAACTGCACCTGCCTCCTCTTCGGGAAAGAAAAGAGGACATTCCTGTCCTGATCACGCATTTTCTGGGTGAATTCCGCGTGATGTGCGGGAGCCCCGAGGTAACTGAAGACGCCCTGTCAAAGCTTATCGTATACGACTACCCCGGAAATATCAGGGAACTCAAAGCGATCGTTCAGGCGTCGCTGAATCTTTCCCGAGGCGGATCGATAACCGCAAGCACGCTTCCGGAGGATATTGCAAGACTGAAGAATCGCAGTGCAAATATATTTCAGGATAAATGCAGCCTCAAGGCACCGATGGTCTCTCTGGCTGAAATGGAAAAAGAACAGATCCAAAGAACCCTTAAAGAAACCAGCGGGAACCTGACGCGTTCGGCAAGTGTTCTGGGGATTTGCCTGAATACCCTGCGCAAGAAGCTGGATACCTACGGTATTGATAGAAAGTGAACGGTTCAAAAATTGCCGTTTTGTTCCAACTGCCCGAATAGATAAACTATCTGTTTGACTACTCAGAAATTGAATGGCGGCAACTCGTATTCCCGTCGGAGCTTGACGCCTGATTTTCCTTCATATAAAACCCAACTAACTGAAATTAAATAAAAAATCATTCCCCTTTTCCGCCCGGATCTCTTTGGCCCTCCAATTGCTATAACATATATCAGTCACAAACATTACCGTTGCCTCGAAATCGTTCATGTTTCAGTGGCCGGAAACAGATGCTCCGGTTGAACAACCGGCTGATAAACGCATCACATGTCGGCCGAAAAGCTTCAAAAAAAGTGCGCAAGAGGGGGCATGATGAAGATTCTGGTTGTTGACGATGAGAACATGCAACTCAAAAGCATGAAGATCGGTTTGCGAACCGAGGGCCATTCTGTTGTTACGGCTCTCAGCGCCGAGGAGGCCATCGAAATGGTGAAGACCGATCCTGCGCCATTTGATTTGATTATAACGGATTACCTCTTGACGGGTAGTTCCGGTTTGGACCTGTTGAAGGCGGTAAGAGCGGAAAAACAATTCATCCCCGTGATCATGATGACAGCATATGGAAAGAAGGCACTGGTTATTGAAGCCATGCAAAATCAATGCACTGGTTTCATTGAAAAACCTTTTTCCCTGGATCGGCTGTTGCTTGAAATATCCAGGGTCAAGAAATACAGGACTCAAAATGAAAATTACCACGCACTCAACAATAGTTTTGCCCAAACCGTTCATCAGATTAACAACCCTCTGTCGGCCATTCAAGGTAATGCTCAGCTTGCTCTGCTTTCCCAGCATGATCCTGTGGCCATGAAGTACCGCATGGAAGCCATTATTGCGGCAACGCACAAAATTATGGAGATAAATAAAAAAATCCTGAACCTGGGCATGGCCGGGGAAATGAAAGTGAAAAAGGAAAAAGTGGACGTAAAATGGCTGCTGGAGGATTGCCTTAACATGTTTGAAGGCCTGATGACCATAAAGGGGATCTCCCTTGAGAAGCAAATGGATGAAAGCCGACTGCACGTTTCAGGGGACCGGTTCGGTCTTCAGCAGGTCTTCAGAAATCTGATCCTGAACGCCATCGAGGCCATGGATGGGAAAGCGCACAAACTTCTGAAAGTCACCGCGAAGATGGATAAGACCGCTTCATGGATATCGGTGCATATCGCAGATACGGGATGCGGGGTCCCTGCTGAGTACAGTAAAGCATTTTTCAACTCCGGCAAAACAACCAAGGAGAAAGGCTCGGGAATGGGGCTTCGTGTTGTCAAAGATGTGATAGCACAACATGAAGGCCAGCTTCAAATGAACAGCCGGGAGGGGCACGGCACCGCCATCAGCGTCAATCTACCCGTCATAAAAATGTAAGCGTAACGAGCGTATGTAATTGGTGCGAAGGGGGGACGGAACCCGCCCCTCCTAAAACAACCGGACGTTTGACAAGAAGGGAGGGTGAATGAAAACGATAGATTCAACAGAACGAATGGATCATGCAGTAACAACGGCGATCCCCAAAGAGGGCAAATACCTTACTTTTACGCTGGCTGCCGAGGAATACGGTATCAGCATTTTGAAGATCAAGGAAATCATCGGTATGATGTCTGTTACCTCCATGCCAAGGATGCCAGATTATGTCAAAGGAGTAATCAACCTTCGGGGCAAGGTGATTCCCGTGATTGACTTGAGGCTTAGCTTTAGAATGCCGGCCAAGGATTACACCGAACGAACCTGTATCATCGTGGTGGAGATTGAAGGGCAGGCCGGCACTGTGAGGATCGGTATCGTGGTGGATGCCGTCTCGGAGGTTCTGAACATCAAGCCTGAAGACATAGAAGAAACGCCTGCCTTCGGGACACGGCTGAATACGGATTACATCCTGGGCATGGCCAAGATGGGTTCGGGTGTGAAGATATTACTCGATATAGACAGGGTATTGAGTGCGGACGATGTGTGGGTTTTGTCGCAGGCGGCATAAGATAGCCGGGGGTATTGCCATGACGTTGGTATTGGCGTTCATTATTGGTTCGGTGAGAAAGTCAACCTGTTGGATACATGATAGCGTAAATCAAAAAGGAAGGTATAGACATGTCGATTAACAACTTGAAACTGGGGACAAAGTTGGCGGGTGGGTTCAGCGTGGTGCTGATGCTTGTGGTGATAATTGCTTCCATTGGCATCACGCGTCTGAATGTGTTGAGCGGTCATCTTGATGATATCATTCACGACAAAAACGTGAAGGTAAAATTGGCAAACGATATTGCAGATGGGATCAATGTAATTGCACGGTCAGTGCGAAATATTGTTCTTCTCGATGATGTGGGTTCCATGCAGAAAGAAAAAGAAAGAATCGATGCAGCACGCAAAAGTTATTCCGAATCTTATGAAAAGCTTGTAAAAATGGTGATCAGTAATAAAGGAAAAGAAATACTGGCCGCCGTCAAAGGGAGTCAAGATGTGGTAAGACCTTTGGTGGATAAAGCGGTTTCGCTGGCATTTGAACATAAGGATTCCGAAGCGACGCAGGTGCTCATGAACGAAGTACGGGGGCCGCAAGGCAAACTCATCGAGAATATCAAAGCCATGGTTGCCTATCAGGAAGACCTGACCGACAATGCGGGTGAAGCGGCCAGCCATGCATATTCCACTGCATACGCTTTGATCCTTTCTATTAGCGGACTGGCATTGGTAGTGGGGGCATTGTTTGCCTTTTTCCTGACACGGAGCATTACAAAACCATTGAACAGGGTTATTGAAGGACTGAGCGAGGGCGCCGAGCAGATCGCATCCGCCTCGGGGCAGGTATCGTCAGCCAGTCAGCAGTTGGCGGAAGGGTCATCGCAACAGGCGGCTTCAATCGAAGAGACTTCCGCGTCGCTGGAAGAGATTGGTGCCATGACCAAACAGAACGCCAACAACGCCTCGCAGGCCGATACTCTCATGAAAGAAGCCAACCAGGTGGTGAAGCAGGCCAACGACTCCATGACCGAACTGACCCGATCGATGAATGAAATTACCCTGGCCAGCGAAGAGACCTCCAAGATCATCAAGACCATCGATGAGATCGCTTTCCAGACCAACCTGCTGGCTCTGAACGCAGCAGTGGAGGCGGCCCGGGCAGGAGAGGCCGGTGCGGGATTTGCCGTGGTTGCCGATGAAGTAAGAAATCTGGCAATGCGGGCGGCCGATGCCGCAAAAAATACGGCCGTCTTGATCGAAGGCACGGTAAAGAAGGTGAATGAAGGGGCGACAATTGTAACGCGGACCTATCAAGCCTTTACCCAGGTGGCTCAGAGTGCGTCCAAGGTTGGCGAATTGGTGGGTGAAATTGCTGCAGCGTCAAGAGAGCAATCCCAGGGGATCGAGCAGGTCACCTTGGCAACAACTGAAATGGACAAGGTCGTGCAACAAAATGCGGCCAATGCCGAGGAAAACGCCAGCGCTTCAGAAGAGATGAACGCCCAGGGCGAAGAGATGCTGGGTTTTGTCGCTGGACTGGTGGCCCTGGTCGGCGGGAACGGCAACGAAAATGGTAACGGTCGCAGGCAGGCGGGTGGCAGG
>AMWB02014338.1_pt1 | contig 13055 bp, 5 predicted proteins | sample 200311 | NCBI WGS metagenome assembly AMWB02 (sample SAMN02737377, study PRJNA173069) | bioreactor metagenome | biome: anode biofilm in microbial fuel cells | place: USA: California | collected 2010-12-16 | reverse complement strand
ATAAAAACGATACCATTCTCAATTATTGGACAGCCAAGAACAGCAGCATTAGTTTTGTATTTCCAAATTAGTTTTCCATTTGAAGTGTTTAAACAATATATTGAACTATCAGCGCTTCCAAATACAATTTTTTGATCGTCTATTATTGGAGTAGAATAAATGGCACCATAAGTTTTAATACTCCAGTTTACGGATCCATTTTTCAAATTTAATGAATAAAAGTTACCAGAAACATCGCCCACATAAACAGAATAATTATCAATAGCTGCTGAAGAACCAATTGTATAGCCGGTATCAAATTCCCAAACAGTTTTAACGTAAGGATATTTTTGATTGATTGAATAATCAGGACTACTAATTTTAGAGTTGGTAGAAGTTAAAAGTTTTTTATTTAATGGGATTGATTCCCATAACCGGTTTATATTTTTTGCAGGGATTCTTTCATCAAAATACATTGAATCGTTTTTAACAGTTACAATATTATAACCACCACCATCATTATGTGAAGAAAGATTTGATCTACTTTCCACTCCAATAATTCCATCAAAATCATAAAATTTATTTTGGTGTTCATGCCCAAAAAGAACAACTTCTATATTTAATTTTTTTAGCCGATCAATCATTTCATACCAATTAGCTATACTTTCATTAAGCGGGTAATGTGTAACAAAAATAATAGGCATATCAGGATTTGAAAGAGTATCTGTTATAGAATCGAACCAACGAAGATCCTCAGGCGCAAAATATCCATCAGACATTCGCATTAGTGGACCTTGATGCAATCCAATGAAAAGAAGTTTATCATACTCAAAAACAAAACGATCGCTGCCCCATAATTTTTTAAAATCTGTGCATCCAGATTCGCTCCATTTTGTATCATGATTGCCTGGGATGATGTAATATGGTTTTATTAAACTATCTAATATATTTTTTGCTTCGGTAAGCTCCGCTAAAGTTCCGGTTGCGGTTATATCGCCCGAGATGATTGTAAAATCAATATCATCAAATGAATTAATATCATTTACAGATCTGATCAAATCATCCTTTGAAGTTGGATAACCAATGTGAATGTCTGTTAGCCATGCATATTTAAATTGTTGAGCCGATAATGAGTAAGTGAATAAAAGTAGAAGTAAAAATATCTTTTTCATAATTAAAGTTGATTCCTGATAATGTTTTATCTCTCGACTTCGCTCGAGATGACGTCTCGACTTCGCTCAAGATGACGTCTCGACTTCACTTAAGATTATAGTTTTTAATTTCACTTATAATTTGATTACTCGCAATCGTCACCCTGAGCGAAGACGAAGGGTAAGAATTTAGTTAATTATTTTTTGTATTGTTATCTCTCTCGATTTCGCTCGAGATGACGCATTGTTTTCATTGTAACACTTTAGCGGAGTTGAAGTGTAACAATAACTTCTATACCATCTTATCAACCAAAGAATTAAACTTTTTTTCAAACAATTGATACAAAACCTTCATATCATCTTCTGCAATTTTAACTAACTGTTGTGTGTTCATTTCTGCTTGTTCCGGAGTTTTAATTCCCGGTATCACAGTAGAAACTCCACTATGATTTAATATAAAACTTAGCGCTAAAGAAGTTTTTGAAATTCCATACTTATCAGTTAATGTCCAAACACTTTCTAATGTGTCAATCAGTTCGGCTAAAAATTCAGGTGGTAACCTAAAATAACGATGATCATTTTTTTCAAACTTTGTATTCTTATTAAACTTTCCTGTAAGCAATCCAAACTGCAAAGGTATGCGTGCAATAACTCCATATCCTTTTTTTTCAGCTTCACCAATCAACTTAATTGCTCTCTGGTTGATAATATTTAATACAAGCTGAAAGCCATCAGAAAGATTTTTATTAATAAGAAACTCAGCTTCAGGATATGGATTGAATGTATTAAGCGAAATTCCCCAATACCTGATTTTACCGGCTCTTTTTAATCGCTCCATTGCCTCTATACACTCACCATTTTGCAGGTGTTCCAGTTTTGCAGAATGTAACTGGTAATAATCTATATGATTTCTTTGTAATCTTTTTAAACTGTCATCACAAGATTTCAGGATATGTTTTTTTGTATAATCCAAAACGGTATTATTATTTTCAACCCGATGCCCAACTTTAGAGGCAATAATAACATCATCACGATTAGCAAAAACTTTTCCAATTAATTCTTCCGAATGACCGAAACCGTAAAAGTCAGCCGTATCATAAAAGTTTATTCCAAGCCCGAAAGATTTTTTTAGTGCTTTAATAGAAGTTTCATCATTAACATTACCCCAGCCAATTGCAGTATCTCCAACCATTGCTGGTCCACCGATTCCCCAGGCGCCAAAACGTATTTCGCTGACTAACAATTTTGTATTCCCAAATTTTCTATAATTCATAATTTCCCGGGTGTTTTAATAATTAATAAATGAAAAGAGACTATCTTAAAAACAATATTATCTTAAACTAAACTTGTTGAGGAATAATATTTTTAATAAAATTAATTTTAAAGATATTCAACAAGACAGATAAAATTATTTTTTAGGCAGCTCCTTGTTTTTTATTTTAAAAATAACATTTTCTTTGTCTGAATAAAATCTCCAACATTTAATCTATCCGAATGGATCGCTATGCGATAAAAATAAATTCCGCTTGCAATCGCAGGAATGGATCCGTTAGCTAACGGACTGCGTTCTACGTTAAATTCAACTTCATAGCTTCCTGCGTTTCTATATTCATCAACTAATGTTGCAATTTCATTTCCAAGTATATCATAAACTTTTAATGTTTGGTGACCGCCGACTGGCGACTGCCAACTGATTGTTGTACTTGGATTAAATGGATTTGGATAATTCTGTTCGAGTATAAAATTATTTGGTACTTGAATATCTTCCTGTTTAACATCAGTTGGGCTAAAAGTTGCTATTCTCAAATCATCGAGATAATATGTTCCGGCACTAACATTCCCCGGCACATAAGAAAATTGAAAACTATCAAAAACAAAAGGTGGTTCTAAAGTTCCATTTCCTATCCAGTCACCGGTTATGCCTTGTGAAAGATCCCATGAAACAAGTTTCCATCCTAACCAATAGATATCAAACCAGGGGCTAACTTCATAATTTGTTGAATAAGCTGTTTCGTGTACACAAAATCTAAATTTATTATTATTACCATCACCAAAAACAAATGCCTGAAGCAAATTACTATTATCAAATGACGGCGAAGCAACAGTTCTATATTCTCTAATTAACCAAACTGAATCGGCAACATTTTCATCATAAGCATATTCAAACATCATTGATTTAGTGCTGCCTGTGTTAAGATTAAATATTGAAGAAACAGATGTAGCTTTTGTTAATCCTGGAATAACGCCAACCGTACTTCCGGAAGCTGTTGGTTGTAACCAGCTTGCAATTCCTGAATCAAAATTATCTATGATTGTTTGTGAAAGATAATTTGAATTACCAGTTGTAAATTCAGAAATAAAATCACTTGTTGTAGCAGTACCATAAGCATCCTGAAGCCCCGCAAGTACTTTAATAGTATAAGTTTCATTTTCAGCTAAAGGCGTTGTGATAAAATAATTTAAAACACTTTTCCCATTTATTGAATAATATCTTGCGATGTAAGCAGCATTGGTCTGGGTTGAATTTCTAATAATCTTAACGGTTGCTGAGATAGTAGATGTTTTAAGCGGTTCATCAAATGAAATACTTATTATAGGTTTTAACTCAACATTTGTAGCGCTAAATGCCGGGTAAAGATCAATAATAGAAGGTGGAACCATATCTTTTACTTTTGTTTTTACATAATAATTATAATCATCTCCACCTGTACCATCTCCATTTCCATCAAACAGATGTCCATATTTATCCTCAAGATTTCCTTTAATGGTTATTTTATAGAGTGTATCAAAGATAAAATTTGTTGTATTGATAATTAATGTTTGATCACCATTAGTCCATGTAAATATAGCTGTTGTGTCTGGAGTTAAAATTATAGTTGAATCAGCCATTGCTTTATTAATCGGTCGTGAGAAATTTATTGTAATGTTTTTTATCCCAGGATAAAGACTGTCATTTACCAATGGATCGGTTGATACAACTTTTGGCGGAGCATTTGAAATAAGATTGACATCCTTAAAAGTAAAAAATGTATCTACAGTTGTCACATCAACAGTATAAGGATCAAACCCGGGCGCAGTTACTTGCAGTTGATGTGTTCCTGCGGGGATATCTTCAAAGTAATAAAAACCATTTCTTAATAAGTTGGGATCGGAAGAATATTTATGAAATAATGATTCCCATGTATCAGTTGTATCGCTTTGCCCGTTTAGTGTTGCAACAGCACCATTTACAGCTAAACCGGATTCAATATCTTTTATAATTCCAACAACAGTTCCTGCAAAAGGTCTCAGGATATTATGATACTTCAGAATTGTCCAGAACATTGTTTTTGCTTCAAGCCTTTTCCATTTGTCATTCATATTCAATTGGTTCTGCGTTGGATTTGTGTGAAATCCTGCTTCACTTAACTCCGATGCCATAGTAGAATAATGATTTACCCAGAGATAAGGAGTTGATCCTGCAACACCGTAAAAATCTCGATCTCCCATTGCTCCGCGGGTTGTAGTTCGCATTCCGGCAGTAAGTAATCCAACCATTATTTGAGACATTTTTTTACCGCCGTAAGGAGTTTTTTCGGGTCCGCCGATTCCTAATTGTCCCCACATAATTAGCGTACTGTTTGAAGAGGTATTGCTTGAAGCATCACCGTGAATAGAATGATAATGATCTGCACCTAACAAGTTTGCTAAGTCTGTTCTTTGCGATAAAGAGACAACAACTGTTGAATTAGTTCTGCTCATATAAACAGTATCAATGTCTGTCCAATCCAAAAGCATTTGTCTTAATTGTAAAGCAACCCCAAGGTTTTTGGCAGCTTCAGAGTAACCATAAATACCCATGTTTTCATCCTGGCTGTGTCCGGGATCGAGGAATATATTCCAATTAGAAAGACCTGTAACTGGTTGAGAAAAAATCGAATTGTTGATTAGGATAATTAAAAAAGTAAGCAAGGCAATTTTTTTCATAACTAATAAAAATTTTGTTCGGTTATTATTTTTTTCCATTTTTAATTTTCTCCCTTATTCTATGTTCATTAAATAAATTGAACCATCATTGTAAACATCAAAAACGATTGCTTTCCCATCGGGAGAAAAACAGGGGTCCATTTCAATCCTATCATTTGTGTTCGTTATATTTTGTTTCATTGTGCCATCAGAATTAATAGTATAAATATCAGATGCCATAAAATTATTCCCATCATCTTCGGCAATCATATAAACTATTTTTTTGCTGTCTGATGACCAACGTGGTCTATTACCTTTTCCAAGGTCAGTTAAATTTGTACCATCGATATTCATAGAGTACAGATTGCCGCCTAACACCTCAAAAGCAACTTTTTTTCTATCTGGTGAAGCAACAAGATTAAGAATCTCCCCGCTAAAATTTGTTTCTAAAATCTTTTCATTCTGAGTAACAGCATCTCGGGATACAATTTTATTATAAATTGTATAAGCATCAATTTCAGAATTTAAGCTTGAAGACTTTTGTAACTTCCCTGAATTAAAAACTTCAACACCAGTTTTATCTGGAAGAATAACTTTTGTATCTCCATCACTCCAAACAGGAAGATAAGGCATCCTGCTTTGGTAATCAGTTAGCTGCACTGGTTGATTAGATTCAATATCAAAAATTTTTACAGCGTTCATTCTTTTTGTGTTCTCAAATTTTGCAACACGACTAAGAATTGATTTTGAATCTGACGACCATTGATATCCAAATCCAGCGGCAGGCTCATCCGTAATTTGTTTTAAGGATTTTGTTGCAAGATCATAAATCCAGATACCTTTATAACCATCTTTAGTAAATGCTATTTTATTTCCATCAGGAGAAAAAGCAGGGTTAATAGAAACATCATTATTTGATCCTGTAAGATAAAGCACAGAATTTTGTTGCGGCAATGCGAATTGCACGAGAACGAGAAAAAATAAAAGTATTAACTTCTTCATTATTGGGTAACCTTGTTTTATAATTATTTGTACAAAATTTTTATTACTGCATTAGTGCGGGCAAAAATAAAAAAAAATAAAGTTATAAACAGTCTATTTTCTTTAATAATCAGTTTATATTTTACTGTGTGTAATTAAAAAGGAAATTAAAAGGATATTTAAAATGCAAAATTCTATTACAGTATTTATTCCGCAAACTAACTTAAAGGAAAATGAAAAGACAATTAAAAGATTTCAGAGTTTAGCTGTGGTTAAAGAAGTGATACTTATTTCAACTGAAGAAAAATTTAAATCTTATGAAAGTGCACGCGTAGTATTTTCTAAATTTAGCAAGAGCAGCGAAACTATTAAACTGATGGCTCAATACTCCTCTACAGAATACACAGTTTTACTAATTGATGGTAAATCAATAAACCCGGGACAATTTTGTTTAGAGCGATTTGAACAGGTAGCAATAAATACAAGCGCCTCAATCGTTTATTCTGATTTCTATGAAGAAGATAAAGGTAAAATTTTGCAGCACCCTGTTATAGATTATCAAGAGGGAAGTTTACGTGATGATTTTGATTTTGGGCAATTGTTTTTTATCAAAACAGATTTACTAAAACAAATTGCTGAAAAAGATAATTCTAATTTTAAATACGCTGGTTTATACAATCTAAGGTTAAAACTTTCACAGTTTAGCTCGGTAGTAAGAATACCTGAGTTTCTATACACTGTTGAAGCTGCCGAAGAAATTGGGACGGAAGAAAAACATTTTAGTTATGTTGACCCAAAGAATAGGGAAGTACAATTAGAAATGGAAAAAGCTGTTACCCAGCATTTAATGGATATAGGAGCTTATGTTCATCCGCCATTTAAGGAAATTGATTTATCAACAGTAAAAGATTTTGAATATGAAGCATCGGTAATTATTCCTGTTAAAAACCGTGTTAAGACAATTAGTGATGCAATTGAATCAGTTTTAAAACAAAAAATAAATTTTAAGTTTAATCTTATCGTAGTTGATAATCATTCAACCGATGGAACAACCGAAGTAATAAAGTCTTTTGCTCAAAAGGATAAAAGATTGATCCATCTTATTCCGGAGCGTAAAGATTTAGGAATTGGTGGATGCTGGAATGAAGCAGTTCATTATCAAAAGTGTGGAAAAATTTCTGTTCAGTTGGATAGCGATGATATTTATAAAGATGAAAACACTTTGCAAACCATTGTGGATGTATTTCACAAAGAAAAATGTGCAATGGTAATTGGCTCTTATCAGTTGACGGATTTTAATCTTAACGAACTTCCTCCCGGATTGATTGATCATAAGGAATGGACAAGCGATAACGGACCGAACAATGCATTACGTATAAATGGATTAGGCGCACCGCGTGCTTTTTTCACTCCTGTACTTAGGGAAATAAAAGTTCCAAACACAAGTTACGGCGAAGACTATTCAGTTGGATTAGCAATTAGCAGGCAATTTAAAATTGGAAGGATCTATAATTCATTATATATGTGCCGCAGATGGGAAGGGAACTCAGATGCACAATTAGACATTATAAAGATGAATGCAAACAATGTTTATAAGGATCGCATTAGAACGTTTGAATTGCTTGCACGTAAAAAAAAGAATTTGGAGTAAATAATTTTTTTTAATTCGATCTATTAAAAAATTAAAATTAATATTATTTCACGAGCAAAATTTATTGACTTTAAGGTCTAATTTCCATAGTTTTTTACACGTAAAATTTAATAAAATATATTTTTGTTCTGATAAATAATTGTCTGAGTAAAAAGGATAAAAAAATTATCCTGCATCAGAACTACTCCATCCGAGTTGAGAGACAAAATAAGGAGTATGAACTTATGAGAAAACTGCTACTATTTAGCACACTTGTCCTACAAATATTTTTCATTCAAACTTTTGCCCAGGTTGGTAAAATTAATGGCTTTGTAAAAGATGCTTCAACAGGCGAAGCTTTAATTGGCGCAAATGTCTTGATTGAAGGAACTTCCACCGGTGCCGCAACAAACATTGATGGTTATTACTCAATTACAAACGTTTCCCCGGGCACTTACTCATTAAAAGCATCTATGGTTGGCTATGCCCCTCAAACAATTACTGATGTTAGAGTAAATATTGATTTAACTACAGAAATAAATATCAATCTTAAATCAAGTTCAATTGAAACTGAGGAAGTTGTAGTAATTGCCAAGCAACCGGTTGTAAAACAAGATGTATCTTCAAGTGTGGTAAATCTTAACATTAAAGAAATTGAAAACTTACCGGTTGCAAGCGTTTCTTCTGTTATTGGATTACAAGCTGGCGTTCAGGGATTAACTATCCGTGGTGGCGCAAGTGACCAAACAGCTTTTGTTGTTAATGGAATAACCCTTAGAGACGCAAGAAATAACACACCTTACACTGGCATTAGCTTAACTTCAGTTGGAGATATACAAATTCAAACAGGCGGATTTTCTGCAAAGTATGGTGATATAAGATCAGGTCTAATTAACGTTGTTACAAAAGAAGGATCAAAAAGTAAATATAATTTTGCTTTTATCGGCAGATATAGACCGGAAGGTAATAAGCATTTTGGAGAATCGTTCAATTCACCCAACTCTTATTGGATTAGACCTTATATAGATGATGCAGTTGCCTGGACTGGAACTGATACTCCTTATGATCCTGAAAATGGTTTTGGCTGGGATATTTATACCCAACGTCAATATCAGGAATTTAAAGGTGGATGGAATGGTGTTTCAGAGAGATTACAAAATGACAATAATCCAAATAACGATTTAACTCCTGAAGCAGCACAAAGAGTATTTTTATGGCAGCACAGAAAAATAATGGATATTGTTGACCCTGATTTTGATATCGACATGACACTTAGTGGTCCCGTTCCTTATGGTGAAAAATTAGGTGGACTTCGATTTGCATATTCATACAGAAGAGTGCAGGAAATGTACCTTGTACCATTATCCAGTGATGCTTATCGTGATTTTAATATGCAATTAAAAGTAACTTCTGATATTGCTCTGGGAATGAAACTTTCTCTTGAAGGTCTTTGGGGAAGACAAACAGGTACTAACAGCAGTCGTTCTGGTGGACCAGGGTTATTTCGTTCTGCCGCAGGAATTGCAAACGAATTAGATTTTAGATCGGGGCTTAGTTATTTAGATACAGAAATATTTTCGTACGACTATTGGGCACCCAGTACAATTTCAACAAATATGCAGGGCTTTAAATTTACGCACGTTCTAAGTCCTCAAACTTTTTATGAAGTAACAGGTAGCCGGGTTGCATCTGATTATAGCACTAACCCCGGAAGATATAGAGATACACAATTGCTATATTATTTTGGAGGAGTAGGTTATGATGAAGCGCCATTTGGAAACTTTAGTGGTACTGGTGGAGGTATTGGTTCTTCAATGAATATGGGACTAGGATGGAGCAACTCCAGAGACTCCAGTAAGTTAGCCGTTTATACTTTAAAAGGTGATTTTGCAAGTCAATTAGATAAATATAATTATTTAGAAACCGGTATAGAATTTATCTATACCGATAATGATGTTAATTATGCTTTAGTTGAACCTTCATTACCTACTAGTAATTCTAATTCAAAATGGCATACATTTCCTAAAAAACTTGCAGTTTATGTTTCCGATAAACTTGAGTTTGAAGGTATGATTGCTAATATCGGTCTAAGAGTAGATTACTCCGATCCTGGAGGAAAATGGTATGTTTTCGATCAATATAATGCAGCATTATCAGGTCAATATGCTTCAGAAATTAATACGCTTTTGCCAAAAGAAAATACTAAAAAACAAGTTGATATAAGTCCGCGTCTTGGTGTGGCTTTCCCGATTACGGTAAATAGTAAATTATATTTTAATTATGGACATTTCAGATCAATACCATTACCGGATGATTTATTTTTATTAAGACAGAGCCAGGCTTTTAATAATATTACAAGAATTGCCAATCCAAATAATCCATTACCGCTTACAGTAGCTTATGAACTTGGTTATGAACAAAGTTTATTTGAACAATACCTGTTAAGCATTAAAGGGTATTATAAGGATGTTAAAGATCAAACCCGTTTAGTAACATATATAAGCAGAAATGGTAGCGTTAATTATAGTACCCCTGAGCCTATCAGTTATGCAGATATTAGAGGTTTTGAAATTGAGCTTAGAAAAAATCGTGGGGAATGGATAACCGGATTTATAAATTATACTTATATGGTATCATCAAGTGGATACTTTGGATACTATGTTTCTTATGAAAATCCTCTTGATCAAAGAACATACGAAATTCAGAACAAGAGCAACATCGAACAAAATAAACCAGTTCCCCAGCCTTATGCCCGCGCAAATATTGACATTTTTACACCTACCGGGTGGGGTCCAAAGCTTGGCGGAACAAATATTTTAGATCAAATAAGGCTTAGTGTACTTAGTAGTTGGTCATCAGGCAGATATATAACCTGGACAGGTGGTGGTCCGACAAAACCTGGCTTCCTTAACAATTTCCAATGGAAAGATGCTTTTAATGTTGATATTAGAATTTCAAAAACCATCAATTTTGGTCCGGTTGGTATGGAAATATTTATGGATGTATATAACATATTTAATATCAAATATATGAGTTATGATAGAGCAGGATTTAGGAATCTTGCCGATTATGATCAGTACCTTCAATCACTTCACTTACCTGCAGATCAAGTTAAAGAGTTTAATAGTTATGGAAATATCCCTGGTGATGATAAACCCGGTGATTATAGAAACTCTGATGTTACATACCAACCTCTTGAATATTCAAATGATATTTATTCAGTTGCTAACCCAAATACTATTGCATACTACTATGATGCTTTAAGAGGTGGTTATTATCAATGGTCGGGTGAAACCTGGTCGCGTGTTAATGATACAGTAATACAAAATGTACTTGATAATAAGGCATATATAGATATGCCTAACCTAAGTTATATGACATTCCTGAATCCAAGGGATGTTTTCTTTGGAGTTAAGTTCAATATTAGTTTATAACAGTATTGAGAAAAGTTAAATTAGAGGAAATAATGAAAATTATAGATAAAAAATTTTTCAAAAATAAAATAAACCTGATCCTTGTTGTACTTTCCATAATTCCATTCGGCAATTTAAGCGCTCAGTATAAAAATGTATGGATGTCAGCCGGAGCATTGCAAAACTGGTATTCTGAGATTGGCTCTGAATTGGAAGAAGGATTTGTTTTAAGACAGCAATATGGCATGCAGTGGCCTGCAAATTATCGAAGTCAGGACATGCAAGCCGCAAGAGGCTGGNCGGTTGGATGTAAGAACTTTACTGATGAAACCGGTACACATTACGATTATAAAGTTGTAACAGTTGGTCCAAGAAATCCTGCCTTTTTTGCTGCTTATCCTGTTCAAATGGAAATGATAAATAAATTTGAGCCAACAATTGTAACCGTAGATGGTGTTACTTCCGCGGGAAAAGATGTTGTGATTGATAGATATGATGAAACTATGCCTTGGGATAGAATGATAATAAATAAAGTTGCTACTCAAATTGGTGTTACGATGGAAAGAAGAATATTTCAATTTAGCCAGCAGTACAACGATAATTACATTGTTTACGAATATACTTTTACAAACACGGGTGATACAGATGGCGATACTACAACAATAGAACTGCCAAATAACACTGTTGAGGATTTCTATACGTTCTGGACATACAGAAATGCAGTTAATGCATCAGTTAGATATGTTATAGGTAATTCAACAGGATGGGGAAAGAACACTATGAATGATGCTCGTGGCGATGGTGTTAAACCCGATCCGATTGGGCAACAATTCAGATGTCAATTTTCTTGGCATGGTTATACGTCTGAGAAAGATGTAACATACGATAATATCGGCGGACCAATATGGACGCTTGGAACTGAAGCTTTAAAATGGAATGCAAAATCAGATACAATTGGAAGACTGGGAGGCACGCAATTTTTGGGTGTAGCTACTTTATATGCAGATAAGTCAGCTACTGACAAGACTGATGATGCCAACCAACCATCAACCACTTCATACGAAGATTCTGATGGGTCTTATTTTCTTGCAGGAGCAGATGCAAAAAATACTACTGATATGCAGACCAAATATTTATTTATGGCTAAGGGACATCAATCTCCACGCCATGCAGATCAAATAGAACCTAGCGGTGATTTTGCTAAACAAACAGCAAACCCAAATCAACAAACAACTGGTGGTTATTCATTTAATAATGGTTATGGTCCTTATACTCTTGCTCCTGGTGAAAGCATTAAAATTGTTATGGTTGAAGGTGCTGCTGGGATGAATCGCTCTGACCAAATAAAATATGGTAAAATGTTCAAGGCTGGTACTTTAAGCGCATACGATAAAAACACATTAGTAATAAATAAAGGTCGGGATTCACTATTTACAACATTCCAAAGAGCTAAAGAAAATTTTGAATCTGGTTGGAATATACCATCTGCTCCGCTTCCTCCATCAACATTTACAGTTAATAGCGGTGGTGATAGAATACAATTAAGTTGGACCGTTAATGCAAGTGATCCGAATCCTCCTGTGAATTTTAGAATATATAGGGCAGTTGGTGATTATGATGCTGATTATACAATGATTGCAGATTTGGGATCAGATGTTCGAAGTTTTAATGACGTAAATTTAATTAGAGGATTCAATTATTTTTATTTCATGACGGCGGTTGGACCTCAGATACCAGAAGGACCTGGTACACCAGCCGGCAGATTAGAAAGCAGCAGATTTTATACTCAAACTTATGATGCTGCAAACCTCCAAAGACCTGCTGATGATAATATGAGTAATATAAGAGTTGTCCCTAATCCTTACGTGGTTAATGCTGACTTATCTGTACGTTTCCCTGGTACGCAGGATGAAGATAAAATTGCATTTTATAATATTCCCGGAGAATGTACAATTC
>AMWB02003827.1_pt1 | contig 13055 bp, 4 predicted proteins | sample 200311 | NCBI WGS metagenome assembly AMWB02 (sample SAMN02737377, study PRJNA173069) | bioreactor metagenome | biome: anode biofilm in microbial fuel cells | place: USA: California | collected 2010-12-16 | reverse complement strand
ATGAAAATAAAATACAAATTTAATAAAGATAAACTTTGGTTTACATCAGATTCTCATTTTTACCACGATAATATCCGTAAGTTATGTAATAGACCCTTTGAAACTGTAGAGGATATGAATGATATTCTTATAGCAAATTGGAATAGTGTTGTTAAATCTGATGATGATGTTATTGTAGCAGGAGATTTTATTCATTCTGGAAACTTAGAGAAGATTCAGTCTATTATACATAGGTTAAATGGTAGAATATGGCTAGTATGGGGCAACCACTGCATGCAGAATAAGTTTGAAAGACCTGTAATAATAGAAATGTTTGAAGGTAGATGTTATGATGCTATGGATTTTCAAGTTGAAGATGGTGAAGTAGAAGATGGATTTTTAAAGTTTCATGTTAATCATTACCCCTGTGAATATTGGACTAGAGGTGCAATACATTTACATGGGCATATTCATTCTGGGCCTAAAGCAGAAACCTCTGAGAAAACTATATTTAAACCTTTGAGATATGACATAGGAGTTGACAATAATAACTATTATCCTATATCTTATGAACAGGTTAAGATAATTATAACTAAACAATTGTTAGGATATAAAAATGAGTGAAGTAGATAATGATATTGAAGTAACAACAGAATCTAAAATATTTTGGTTAGAAGATTTTAAAGGTTCTGCTCAAGGAGGATATTTTATAAGAAATATGTTAAAAGATTTCTTTGCAAAATTAGAAGAAAATGGCAAAACTCCTGTAGGAATAAAATATAATGGTTCCTATAATTTAGAAATTTTAGTTAAGAATGAATAAACAATTAGAAAATATCAAACAATGTACTACCTGTTTCTCTAATAATTTAGAATATTTACCTTCATTTGAACATGAGGATGTAGAACTAAATACTATGGATGAAACAGTAATGAGAGTAGATGAAGTAGTTAAATGTGTAGATTGTGATACTCTTTATTATTTAGATAAAGGTAAACAATGTAAACAGTACAGTTTTAACCCAGATAAATGTAAGAATACAAACTTAAACTATGTTAGTGATTATGAAGTTGCTAAAAATAAACAATATGAGAAAGTTTAAGTGTGTTAAAAATTATCCAGGAGCAGATTTAGGAACTATTGTACAATATCAACTAGGAACATTTCCAGAATATTTTGATATAAAAGATGCTAAAAGATACAATAAAAGAGATATAGAAAATTACCCTGAATTTTGGGAAGAAATAGTAGAAAAGGATTATGAAGTACTAGAATACAGTTATGATACTTTAGATAATACAGGTGTAATTTACAAAATTCGTAGAAAATCTGATGGAGTAGAGTTTAAGATTGGGGATAAAGTATGTTGGGATTGGGCTTTTGCTAAAAATAAGTATTTTACTATAAAGAGTTTTAATATAATTGAAGGTAAGTTAAGATTTAATACTATAGAAAAATCTGCACAGAATTTTATATTTGAATTGATAAGTAAAGAATATAATTTACAACATTATAAAGAACCAATCCTAACTACTGAAGATGGCTATGAATGTACTTTAGATGATAGAGTGTTTGGAGTATTGCCTAAAGCAAATTGGCAAACTAATTTTTATGACGGAAATGGTATTCCTATACAAAGGTTGATTAGAAGTGAAGGATTTCCAAATACTGCTTGGTTATACTTCAAAACTAAAGAAAATGCTGAAAAGTATATCTATGAAAATAAACCTGAGTTTAGTAGAAAACAGATTTTAGATGCTATAGAGTATGCTAAATACGCAGAATTTTCTAAAGGAATATGGGTACTTGCATTAAAAATTAAAGAAAAATTAAAGTTATAAATTAAAAGCCTAGGAGAAATCCTAGGCTTATTTTTTATCTGTGCTAGAAGATTTTATTTTGCATATTGACCAATTTTCCATACTGGTTTATGACGTAAAAGTTGCTTGTTATATTTCTCCATTTCTGTGCTTCTTCAGATTCTGTTAAATCATCATCTAAAGCTAAGTCTATTGCAGAATCTATACCTCTACCAAATCTAATAGGAACTGATAGTATAGGTATGGGATCTCGCACTATTTGTATAAATACAGATGGTGATATATAAAATGTCGTGTCAGCCATGACTCTATTTAACATATTCATTGCAAGTTTAGCATTCTCATCATCCTCATCATCATCTAATCCTGCTTTTAATATTAAGTATAGTGAGAACATCATAGCATAGAGATACATCTCCATTAAATTCTTCCTCATATTCTCCTCTACTAATTTCCTATCCTTAGCAGGTATATTATTTAAATCAACTTTACCAGAGAAATGTCCAGCAACTATCTTACCAAATACCTGTGCAGATTTTTTAACTCCTAATCTACCTATAGTTCTATATCTTCCCTCAACATCCCTACCTAAATCTTCATCTTCCCTTCTAGTTTGAAATCTCTGTGCAAAACCCTCTATTAACCAACTTGCTCTGAATTGCCCCAACATTCTTTTTAGTACATACTTTTTAGCAGCAGGAATTGAATTGGGGTCAAAGTTACCATGTAATGCAATTTCAACTTTATTTACATAGTTCTTAAACTTAACAAATTCTTGTCCTTGGTTAACATCAGCAAAATCCCCTTCCCATTCAGTATTTTCTCCATATTTAGCAGTATTCCAGTTACCTTGGTTATCATAGGCTTCCCATAAAGGGATAGTTTTCTTTACACCATTCTCTGTAACCTCAACCTGTTTATTAAGCATTAATGAAATTAAAGTTTGTCCTTTAATAAACAAATCTCCTTTTCTAAGCAATATATAAGGCATTGCTTTAAGTTTCTTTAAAGTCTGGTTCTCAGTATCAGAACTACCAAATTCTAAGTTCTCATAGAGTAAGTTATACTTAGCAATTAAGTTAGTTACCTTATCTAATCTACCATCTTTTAAATTCAATGCAGATTTCCACATTAATCCAAAAGCTTTCATAGTCTGACTAGGAGTAAAATCTACTTTACCTGCTGACCACACTAAGTTAGACATTACCCCAAACATGTAGTTATTAAATGCAGAGAATGGGTTAAACCAGAATGCCATAGCCTGATTATACCTCATTACTTTATCAGCAACTTTAGACCATACTAAGTTTCTACCCATAGAGTCTGCTTCATCCTCTAATGGTTTAATTCTAGCATTATACTGTGCCTCTGTAATTTTACCATTATAGAATTCATCCTCTATAATATCTCTTTCTCTCTCTAATCTCTTATATCTTTCCTTTGAAGTTATTACCTCAATATCCTTACCATATTCATTCTTTAACTTATTTACAGCAGTATTCTGGTCATTATCCTTTAATAACTCATTATACCTTGCATTAATCTCAGCAGCCTTTTCTTTATTCTTAACCTCAAAAGTAAACCCTTTAAAAAATTTAAATGTACTTACACCCTCATCCAGCCTAGTATTATTGTATAGTTGCGAATCCATGAACCAACCAACACTATCCTTCATGTTTCTTAACTCATTATCAGTAAGTTCTTTCCTTTGTTTACTCTTTGATACAACATCTAAGAATTTATTTGATAACTCTACACCATCCTGTATTTGAGATTTCCATTTATAGTTCAAAGCCATCTTACCAAATTCAGGTAGAATCTTTAATAAGTCTGTACTTCTCTCATCTATAGGTAGTGGTGCAGTATATTTAGTAGGAATAGTTTTAAAAGTCTTACCTAACTCACTTTCCTCTAAATACCTATTCTCTAGGTTTGCAGGAGAAGTTATACTATTAATAGCATCATCAGCATATCCTATAACTGCTCCTTTCATATACTCAGAGGTTAGTGAAGCCATCATTTCCTGCTTCACTCTAGGTAGGAAATTTGCTTGTAATCTACCAGTAATATGTTTAGGTAGGTAAGACATCATTTCAGTCATAAATTCCCTAACTGTATTGTATGCCTCAAGTAATTCTGGATCATTCTCTATCTGTTCATACTTAGAATCATACCATTCAGTTTTACTACCATCCTTGTTAAACCTCTTAGGTTTGGTTATAACGTACCTATTATCCCTAAACTGTGTAAAAGTTCTAGTTTCTCCTTTAACTATAGGGTCTTGTTGGTTCAACCATACTATAGGACTATTCTTACTAATCCATTGTGCTAATTTAGCATCCTTTTCTTCCTGAGGAATATCCTCATCATTAATAGCAATAGTATGGTTCTCCAACTCCTCCTGATACATAGCATACTGCTCAAGTGCTTGAGATATTACTTCTCTTGCTCTGTCCCTGCCAAGTTCCTTTTCAAGAGTTTCTGTATACATCTCTTTAGTAATTCCTTGAGCAGATGCAAAATTAGGATCTACAAAATATCTTATATCTACACTAACTGTATTATCATTTAAAAACTTCTTTCTTGCTTTATATGCATTGCCCCTAGTCTTCTTATCTGAGGTAGAACTTAATACTGCTTGTAATTTTCTTTTAGACTCTGAATTTTCAGAGTACCATTGCTGAGTATATCTGTTTGTTAACTCCCCAGTTCTATTACCTTTTTCATCAGTTTGCCAAAATAACTTATCTTTTCCCTTCTTAGCAATAGGTTCCAATACTTCTTTTAATCTTTTCTCCCATTTAGATACTTCCATATCTCTCCTAGTAACAGCATCTCTAAGCATCTTATCCATATGAGTTAGGAACTTAACACCTGTTGCTCCTAAAAATCTCCAATCTCCAGTAAATGTATTTAAGTCCTCTATACCATACATTTCCTGTAAGAACTTAGCCCTATCCTTATAACCTATTTGTTGACTTAAATAATCTGAAGAAAGTCTAAACCAGTTACCAAATATATCCTCTGAATCTATCCTAGCCTTTAAAGTATTCATTTGCCCCAAAACATACTCATCAACTACTTTATCCTCTCCATACACAATCTCCTTAATATTAGACCATAATTCTAGTACTTTACTAGCCTCATGTATCTCTGAAGGAGTAACTTGATCTTTAGAAAACAAAGTTTTAACCCAATCTAATTGCTGATTAGCCACATCAATAAGAACATCTAGAGTTTGTTTATCCTGTAAATCCGCAATATTATCCTCTAATTCTGCTATCTCTTCATATAGTTTTCTACGAATACCCTTTAACCTATTTACTTCCTCAGTATTATTTCTCTTAGTGGCTGTAGTAAGTTCTATATTCAAGTTAGTAAGTCTATTATTCTTCATTCTAAGTAATCCCTTAAAATGGTTAATAGCTTTCTCATGTGGAATATTAACTCCTAATTCCTCACTAATTGCAGGTTCAGCAATTTCTCCAGTTATTTGTTCCTGGAGAAATCTTCTTAAACCTTCATTCTGTCCATACTGATTCATTAAATCCTTTAATCTAGTATTACTAGTTTTATGTACTCTACATATTGCCATATTAATTCTATTTACAACGGAATTCTATAGTTTTGTTATCCACAAGATTTCTAAGCAGTTCTCTCTGTTCTTTAGTAAGTGTTTTCATATAATCTCCTACTGACATTTGCAAAGATAATTCTTTATTTGAAATCTCACTAATACTTGGTAAAGTTTCCTCCTTATTAGTTGTAATTTCTATATTAAATCTATTTTTAAATTGTTGCTCATTAGATATATCTCTACCATTAATATCTCTAAAAACCCAACCTTTAGGTGCTAATATTGTAGTAGGAATACCTAATCTAATTCCTGCTTTTGCACCAGCTTCATCAAATCCAGTTTGTCCACCAGTTCTAATAAACTCAATTTTATTTTTTAAATTAGGAGATTCTACAACAGCTTTTAACAATTGATAAGTAAATTCATCAATTTGTTCTTGAGTATATTTACCTTTCATAGCGTATAAACCATTTCCAGCTATATTGAGAGAAATACCATTATTATCAAATAAGTTTCTTTGTTTATTTATAGAATTTAAAGAATTAACTATATTATTAACTCTTTGTTCTGTAACTTCTAATTTATTAGCATCAACAGGTATATATTTTTTATTTTGACTTAATACAGAAGATTTGGTAAGTTTTTCTCCAGCACTGTTAAAATCTATTGCCATTGCTATAGTAGCATCAGCAGATGCATTTTTAATAGTTCTATTTCTATATCCTGAAGTTTGTTCCTCTTTAAATTCTATTTTGTCTTTTATATTAGAAATTTTAGATTCTATAATCTTTTCAACATTCTCAGAATTATGTATTAAATCCATAACTTCTAATAATGAATTCTCCAATACACTATTCTGTTTAACAGTAAATCCTAGAGTTTTAATGAATTCGTTATAAATCTCTCTAATAAACTTTACTACTCTCTCAAATACTGAAGTTGTACTATTTAAAGACATCTCATTTAGTTTCTTCTGAAACTCTGGTTTAGTTAACACTTCAGAGATAAACTCCTTAGTATTTATAAATCCATAATAAGTCTTTAAATCCTCATTGTTAATACCTTGTTCAGGAGTACCGTACTTACCAGTTTTAATCTTGTTAACTTTCTCTTTCTCCTCCTTAGTTAACATATTATAGGCAACATTCCTTAAAGCATCTATTCTTTCAAAGTTCTGTTTAACTTTAGAAGTTAATAACTTATGAGTACCACCTTCAGAGTAAATTCTATATAAATCTGCTGTATAAGCATGTCCTAACTCATGCATTAAAGTTTTCTCAATATCCTCAGTAGTTAATTCTCTACCTTGAGTTTTTACATTATTGTTAATAACTTTAGGATTTAAGTATACTTTACCTTTATAGTATAATCCTCTTGCAGGTCTCTTATTACCTTCAGAATCTGTATACTCTAAGTTATTATCTATTATTATTTCAAATTTATCACTTAGTAAGTTAGAGTTCTTAGTAAATAAAGGTGCTAATGCTTTAAACCTTTCAGTCTCTAAATTAGCCATAGCAAAGTTTAGATTCTCTGAAGGACTTGCATTCAAAGGATTTACATACTTATTACCCTTTACTGTATAAACTTCAGTATTAGTTATAGTAGGTTCCTCTTTAGTTGTAGGAACTATTTTAGATTGAGGTAATATAGTATTCTTAGGATTGTTAGACTCTATGGTTGATACCACATTCTCTGTATCAAATTTATACTCATTGTAAGAAGTATAATCCTTTCCATGTCCACCTAGTACTGCAATAGGTTTATACACTAAAGTAATACCTTCATATCTTTCTTTCTTTAGCAATACCCAGTTACCCTTCTTATCCCTAATAGATATATAAGGAACATAATCCTGTACATTATCTTTAGTATAAAGTAGGTTATTAACTCTATCTGTTTCTACATTGAACTTAATACCTTCATTGAGAATCTTATCAGTAACTTCTTCCTTATATATTCTTGCTCTTGCAGGGTTATGCTGATAAAACTGCTCTATAAAGGCATTTATATTTATACTATTCTCATCATTCAATGAGTTAATAATCTCCATTAACTTAGTACCAAAGTTAGTTGTTGCTAAGTATGATACAGGTATATACTTAACATACTGTAAAGCTTTCTGCAATCCACCTGTAGCAAACTGGTATTGAATTAATCTTTCTCCTAACTCTCTAGTACCCTCATTAGGACTAGTTAATAAATCTACAAAGTGTTTCACTACTTCCTGCTCATCAGTTCTCTCTGCAGCAGATGCATTAAGCAATACTAAATCAGGCATATCAGCAGTCTTACCTAATTTAGTTCTAACTCTCTGCATAAATCTATTGTTAAACCCTTCAGGAGTTTTCTTAAATCTTTCTATCTCTTTAGCAACAGAGTTCTCTCCATAGAATAAAGCATTTCTATCCTCTGGAGTAGTGGCTAAATCAGGATGTGTAAATATATAGGATTTTATATTCTCCCAGATAAGTTGTCTTAAATTCTTATCAGTATATGTTTTACCTGCATAGATTTCAATAGTATTGATAATTTCCTGTACCTGTGTAGTTTGGTATGGGAATATTTGAGACATAACCTTAACTGCATCATAAACATACCCAGCAATTTTATTTGCTTGACTACCTTCCTCAAGTAACTCTGCAGCACCAGATATAGTAGACTTCCTACCTAATTTTCTCAGTTGTTCCTGTCTAATAAGTACATCCCAGTAACCTTTACCAACACCTTTACTTTCAGTAGATAATGCCCCATATATTTCATTAAGTTCAGTACCAACTGTATCTAGGTATACAAAGTGTTCTAGTATCTCTAGTTGATCCTTAATATACTCATTAGAATTCTTCTCATTACTCTTAATTAAATCCAACATCATCTGAGGAGTAAATCCTTTACCCACAACTTTATACTCCTTTAATCCTGCTCTTTTAAGGTAATTCTCTTTAACTTTCTCTACAGCAGCATTCTTTCTATCTGCGGTAAATTCCTCATTTAATGTATCACTTAAACTCTTTAGTTCATTGATATAATCCTTTATAACTTCCTGATTTAGGAAGTAAGAAGTATACCTTAAATCCAATATTCTACCTTCTTCACTACTTAACCTATTAATTGCAATGGCTGTATTAAAAGTAAAACTATTTAAATTATTGGAGTCTAGTACAGGCTTATTAGCATTATCCACAGCACCAGATTGCATGATAATAGTATTCCTAGTCTTAGTTCTTTCCTCTCCATTAAATTCAGTTTTACCTTCTCCAGATAAGTTAATTAGTGCAATAGCATCTCCACTATCATCTAAGAATCCTTTAAATGGAGTATCCTTATAACCTTTCTCAGTAGGAGTTCCCAATCTTAAATTATAATCTTCAATCATAGCACCACCTACTACAGCTCTAGACATTATAGCAACACCACTCTTACCTGCTTGTTGTCTAATAAAATCTTTAAGTTGTCTATCCCTAGATATGAATAATCCTCTATCCTGTTTAGTAGAAGCATTATCTCCAGTTATACTTAGGTCATCTGCATCCAAAGGTGTAAGGGCTTTCTTAACAACCTCTGAATTTGTAAGTACTGTTTCATGTACTTCTATATAAGCATTCTGTAAAGCAGCTTTTATAAGAGCCTTTTTACTTAATCCTGCTAACTTTAAACCTTCCTTAATCTTTTTATCTGTATCTTCATCTAACTCTGATAATGCACCAAAGTCTAACTTACCTTTAGCAAAGTTATCTTTAGCCCAATCCATTAGACTCTTAGTGTCTATATCACCATTCTCAGAAATTGCTGAAGGAACTTTAACTAATCTACCCTCTGCATTAACCACATTGTTATACATATAGGTATATAACTTATCTACGTCAAAGTCAGAACCCATCTGTTTGGTAATTTCACCAGGAACTATAACTAAATCCCCAAGCACTTTAGGTAGGAATCCTACAACTTGCAGTACTATCTGAGAACTATGTCCTTGATTAGGGATACGTGCCCCAATCATTTTAAGTAACTCTGGATCTATTTTATTTAAATCTAACTCACTAGTTCCTTCCTTAACAAAGTCTTCTAAGTTACCTGAATATTTCCAAGGTATAAATACCTGTGCAACTTTTACTTCTTTAGTTTCCTCATTAAGATTGGTATAAGTTAATCCAGTTTTAGGATTAAAGTCATTACCTGTACCTTTAAGGAATACAATACCTTTCTTATCACTTGCTGTTAAGTCATCAAGAGTTTTAGTATTATTCTTATACCCAGATGAAGAAGCCTGTACAAAGGATTTACCACTAATTTTCTGCTTAATAATCTTAGTGAATAAGGATGATATTAAAGTTTCTACTCTCTCAGCACTATTATTAAATGCTAAAGGAATAACTAAATTACCATCAACAATCTGTAGTGCCATTATATCATTAACAGCCCACTTCCTATCAATAGCCTCTTCCCTAAGAATACTAATTAGTTTATCTAAGTTTCTTACAACAGGATTACCATCTACCATTTCAATACCCATCCTATCAAATATATCTTCCTTAGACATATCCATAAGTTGTCCACGTAGATTCTCCTTAATTTTCTTTAACTCCTTACCTAATAACTTCTTACCTTTAAATTCAAATTCTACATCAGATAGACCTTGCATTAACAATCTATCCATCTGACTAATAACTACAATCTCATGTTTCTTTGGGTCATATGGAACATCCTGTTGAATAGTAAATCCTTTTCTACTTAGTTGATTTAATTTATCACTAAAGTCTAAATCCTCTACAACCTTACCATCCTTAAATAACTCAACAGTATTTCTTGCACCAATTTTAGTCGCTGTAATAAAGGCTAACCTATCAACATTATTTTTCTCCATATTAACCCTTATCTTCTCTATATCTGAATCCTCACCAAATCCTCTAGTAAGTTGTGGAATTAATGGGTATGAGGATGACTTAATGTAGAATGTACTCTCTACACCATTATCAAATCTACTAACAATCTGTACAGGTTTTTGTGGGCCTAGTACCATACCTAATTCATCATAGGTTAACTCATAGTATCCACCAACACCTGCATCCTCAATCTTCTTCATTATAGAAGCATATATATCATCAGGTATTCTACCATGATTCATTAGCAGGTCTATATGTTCCCTTAAAGTAGTTAATTCCTGAGCATCAGTTCTATCTAACCCTTCAGTATAACTCGGCATGGTTTGTAGATACCCTTGAGTAATGCTACCAAATTTATCATCAGCAGCAAATACTACATTGTAAGTAGGTCTACCTTTTCTTACTATACCATTCTTATCAGTAAATTCCCAATCAGCAGTACCAATTTCTCCAGGAGCAGCATCCTTAGCTTCCCTCTTTTGGTACTCATCCATTACTTTAGATATTCTAGTAACTACATCAAATTTACCAACTTTCTTTTGGTTATAGAACTTAGCAGGATCTCCTTGAACTAACTGCATCATATTAGCATTAAATACAATGTAATTAAGTTCTATATCTGTAGCAGCATACGCAATAAGAGCATTATCCTTTAAATGTGAATTACTTACATAGTTCTTATTGAACATTGTAGCAATCCTATTCTTCTTATCCCTATATACTATACCAATATTCCACCATTTATCTATAGTGTTATTAACTGTCTCTACAACTTTATCTAATGCTGTATCTATAAGTACCTGTAAGTTTTCATTCAATAGCATTGTATCATCCAGCTTACCATCCTTATATACCAATCCATTTAATTCTGGGAAGAAGTAAAAGAACTGAGCACCATTATAGTACTGTTCACCTACTTCATTCTTTAACTTATTATCTATATCCTCTTTAATTCTTTGTCTAATATTCCTAATTCTAGCAGCCTCTGCTTTAACTAAATTACTAATCTGTTCCTTAGAATCCTCTGTTAAAGTTTCCTTGGTAATATGTCTATCCTTTAAAGTTGCAGTATTAATATTTACTTTAAATTTAGGAGCCTCAATAATAGGAGTTCTGGATTTATCTGACATAGTCATACCAATAAACTTTGCAGTATGTTCACTTTCAGTATCCTGAAATAACCCTATAGAAGTAAACTCCTGTTCTCTCTCAGACATAGATGTTCTAGTAACTCCATCAGTATTTTTACCACGCTCCTTTAACCCATCCATATCATGCATTATCAGTTTAATGTTCTTAGCACTATCTGATAACCAGTATGCTGTACTAGAGAATGGTAATTCCTTTAGAATTGCTCTAGTAGGACTATTAGGTACATTTAAATCCTTAATTCTGCTTGTTATAGGAATATGGAATGAAGAGTCATATATCATCTTATTCTCCACATTTCTATGAGAACTTGCATAATGAACATTGGAATACTTTGCAACAACTTGTGCTAGAAATGTTACAGAACTATTCTTATTAGCCCCATCAAAAGGATTATTTAACTGCATTAAGTCCTCAGCAGCCTCTATAATTTCTTTACTATTTTCTTTATTTAAAGCATCTACAATTGCTGAAAATACACCTTGAGGTACTCCAGTACTAGAGTAAGTAAATTGATACTCAAAATTACCCTTTCTTTTACCTTTAGGGTCTAACTCTTTATACTGTGTAGTATTGTAAAGTACATCTACAATGTTAGGGTCAATGAATATTCCCAAAGCATCAAAGAGTTCTAACATAAATTCCTTATGAGCCTCTTTACCTTTACCTTGTAGTTGTTTTATTTTATCATTTAACTCTGCAGCAACAGTTTTATCTATATGCTTATTACCCTTAGAATCTGTAGTTACAATCCTAGATTGCCCCATATTCTCTGCCCACTGGTTAACAATAACACTAACAGCAGAATTTTCATTAGCATACTTAGTCTGTACTTCCATACCATTAGGAGTTCTTTTCCATAGTGTAAGTACAAAGTTACCAAGATGCTTATTCATTACAGCAACAAACTGATTCTTCATAGAAGTTGCTGTTTCAGGAGATTCTAATACTTCAACTAAATTCTTTAAATAACTCTTAGCAGGATTACCATTAATAATATTCTTCATTTCCTGTATATAGGATTTTAATGAACCCTCTACAGGACTAAGTGCTACAGTTAAATCATCAAATACTGTATCAAAAGGTATATAACTACTTAACCCTAAATAGTTTCTATTACTGTTAGGAATCTTTGATAGCATTAACTTAACATTAATACCAGCAGTATTTCTAGGATTAACTTGGAATACTTCTACAGAGAAACTCTTTACATTCTGAGTTTGCTCCTCTTCATCAACAGCATCATCCTCATCTGTTACTATATCATCCTTTTCCTCATCAGATAAATCTTGTAACTTTTCTTCCTTAACAGTGATACCAAGAACTTTTAAATCTTGAACTACTTGTCCTTCAAATTGTTTGAATACTTCATCCTTAGTAATTCTTTCAAGTTCTGATGCAATATATTTAGCCTGTTCAACACTCTCAATATGCCCATATAACTCTTTAGCCTTTGGATTATTAAGTAGTTGTTGGAATTTCTCCTCAGTTAAGTTGGCAATAAACTCAATATTCTTCTTAGTTTTAATTAATGACTCCTTAGCATTACTAAATGCTTTAGATACAGCCATTCTCTTACCTTCTTTAACTAGGCTTAACAAGTCTGTATAAACTAAGAATTTAATATTATCTACAATTTGTTTCTG
>AMWB02095433.1_pt1 | contig 13063 bp, 14 predicted proteins | sample 200311 | NCBI WGS metagenome assembly AMWB02 (sample SAMN02737377, study PRJNA173069) | bioreactor metagenome | biome: anode biofilm in microbial fuel cells | place: USA: California | collected 2010-12-16 | reverse complement strand
AGGCGGACTGATCGGCTGGGGCCATCCGACAGGCGGAACCGGCGTCCACATGGCTGTGACCATCTGGGAACAGCTCACCGGACGTGCCGGCGCCGCACAGATTACTGTCTCACCGGAGAAACCCTACGGCATGACAATCAACATGGGCGGAGATGATGGAACAGTGATCGCGATCGTTTATAAACGAGGAGCATAAAATGATCGAGGATTTACAGTTTACTTTCTCTGATCTTAGATTTTATATAGTAAACTGTAAATCCTAAATCCTAGATCATATCAGTCCTTTCCGCTTCAGCATTGGCTTCACATCCGGTTCTTTGCCCCGGAAATTCTTGTAAAGCACCATCGGATCGTCAGTTCCTCCCCGGGAAAGAACATTCTCGCGGAATGCCTTTGCGGTCGCCGGATCAAAGATGCTGGTTTCTTTAAAGGCTTCGAATGCGTCGGCATCAAGCACTTCGGCCCAGAGATAACTGTAATATCCCGAAGAATAACCACCAGCAAAAATGTGCGAAAAATAGGGAATCCTGTAACGGACCACAATCTCCGGGATCAGACGGATCTTCTGCATGGAGCCGTTCTCAAAGCTAATCGCATCAAACAGGGTGGTATCGGTGCGTGTGTGAATGTCCATGTCCAGGTAAGAGGCCGACATGTATTCGACCGCAGTAAATCCCTGGTTGAAATGCTTGCTGGCTTCCAGTTTGTCGATCAGTGCCTTTGGAATGACCTCACCGGTCTGATAATGACGGGCGTATAGCTTCATCACTTCCGGATCGGCGGCCCAGTTTTCCATGATCTGCGAAGGGAGCTCGACAAAATCCCTGGGCGTATTGCTTCCGGAGATTTTGCGGTAGGTGCATTCCGACAGTAATCCGTGCAGTGCATGACCGAATTCGTGGAACAGCGTGCTCACCTCTTCAAAAGTCAGCAGAGATGGCATCTCGGGTGTGGGCTTTGTAAAGTTGCAGACCATCGTGATGATGGGCCTGACATCTTTCCCATTGGCCATATATTGTTCGCGATAATTGTTCATCCAGGCACCGCCTTCTTTGCTGGCCCGGGGGAAGAAATCCATGTAAAGAATGCCCAGGTGTGATCCGTCGGCGTTAAGCACTTCGAACGTCCTCACTTCGGGGTGATATTTGCTGATATCGTTTCGTTCGTTGAATGTTATGCCATAAAGCCTGGTGGCAACGTCAAACATGCCCAGCCGCACATTTTCCAGCGAAAAATATGGTTTGAGTGCTTCCTCATCAAGGTCATATTTCTGTTTGCGCAGTTTCTCGGCATAATACCACCAATCCCATGGTGCAAGCTGAAAATCGCCGCCTTCCGCCTTGATCATAGCTTGCAGTTCCGATGCTTCTTTGCGGGCAACCGGTAAAGCGGCATTCCAGACTTCGTTCAAAAAGCTGTAGACAGCCTGTGGATTCCTGGCCATATTTTCCTCGAGGATATAGTCGGCATGTGTGGCATAACCAAGCAAGTTCGCCCGCTTCACCCGCAGAGAGGCCATTCTGGCCGCAATTTGCTTGTTGTCATGGTCATTGTTGTTATCGCCACGCTGTATATAAGCGTTGAAGACTTTTTCCCTGAGGTCGCGGCGGGATGAAAAAGTAAGGAAGGGCACGCGCGAAGGGTAATGCAGCGTGATCAGCCATTTTCCGTCAAGGCTGTCTTCTTTGGCCGCTTCAGCGGCAGCATCGATGACGAATTGCGGAAGGCCGGCAAGATCTTCAGGCTTGTCAAGGATAAGTTTAAATGCATTTGTCTCAGCAAGTTGGTTATCACCAAATTGCAGGGAGAGCAGTGATAATTCCTTGTTGATTTCCCTGAGTTCAGCCTGTTTTTCTGGTGGGAGGTTAGCGCCATTGCGTGTAAATTGAAGATAAGTCTTTTCAAGAAGTGTGGATTGCTCCGTATTAAGTCCAAGTTCTTTCCTGGAATCGTACACCGCTTTAATCCGGTTGAAAAGCGGGGCATTCAGCAACAGGTTATCATAATGATTGGTCAGCAATGGTGAGACTTCCTTGGCAATGGCCTGCAACTCATCATTGGTATTCGCTGATGTCAGGTTAAAGAATACCCCGCTGACTGAAGCAAGCAGATCACCGCTTCGATCGAGGGCGACTATTGTATTTTCAAAATCGGGCGATGCTGAATTGTTAACAATCGCGGCAATTTCCTTATCATGGATCAATATACCCTGTTTAAATGCGGGCAGGAAATGCTCGTTTTTGATTTTATCAAACGAAGCGGTTTCAAATGGTGTTCCGAAAGGGGTGAAAAATGGATTTTCTTCAGTTTTCATGGGTTTTTCTCCTGTAGTGCACGATATCATTATCCCTAATAATAACAGGGATGCGCCAATAAATGTTCTCATTATAGTTTGGTTTTTAAAATTCAGGCGACGAAGGTAGGAAGGATTTTGGTTCTCACAGATTAGCACGGATTAAAAACACCGATTTACACAGATTAGCCTAAACAAATCTAATCTGTGTAAATCTGTGCCCGAATCTGTGAAAATCTGTGAGAAAAATCCGCGAATTATTTTGCCTTTTCTTCGTCGGTGCAGCATTTATCGTCCTTGCAACAGCAGCATACATGAGCGCCGATTAGAAGGAATATGCCCAGGAAGATAAAACTGTTGGCGATGAAAAAGAAGTTGTAAAAATTTCTGACGCTAAGAAAAGCGGCACCGGTGAAGAAGCCGATCACACCGCAAAGCATCAGTAAAGCGCCGAAAATCCCTGAAGCCCATCCGAAGTAATGAATAACCGTATTCAGTTTCATGGTAAATTAGTTTTGGTTTCAATCAAAGTTACAAAAAAATATTTTGAGTTAATTAAAGTTATTTTTGTAACTTTAAACCAATGTACTTAAATGGTCAGAAAGTTTAAGCGTATGGGAAAAGATCAGACAAAAGATAAAATTCTAACGGTGGCAGCCAGGATGTTTGGAAAGTATGGTTTCCAGAAGACTACGGTGGATGAAATAGCACGAACCGCTCATAAGGCCAAAGGGTCCGTTTATTATTATTACAAAAGTAAGGAAGATCTTTTCCTGGCCGTGGTAACCCAGGAAATCAATGTGCTGAAATCAGGACTTACCCGGATCATTGTCGATAACCAGGATGCGACCGGGATGATCAGAAGTTACCTGATCAACCGTATGATCCTGATGAAAGATGCGATCAATTACCATGAGTCGTTGAAATGCGACTTTAACAATGATTTTAGCTTTTTGACCGATTGCCGGGATGATTTTACCCGTTTCGAGATCGACCTCATGAAAGCCGTCCTCGACCGCGGCGTCCGTGAAAATAAATTCCAGATTAAAGACTCAAGAGCGACTGCCCAGGTGATTATCCTCGCCATGAAAGCCATTGAGATCCCCTTTTACCATCAGCATAAAATTTCCGAATTCGAACAAACAATCGTTGAACTTGTCGATATTCTGATCAAAGGGATCGAAAAGTGATCTAAACTTTTTGCAAATTACAAGGATAAAGATGAATCTGCATTTTTAGTGACGTACAAGTTTTAATTCAGAAATATTTCACGCATCGTTTTCCTTCCGGTAATTTCCCGTAAGGTCGAATAACTGGAAACCGTTTTCTGGAATTCTTCACCCATAGCATCCCTTATTTTTTTCTCTACTTCGTCCCTTTTTTTATCTCTTTCCGGGTTCGGATCAAAAGCAGCATAATTATCAAACTCGGTCATCAGGATCAGGTCGAAATCCTGTGGATTTGAAGCATCACCCAGGAGTATCTTGTAAGATTTGATCAATTTCTGCCCGACCAATTCATCCATAGAGGCTTTCCATGTTTTACTCAGGCCGGTAAGATATTCTTCGCCCATATTCGCTTTAAGCTTCACAAACGTAAGGTTCCAGACTGAGCCTTCAGTATAAAGGGGTTCGTCTTGTGCTTTCAGGCTTGAAGAGGACAAGATCAATGCGGAAAAAAATACGCTGAATAGCGTAAATAACATCTTTTTCATAAGTTCGGATTTAAATTGTTAATTGGTTATTAAGAATGATTCTTAACAAATATAACCCCCTAAAATATTCAAAGCAAATATTTTAACGTTTGATTAACAATATTGTATGAAAAAGTTGTACTACCACTATAGTGGGACTACAAATTCATCAGCATATTTTATGATTTTAGCTTTAAAAGTTGTACTACCACTATAGTGGGACTACCACTTTTTAAATGCATCACTCCAAATGCCCGCCGCGACTGTTTTTCAGGAGTTTTAAAAAAGGCTTGCCCAGGAAACTGCGCTCATCCAGCCGGCAAAGGTCCTCGTACATTTCTTTGTTCACCGTAAATGCCAGACGGTCAGGTGGCAAATTATTCCGCATAGCCATATCAGTTGCGCCGACGATGGCGGCAGGCCCGGTTTTTCCTTCCAGCAAAGTCAGCATTTCCATGCACCCTGAACCGAAATCCACGGTAACGACGGCTTCTCCTGTATAAGCCTGATAATATTGTGCACCGGTCAGCAGCACACATAACTGGTCAGGGTTAACATAAAATGTGATGGTCTTTAAAAATTCATATTGATCATTTTTAAGCGGACCAACCAGGATATTTTGATAGCGGGAATGATACCTTTTCGCCGCATCAAACCAGGTTGCCATCAGTTCCTCGCTGGCCTTAAGACCTTCCTTGTTGGCCAGGAAATCTAGATAACCTTGCCGGGTTCGCGTTTGCCGATCGAACCACCAGGTGCCGCAACCTCCACATCCATAATCCTCAGCAGTTAGCAACAGTGTGCTGCCTTTTAACCATTCGTCATAAAATTCAAACAAACAAGCCCGCTGCTTTGGCGGAAAATGAACCAGAGGTTCAAATACTTTAACATCCGGGGCATCGTAAATACCAATCAAAGGGATTGAAAGATCAAGTTTTGAAAGCAGAAAGGAATGATCAGGTAACATAATCTTCGTGTTATTTTTTACGATAATATCAGTTCTTCACTATTTAAAATCAAAATTATAAGTTTTCAACGGAACGGATCGATAATTATCCGATCACTTTCAATTCCATGGTTGATCATCATCGATTGATCCCTAAATTTGTGAAACAAAACAATTCTTATGATCATGGTTGAAAATCAGGGAAAAAGCCGATTTAGCATTTCTAGTTTTATTCGGGAGGAATCCATCGGGGGATTTCTGTTAATCCTGGTCACGATAATTGCTCTGATATGGGCTAATTCGGGCTTTAGTGCGTGGTATGACAAGATTTGGCATGATATTAAGCTGGGATTTTCATTTGGTGATTTTGAAATGAAATATTCGCTCCAGCACTGGATCAACGACGGGCTGATGGCGATTTTCTTTTTCATGGTCGGGTTGGAGATCAAACGCGAAGTGCTGGCCGGAGAACTTTCGACGTTGAAAAAAGCAACCTTACCCATCGCCGCCGCTGTTGGTGGCATGTTGTTCCCTGCCTTGATTTACGTCATTTTCAATCATAACAATCCTGAGCACCTTGCCGGCTGGGGCGCCCCGATGGCTACCGACATTGCCTTTGCCCTGGGCATTCTCTCCTTACTTGGATCGAAGGTCAATATTAACCTCAAAATATTTCTTACTGCCCTGGCTATAGCCGACGATCTGGGGGCAATCCTTGTTATCGCAATATTCTATACGGAAAACATCAACTTGGCCCAGATCATCAATGCTGCGATTTTCTTATTTATTATGATGGGTGCCAACAAACTCGGTGTGCGCAGAACTGCTTTTTACGCCATTGTTGGGTTCCTGGGCGTGTGGATGTCGTTCATGTTCTCTGGAGTTCATGCCACAATAGCCGGAGTGCTGATTGCACTGACCATTCCGGTCAGAACCAAAGTGAATGAAAAGCAATTTGTGGATGAAATGTGTGTCCTTGTAAATAAATTTGAAAGCGAAGAACCCAATGATAAAACCCTACTAACCAATCGCCAGGCACATCTCGTGGGGGAAATTGCGAGACTCAGTGAAGATGCGGGTACCCCGTTGCAAAAGCTTGAACATACCCTTCACCCGCTTACGGCCTTTTGTATCCTTCCATTATTTGCCCTGGCCAACGCGGGTGTTCACATTGAAGGAAACATTTTCGATATGCTTATGCATCCGGTTGCAATTGGGATAATGGCGGGCCTGGTAATAGGAAAAGTCCTCGGTATTTCTATCTTTTCATGGCTGATGGTATGGCTTAAACTCGCCGAATTGCCGGAGGGAGTGACCTGGAAGCAAATCTACGGTGCAGGACTCCTGGCCGGGGTGGGTTTTACCATGTCGATCTTTATTTCCGGGCTTGCATTTCCTGAAGGGGAACTTATCCAGATTGCCAAAATCGGCATTTTTGCCGCATCCTTGATTTCGGCTATTGCCGGAATGCTGGTTTTAAACTCAGGCCGGCGTAACCATCACTAGTTTGCAGGGGCTTGTGATTGCAATATGCTTCCTGTAACATCAATTGTATTACATTTACATCATGTTCACCGATGAGTATTTTATGCGCGAAGCTTTGAAAGAGGCCCGCAAAGCCCTGGAGATCGATGAGGTTCCCGTGGGGGCCGTCATAGTTTGTAACGACAGGATCATCGGCCGGGGTCACAACCTGACAGAACGGCTGACTGATGTAACAGCCCATGCTGAAATGCAGGCGTTTACGTCGGCAGCTAATCACCTGGGATCAAAATACCTGGAAGAGTGCATACTTTATGTGACACTGGAACCCTGCGTGATGTGTGCCGGGGCAGCGTTCTGGACCCAGATTGGCAAGATCGTGTATGGCGCTTCCGATGACAAACGGGGTTATACATTGACCCAGGCATCTTTACTGCACCCGAAAACCACGGTCGTGCCCGGTGTGATGGCCGGTGAATGTGCAGAAATACTGAAAGACTTTTTCAAATCCAAACGAAGCAATGCAACTGAATAAAACCAACCAGGGCGCGCAAGGCGTTGCTGCAGAGATTGCCGAAGTAGCTTCATTGCTCTGGCAGAAGGGCTGGGCGGAAGGAAGCGGAGGAAATATCTCGGTCAACGTCACGGAACATTATCCGGCGATAAAAATGGATTTCCGCACCTACCCGATGATCCCGCTGGATGTCAGGTACCCGGTGCTTGCCCATCATCATATTTTTATCACTGCAAAAGGATCACGGATGAGAAGCCTGCTGAAGGATCCCGGTAAGGGGATATGCCTGATCAAAATTTCAAAGAAAGGCGACTATTATCAAGTCCTTTATGAAGATCCCGAAAACCAGCTTGAACCTTCTTCCGAGCTTCCTTCACATTTAGCCATTCATAATCTTCTGGTGAAAAGAGGAGAAGGGGAAAGGGCTGTGGTTCATGCGCACGTGGATGAACTTGTCGCCCTTACCCACGATAAAAACCTTCAAAGTGAAGCAAAGCTTAATGAAATCCTCCTGAATATGCATACGGAGACGGCTTTCTTCATCCCGGAAGGCATTGGCTATGTATCGCTTGAAACACCAGGCTCGCAGGAGCTGGCAAAAGCCACGCTGAAATGTTTAAAAAACCATAAAGTGGTCATTTGGGAAAAGCATGGCTGTTTAGCTTTAGGGAAAGATGTAAACGAAGCTTTTGACCGGCTGGATTTGATGGCCAAATCAGCAAAAATTTATAAAATGTTGAATGTTAAGTGATGAATGTTGAATTCGGGAAATAAAGATAAAAATTCCCGAACTAAAGACTTAAGACTTAGGACTTTTTTCCGGCTTCCATCCATAGTCGATATACTCCCAGCTCACCTTATCGCCTTTCACCTTAAGCAGCACAAATCCTTCTTCCGTGCCGTAATACGGGCCTTCCCACCAACTGGCCGCTACAGAACCACCGGTAATGAAGTCGATGCCGAAAACATGCATTGTTTCATAGTAATGAAGATGGCCCTGGAGGACCAGCTTGAGGTTATATCCCTTAAATGCGTCAAGCAATTCCTTTGAATTGACCACCACTTCCCATCCGCTGTTTGCCGCGGTGGCCCCGTTGAATATCTGGGCTTCCATGGTCAGGACCGGGATATGAAGGCTGATGGCAATAGGCACGCTGTCGGGGATAGTGACGAGCTGTTCCTTGATCCATTTCATTTGTTCCGCATCAATTCCTCCAATATAAGCGTCAGGGCCGTTTTTTTGAACGGCATCGAGCAGGAAAAAAGTCCAACCGTACCGGTCAACACGCTGATATCGTGGTCCGATCCGCTTTTCGAACATCTTCACACCGTATTCCGGGTTATTTGTATCGGCACCGCTGTTTGAGAACCAGCCGTAGTGCTCATGGTTGCCGATGGTATTATAAACCGGCATTTTAAATTCGGTCTGCATGGTCGTGTAAATATGATACAGCGAGTCTGCCCGGCCATAGGATTGCTCCAGGCAATCCATCACCAGGTCGCCGCCGGTAATCACGAAGTCAGGATTTAACTCATTGACCTTGTTGATGGCCTTTCGGAACCCGTTAATGGCATTCTTTTCCCGTTGAACGTGGATATCGGTCATAAAAACAAAGCTGAATTCATCATTGCCTTTTTTTACAGGGGTATTCTTTTCTGCGCAGGAAGACGAAAAAAGGATCACCAGGGCGAGGAAAAAATTTAGGATCAGTTTCATGAAGGGAAAGATTAATTTTTTGACCAAGTTAGAATATTTCTCACAGATTACACAGATTTAAACCGCAGATCAACACAGATCAGTGAAATCTGTGAATTTATCTGTGAATATCTGTGAGAAATTAATTTATTTTTGAAACCTCAAAATTCACGTTGACCCAATCATGTTCAACCTCGCAACGATCAGTCTGCTATTCCTTATGCTCATCGGGAGCCCGGTGTCTTCATATTTTCCCGGTCCTGAAGGCGAACCCTCAGCGACCGTCATCAATACCGATGAAAACTTTTACCAGCAATTGTACCTCGATACCGGTCTGAAAGGCAAGATGGATTATAAAATTTTCCGCCGGGCCATGATCGGAATGGATACGCTTTGTGCACCGCGGACGGATATCCTGACCATTATTGATTATACCAAACCCTCTTGTGACAAGCGTTTTTACGTGATCGACCTTGTAAAACGGAAACTTTTATATTTCACATTGGTAGCTCATGGTAAGAATTCAGGGGAACTGGTCAGTTATAAATTTTCAAACCGGCCGAAGTCGCTGATGAGCAGCCCGGGATTTTTCCTGACCGGGGAGACTTATTCGGGCCGGCATGGTTATTCGTTGCGCCTTGACGGAATGGAGCCCGGACTTAATGACCTGGCCCGTGCCCGCGCTATTGTCATCCATGGAGCGGAATATGTTGCCCAGCATTACGTGGATGATGTCGGATATATCGGAAGAAGCTTCGGTTGTCCGGCCCTGCCGTTAAATGTCAACCAGAAGATCATCGACCTTATCAAAGGCGGAAGCTGCCTGTACATTCATACCAACGACAAGAATTACACCAACCTGACCACGATTTGTGATTAGCGCAATGGTTTATCGAGTTCCCTGAGTACATCCATATCCCGCTCATATATATCCGGGACAAAGAAGAGCTTGCCATTCCGGTCTACACCGCAGGTCCAGTACATCAGCAGGATATCCACAGGCTCCGGCAGGTCCACACGGGTTGTTTCATGGGTTTCTACAATTGCTTTGATTTTCTTACGATCGTAATCCGTTCCTTCAAGCAGCTTAACCGCCAAATCCAGCGGATTTTTAACCCTGATGCATCCATGGCTGTAAGCCCTGCTTGGTCTGCTGAACAGGCTTTTCGACGGTGTATCGTGCAAATAGATATCATATTTGTTGGGAAACATGAATTTCATCTCGCCCAGGGCGTTCCATGGGCCAGGTTCCTGCCTGACGATATAAGGAAAACGATTAGGGGAAAGATTTTCGAAATCAAGGTCGGAAGTTGGCACCAGGTTGCCTTTGGTATCCAGCAGCACCATATGGTTTTTTTCCAGGTATGCCGTATCTTTTTTCATCTTTGGAACAGTCTCATTTTTGACGATTGACCTCGGCTGGGTCCAGGTGGGATTAAATTCGATGTATCGCATTTTATCCCTGAAAAGAGGGGTTTTATTCAATGGTCTGCCTACAACGACAGGCGTATAATGAACAATTTGCCCTGCATCGGCCATGATCAGCCAGAAGGCGGCAATATTGACCAGGATGTATTTTTCAGGCATATTTCCCGCCACCCAGCGAATCCTTTCGAGGTTAATCCGGATGGAAGCGATACGGTCTTCAACCGTCACATTCAGCTCGCGAAAAGTACCGGCTCCAATGATGCCATCGGCCTCAAGTCCATGACTGGCCTGAAATGCCTTGATATCTGTTTCCAGCTTTTCATCATAATAAAAAGAGGTCATCGAGTCAATTGCGTTTAGTTCACCGGTAATCAGCAACCGGTTACGGATAGCCGGTATTCGGGCATCTTTATTGCCCGGTTCTATTTTTCCTCCCGGAAGAATGGCTTCCCAGCCGCTTTTAATCATTATTTCGCGGTACTGGGCCAATGCATTCATCAACGTGTCGTACAGGTGCATATCAGGCCTGAGCTCTTCCAGGCGTGATGAAATTTCGCGGTTTGCAATATACAGGTTCAGATTCTCGGGATTAAGATCGGGAATGGGAGCAAAGCCGAAATTCCATGTCGTAACCTGGGTCAACGGATCGATCTTGCCATATAGCAAGTGATCGGCATAGAAAATGATCCCGTCGGTAAGCAGGAGATCAAGGTCAGCCAGCACATTGATGCTTTCTGGATCTGTATTTTCAAAGGTTATGTTTTTTGAGAGGATGGATTTTATTACATTCAAATGATAATCGTCAGGCAGAAGTCCGTCGTGAAATGAATTTTCAAGGCCGTAAATCGCATCGCCGACGAATTCTTTTTTTTTCCAGAAGGGTTGATAATCATTCTTTTTATAAAGATTGGAGATATATTCGATGCTGTGAAGCTTTTCACCCGAGATCCGTGTATTTGCATCGATACTGAGTTGTTCGAGCTTAATTTTAAGCTGACCCGGTATATCAGATTGTGCAAAGATAGCTGCAGGGAAAATCAGGAATGAGAACAAAAGAAGATTTGCCTTATTCATAATTTTTTGTTTTCACGCAAAGGAACACAAAGAATTCAACAAGAACGCAAAGCATGAAATTTATTCATTCATGAGGGATTCACGCGCCAGTTTCAGGTCGTCGAGCTTCTTTTTATCGAGCTGCGGGAATTTCAGGTCGAGGTTGTTCATCTTTTCAATGATGGCCCCGGCAATGACCATACGGGTGAACCATTTATTATTTGCAGGGACAACATACCAGGGGGCATAATCTGAGGCTGTATTCCTGATCATATCTTCATAAGCCTCCATGTATTCATCCCAGTGCTGACGCTCCTTCACGTCAGCACTCGAGAATTTCCAGTTTTTATCCGGGTTGTCGAGGCGTTCAAGGAAGCGCTTTTTCTGTTCTTTTTTGGAAACATGAAGGAAAAATTTCAGGACCAGGAAGCCATTATGGCTGAGGTATTTTTCAAACTGGCTGATATCCTGGAACCGCTTTTTCCAGATATTATTGTCGGAATTAGGCAGTTTCTGGTTTCCCAGGTATTCCGGGTGCACGCGGACCACGAGCACTTCTTCATAATATGAGCGGTTGAAGATACCGATCCGGCCCCGTTCGGGGAGGTTTTTCATGCAGCGCCAGAGAAAGTCATGGTCGAGTTCTTCAGGCGAAGGTGATTTAAAGGAAAAGACCTGGCAGCCCTGGGGATTGACCCCGGAAAAAACATGCTTGATTGCGCCGTCTTTGCCGGCGGCATCCATGGCCTGGAAGATGAGCAGGACGCCCCATTTGTCATCGGCATATAGTTTTTCCTGCATTTCGCCCAGCACTTTAATGCCTTCATCAAGGGCTTCTTTGAACCGATCTTTATCATTTTTATCGAAATCACCAGTATCTTCCGGGTCGATGTCTTTCAGTTTAAACTTAGCCCCTTCAGCGATTTGATAAGGCTTGACCAGCTTATGGATTTTTTCCAATTGTTTGTCGGTTGGCATGGGAGGAGGATTTAGGTTAACTTCTTACAAAGGTAAAAAATAAAAACAAGGACTGTAAGAAGATAGGAGAATAGAAGTATACTTTTTGACCACCCGACCACCCGACCACCTGACTCTCATCCTCACTTCTCCATAAACCTCTTATTCGCCTTCAGTTTCTCCATGAAGATCCCTATCCGGCGTGCCCGGGTTTCCGGATTTTGCGTGGATTCGATCCAGCGGATATATTCTTTCTGGTCGGTGTAAGAAAGGCTTTCAAAAAATTTCCTGGCTTTGGGTTGGGTATTCATCAAGGACCTGATATCCTCCGGCACGGTAACTACCCTCTCTTCCGTATCTTTTTCAAGTTCAACCTGGATCTCGTCTCCAAACGTTTTTCCCAGCTGGTATCTTATTTCTTTGGTGATCCCCAGGATATGGCAGGGCATGCCCATCTTTGCAAGGCTGCCGCGGTATTCGATGGCATTGTCGAACCGGGCTTTTATCTTGACCTGGCCTTTGACTCCATATATTTTCATGACATCGTATGGGAAAATAATATAAGCCGCGTCCATTCCGGGATGCTGCTCGATTTTGGCCGTAAAGGAGAGTACTTTGTCAGTTTTCATATAGTTTTTGAATTTCTGAGGTAAACCTTATCAATGAATGCCTTCGGCGATGATCATTTTCGCTGTGGATGCTTTTTGCCTGATCAGTTTAGCCCTGGAATACAAATCGGAATGATACCATTCTTTTGCTTTGTCAAATGTAGGAAATTCAAGGATCACCAATCTTTCGGGTTCCCAATCCCCTTCCAGGGTCATGGTCCTTCCTCCGCGGGTAAGAAATTTACCTTCAAAGGGGGCCAATGTGCCCGGGGTCAACTTTTTATATTCTTCATATTCCTGTGGATTAAAAATGGAAATATCCACGATAACAAATGCTGCCATGATTTTTAATTTAGATTCATTTGTGCTCCGACGGGTAAATCCGTCGGTTGG
>AMWB02020970.1_pt2 | contig 13068 bp, 13 predicted proteins | sample 200311 | NCBI WGS metagenome assembly AMWB02 (sample SAMN02737377, study PRJNA173069) | bioreactor metagenome | biome: anode biofilm in microbial fuel cells | place: USA: California | collected 2010-12-16 | reverse complement strand
CCATCATCAATGTCCCGCCGCAAGGCGGACGAAAGCACCCGGAACAGAAATTTATACAAGTCAACACACAAAATATCCTGTTTATTTCCGGAGGAGCTTTCAATTCAATCGACCGAATAATAGCTTCCAGGCTCAGGACCAATATTATCGGTTATCAATCCAAAGAGCAGGAGTTATTTGACCGCGACAATTTATTGCAGTACATCTCCCCTTCCGACATCAGGAAATTCGGAATGATCCCCGAAATTGTCGGCCGTTTCCCGGTGCTGACCTATTTAAAGCCACTGGACCATGACGCGCTCAAACGGATTCTGACTGAGCCTAAAAATGCCCTGATCAAGCAATTCACCAAACTATTCATGATGGATGGCATTGAACTTGAATTTAGAGATGATGCCCTGGAATTCATCGTTGAAAAAGCCACTGAACATAAACTGGGGGCCAGGGGATTACGCTCGATCATTGAAGCCATCCTGACCGATGCGATGTTTGAGCTTCCATCGAAGACGAAAACCACTGAATTAATCATTGACCGTAAGTTCGCAGAAGAAAAATTCGGAAAATCGGGACTGTCCCGTCTTAAAGTCGCCTGAACTTAAACTGGCATAATTGTTGGAATCCGACAATACGAATATGCTGAAATTTCGATTTATAGTTTTCTTAACATTGATTAGCTTATGCTCCATTGCACAAGCACAGGAACAGGATATGATCATTGTTGGTGGGACTGTAGAAAACGGCGATACTATTCCGGTCGTTCAATTAAAAGAAGTAACGGTCATTTCCTGGATTAATCTTACGAACAGTCAAGCCCGGAAAATGACAAGGCTCATGAAGAATGTGAAGATCGCCTACCCTTACGCCAGGCTCGCGGGCATCAAACTTATTGAATATCAGGATATATTAGCTGCAGCACCGGATGATAAAGCGAGACGGCAGATCATGAAACAGGTTGAGGATGAGCTCTTAGCGGAATACGGCCCTGAATTACGCGACCTGACCGTTAGCCAGGGCAAGATATTACTGAAATTGGTCGACCGGGAAACCGGGGCATCTTCTTACGACCTGGTTTCGGATTTCAGGGGCGAATTCAGGGCCGTTTTCTACCAGGCTTTTGCCCGGATTTTTGGCATGAACATGAAGCTCAGATACGATCCGGAAGGTGAAGACCGGGAGATTGAGAGTATCGTCAGGATGATTGAAAGCGGGCAACTGTAAGCGCTGTCGGCCAGGTTTATTTTCCGCGCCCTTGTATAACGATTAAAACCGTGTAGATCAAAATTTTAAAATCCATGGCCAGCGACATATTCTCGATGTAAAGCAAATCATATTTCAGTCGTTCGATCATCTGATCTACATTTTCTGCATAACCGTATTTGACCTGGCCCCAGGAAGTAATACCGGGCTTTATTTTAAATAACAACCTGTATTCCGGCGCTTTTTCAACAATCTTATCAATATAATATTGTCGTTCAGGACGGTAACCGACGAGTGACATGTCGCCTTTAAGCACGGAATAAAACTGGGGAATTTCGTCTAGCCGGACTTTTCTTAAGTATTTGCCAAAGGGTGTGATACGGCTATCGTCCTTTTTGGAAAGCTGGGGGCCATTTTTTTCTGCATCGGAATACATCGATCTGAATTTATGCATTTTAAATGTATTCCCATGGATGCCCACCCTTTTCTGTGAATAAATCACCGGCCCTTTTGAACCTGCCTTAACACCAATCGCCACGAAAGCGAAAACCGGGAATAACAAAATAAGCGCAATGAGTGAAGCAATAATATCGATCAGTCTTTTAACAGATTGCTGCCAGGGTGGCATCAGGTCCTGTGATATCTGGATAAGCGGATAATGCCAGATCGATGACATTTTCACCATACCCATCAGGTAATCCTGCATATCCGGGATGATCTTAATTTCCACATCCGTTTCCTCAAGTATCGTCAGAATAGTCTTGATCGTTTCCCTCTCCGACCTTTCAATCGCCAGGATCACTTCTTCAATCTGGTGATCTTTGATGATTTGTTTAAGGTCTTTGAATTGTCCAAGGTGTGGCAAATATTTCGCAATTTTATATTTTTCATAGGCCACAACATTGACAAAACCGGTGAATTTGTTACCCGACGGCACTTCCTGCCTTTCAATTTCTTCATAAATCTTTACGGCATTTCCGTTGCTTCCAACGATGATCGTATTAAATCCCAGCTGCTTATGATGAATGCGCCGGACTATCCTGGACGTCAGTATTAACCTGAACAGGTAGGTTAGGAGGAAATGGAAGATGTATAAAATGATAAATAACTGATAATACGATTTGTAGGTGACAATTACATCATCCAGGATCAGCGCAAAGAAGATAACAATAACCCCGACCAGTGAAATGGACAAGGTCTGGCTCAACTCCCTCAACCTTGATTTGCGGTATATTTTATTGGCTTTATAAGTACCTATGATGTAATAAAGAATGAGCCAGAATACCGGAATGACGAGGATACCCAGAAAAAAATTCCGGTCTTCAAAAATATCGGTAAGGTTGTCCAGTACGATGGGTTCAATCGTATACTTACGGTATATAAAAAATAATGACCATGCAAGTGCCGCTGATAGAAAGTCAGCAACGATATATTTGAGAACCTGTAACTTTTTATTCATCAAAGATTTGGTCTGGTTACCAGTTTAATATTATCAAGCACAATCACAGCATCTTCTGTGCCATCGGGCAATGAAGCTTCAAGATAGACCGTGTAATCACGGGCATCTGTTGTTTCATTGACAATCGGTGTAAAATTAACATAGATTTTATTCCATTCATCAGATGGTGAAATGATCAAAAATGATCTTTCTTCAACGGTATTATCGGTAAGGGTAATATAAAGGCCGACAACAACAGGGATTGTATTTTTATAATTCAGTTCAAGAAAGATAAAATCCCCGCGGTCAAATACATATCCTTCATCAGAACCACTGACAGAAACCAATTGAAGGTAAGGATGGTCAGCATCAAGATAGCTGATTCCTGAATACTGTGAAAAATCTTCGATCAGCGCTTCAGGCGCCCCTGCCGGATAGGTCCTGACGATTCCCGTGTCACTGTTATTGCTTCCTTTGATGGCCAGGCTTGCATCTTCAAAGTCTTCCATCCAAACAAAGCTGCAGTTTTCGTAATAGGTTGTCACGTTATAGAACCTTGAAATGCTGTCAGGTGTAAAATTATATGCATTTATAATCATAGGCTTCCAGCATGGATTGGGAGCCCGGGTTTCCGGAATTCCATTCAACATAATTCCTCCCCTGACCTCCAGTTTGTGAATACCGTTCACCAGCACCGGTACCCGGGCAGGAAGTTCAAATCCCCCAATGATGTTATCGTCGACATATATCCACGCATCAATTATTTTCTGATTACTGGTCCCCTGGATATCATCCGCAGCATCAAAGCCCAGCGAATCAATTGCAATGTAAGAAGGGATGGTCTGATCACCGTCAAACTTATCACAGGAAGATAACATGAACAATATGAATATCAACGATAATAGTGGGTAAACTATGGTTTTCAGTTTTGTAAAATCATATGAATGGGTAAAGAGACTCATTAATATTCGTTGATGGAAGTAGAACGATTTTTATAATCAATTATTGCCGGAAATCCTGTTGCATTTTAAGGTTTCATGGTCAATCCCGCTGGCAGTTCCTGCATTTTTCCAAGAATCTGGTACGCAACATTCAATGCATCGTACCCGTCATTGATCGTGACGGGTGGAGTTGTGTTATTGACAATTGCGCTGTAGAAACTTTCCAGTTCGGCTTTGATGGCATTAATACTGATGATTTCCGGCTTTTCAACGGAAATTTTCTTTTTGCCTCGTTTCTCTCCCAGGTCAATGATCATTGCGAATGGTTCGTCTTCATTTTCAGGAGGTTCTGAAATCCGAATGATTTCTACGTCTTTTTTAAGAAAATCGACAGCCACATATGCATCCCGCTGAAAGAACCTTGCTTTGCGCATATTTTTCATCGAAATCCGGCTTGCTGTAAGGTTAGCCACGCAACCGTTATCAAATTCGATCCTGGCATTGGCGATGTCCGGTGTATCACTGACGACAGCCACACCGCTTGCATTAATTTTACGGATGCCGCTTCTAACAACACTGAGGATAATATCGATATCATGGATCATCAGGTCGAGGATGACCGGCACATCCGTTCCTCTCGGATTAAACTGGGCAAGCCTGTGTGCTTCGATGAACATCGGTTTGTTGATCATGGTTTGTGCGGCCAGAAAAGCCGGGTTAAACCGCTCTACGTGCCCTACCTGAACTTTAACGCTGGCTTCTTCGGCAAATACCATCAGTTGCCTGGCTTCTTCGGGCGTGGTTACGACCGGTTTTTCAATAAATACATGCTTTGCCTTTTTAAGGGCCCTTGAAGCACAATCAAAATGAGAAACTGTCGGCGTGACAATATCCACTACATCAACGGCATCAATCAGTTCGTCAATGTTAGGATATTGTCTGATGCCAAACTCTTTTTCAACCTGGTGTGCTGTTTTTTGGTCAGCATCATAGAATCCTACCAGGTCATATTCGCCAATCTCACGGATACATTTCAGATGAATCTTGCCCAGATGTCCGGCGCCTAAAATCCCAATTTTTATCATCGATTCAGAATTTTGTGCAAATGTAGCTTTTTTGCGATAAAACCTTCCTGAATTTAGCCGTTGACTTCAACATGGATTTATTATTTTCGCTGCTGAAATTAACCGTTGGAAAAATTATTGATAAAATATGGTTGAGGAGTCATTCCGTCACAAAGGTTTAAGAAAAAAGCTGGTTGATTCGCTCCGGGAAAAAGGGATCACAGACCCTGGCGTTTTAAAAGCTATGGAGAATGTACCCCGGCATTTGTTCCTGGATTCTTCCTTCCTTGAATTCGCCTACCAGGACAAAGCATTTCCCATCGGATCGGGACAAACGATTTCACAGCCGTATACCGTTGCATTCCAGACCCAGTTGCTGCAGGTCAAGCCGGGCGAAAAAATCCTTGAAATTGGAACAGGCTCGGGTTATCAATCCTGTGTGCTGATTGAAATGGGGGCCAAAGTATACACCATCGAACGACAAAAGAAATTATTTGAAAAAACCCGGGATTTTCTTCCGACCATCGGGTATTTTCCAAAAATGTTCTATGGTGACGGATATAAAGGCCTGCCTCCATTCGCCCCTTTTGATAAAGCCATTATCACAGCAGCGGCTCCTGACATCCCTCAGGAAATTATTCAACAGTTAAAACCTGGCGGTATTCTGATCATCCCGATCGGTCCGCAGGAGGTTCAAACGATGTTTACCATCCAGAAAATAAGTGAAACTGTAATAAATCGAATTGAACATAAACAATTCAGATTTGTTCCGATGCTTGAGGATAAAGCGAAAGACTGAAAAATGGAACGATTATTGATAAATATTGTCTAATTTTGCAGGCCATGATACTAAACAAGTATTGACTACGTTTGAAAAATTCATTATTAACTTAATTAATTATAAATAGATATGAAAAAAGTATTTTTTGTTTTTGCAGCTGTTTTGATTTCGTCGTTTTCATTACTCACGTCCTGTACAGAGGAAGAAAATCCGACCGATTTACCCCCAAGTTTAAGCTTTGTTACCGGAGCTGGTTATGTATCAGATGATGCGACGGTTGAGGTTAGTACGCCGTTTGTCGTCAAGCTTCTGGCTGAAGCCAATGCCACATCCGGCTCAAAAATCGACGCCATTAAAGTCACCAGGATTTTCAACAACCAAACCATTGGCGACACCACTTTCCAATATAACGATGCGACGGTTACCTTTGAAATCACTTTCGTTTCCTATTTCCAGGCTGGTGTTGAAAACATTGAGTTTAAAGCTACTGACAAGGACGGGGAATCCAAGACGATTTCTTTGCAGATCACTACTGAAGAAGCTTCAGGTGGTGCCATTGACTCATGGACAGAAAAAATTCTCGGCTCATGGAACAATGATACCGGTAGCTCTTTTGCTTCCATTAACGGTAATGTTTACACCCTTGACCAGGCATTTGCCAATCAGTCTTTAATTGACTACATGTACTGGTGGGGGCAGTCGACCAGTGCAACAGTCGGCGCCCCGGATGATCCCAATGCAGCCCAGGTTTTTAATACCGGTGATTACCAACTGGCCAACTGGACCACAAAAAATGCAACCCGGTTCAAGACCACGACCGTTACGTCTACAGCATTTGATGCTATCGCATTCGCATCTGAAATTATCGATATTGCTACTGGCGCTGATCAGACAAGAATCGGAGAACTGGCCGTTGACGATGTCATTGCTTTTGTGACTGTTACCGGAAAACGCGGCCTGATCAGGGTTAAATCGATTACTACCGGCTCAGATGGTACGATGACCATTGATGTTAAGGTTGAAAAATAAGAAGATTCTTATCATTTTGATAAACCGGCCGGTTCATTTATACTAGCCGGTTTTTTATTTTCAAATTCGTTAATTTTTCGTTAATTGACGATATAAACCGGGAGAAACACGGCAAATTTGGTAATTTTGACTCATGATGGAAATGAACGGGATACTGGAGAAGCTACCACGCCACCTGATGCAACTGGTGATCGATCAGCCCTATAATGAGTATACGGCCCAGGATCACGCGGTATGGCGATATGTGATGCGGCAAAACGTACGTTTTCTGAGTAAGGTTGCGCATGGATCCTACCTGGATGGCCTGAAAAAGACCGGTATTTCCATTGACCGAATTCCTCACATGTACGGCATGAACCGGATCCTGAAAGAAATCGGCTGGGCGGCAGTGTCGGTTGACGGATTTATTCCCCCATCGGCCTTTATGGAGTTCCAGGCTTATAACGTGCTGGTGATTGCGGCTGATATTCGCCCGATTGAGCAAATCGAATATACCCCTGCACCTGATATTATCCATGAAGCCGCGGGCCATGCCCCGATCATTGCCGATCCGGAATATGCTGAATACCTGCGCTATTTCGGATGGATCGGCGCACGGGCCTTTTCATCGGCCAGGGACCATGAGATCTATGAAGCAGTGCGTCATCTGTCGATTCTGAAGGCTGATCCTTATACATCACGGGAAGAAATTATCCAGGCTGAAAAAGACCTCACTGAAGCTGAATCAATCCAGGAAACTACGTCGGAAATGGCCCAGATCCGAAACCTGCACTGGTGGACAGTCGAATATGGATTAACGGGTGATCTGAAAAATCCAAAAATATATGGCGCCGGCCTGCTTTCTTCCATTGGTGAAAGTTATTCATCCCTTCAACCGGAGGTGAAAAAGCTGCCTTACACCTTGGATGCAGTCCATTATAATTTTGATATTACAACACGGCAGCCACAGCTCTTCGTGACACCTGATTTCCAGCATCTGACCACAGTGCTGGACGAATTTGCCGGATCTATGGCCTTGCGCCAGGGAGGAGTGGACGGCGTCATGAAGGCGATCGAATCAGGCTACACCGGCACTTGCGTTTACAGCTCAGGGCTCCAGGTTTCAGGTACGTTCCAGGAAATGATCATCCACCGGGAAGCTCCCGTTTACATTAAAACTGAAGGGCCTACTCAATTGTCGTTCAATGATCAGCAACTAACGGGCCATAATAAAGAGTACCACCAGCACGGTTTCGGTTCACCTGTCGGAAAGCTCAAATCATCATCAGTGCCTTTGGAATTGATGTCGGACGGAGACCTGAATGCTATCGGAATTTATCCCGGTAAAACCTCGATTTTAGTATTTGAATCGGGAGTTAATGTTGAAGGTATCCTGAAGCACCTCATACGCAAAGAAGGTAAAATCCTGATCCTGACCTTTATTCAATGCAAGGTGACTTTCCGTGACCGGATCCTCTTTGATCCATCCTGGGGTATGTATGATATGGCTGTTGGTGAAAAGATCATTTCAGCATATTCAGGCCCGGCCGATCCGGATGCTTTTAACCTCGAATACCCGGTTCCGAAAGAAAAGACCCATAAGATCATTCATACTGAACAAGCCATCAGACTGCATAATTTGTACCAGTCGGTCCGGGATTTTCGTGAGCATAAGATCAGCCATCCTGATTTCATGATGATTTTTGATGAGATCAAAAAAAATTATCCGGAAGAATGGCTCTTGCCGGCAGAAATTCTGGAACTTGTTAACGGGATTGTGGAATTCGCTGAATTAGAGCGGCAAATAACGGATTATCTTGCTTCAATCAGTGAAAAGGATCCTGCTCTGGGACGGCTGATCCGAAATTCAGATATTCAGCATTAACACTTTCAGTGCTTCATAAGGATGGCCGGCCTGCAGGTATGACCTGGCAAGCCTTATCTTTTCCGAAGAAATATCACAATTTGTTTCAAGGACTTCACCGATTTCCGAATGCTGATAAAAAGATTTCAGCTCTTCTTCGTCGGGCAATTTCTCAACATTACCCAACTGACCCAGTTCATTTCCCGTAAGCACTTGACTATTACGGATGTATGAAGGCAGCGCATCAATTCCGATGCCTTTTTTTTGCAGGGGTTTTGCCACTTCAAACAAAGAATCGTCAAATGCCTTCACGTAAAAATTTTTCCCCATTCTTCCTACCAGCCTGATCTTATGCTGATCAATTGATCCATCATCCGACAGGATATTTTCATCGATATGGACCAGCAGTATTTCACAAATGACGAGGTTTGCCGCCCCGCCGCCCGGTCCGGTTCCAATGATTTCACGGACTTTGCATTCAAGCTGAACCGGGGATTCTTTAACCCGAAACGGACGGATCATTTCAGCATTCTCCTTTGTAAATCCGGCTTTCACGAATTCATCCACACCGGCCGGATAATCCGTACTGGCCAGGCTTGCCTGGTTGACCATTTCAAAATTCACGACATTGATCACTACTTCCGGAATAACCTTCAGGTTTTCAAGGGTATTTTTTGTTGACCCATCACGATTTCTATTGGATGGTGAAAAAATCAATGTTGTCGGATTTACACCAAACACGTTGAAAAAACTGAATGGCGCGAGGTTTGGACGTCCGTCAGCGCTGATTGTACTGGCCAGGGCGATCGGTCGTGGAGCGATTCCTGACAGCAGGTACTGGTGAAGATTCGGGTGAGGAATCTCACCGGGGATTATCTTTAACATGAATTGATATCTAAATACAAATAATAATTTTTAATTTTTAATTTTTAATTCTTAATTCTTAATTTCTTGAGCCGGAACTATCTGCGTCACACATTCTCCAAATCCAACCCTGATTCCTTCCTTTTGTGCATAACCTTTCATTGTAATGACATCATAATCCTGTAAAAATGATCGGGTTGAGCCGTCAGGCATTGTAATTGGCTTTGTTCCTTTCCAGGCTAATTCCAGCATGGATCCGAACGAGTTTTCATCTGGTCCGCTGATGGTCCCGGAGCCATAAATATCTCCCACCTCGATGTTGCATCCATTCACAGAATGATGGGCCAGCATTTGTGCGAAATTCCAGTAGAGGTGCCTGGAGTTGGAGGAGGAAATGAGTGCTGAGTGCTGAGTGCTGAGTGCTGAGTGAGAGTTTGGAGTTTTGAGTGCTTGAGTTTGGGGTTGGAGCCAGACTTCAAGCTGAATATCATAGTGATAATTGCCTTGATATTTAAGATAAGGCAGAACTTCAGGATTTTGCACCGGGCCGGGGATCCGGAAAGGTTCCAGGGCATCAAGCGTGACAATCCAGGGAGAGATGACCGAGCCGAAGTTTTTACTTAAAAACGGACCGAGCGGGACGTATTCCCAGCGTTGAATATCTCGGGCAGACAGGTCATTGAATAGCACCAGTCCAAAAATATAATCCTCTGTATCAGATATTTTGATGCTTTCACCTAAAGATGAACTTTTACCAATAACAAAACCCATTTCAAGTTCAAAATCAAGTTCTTTTGTTGGACCGAAAACAGGAATTTGCTGATCAGCGGACTTGGTTTGTCCGTTAGGACGAATAACCGCTGTACCACTGACCACAATGGAAGAGGCTCTGCCATGATAACCTACAGGGATGTGCTTCCAGTTGGGTAAAAGAGCATTTTGAGGGTCGCGGAACATAACTCCCACGTTGTAAGCGTGTTGTTCACTGGCGTAAAAATCAGTGTAATTTCCAACCTTGACTGGCATGTGCATGGTCACATCATTGACATTATGAAATGCCAGCCTGATTAGTTCGTTCTTATTCTTAAGTTCATGATTGCTGTCAGAAAATAATTCCATTAATCGTTGCCTGATCTTCGAAGTAATCGGTTTACCCAGAGCAATAAAATCGTTGAGAAATGATTCTGAGAAGACTTCAATATCAATTAAACCCAGTCCTTCAAAATAATTTGCTTCAGCCAAAACCGAAAGGTCAATCACAATATCCCCCACCCTGGTTGCGGCACGAGGCCTTTCATCACCAACACTGAATATCCCGAAAGGAATATTATAGATCGAAAAGTCAGAGTCCGGAGGAATTTCAATCCAGGACTTGACTGTTGAGTTTAGAAGATTTACCATTATATAATTTTATCACGCAAAGGTCGCAAAGGATAAGCAAAGTAACGCAAAGAAATGATTCCCGAATTCAACCTTCAACATTCAAAATTCAACATTCAACATTTAAAGCGTGCCGCGTCTGGCCTGTTCGCGTTCGATGGATTCAAACAGCGCTTTGAAATTTCCTTTGCCAAACGATTTCGCACCTTTTCGCTGGATGATCTCATAAAATACTGTCGGACGGTCTTCCACCGGTTTGGTAAATATCTGCAATAGATACCCTTCGTCATCGCGATCAACCAGGATATTCAATACTTTCAAGGGTTTCAGGTCTTCATCGATTTCCCCTACCCTGTTCAATACATCTTCATAATACGCATCCGGGACATATAAAAACTCGACGCCTCTTCTTCGCAGTTCACTGACCGTATGGATGATATTGTCAGTCGCCATGGCCACATGCTGGACGCCCGCGCCGCCATAAAAATCGATATATTCTTCGATCTGCGACTTTTTCTTACCTTCTGCAGGTTCATTTAAAGGGAACTTAATCCTTCCGTTACCGTTCGACATCACCTTGGACATCAAGGCCGTGTATTCAGTCGAGATATCTTTATCATCAAATGAAACCAGTTGTGAAAAGCCCATGACGTCGGCATAAAATTTAGCCCATGTATTCATTTCACCCCAGCCCACGTTGCCGACCATGTGATCCACGTATTTAAGGCCGATCGGTTCTGTACGGTAAGCCGGCTCCCATTTGATAAAACCAGGAAGGAACGGACCCGAGTAATTTTTTCGTTCCACAAAGATGTGAACGGTCTCCCCGTAGGTATGAATACCCGATTTTACCACCTGCCCGTATTTATCCTCTTCAACAACCGGCTCCAGGTAAGGTTTTGCCCCTCTTTTCACGGTTTCATTGAAAGCGCTTGTCGCATCATCCACCCACAAAGCAACGACTTTCACGCCATCACCATGCGTTTTAACATGTTGGCTGATCGGTGAATCAGCCACAAGAGAGGTTGTAAAGACAAACCTGATCTTATCCTGGACCAGGACATACGAAGTTTTTTCCTTGTTCCCGGTTTCAAGTCCGGAATAAGCTAGTGGCTGAAATCCAAATGCGGTCTGATAATAGAATGCAGCCTGTTTGGCATTCCCGACATAAAACTCGACGTAATCCGTCCCATTGATTGGAAGAAAATCTTGATTCATTGCTTAAGAAATTAGAAAATTGAAATTAGAAATTGGGTTGTTTAAATTAATTAATTGGTTTAAAATTTTGTACTGCTGATAAATGCATTAAGTTTTGGTCCCAACTCATCTATCAATGATTTATATTCTTTAATCTCATCTTGATTAACAACTTTTCTTCGTATTAGTTTTCTTAACCAGGTTTTCGTTTCTTCAAATGAACCTCTTGCGTACCTATAAAATACTCTTCTGTCTGCAGGTGAATACCTGCCATAACCTTCTGATATATTAGCTGCAATGCTATCAGAAGATCTAATTATTTGGCAACCAATAGTTCGTCGGACTTTCTCGGGCCAGGTATCATAATCATTCCAAATTTTATCCGATAATTTCTCTGAGAGTTTGTAAACCTCTAAATCAATCAACCTCTTCATAATCCCCTCCAGTTTTAAAACCCTAATTTCTATTTTCAAATTTCAATTTTCATGCCAGCCAGCTCCTAAAATACTCCCTATCCTCAATTTCCAGCGCCTGTTTCGTGATCTTCAGCGGATGGAACGTATCGACCATCACGGCCAGTTCGCGGGTTTCTTTCTGTCCGAGGCTTTTCTCCACGGTTCCCGGGTGAGGGCCATGAGGAATACCGATCGGGTGCAGCGTGATTTGGCCTTTTTCGACATGTTTCCTACTCATAAACTCTCCATCGACATAATACAGGACTTCATCCGAATCGACATTGCTGTGGTTGTATGGCACCGGGATCGCCAGCGGGTGGTAATCAAACATTCGAGGCACAAAAGCGCACATCACGAAATTATTGGCTTCAAAAGTCTGGTGCACCGGTGGTGGCTGATGAATACGGCCCGTGATCGGTTCAAAATCATGAATGGAGATGGCGTATGGAAAATGATAGCCGTCCCACCCGATCACATCGAAAGGATACGATGCATAATGGTAAGGATAGATCATATCCTGTTTCTTCACCATCACGATAAAATCTCCTTTTTCATCATGAGTTTCAAGATTTTCCGGCTTGCGGATGTCGCGTTCATAAAAAGGTGCATGTTCCAGCAACTGTCCAAACCGGTTTACATACCTTTTTGGGAAGCGGTAAGGACTGAATGACTCAACAATGAACAGGCGGTTTTGTTCAGTTTTAAATTCAAGCTGGTATATGACACCCCGTGGGATGATCAAATGATCTCCGTAGCGGAAAGGGATGTTGCCATACATTGTTTTGAGCACCCCTTCGCCCTCGTGGATGAAGATCATCTCATGTGCATCGGAGTTTTTGAAGAAGTAACGGTCGGCGGTCGGCGGTCGGCGGTCGGCGG
>AMWB02031340.1_pt1 | contig 13074 bp, 13 predicted proteins | sample 200311 | NCBI WGS metagenome assembly AMWB02 (sample SAMN02737377, study PRJNA173069) | bioreactor metagenome | biome: anode biofilm in microbial fuel cells | place: USA: California | collected 2010-12-16 | reverse complement strand
TTGCAAGAAAATTATTTCGTGAATGAACTTATCCCCCTCAAGGGGGCACTAAAAAGAGTCCCGCCAACCATTTCGGCGTGATTGATACAAAATACAATCAACGCCAGCAACGCTCTCCGGCATAACCAGCGAAACACCCCACAAGGAAAGCATCCCCCTACCGCTCCGCCAAAGGGAGCAGAACAGTAAAAGTAGTGCCATGCCCGACCTCGCTTGCGACACTGATCTTGCCATGATGCGATTCTATTATGCTTTTTACGATAGCAAGACCGAGACCGGTTCCTTGAATTTTCCGGGTGTTTGCGTCTTTTACCCGGTAAAAGCGAGTGAAAATTTTGTTCAGCTCCTCAGAAGTGATGCCAAACCCTGTATCGGCTACCTGTATTTTTAGATACTCATTCTCCTTGGCAGCAGTTATCGTTATGGCACCACCGGTCGGCGAGTATTTAATCGCATTGGTAATAAGATTTGAAAATACTTCCTCCATATTTTGCCTGTTCGCCAGGATCGAAGGTAAATCTGGTGGGCAATTCAGCTGGATGGTTATCTTTTTTTCTTCTGCATAGGGGCTGTGAAAGTTTTTTTGCTCGGCAAGCAGTTGCCCGATGCCAACCTGTTCTTTTTCGTGGGCAATAAGACCCGACTCTATTCTTGACAGATCAAGCAGTTCGGTTACCAGATTGTTCAGGTTAAGGATTTTTTCCGACGCCCTTTGTAAAATTTCCTGCTGCTTGTCCGTCACCGGTCCAGCTAAGCCGTCGCTGATATTTTTCAACTGCATAAGCAGTGAATTCATCGGACTTCTTACCTCATGGGAAACCATGGATATAAAATCAGATTTCATCTGGTCCATTTTTTTCAGGGCGGTAATATCATGCAGCACCGTAATGGTACCAAGATTCTCGTTCATTCGTCCGCGAAAGGGGGCACAGCGGGCGCTGTAGAATTTTTCTTCGTTTTTGTCGATCCGTTCTATTTCCTTGGTAATTTCAACAAAGGTTTCGGGGGACATGCTGAGAGCCTGCTCTATGGATTCGAGCAGATTGTCATCATGAATAATATCGCTGACGTGCCGTCCCAGAACTTCTTCCCCATGGTAGTCTATCATGTGTAAAAAGGCGGGGTTGATCTGCACGATGAGCTTTCGGGCATCGGTGGTCATGACGCCGTCGCTCAGGCTGTTTACCATAACCCCCAGCCTGGATTTTGAATCGGCGATGTCCTGCAAAGCGCTGGTATAGCGTAGCGACTTGTCCACTACGGCGCGTAATTGGTCAGGAGTGAAAGGCTTGGGAATAAAGTCAAAAGCGCCCTTTTTCATCGCTTCGATGGAATGTTCAAGGGTCGCATAGCCGGTGATGACGATCACTACCGTGTCCGGATGGTGGCTGCGAACCTCGGAGAGCACATCGAAACCGGAAATAGTAGGCATCATCAGGTCGACCAGAACGATATCATAATGTTTCTCTTTGATCATCTGTAGTCCGAGTTCGCCATCCGGAGCGGCGGCAACCTCAAACCCTTGGTCGGAGAGAACAAGAATGCAGGCCTCACGAATTCTTGGTTCATCGTCAATAATCAGAATTCGAGGGTTGTGGTGGGGGAGTGGGGACGAAGGGGGGGTCATTTACGCATCCTCTCTAATTCATTTGTCATGAGAAGGGAATCAATTCCAGTGCCCAGACAAGAGCGATTTCATTTTACTCAGTACGTTCTAATAGAAAACAGAGATACTCGCAATTCGAACTTATACACACTGCACCTGATTTTTCAATTCATACACTAAAAGTTAGACAGGTTCTTCAACTATTAAATAGAACTGCCCTCTCATGCTGTTACCCTTGGTAGAAAATTGAACAGAAAATACGAAAAATCGATATGTTGACGGATATTGCACCATTCGGCAGGTGTAAACGAAGAAAAATTTATGAAAAATATCATTTTTATATGTAAAACCTTGAGGGGAAGAAAAAAAAGCTATCATATCAGCATTAATTTATTATAATGCGACTGGTTAAATCCTTTACCTATGCAAAGTTTAACCCGATAGCTGGTGCGTATCCGCAATAAACTGCCGGAAGCAACAATATGACCAGTGGTTTACTACTCGGGCCAATCTTATGGAGGATCTTTTCGTGACCATGATTACCCCCAAACAGGAGAATGCAAGCAGGATAGGATCAGTTTTAGTGGTTGGGTCAGGAATTGGGGGAATGCAGGCTGCCCTCGACCTTGCCAATAGCGGCCTTATGGTCCATATGGTCAATGATGAACCCTCCATCGGTGGAACAATGTCCAGATTGGACAAAACCTTCCCCACCGGTGACTGTGCTATGTGCATGATTTCCCCGCGCATGGTGGAGTCCAGTCGGCACCCCAATATCGAAATGCATACCTTGGCCAAGGTGGTCGGTGTCTCAGGACATGAGGGTAATTTCACCGCTACCATTGAGCAGAAAGCGCGATATGTTGATCCTGAGCGTTGCACTGGTTGCGGGGCCTGCGAACCAAAATGCCCGTCCAAGGTTTTTAACGTCTTCAATCAGGGTCTGGATAAAAGAAAAGCCATTTACGCTCTTTTTCCGCAAGCGGTTCCCAATACCCGGGCAATCGATCCGGCGCATTGTTTGTACCTGACTAAAAATGTCTGTCGAAAATGTGAAAAAGCCTGTGAGGCCAATGCCATAAATTTTGAAGATCAGGATAAAATGATTGATATCGATGTCGGTTCGATCATTCTTACCCCCGGCCTTAAAACCTATCAACCGGAAATTCGACAGGAATTTGGCTATGGTAAACTGCAAAACGTCGTTACTGCACTCCAGTTCGAACGTCTCCTCTCTGCATCCGGTCCGTGTGGCGGAACGGTGGCACGGCCATCAGACGGCGCCCACCCCAAAAAATTAGCCTGGATTCAATGTGTTGGCTCCAGAAACGCCCATAATGGCAATCCATGGTGTTCTTCGGTCTGCTGCATGTACGCTGCCAAGCAGTCTATAATTGCCAACGAGCATGATAATGAAGTTCAGTCGACGATTTACTATATGGAGTTGCGTGCTTTCGGTAAAGACTTCGACAAATATATTGAAAAAGCCAAAAACGATGCCGGGGTAATCTATAAGCGAGCCATGATCGCCGAGATTGTCGAAGATCCTGCAACCAGAAACCTGCTCGTTCATTCGATTGGCGACGATGGCCGATTGGTTAAAGAAGAGTTTGACATGGTCATTCTCTCCATCGGCTTTGAGCCGCGTGAGGATGCCGCAGAGTTTGCAAAAATATTTGGCATTGCCACAGATGAATACGGTTTTGCCCAAACTTCCAAGCTTCGGCCGGTTGAGACGTCGCGAAAGGGTGTGTATGTTGCCGGCACCTATCAGGGACCAAAAGATATTCCGGAAACAGTCATTCAGGGCAGTGGGGCAGCGGCAGAAGCAATGGCATTGCTTGGCGAGAGGCGGGGGACGGAGGTCAAGGAAGTCGTCCTGCCCGACGAGAGGGATATCAAGGATGAAGAACCCAGAATTGGTGTCATTGTCTGTCATTGCGGGACCAATATTGCCGGGACTGTTGATGTTAATAAAGTCGCTGAAATGGCGGCAAAAGAACCCGGCGTTACCCATTCCGAGACGATAATCTATGCCTGTGCCCCCGACGGACAGCAGAAAATAAGGGATCTGATTAAGGAAAAAGGCTTGAACAGAGTCGTGGTGGCGTCTTGTACTCCACGCACCCATGCGCCTCTTTTTCAGGATACTATTCGGGAAGTAGGTTTGAATAAGTTCCTTTTCGAGCTGGCCGATATCCGGGAGCAGTGTTCCTGGTGCCATATGCATGACAATGCCAATGCCACGCATAAGGCGATTGAAATCGTCAACATGAACATCGCTAAAACCAAGCGACTGGTGCCGGTGACCTGTGCATCGGTTGGCGTCAACCACACCGCTCTTGTGGTGGGTGGAGGGATAGCCGGCATGACTGCCTCCCTGTCGCTGGTCGATCAGGGGTATGGCGTGCATCTGGTCGAAAAAACCAATACTCTCGGTGGCTTACTTAAAAATGTCCGAACCAATCTGGAAGGAGATGACGTGCAGGCCTTCCTGGCAGATGTCGTGCAGAAGGTGGAAAAAAATCCGGCGATTAAAGTACATCTCGGCAGTACGGTTGAAAAAGTCGATGGGTATGTCGGCAATTTTGTAACCACACTTGCCAATAAGGATACCGTCGGTCATGGAGCGCTTCTCATTGCTTCCGGTGGTGAGGAGTACAGTCCGGTCGAATACGATTATGCGAAATCGGACAAGATAATTACCCAGCGTGAACTGGAAAACCTACTTGTCGATAAAGGTCCTGAGAATGGTAAGTGCTACGTGATGATTCAGTGTGTAGGCTCCCGGGAGGATCCGAACAATTATTGCTCCCGCATCTGTTGCCAGGATGCGTTAAAAAACAGCATTGCCATCAAGGAAAAGGCACCCGACGCTCAGGTGGTGGTCATATATCGCGATATGCGCGCGTATGGCCTGAAAGAAGATTATTATCGCCGGGCAAGGGATCTTGGTGTCCTCTTCTTTCTCTATACCCCCGATGCAAAGCCACAGGTAGAAGTTGCCGAGGACACGATCAAAGTCACCCTGGAGGGTAAGGTGTTAGGTAAGGACTTGGTTATAGATGCTGATTATCTCGTTCTTTCTACCGGGTTGAGGCCGCAGCCGGATGGCGATGAGTTTGCCAAAAAATTTAAACTCACCTGTAATATCGATGGTTTCCTTTTAGAAGCCCATGTCAAACTTCGCCCCGTTGATTTTCCGAGTGAAGGCTTTTTTCTGGCTGGCCTGGCCCATGCACCAAAAAATCTTGAAGAAACCATCAGTCAGTCGCTTGCGGCAGCAGGTCGCGCCGGGGCACTTTTGTCGCATAGCAGTCTCACTGTCTCCGGGGTGATTTCCAAGCATAACCGGGATATCTGTATGTCGTGTCTGGCCTGCGTTAAAAAATGCCCGTTTGGTGCACCGTTTATTGATGAAGACGGTCGTGTCAGTCACAATGAGGTGAAATGCACGGGGTGTGGTATTTGCGCCGGAGTCTGTCCTGCCAAGGCGTATCAGGTTAACTATTTTCGCGATGATCAAATTTTAGCTATGATAGATTCGGTGACTGAGGTGCACGAATATTGACACACTCTTTATTTTTCACGAGAGAAGTCGTGGTTGAGTCGATGCAATCATAGATGAGGTCAAGTCAAAAAGAAGGAAAGAATAATGGCGATTGACGCAGAAAAAATTGAACAACCGAAAAGTCCGGAAAAGGTACGGGATGTACCCGCAGACTGGAAGGCAAATATCATCGCCTTTGCCTGTCATTACTGTGCCTTTGCCGCCGCAGATCTCGCGGGGGTCATGAGATTGTCGTACCCGTCCAATGTGAAGGTGGTGCGACTGCCCTGTACAGGAAAACTCGATCAGATTTATCTTCTTCGTGCCTTTGAAAGAGGGGTTGACGGTGTGTTTGCTGCTGGCTGACTGGAGGGTCAATGTCATTTCCTGGAAGGAAATTTCAACGCAGTGAAAAGAGTCAAAAAGGTCAAAAAGATGTTACTCATGCTTGGGATCAACCCCGACAGGGTTGAATTTTACAATCTCTCGGCGGCTCAGGGGCCTAGATGGGCGGAGATTTGTACAGAATTTACGCAAAAAATCAATGCAATGGGGCCATCGCCTATATGGTTTGCACTTCAGAAGAAAAAAGAAGCCTCGGGTATTGAAAAACAGGCTGCCTGACAATATTTTTGGCGGAACTGCCGTTTACTGATGGAGGAGTGAAGAAGCTATGATAATTGGAGAGCAGAAACCGTTTGAAGAAATATGGGAGATGGTTAAAGGCCACAAGCAATTGACTGTATTTGGTTGCAATACGTGTGTTGCTGTCTGTCATCAGGGTGGCAACAAAGAAGCAGAAATAATGGCTTCGCTTCTTCGTATGCGGGCGACGCAGGAAGGACTTGAGATTGACATCAAAAACGGTGGCATAGAAAGACAATGTGAACATCCGTTTTTTGAATCCGCCAAAGCATTACTGGATAAATCAGAGGCCGTTCTCAGTCTTGCCTGCGGTATCGGTGTCCAATTCGTTGCTGAAAAATACATGAACACTCCTGTCTATCCGGCTTTAAATACGACATTTTTGGGGGATGTGAAGCAGGATGGGTTTTTTACCGAGAAATGCCAGGCCTGTGGCGATTGCGTTCTGGGGGTTACCGGGGGCGTTTGTCCGGTCAGTCGCTGTTGCAAGCGTCTCTTTAATGGCCCTTGCGGTGGTTCGTCTAATGGTAAATGTGAAATTTCCAAAGATATCGACTGTGCCTGGCAGCTGGTTGTCGACCGCTTGCAGGCTTTAGGAAAAATGGATGATTATGAAAAATTAGTCCCTATTAAGGATTGGTCTAAAGATCGCGCAGGCGGACCTCGATCATTTAAGCTGGAGGACTTTTAATCGTGGAAATTAAAACAAACAGCAGACTCGAAAAGGTTTTAAAGAATGGCCATATGGCTGTTTCCAGCGAATGTGGACCACCACGATCAAGCGACCCGTCCGGGATTATCAAGAAAGGTCACCTTATAAAAAATCATGTGGATTGCATAAATATCACGGATAACCAGACTTCCGTTACCAGACTCTGCAGCCTGGCATCGTGCATTCATCTGAAAAACGAGGGACTTGAGCCTGTTTTGCAGATGGTGGTAAGAGACAGAAACCGGATAGCCCTGCAGAGCGATATACTTGGGGCGGCCTCCTTTGGTATCAACAGTATGCTTTGTCTGTCAGGGGATCATCAAAGTTTTGGCGACCATCCCAGTGCGCAGAATGTTTTTGATCTTGATTCCATGCAACTACTGCAGACGGTTAGATATATGCGGGATGAGGGGAAGTTTCTTGGCGGCGATGAAATAAAAGTGCCACCCAATTTGTTTGTTGGTGCAGCTGCCAACCCTTTTGCCGATCCATTCCATATCAGGGTACCAAGGCTTGCCAAGAAAATTGCCGCCGGGGCGGAATTTATCCAGACCCAGTGCGTCTACAATCTCGAAAAGTTCGAACTGTGGATGAAAGGCGTAGTAGAGCGGGGATTGCACGAAAAGGTTTTTATCATGGCCGGGATTACCCCAATGCGTTCGGTCGGTATGGCAAAATATATGGCTCGTGCTGTTCCTGGAATGGATGTTCCCGAGGATCTGGTCAAACGGTTATCTGGAGTCCCGAAAGACAAGCAGGCTGAAGAAGGAATAACTATTGCGGTTGAGGCAATAGAGAGGTTAAAAGAGTGTACCGGGGTGAGCGGTTTTCATATTATGGCTATCGAATGGGAGGAAAAGGTCCCTGAGATTGTCGAGAGATCCGGCCTGTACCCAAGACCCGTCGTAGATTAACAGCGTTTCTTAAATGGAAGATAGAGGGTTTTTAAAATGTGTCAGACAAGTGTGTTGATGGAAAAAAATGGTGCGGAGGAATTGCTTCTTGAAAATGTGACCACGCTTGAGGTTCTTGAAAACGGATTGAAGATAACGACGCTGTTTGAGGGAGCCCAGGAATTTTCAGGAGTTGCTGTTCATCGTATCGATTTTTCCGGCGGAAAGGTTTTTTTGCGTCAGCTTGAGTAGTATTGTATTTTTCTTGTTATGAGGAAAAAGAATAATTAAGACAGAGGCACTACCAACTGGAGAGAGAATGGATAACGTTGAGAAGTTGCGCGTCATGCTGCAACATTGGATAGAACACAATAAAGGCCATGTAGAAGAATTTGAAAAATGGCGTCAGACCATGACCGAAGAAGGAAAAACTGCACTGGCTGACCATATTGCCGAAGCGGTTAAGACCATGGCGATGGTCAATGCCCAGCTCGAAAAAGCATTGGGCGCAGCTGGTGGCGCCAAGCCACAAGACGATGAGGATCACCATCACCACCACGGTCATCACCACCATCACCATTAGGATCCAGGAGTTTTTTTCTGGTGTTGTTTAAAACAAAGCGGAGGCAACGAACTTTTGTTCGTTGCCTCCGCTTCTTGCTTCCTGCAGGTAACCAGGTTGTTTTGGCTTAGTCGCTAAATTCCCAAACTCTTTTTCGCAGAGGTGAGGGTGTTTTTCATCAACATGGCAATGGTCATCGGGCCAACACCACCTGGAACGGGAGTGATTTTGCCGGCGATTTCTTTCGCTTTTTCGAAGTCGACGTCGCCCTTCAAGATAGCTTTGCCGGTTTTTTCATTCATGCCGACACGGTTAACCCCAACATCGATAACGGTTGCACCCGGCTTGATCCATTCCGGTTTAACCAGATCCGGAACACCGGCAGCAACGATGAGGATATCCGCGCGTTTGCAATGCGCAGCAAGGTCTTTGGTGCGGGTATGGACGATGGTTACCGTAGCGTTGGCGCCCTTTCCTTTCTGGGCCATCATCATGGCAATCGGTTTACCGACGATATTGGAGCGTCCGACGACAACCACTTCCGCGCCTGATGTCTCGGTACCGGAACGGACAATCATTTCCTGGATACCGGCCGGAGTACATGGCAGGAACCGTACCTCGTCGCCGCCGATCATCAAACGGCCGACATTTACAGGGTGAAAGGCGTCGACGTCTTTATCTGGATCAATGGCATTGAGAACTTTTTTGTCATCAATGTGCTTCGGTAGAGGGAGTTGAACGAGAATGCCATGAATATTTGGATCCTTGTTGTATTTATCAATCAAGGCCAGGAGGTCGGCTTCGGAAATATCCACCGGCTGGTCATCCTGAATCTCGTGAAAACCACAGCTTATGGCGGTCTTAACCTTCAGCGTTACATAGCTGATTGATGCCGGGCTGCTGCCAACAAGGATGGTGACGAGACCAGGTACTTTACCGTGTTTGGCTTTCATGTCAGCAACTTCCTGCGTAATTTCCGCGAGAATTGCTTTGCGTATTTCAGTGCCACTAATTATTTCAGCAGTCATTTTTATGTGAGCTCCTCTAAAAATTGTCGAGTTGTCGTATCGAGAGCAATGCTCTGTCCGTTTGGGAGAATAGATTCTCCCAAACGGACGTTCGCAAAAAGAAAGCGGCGTTTAGAATACACCCTCCACCTTACCGGTTTCGACATCAACATCGACTCGCTTGAATGCAGGATTTGAGCTGGTTCCCGGCATGAGGCTGATTGTTCCGGCGACGGGTACGATAAAGCCGGCACCGCCGTAGGTCAGCACTTCCCTGATAGTCAGGCGCCATTTAGTAGGGACGCCTTTCAGGGTAGGATTGTCGGACAGAGAGAGGTGCGTTTTAACCATGCACATTCCCATTTTCGACAGAACAGGGTCTTTCTGGATTCTGGCTATAGCTTTGTTGGCATCGGCGGAGTAGTCAACGCCGTCGGCGCCGTATACTTCCTTGGCGATAAGCTCAATTCTCTCCTTGATAGGCATATCCAGCTCGTAGAGGAATTTGAAGTCACTCTTGTCTTCGCATGCTTCAACAACAGTTTTAGCGAACTCAATAGCTCCGTCACCGCCTTTTTCCCAATGTCTGGAAAGAGCAACACGGGCACCTTCGGCTTCGCATAGTTCACGAACCTTGGCGATTTCAGCATCGGTATCCGTATAGAAGGCATTGATACAAACGACCGGTGCAATTCCTGCTTTGCGGACGTTTCTGATGTGGTGGATGAGGTTGGCACAGCCATCTGCCACCCAGCCAACGTTCTCGGTGTTATATTCTACCGGCATCGGCTTGCCGGGAACCGGTACCGGTGCTCCACCGTGGCACTTAAGCGCGCGGATAGTGGCAACAACAACGGCACAGTCGGGTTTTAATCCAGAGTAGCGGCATTTAAGATTCCAGAATTTTTCAAAACCGATATCGGCGCCGAATCCGGACTCGGTGACGTGGTAATCAGCGAGTTTAAGGCCAATTCTATCAGCGATAATAGAGCTCTGGCCGATTGCGATGTTGGCAAAGGGCCCGGCGTGAACGATAACCGGCTGGCCTTCGAGGGTCTGCATCAACGAAGGATTGAGAGCGTCTACCATCCAGGCCGTCATAGCACCGGCAACCTGGAGATCTTCGGTGGTAACCGGCTTACCTTTTTTGGTATAGGCGACAACAATTTTGCCCATTCTCTCCCGCATGTCCTTCAGGTCCGTGGCGATAGCAAGAATGGCCATAACCTCGGAGGAGACAGCGATGCCAAATTTGGACTTCATCATGAAACCGTCGGATTTGCCGTTGACACCGTCAATACCGATAATAATGTTGCGCAGGGCCTGACAGCAGAAATCCATAATCCAGCCCATCTCGACGTTGGTTGGATCGATATCCAGACGTTTCATGCCGGACAGTCTTTCCAGCTGCTCGTCGTCATAGTTTCTTTCATGCTGCAGGCGGGAGGTCAGCGCAACCATGGCGAGGTTGTGGGCGTTCATGATGGCGTTAATGTCACCGGTGAAGCCCAGAGAGAAAGGTGTAAGTGGAATACACTGGGCCAGACCGCCGCCGGCAGCCGAACCTTTAATGTTCATGGTTGGTCCGCCTGATGGCTGACGAATGGCTGCACAAACACGTTTGCCTATCTTGCCAAGACCTTGAACAAGGCCCATAGAAGAAGTCGATTTACCTTCGCCGAGGGGTGTCGGAGTAATTGCGGTAACATCGATATATTTTCCGTCTGGTTTGTCTTTTAACCGTTCAAGAACTTTACGAAAATCTATTTTTGCAATGTAATGGCCCTGGGGAAGCAATTCTTCCTTGGTTAATCCAAGTTTTTCGCCGATCTCGTAGATCGTCAGCATCGTTTTTTCTGCGTCCTGCGCAATCTCCCAATCTGCATGTTTGGTAGGATCTAAAACCATGATTCACTCCTTTGTTAGATTGAGGCTCGGGTTGAGCCAAGTTTAAAAAACGGCGTTCATACTTTTTGGTGGAGCAATAAAAAATATATACTACGAAGAACCAACAACCGGATTCGGTTATGAGTGAGATGAGGGGAAGAACTACGTGCTGAATGAATCATAAAATATTTCTCCAGTAGACCAATTCGATACTACCTGGGCAAGTCACAGCCGTGACCATTTGTCCTGACTCAACAACAGAAAATTCGTACCATAAAACTTGATGATTATCAATTGCTTTTAATCGAAAAGAATCTGCATTTACGTACTCGTACTTCATATACGTGCCGATGCAGACCAAGAGATATTATCGGATTTCAACATGATTGGCAATGATTCAATTTCACCATCATTTTCATTGTGGATCGACAAGCTGACCGACGCCAGGGTGTCTGTTGCAGCTTATAACAGCACCACAAAAGGGCTGAATTCCAAGTACGGTAACTCATGGCGACAGACAGTACCGGTCAATTGGTTGAGTTATTTTTTTCCGGTGGTTTTTCAGCGACAGCTGTTGTTGGAAATTGTTGGATTTCTCCTTCGAGGGTTATGATCGTCCAGTTCTCATCATGGTCGCATGCCTTGATCAAACATTCAACCCTGACGCCACTATTCAGGGCCAGAGAACAGTCCTCGCTGACATTTCGGTTAATAATCGATTGGAAGGGCGTGTTCTGAGCTATTTTTCTGAATTCAGCAACGGCATTTTCAAAGCGTACTATCCTGGCAAATTCTTCAGGATCGTTTTTTTTCAGTTCCTGCCGCAGGACTTCTATTTCTTTTTTTCGTGCAGCGATCAGGGTAATTGTTGCCTCAATTTCAGCCTTGCGGTCTGAGGGAATGGAAAAAAGAATTTGTTTCTGTATTTCCACATCGGCTTCAATGTAGTTTATTTTCTTCAACAGGGCTTCTGTTTTCAAGTGTGTCATGATATGTCCGGTGGTAAGGAATACGATTATTTAAAATAAGAGACGTATGAAGAATCTGAGATAGTGCTACGATTTTTGTGATTGTGCAAGGGGTTAATCGAAATCAACCGTTCTCACGGCTGTATTTGGTGCGACATAAAATTGAGTTTACATTGTGGTACAGGATGATGAAATCAGAGATTTTCCTTATAGTTTTACCTGTTTTCCTGGTTATCGGACTTGGCTTCAGTTTAAAGAGGACCGGCCTTGTGAACAGCGAATTTTTGTTCAGTCTGAACCGGTTAATCTATTATGTCGCTCTCCCGGCTTTGCTTTTTTATAAAATTGCCACGGCCGATTTTCTCACCAGTTTTAACGGGCCGTTATTAACTGGTCTGATCGGAAGCGTCCTGGCCATTTTTGGACTCAGTTATGGTTACGGGAGTTTTCGTAGATATCAACCGTCAATACATGGAACATTTTGCCAGGGTGCTTTTCGAGGCAATCTGGCCTATATCGGTCTGGCTATTATTTATAATGCCTATGGAGAGAGAGGATTTGCCGTTGCCGGCATTCTGCTTGGTTTTTTGGTACCCCTATTTAATTTCCTTTCAGTGGTGGCATTGATCCTGCCTAATCGTCGAGACAGCTATAGTATGGGAATGTTTATATGGGTAAAGCAGATCGGCTCCAATCCGCTTATTCTCGCATCTTTTTGCGGTATTCTCTGGAGTATTCTTGCACTCCCTTTGCCGCATATAATAGACAGGGCGCTAGGAATCATCACTGGAATGTCGCTTCCTCTGGCTCTTATCTCCATTGGTGCTTCGTTTTCGTTTAACAAATTGCGGGGAGATCTCGGTGTTGCAGCCTTATCAACGTGTTTTAAGGTGATTATAATGCCGGTGCTGACTGGCGCGATCCTTATTTATTCAGGGGTTCGTGGTCAGGATCTGGGCATTGGGGTCCTGCTGGCTGGTACGCCGACTGCAACGGCAGCATATATTATGGCCCAGCAGCTTGGCGGCGATGCTGAACTTGCCGGTGCCATTATCATGCTCTCAACCCTCTGTTCGCTCGCCACATATAGTTTGGCCCTCTATTTGCTCCACATGCTCGGAGTGTAACAATTCAATCCAATATATTGCCTCTTGTCCATAGTTTTGGCACAATTCATTATGTGATTACCACTAAACCTCAGCTAGATGGGGCTATGAGGTGCCCTTTACACGGGACGCCATAAA
>AMWB02006099.1_pt1 | contig 13076 bp, 11 predicted proteins | sample 200311 | NCBI WGS metagenome assembly AMWB02 (sample SAMN02737377, study PRJNA173069) | bioreactor metagenome | biome: anode biofilm in microbial fuel cells | place: USA: California | collected 2010-12-16 | reverse complement strand
CTTTTTTATTGCAGGAAGATGGTAGAGCATCCAGATCTTCAGTCGGCAGTCATCAGTCCTCAGCCTGCAGACCGCTGGCGAACGACAGTCTCTAAGGCCATTGTCTGAGTCAGTCCACCAGTAAAACAAAAAGGCTGTCACGGTTTACCCGGACAGCCTCTTCAGTTAAAAATTCCTTTTCCGTCTAAAAGCCGCAGCCTCTAGAAAGGCAGATGCATCGTGAGCGGAGCTACGGGTGTCTCAAGGACGCCTGTCTTGTACGGGAAATTGAGGTAGTACAAACCGGTGTACTGCGCAAGAGTGCCAACAAACAAGTAGGCATCCTTGAAGAGCAGATCGGTACGGTCCGTGTTGTCAATTGTCACATCCCACTTGCCGTCGTTGTTGGTGTCACCAACCGTGATGTTGCCTACGGGCTTGGTGAGATCACCGGTAGAGGGAGTAGTCCCGGCATAGAGGTAAACCTTGCCAACCACGCCGGGCTTGAAGTCATAATAAGCCACAAAATTGATGTTCCCCGGTCCTCCGGTTGTGCATCCCCAGTCGCTTGGTGCCAGGTAGCTCTTGAAAGCAATCACCAGCTTCGGCTGGTCATCACACTCGATATGGCAGAATGTTACGTTGCTGATGGCTGCTGCCTTGCCGCTGGCATTGACGGGTGCTCTCAGGTTAGCATCGCTCAGCGTGCTTTCTTCATAGAAGCAGACATTCGCAGCATTTCCGCCCTTAACTATAACGGCACCTACACTGTAGAACTTATCGCCGATCTTTATGCACTCATCGGCTTTGAAGGAGAGCGTTTTGCCATCTGAAGTAACCATCAGTCCTTCAGGGAATGCACCGGCAACTTGCCGAAGTCCGCCTTCTCACCGCAGTAGTCAAAGTAGGCCGGGCGGAAGCACTTACTTTCTGGATTATTTCTGCCAGTCGCAGCTCGCAGAGCGAAAGGATTACATCGTCGTTCTGTTCCAGGGTGGCCCCGACGAGGCGATGGACCGGCAGATAAGCAGCCTGAAGAAGGCTAAGCTCGACGGTCATGCCGGTGAGGAGGAGACATCGATGATGTACTTCATCTTAAAAAATAAGCCTGCTTACTTCTTCTGGAACTCCAGCTCACCCTTCATGGCTGAGCTAAAGAAGAGGCCGCCCTCAGTGAGCTCATAATCCCATGATTTGAGCATCTGCGGCCACCACTGCGGGTCATAGATCCAGCACATCCAGCTGATGCCACGCTGCTCGAGGAACTTGATGATACGGTTACCGTAATCATTATAATCAGGTCCATTCATATCAGTGTGCATCCCGAATTCCGTGGCAACCACCGGCACGTACGCTGCTGCAAACGCAAAATTTTCCTCCCACCTCGGCTCCCAGGGCTGTCCGCGTTTGAAGGCGTAGGGGTGAGTAACATAGGCAATGCCTTCTGCATTTACCGGGTCATCACGCAGGGGCGAAAGATCATAGGCCCAGTCGAGCCCCGCCACCAGGGGGATCGTTTCAGGGTCATAGGCCCTTATCAGGCTGATCATGTGCTCATTGATCTTTTTCCACTCCGACCATGGAAGAGAGCCCAGCTCGCCGCGGTAGATTGTGGGCTCATTGAAGAGCTCGTAGAAAGCCACTGTATTATGCCCGGCGAAGTTGCGCGCAATTGTTCTCCAGAACTCATAGGTCTCGGTCTTCGTGGTGTTGTACATCGGATCCTGGAAGAGCTCCATCCAGAGGTTACCGATGGAGTGCCAGTCAATAATCACATACATACCCAGGTCAGTGCACCAGTCAACCGCCTCGCGCAACAACTCAACATACTTTTCGGGTGTCCTTTCGCGCCAGGCAACGGGGTGGACAGGTATGCGGACAATCATTGCGCCTGTCTTTTTCACCTGCTCGAAATGGCTTTTGTTCCAGTGACCCTGCCGTTCGATCTTGTCCGGATCTGATATCGACAGACCGCGGAAGAGAACAATAGCGCCGTCAGGAGTCACGAATTTATTTCCCTGCACTTTTATAAGTGGAAGGGTTTTAGATTTCGGGTCAGGATCCGGCCTCGAGGTCGGGTCACCGAAGTACCATGGTTTGGCATCCTGGGCCATGAGGACCGGTGTTGAGAAGAGTGCTGTCAGCATCAGAACCGGGAGTAGGTATTTTGCTTTCATATCATTATAGGGTGTTGGTATCGGTTGATCAGCTATTTGAAGGATATGAATATAATACATCTGCCGGCAAAATCAATACGGCGACAAAACATAAGCAGTCAGCACCTCCGGCTAGAACAAATCCCGCAGGGAGGTGTTATCCTGTTAACAATAACAATAATAAGAATGAATAACGTGAAGATTGCTTTTTTTGATGCAAAACCGTATGATATTGAATCGTTCAATGATGTGAACCGCAGTCACGGGTTTACAATTAAATATTTCAAGTTCCACCTGACGCCTGACAATATCGTGCTGGTACAGGGCTATGATGCAGTTGTCATCTTCGTGAATGACACCGTTGATGCCGGAATGATCATGAATCTTAAGCAGTACGGTGTGAAGCTGATAGCCCTTCGCTCTGCGGGATTCAATAACGTGGACCTCAAGGCCGCACTGAATAATATCAGGGTGGCGCGAGTGCCGGCCTACTCGCCACACGCCATCGCCGAGCATACGGTGGCGCTGATGCTGACGCTCAACCGCAAGGTGCACAGGGCCTATTTCCGCACCCGTGATACCAATTTTGCACTGAACGGGCTGCTGGGATTCGACATGAACGGCAAAACGGCCGGGGTGATCGGTACGGGAAGGATCGGCAGGGTGCTGGTGAAGATCCTGCGGGGATTCGGGATGGAGGTGCTGCTCACCGACAACTATCCGGATGCCGCGTTTGCCGCCGAAACCGGAAGCAGTTATGTGAGTCTTGAGGAACTTTACAGGAGGTCAGATATCATCTCGCTGAACTGCCCGCTGACACGCGAAACGGAATTCATGATCAACTCCTCATCAATAGGCATGATGAAGAAGGGGGTGATGCTCATCAATACCGGTCGCGGCAAGCTTATCAGGACTGCCGACCTGATTGAGGGCTTAAAGAGCGGACAGGTGGGCTCGGCAGGCCTTGACGTCTATGAGGAGGAGAGCCAGTTCTTCTTTGAGGATCTCTCGGACATGGTGCTGGCTGATGACGTGCTGGCTCGGCTGCTGACATTCAACAATGTGATAATCACATCACACCAGGGGTTCTTCACCCGCGAGGCCATCCGCAACATTGCTGAGACCACTATGAAAAATATTGATGACTTCTTCGCAGGGCGAAAGCTTGAGAATGAGGTCTGCTACAACTGCAGCAACTGAGGGTATTAAAGAGAAAAAGGAGGTTCGCGCAAACAAACCTCCCTTTTTCGATGGTTATCTGATCAAAAATAATTACTTCACAGCTGCATTGTAGAGTTCTGTCACCTTCTTCCAGTTGACCACGTTCCAGAAGTTACCAACATACTCGGGCCTGCGGTTCTGATATTTCAGGTAATAAGCGTGCTCCCACACGTCGAGGCCAAGGATCGGCTGGCCGCGTTTTGCTGCCACATCCATAAGCGGGTTGTCCTGATTCGGGGTCTGAGAGACGAACAGCTTTCCGTTGGCGTCAACCGCCAGCCACGCCCAGCCGCTTCCGAACTGTGTCTTCGCTGCTGTCTCAAATTCAGCCTTGAACTTGTCAAAAGAGCCGAAAGTCTCTTCTATTGCCTTGAGCAGTTCGCCCTCGGGCTGGCCGCCGGCGTTTGGACCCATTATATTCCAAAAGAGAGTGTGGTTGTAAAGTCCTCCTCCGTTATTGCGAATGGTTGCGGAGTAGATGCTGACCCTGCTGAAAATGTCTTCAAGCGGAAGGTTATCGATTTTTGCTTCGCCTGCTGCCTTCACGAAATTGTCAAAATATGCCCTGTGGTGCTTCGTGTAGTGAATCTCCATCGTCTGAGCATCGATATAAGGCTCCAGCGCATTGTATGCATACGGGAGCTCCGGAAAAGTATAGTTCTGTGCCATAGTTTTGTTATTTATGGTTAATATTCCTAAAGCAATTGTGATGATAATAAATGCCTTTGTCTTCATTGTCTTGTATTTTGAAAGTTAAACAAGCCCGTTTGGAAATTGTTCACGACTAAATTTTTCAAAATAGGAATCGATTTAGTATTTTCGTCTGATCATGAATAACCAGGTAATATAATTAAGTATGAAATGGCAGGGACGTCGCGGAAGCGACAATGTTGAAGACCGCAGGGGCATGGGCACAGGCACGAAGGTTGTCGGCGGAGGTATCGGGACTCTTGTGATAGTACTGCTTGTCTACCTGCTCGGAGGGGATCCCTCGGGCATAATCCAGCAGTCGGGTTCGGGAGAGGCTTCCGGTCCGGTTGAAGCAACGGAGGCAGAGAATGAGATGGCGCAGTTTGTTTCAGTGGTGCTTGCCGATACGGAGGAGGTATGGTCAAAAATATTTGCTGAGTCAGGGGCCACATACCGCAAGCCAACACTGGTGCTTTTCAGGAGTCAGGTAGAGTCAGCCTGCGGATATGCCACAGCCGCCAGCGGCCCGTTTTATTGTCCGGGTGATGAAAAGGTTTACATCGACCTCAGCTTCTTCGATGACCTGCGTGCCAGGTACGGGGTTTACGGCGATTTTGCCATAGCCTATGTTGTTGCGCATGAGATAGGACATCATGTTCAGAACCTTATGGGCATCCTCGATGAGGTACAGACTGAGCGTCAGCGACTCAGCGAGGTCAGGGGCAATCAGCTTACCGTCAGGCTTGAGTTGCAGGCCGATTTCCTGGCCGGGGTGTGGGCACATTATGCGCAGAAGATGTTCAACTCCATAGAGGAGGGCGACATTGAGGAGGCACTCAATGCAGCAGCTTCCATCGGCGATGATGTGCTTCAGAAAAAGTACCAGGGCAGGGTGGTGCCTGATACCTTCACCCATGGCACGGCAGCACAGCGTTCCAGCTGGCTCCGCAAGGGATGGGAGACGGGAGACCTGAACCAGGGTGATACATTTTCGGCTGCTATATAGCCATACGGGTACGGCACCTGCTGACAGATCCCGATGAAGATAATATGGAAGTACCTGAAGCCTTTCAAGGGCCTGCTCTTCCTTTCGATGGGTCTGGCTGCCATCGCACAGGTGCTGGAGCTCATTGATCCCATTATCTTCGGTAAGATAATAGACCTTTACGCCGTTAATCTCGACGGCCGGGCAGAGAGTGATCTGATCAGGGGAGCGCTGAGACTGCTTGCCCTGGCAGTTGGTATCGCCCTACTTGCAAGACTGGCAAGAGCATTCAAGGATTATGTCACCAGTCTGGTGGTCCAGAAGTTCGGATTGTCGGTTTTTGATGAAGGGCTGAGGCATACGCTCCGCCTTCCATACCATGAGTTTGAGGAGACAAGCAGCGGGCATGTGCTTTCTCTCCTCCAGAAGGTGAGGCGTGACAATGAGAGGTTTATTACATCGTTCATATCCACACTCTTCACAACTATCGTCGGGGTGGCGTTCCTGATATGGTATGCCGTCACCAAAAGCTGGCTGCTGATACCTGTCTTTCTGATCGGGGTTGTACTGCTTGGCGGACTGACGGGGCTGCTAAGCAGGAAGATACGTACTATCCAGAGGTCTGTAGTGAAGGAGACCAATAAGATGAGTGGTGCGATAACCGAATCGCTCAGGAATATTGAGCTGGTGAAAAGCATGGGTCTCACCTGGCCGGAGATCAGGAGGCTGAAGGGCTTCACAAAAAAGATTTTTGATCTTGAGATCACAAAGGTCAAAAAAGTCCGGTCGCTGACCTTCCTCCAGAGTTCCGTGCTTCTTGTACTGAAGGAATCCATTCTGTTCATATTGCTGTGGCTGATCTTTCGCAACCTGGTAACCACTGGTGAACTGATCACAATGCAATTCATCTCCACGCGCATTCTCTTTCCCCTTCAGGACCTGGGAAGTATTATCCTCACGTACCGCGAGGCTGAGGCTTCGCTTGAGATTTTCAATGAGCTGATGCAGAAGGAACCGGAATACCGGCCTGAAGAACCCGTCGAAGTCGGCGATATCGAGAAGCTCTGCTTTGACAACGTAACTTTCCGGTATAAAAAGGCAGAGACTGATGCCATTGAGAATCTCTCCTTCAAGGCTGTCAGGGGCGATTCGATAGCCTTTGTAGGGCCTTCCGGCTGTGGCAAATCGACCCTGGTAAAGCTTCTGGTGGGATTGTATACCCCTACACAGGGAACGATTTATTACGATGATGTGCCGGCAAAAGACATCAGGTTTAACCAGATGCGCAGGCAGCTGGGGTTTGTCACACAGGATACACAGCTCTTCTCGGGCACCATTCGTGAGAACCTGCAGTTTGTCAAGGCGGATGCCACTGACGAGGAGATCTATGATGCCCTTCAGAGAGCCTCGGCAATCAAGCTTGTGGAGAGCTCCCCAAAAGGACTTGACACACTCCTAGGTGAGGGGGGAAAGATGGTCTCGGGAGGTGAGAAGCAGCGACTGGCGATTGCCAGGGCGCTGATACGCAATCCCCGTATCCTCATCTTTGACGAGGCCACCTCGGCGCTTGATTCAATAACTGAGGAGGAGATCACCGGGACACTGAGGGAGGTCTCTGCAGGTAAACAGCAGATCACACTGATGATAGCCCACAGGCTGTCGACAATTATGCATGCCGATCGCATCTACGTGCTTGAGAAGGGGAAGATAATTGAGGAGGGGACGCACGATATACTTCTGGAAAAGAAGGGACTCTACTATGCAATGTGGAGGCAGCAGATAGGAGAGAGGAACACCGTTCTGAAGGCCAGGCGCGGTAGTGAACCTGTTCTGGCTGACAGGCCTGAAAACGGGGCGTTTAATATGGAGTGATCTAATACACTGATCCGGAATCCATCGGAGCCTATGATCCTGCACTACGCAATGGCAGGGAGATCAAGCCGTTCGGGATGCTTGAGGTAGCCGTAGGCATAGAGTTCTAATTGTTTTTCATGCTGATAGGCTGCCCTGTAGCCTCGAGGACGTTCCACCAGAGCTCCCCTTCCACATCTATTTTTTTACGTTTGGCCACCACCGGCGGTATTGGCATCAGTGTGAACTGGTTGTTCCAGTAACCAACCACGAAGTCGGTCCGGCCGGCCAGGGCTCCATGAACGGCGTTCTGCGCCAGGAGGTGGCAGAACTTGCTGTCATTGGCGTTTGCAGGGGAACTGCGGATGATGTAACTGGGGTCAATATATTTAATGGTATGGCGAAACCCGAGCGCCTTGAACTCGGACTTGATCTTGTCTCTCAGGAATACGCCAATGTCCTGGTGAAGAATATTTCCTGAGGCATCTCTTGTCTGCCCCTGAGACGGGAAGAGGTCCTGCCCGGCACCTTCAGCCACGACTATAACTGCGTGATGTCGCTCCTCAAGCCTGTTTTTCAATGCTTTAAGAAATCCATTTTCGCCGTAAAGGTCGAAGGAGATTTCGGGTATCAGGACGAAATTTACCTCCTGGACCGCGAGTGCGGCGTTGGCGGCGATGAAGCCCGAGTCACGTCCCATCAGTTTTATAAGGGCGATGCCGTTGTAAGCGTCGTGGGCTTCGTTGTGCGCATTGCGGATGATGTCATGGGCGATTGAGAATGCGGTCTCGAAGCCGAACGATTTCTGTATCAGGTCGATGTCGTTGTCTATTGTCTTCGGGATCCCTGCCACCGCTATCTTGAGGTTTCGTGTTTTTATCTCCTCGTGGATGGCGTGTGCGCCGCGCAGTGTGCCGTCGCCTCCGATGCAGAAGAGGACGTTTATGTTGAGGATCTCCAAGGTGTCTACCATTTTGCTGACGTCCTGGTTACCGCGTGACGTGCCGAGGAAGGTGCCGCCGGAGAGGTGTATCTCGCTGACCATTGATGCGGTCATCTCCACCACTTCGTGGTTATATTCTGAGATAAGGCCCTCGTATCCGTACCTTATACCGAGGATACGTTTGATGCCGTAGCGGTAGTAGAGCTGGTTGACGAGGCTGCGTATTACGTTATTGAGTCCGGGGCAGAGGCCTCCGCAGGTGACTATGCCTACTTTTGTTTTTGCCGGTTCGAAGTAGATGGTTTCTTTGGGGCCGGCTTTCTCGAATGAAACGGGTATTTCACCAGTTGACTGGCAGTGTTCGTAACTTTCCGATGAGACGTCGTAGATGACCCGTTCGTCGTCATCAATGAATTTATACACTTTGCTTTCGGCCTGTTGTCCCGTTTTGAGCGGAGAGATTACGTTTCCCTTTCCGAGGGATGAGACGATGAAGTCTTCGTATTTCATGATTATGCGGTAATATCTGATTTACTGACAGGCAGTTGGTTCATGGCTGCCGGCAACATCAAATATAGTGAAATTTCCGGGGTGAGAGAGGATTGGAGGTATTCAACAGCAGGAGTGTAAATGGTGGATTAATAAAAGTCCTGAAGGGATAATGTTTGGCAACAATTACATAACTTCAGTGAGGAATCAGTCTGTTTGTCTCTTTGTTTTACAGGGTAATGCGGGTGAGGTGCTGGGGGGGTATAGCACTGGGACTGACGGGGCCATGCATTAAGCAGTCCGGAAGGAAGGGATGTTATATTTTGTGTTTGCCTTCCACCGGATTGTGACATACCAGGCATCACTGGCAGGCATTGTTTACTTTTCGTCAACATATTTATGAGTTACCAGCAAGCCTGAGTCGTCCTGAAAAAAATTTAAGTACAACTACGCAACTTTTTAAATACAATTCGCATCTTTTAATAAGTGTGAGTTTGTCGTTCGATCTGCTTTAACTAATTACTAATGAAATATATAAATATATTCATTCTGTATTTCAGCATAGTACTGATTACCGCATTCGGTTGTGACCGCCATGATGATTTCATTGATAACGGCTTATCTGAGCCTTGGCCTACTTCTGATATTTCAATTGACAGCATATCACTAATAGAATCAGAAATACCTTATGACGTTTATCGTGATCTTGTTTTCGTAAATGAAAAAATAGGCTATGCGGTTTCAATAACAGGGAGGATCATTAAGACAATAGATTCTGGCAAAACCTGGAAACAGATTACTTCACCAACCTCATTGCCACTTTTATCTGTCCAATTCCTGAATGAGCAAACAGGATTCATTATTGGAGGAAATAATCAATCTGGAGTATTACTTAAAACACTCAACGGTGGGGAGACTTGGATCATACAGGACTTAAACCTAACTAGTGCACCAAGTTCAATTTGTTTTCTCAGTCCATCAACTGGTTTTATTTCTGGAGCAGATCTATTAATTAAAACAGAAGATGGTGGACAAAACTGGATCAATATTAAAAAGCATGCATCATTCCAATCATATGGGGATATTAAATTTAAGAATCCTTATGAGGGTCTTATACTTATGCCAAAAGGTTCTTATTTAAAAACCACTGATGGAGGAAATACCTGGGATAGTATAAAGTGCTATAATAGTCACAATTTCAGCAAGATATTCTATTCAAAATATAAGACCTTTTTTTGGTCCAATAGTCGAATTTTGACCATAAATTCTGCGTGTCAGGAAACGATAATTGAAGTACCATTGATGATTAATATAATGTTCATTAATGAATATCAATCTATTGGGGTAGGACAACACTATGATGATTTAGGATATTACCCTTCTGGAGATATTTTCATAACTAACGATACATGGAAACATTATGTTAGAAAAACCTACTCACCAAGCGATGCGTTTGAATTTACAGCCATATCAAAAATGACTGCTAAAAAAGTGATGATAATTGGAACTGGATTTTCAGCAACTAAAGTATTAATCCTTAATCTGTAAATTAAATTAATTTTGATAATTAACCTCATTAGTGTCCACTAAAAATAATTACATATCTCCATAATAGTTTATATATCAGACATTTGTGATTGTAATTATGGGGTGACGATTTGAAATTAAATCTGATTCGAAATGAGCAAATACGGCCCTTGGGTAATTCATAAAGTACATGATTTCAATGATATAATAATTCATATGTTCCCCTCATTGCATAGTTAGGAGTTTAAGTGGACACTACTGAATTAACCTAATACTTATTGACTGATAAATTTATCAAAGCACATGAAAACAAGATTAATTGCTGTAGTTTTTCTAATCCTCCTAATAGGAATTCAACAAGTCCTGCTTGCCCAAAGGGAAATTGTTGTAATAGACAGCACTAAAGATGGGTCTATTAGATTTGCTTATGTAAATAGCAGCCTTAATGGAATTGCTAAAGAAGATTCCAAAACGTTTCTCAAACGAGTATTAAAGGCTGAAAACGAAACACAGTTTTATTTATATAAAGTTGTTACTGACAGACTTGGCATGGTCCACGAAAAGTACCAACAAACCTTTCAGGGTATAAAAGTTGAATTTTCAGAATTTATTATCCATAAGGATAAGACAGGAGAAATTGTCTCGATTAATGGAAATTTTACCCAGATATCCAAATTTTTTAAGATAATCCCGAAGCTCACATTTGATGAATCAGTCAAAATAGCTGCAACATCAAAAAATAAGGAAAAATTCCTTGTTCTTGACCTACCACAAGAAATCAGTGTTGAAAAACCGTTAGTCAGAAAGAGTTCGAAATATGAATTAGTGATTGTGAAAGGATTTGATAATAAATTACATTTGGCTTATAAGACAATACTTTCTCAGGGTAACATGCTCGACAACTTCGTAGGTTATATAGATTGTGAGTCAGGTGAATTGGCTTTTTACCAGTCATTAGTATCGCGTACAAATGCTACCGGGAGTGCTGAAACAATGTATAATTTATTGCCAAAAACAATTACTACCGATTATACGGGTAGTAATTATAGATTAAGGGAGACTTCACGGAGAAGTACTGGAACGGATATAAGAACTCTTAATTTTAATAGATCTCCATTTTATTCTTGGGAAGATGCTGAAAACGGCATCGCAAATGCGACAGATTTTACCGACAATGATAATAACTGGACAGAACTCGAACATGGCAATATCTTCCAGGATGATGCAGCATTAGATGCTCATTGGGGTGCAGAAATGGCTTTTGACTATTTCAAAATTGTACACCAACGAAACAGCTATGATGATAATGGAAGTTCAATTGACAGTTATGTTCACGTGAGAACAAGAGATGAAAATGGGAACATAATTGACATGGATAATGCATTTTGGAGTCCAGATTTTAATGCTATTTTTTATGGTGACGGAGTCTTCTGGGATCCATGGGTTAGTCTGGACATAAGCAGTCATGAACTTGGCCATGGTATTTGCAGTGCTTCAATAGGTAATGGTACAGGGTTAATTAATAATAAAGAATCTGGAGCACTAAATGAAGGATTATCTGACATTTGGGGGGCAGCTGTCGAGAATTGGGCCACCTCCGACAAACAAACATGGCTCTGTGGAGAAGATATAAGCCAGAATGTTGGTTTGAGGTCAATGAATGATCCCAACACCCGTTTCCAACCTGACACATATGAATCACCTAATCAAAACGGTTTTTGGTTTGATGTGGATGATTGCACTCCAGACCCTTACCTTAATGACAATTGCGGTATACATATAAATAGCGGAGTCTTGAACTATTGGTTCTTTTTATTATCGGTTGGAGGATCAGGTACAAATGACTATGGGGATGCTTTTAATGTAGATAGTGTAGGAATTGATAAAGCTGCACATATAGTTTATGGAACTGAAACTGGATATATGGTACCTGATGATGAATTTAGTGATTTACGAATTAAGACAATTGAGGTTGCAAAAGCTTATTATGGCAGATGTAGTGAGGAGGTTGAAAGTGTTACGAATGCTTGGCATGCCGTTGGCGTTGGTCCCGAATGGGAAAATCCAGAATACGATTTACTTGTAACGTATGATCAGGATTGCAGTGCAGTAACGCTCAATGTAAGAGACCTTAATACTTGGGAACCGATTACATGGGTCACTACTAATGGCCTTCTAATTAATGGAAATACCTCTCCCTACATCGGTTATGGTGGATCAGTCACTATTAGTTCGCCAAATGGACTTGGAGGGGTCATATCAGCCATAATTGGTGATGCATGTTCCACTACATCCTTCGAATTTTGTCCATGCCTAGCATGGGATGCTTCGATTACTTGGATATGGTCTTCACCAATGCCCGGAGAACCTTTACAGGCAGAGGTTAGTCCTCTTTATCCCGAGGCAATGAAATACAAGTGGTTCATAGACGGAGAATTAGTAGAAAATGTTGAGGGGAGTGGGTATTTATCCACATACAATTGGCCGTGTGTAGGTTATGAAGGAGCTGAACTTTCTGTAATCGCTGTTACCGATTGTGGGGCCACAGTACCTATTAGTGGAGGGGAATTTTACCCAGTATGCAGTGGTTACGAAATGGCTTCAAATGTTACTCTGTATCCAAACCCTGCTTCATCAGAGGTAACCATTCAACTTGAAGATGCACAATCATCCGGTGATAAAATAGATCAAAATGTTCCCGGTATTTCTTTAGCAGCAATCACTGAGGTAAAATTAATCGATAAAACAGGCATGACAAGGAAACTAATGAACTATGGTAAAGGCAACACAAGCGTGTGTATTCTGTTATCTGAAATTCAAACAGGAGTATATTACTTGGATATAACCGATGGTGATCGTCATGTTATAAAACCGTTAATAATCAAGAAATAATATTCTGTAATTTGTTTCATACTCGAATTGCATTGATTGAACTGAAGGGTTTGCGTGAATTAGATTCATAATTATAGAGATAAAAAGGCCTGCTGGTAACAGGTCGGTATATGTCATTGGCTTTCCGTACCGCGAGAACTTTCTGGCTAAAGAAGAACGCTAAGTGGGGTTTGCTGAGAAAATCAGATTAAGCAATAATTCAACCTGTGATTTCTGCTTTGATTGGTGATCGTGAGTTTTGATTTATTTTATACTGTTAATCTCCTGACCCCGTAAAACATATTGATATACAGCAAAAATAATTGATCTGGCTCTTGCATATTCGAAATTAAGGCAGTATATT
>AMWB02150418.1_pt13 | contig 13092 bp, 8 predicted proteins | sample 200311 | NCBI WGS metagenome assembly AMWB02 (sample SAMN02737377, study PRJNA173069) | bioreactor metagenome | biome: anode biofilm in microbial fuel cells | place: USA: California | collected 2010-12-16 | reverse complement strand
CGCCCGTCATAACGGCGGTGGCCGCGCATTTCCGCTTCCTGCTGGACCGGCTGCTGCCATTCCTGCACGGCCGGCTCTCCCGCACCCTGGTGGAAAAGACCCTGGGCGACGCGCTGCAACTCGGCCCCGGCATGTCTCAGACGCTCATCGAACAAGCGAGCGTGCTCCATCTCGACACGCTTCCCGTGCGTCCGGTTCTGGAGGATTTCCTCACCCTGGAAGGAGATGGCCTGCTCGGAACTTACTTCAGCTTACCCGGCCTGGCCGGAACGACCCAAACCCGCATCGATCCCACGATTCAATTCGATTATTCGGCCGGCAGCAGCGTTCCCGGCGGCGCGGTCACGCCGTTCAGCGTCCGCTGGGCGGGATTTCTTCTGCCTTCCACCAGCGGCGTTCATACGTTTTACGTCCGTTCCGGCGGCGGCGTCAGGCTGACTGTCGACGGCGTGCTGATCATCGATTCATTCGCCACGCCACCCGATGTGGAACTTCAGGCCACCTTCGCACTTACCGCCGGCCAGGCCTGCACGGTGCAGATCGATTTCAGCACCACCCAATTCAGCGGCGTGATCGAATGGCGATGGAGCAGTGCGGGGATGCCCAAGGCGGTGGTGCCGCAGGCGCAGCTGTATTCCACGCCGGCCCGGGTCTCCATGGACGCGCCCCGGCAAGCGTATCGACTGCTCTATAAAGCCTCGCTCCTGGTCAACGGTTTCACCCTCAGCGCGCGCGACCTTCAGTATCTCTCCGACCATAACGCCGACTTCGACCACTTTGATCTGAGCGCGCTGCCCCTGGCGAGCAGCCCGCCGAACCCCGTCCTGTTTACCCAGTGGTCACGTTTATATGATTTTGCGGCGCTGCGCGACCAGCTGCCTTCCACCGAAGGGGGGCCGGACCTCGCCGGCGTGCTGGGAGCCGCCGCCGCAGGTCCTGCCGGGACCCTGAGCGCGGCCACGGTGGACGCGTATCGGGCGTTGACCGGCGTGGATCTCACCGAAGCCGCCGGTGTTCTCAAGCTAACCGATGGCGGTCTGCGTACCGAAGCGGGCTTGGCCCGGGCTCAAACTTTGCTGGATCTGGCCCGCATGACCCATGTGACGCCGGCGACACTCCAAAACTGGGCGACAGCCGCCGCCGACCTGGGCCCCGCCGAGGAGATCAAACGCATCGTCAAAGCCCGCTACGACGAAGCGACCTGGCCAACGGTCGCGCGGCCGCTCAACGATGCACTGCGCGATCGTTCGCGGAACGCGCTGGCCGCATACCTGCTGCCGCGGCTGGGTCTGGAAAACACCGACCAGTTGTACGAACTCCTGCTGATCGACGTCAACATGGGCACGTGTATGAACACCTCCCGGATCGTTCAGGCAACGGCAGCCGTTCAGCTCTTCGTACAGCGGTGTCTGCTGGGTGTCGAAGACGGCGTGGCGGTCAGCGCCATCGATCCCCGGCGGTGGGACTGGATGAGTTCCTACCGGTTATGGGAAGCCAACCGGCAGGTGTATCTCTTTCCCGAAAACTGGCTGGAGCCTTCATTGCGAGACGACAAGAGCCCGTTTTTCAAGGAGTTTGAATCCGACCTGCTGCAAACGGACCTCACGACGGCATCGGCGGAAGATTCGTTTCTCAATTACCTGTACAAGCTGGACGAGGTCGCGCGGCTCGACCTGGTCGGGCTTTGCCTGCAGGACAAATCCGAGGGTAACCTGGCGGACGACGTGGTCCACATTTTCGGCCGGACCATTCACAATCCGCATCGCTATTTCTATCGCCGTCGGATCAACAACGCCACCTGGACACCGTGGGAGCGGATTACGGTCGACATCGAGGGCGTGGAGAAGGGGGACGAAAGCGGCGTCCATCTGATCCCCATCGTCTGGAATCGGCGCGTCTATTTGTTCTGGCCGCAGTTCCTGGAGCACACCGACGACAAGCAGGATTTCACGCAAACCGAATCGGCCGAGCACAAAGCATGGCGGGCCCAACATGACGCCTGGGAAAAAGACCTGCCGGTGTGGCAGCAGGAGAAGGCAACCTACGATGCCCTCGTGAAGAAGTGGAATACGGAGCACAACGGACCACATGGCACTGCCGAGTTTCCGCCGTATTGGGTACGGCCACGGCCCGAAGAACCAAAGGAGCCGCAGGACGACACCTCCATTCAGCGCCCGCGCAAGTTTCTGGATATCTCCATCGCGTGGACCGAATATCAGGGCGCAGGCCGCTGGTCACCCAAGCAGACGACGTCTCAATCGGTGCGTTGCACGAACCTGGATCGTCGGTCATACATCTTCCAGGCGGTGCCGCTCTTCGATGGCACGCTGTCCATCAGCTTCCTGACGCATCCGGTTACCGACGATCACTGGGTCCACGACCCGAAGAATCCAAGATTCGTGCAGAATAACCCGGTCATTGATTCCGGCATGGATAGGGGGCAGTTTCTGTTCACCGGATGCCAGGGGGACATCGAGACCAGTCTGCGGTACCTCGACTCCTTGAACGGACGGCTGGGTATCGTGATGCCCGATGCTACGGAACAGGACTACATGCGGTTCGCACAGAAGTCCTCGCCTGGTCTGATATTGAATATCGGCGATTATCTCAGCCTGAATGTGCGCGTGTTGGGGGATGGGCTGATCCAGAAATACCGCAATCCACTCAAGGTGCTGGGCAAAACGCCGCCCATCTCCAGGACCGACCCGCGGTTGAGCCGCTTCCGGCTGCTGGTTCCGCACCAGTTGCCCCAATTTGTCGGACAGGCCCAGTTCTGCTACCAGGATGACCTGCGCGATTATTTCGTCACGCCCGATTTACAATCGCGATTTTTAGGACGCGGCGCGCTTTCCATGCTGTCCGCGCACATGATAACCACCGCCGAGGACCGGATATCCGCGATGCCCGCGGTCATGGAATCGAAGGTCGTACGCCTCGATCAGCCCGGCGCGCTGCCGGTCGATCAACCCTGGGCTTCCAAAGTAGATCACGCTATCCAGATTCGGTCGCTCATGGACCGGTATTTTCTCTTCGAACCATTGTTCCATCCCTACGCTTGCGACTTCGTCAAGATTCTTCGGCGCGGTAGGCTCGGCAGCCTGCTTTCGCCCGACACACAAAGGCTGACAGACCTGCAGGTAATCTTTGCGCCCGGAGGTCCGGGAGGCGGTCCAATTCCGGTTGGATTCACGAACAACTTCGAAAGGATCTACGCGCCGCAGCCCTGCGTCCTGCGCCCCTATCCAATGGAGGACGTCGATGTCTCGCCCAATGGCTCGTATTCGCTCTACAACTGGGAACTGTTCTTCCACGCGGTGCTGCTGGTGGCCGATAGCCTGAGCCGGAATCAGCGTTTCAACGAAGCCCGGCAGTGGTTTCATTTCATCTTCGACCCGATGACCAGGGGCGGAGGCGCCAAACCCGCGCGTTACTGGAATTTCCTGCCGTTCAAAGATGTGGAGAGTGACCGCCTGGCGGAAATGATGCTGCTGCTCAGCATGCCCGACGGTGCGCTGACCACCCAACAGAAGGCCAAGAAGTACGCCTACGCGCAGCAATGGCAGTTGCTCAAGGACAACCCCTTCAGCCCCTACGTCGTTGCGCGCCTGCGTCCCCTCGCGTTCATGAAGAACGTGGTGATGAAATACATTGACAATCTGATTGGCTGGGCGGACCAGTTGTTCGGGCAGGATACGCGGGAAGCGATCAACGAGGCGACGCAGTTGTACGTGCTGGCGTCGGAACTGCTTGGGCCGCTGGTGCAGAAAACCCCGCGGCGCGGGCGCGTGGCTCCCGAAACCTACGATTCGCTCAAAAAGAAGCAGCTCGGCGGCAAGCTCGATCCATTTTCCAACGGCCTGGTGTTTATAGAGCAGGAATTCCCCTTCAGCACCGGCCTGGCCACAGGTGCGAGCCCCGGCACGGCAGCCGGGCCGGTCATCGGCGACACGCTGTATTTCTGCATTCCGCAGAACCGCAAGTTGCTGAATTATTGGGATACGGTCGCGGATCGCCTGTTCAAGATCCGCAACTGCCTGAACATTTCCGGTATCGAGCGCGAGCTGCCGCTGTTTGCGCCCCGCATCGATCCCGGACTGCTGGTGAGCGCCGCGGCGCACGGCGTCGATTTGAAGACGGTGTTGAATGATCTGAATACACCCGCGCCGCTCTACCGCTTCACGACGGTCTACCAAAAAGCACTAGATTTTTGCAACGACGTCAAGGGGTTCGGTGCAGCGCTCCTGGCAGCCCTCGAAAAGCGCGACGCCGAGGCCCTGGCGCTGATGCGCGCCGGCCAGGAAGCCAATCTGTTGAACCTGGTGAAGGAAGTGAAGACGCAGTTGCTGCTGGAAGCGCAAGCAGCGAAAGGTGCGCTCGACGCGAATGCCGAAGTCGTTGCGCGGCGGCAGGAATATTACGCGAACCTTCCCGACCGCATCGCCTACGAAGCCACGCAAGTGAGTGAGCTCGATACGGCGCAGCGGCTATTGAACGACGGGCAGGTCTCCGAACAGTTCGCCTCCATGATCGCGAGCTACCTGCCGGATACCAGCATCGGCACGTCTGGAAACGGCGCCCACTTCACGGCGACCTTCGGACGCGGCAATCTCATCGCGCAGTACCAATCCGTCGCGCATGAGAAGACGTTCCTTGCCGGGCAGCACACCCATGCGTCGAGCATGGCGGCGACCCTCGGCGCCTGGCTGCGCCGACGCACCGATTGGAAGTTTCAGGCGGATCAGGCCGGAAGGGAGCTGGAGCAGGTCAACAAACAGATCGAGACCGCCAAGATTCGCATCGCCATCGCACAACGGGAGATGCTCAATCATGAACAGCAGACGGAAGATGCTCAGAAAGTGGAAACGTTCCTTCGGGACAAATTCACCAACGCAGATTTGTACGCGTGGATGACGCAGCAAATGTCCCGCATCTATTTCCAGTCCTATCAGCTCGCATTCGATATGGCGCGTAAAGCGGAGAAGGCCTATCGCTTTGAACTGGGCCTCACGACTTCGAACTTCGTCCAATACGGCTATTGGGACGATTTATACAAAGGCCTGACGGCGGGCGAGCAGCTGCACCTCGCTTTGCGGCAGATGGAGCGTTCATATCTGGATCAAAATCGGCGCGACTACGAGATTACCCGTCATGTATCGCTGCTGATGCACGACCCTGTTGCGCTGATGAATTTAAAGCAAACAGGCACCTGCGAAGTCGAACTGTCGGAAGCGTTCTTCGACGCCGATTATCCCGGCCACTACCTGCGGAGAATTAAGACCGTCAGCTTGACCATACCGGCCGTGGTCGGCCCCTACACGGGCATCAATTGCACCTTGACGCTGTTGACCAACAAGACCCGCGTCAAACCGATCGTCGGCGACAGCTATGTGGAGCGGCTCGATACCGAAGACGACCGCTTCGTGTCCAACTTCGTCTCCATCCAGTCGGTCGCTACCAGTTCGGGAGAGAACGACAGCGGGCTATTTGAGCTGAACTTCCGGGACGAGCGGTATCTGCCCTTTGAGGGAGCTGGCGCCGTTTCCCGCTGGCGCATGGATTTGCCAAAGGATAACAACGCTTTCGATCTCGAAACCATTTCAGATGTCGTGCTTCAGATGCGTTATACGGCTCGCGAGGGCGGCGTAATGCTTCGCAAAGCCGCACGCACAGCGCTGGAAGCAGCGATGGCGGACGAGAACATGCTCGCGCAATCAAGACTTATAAGCTTGCGGCACGAGTTCCCCACGGAATGGGCACGATTCTTGTCGCCGACGGATGCCACGGCGGCCAAACAGGAGCTCACGGTGAATCTGCCGATAGAACGCTTCCCATTCCGCTACCGGGGCTGGCAGCTGCACGTTCGCGAAGTGGAAGTGCTGATGCCGCTGCGTGATTTCCGCGACGCCGTTGGCCTGCCCCTCAGCAACGCTCTGGGCGAATACAAGGGCAAGCCGCTGGATATCGGCCTGGCGTTCCTCGCACCCAATGACACGGTCGTTATTTCGAAGGTCGCTACGTTGAACAGCAGCCGTGGGATCTTGGACGGAACGCCGTACTTACATTGGGCCTTCGCGCCCCAGGATGTGCCCGTGAGGCTCCACCTGGAGGTGACCGAGGCTGCAGTAAAAATGCTTAAGCCAAGTCTGCAGGTGACCGTGCCACCCCCCATGGGAAGAAAGCGGCTCAAGGCAGAAGCCATCGAGGACGTGGTTGTGATCTTGCACTTTAATGTGGAACGCTGAGTCTGCACATATAAAGTCGACATGTATGGAGGAGATAACGATCGTACCGTTGTCTATACGTACCCAGCAGAAAACGGCGCCAACATCGACGGCACTCAAAGCCTATGAGCGCAACCGGATACGCACCGTACTCAGGCGATGGCGGATGTCTGGATGGCGGTGACATGGAGTGCGTAACAGCGACTCAACGGACTATACTTTCCAGAGTTTTTTCGGCGGCTTTCTCCAGAGTCTCGTCCTTTTTGGCGAAGCAGAATCTCAGTACCCGATGATCGGTTCGGGCTGGCCAACATCATGATCCGCTTGTCCAAAACCGCGCCCAATAACACCGCTGGTGCGCCTCTGGGGCTGCGCATGGCAGCAACAACGTGATCGACATCGAGATCTGACCGTCCGCCGGCAGACGGCTTTGCCCATGGCGGTCTTGCAACATAATTCCATCTCCCGCTTGAATTTTGATCCGTCCTCAAGGTATATCTACCGCAACGGCGAGGCGGCAAAAAAATGTTTCAAATACAGCGGCAGGATTACGGAAAGGAGAACTCGAAAAATGCCAGTCGAAGTAAGATATCTTGTGATTCGGGATGGAAAAGAGGTGGCGATGTACCTGACGAAAAAGGAAGCCGATGAACATGACAAAATGCTCGATATCGCGATGGAACTTACCGGTTTCATTGAAAAGGCCGAAAAGATAAAGATCGATGAAGACACCCTGGAAGAGCTGGGCGTCTATCTTTCCCAGCATCGTGACGATGTGATGCGTATCCTCAAAGGACTCAAGCCTCCGGTGCAGCTCCCCAGAGAAAAAACGGAAAAAATCGTCGATATCAAGGAGAAGGGTAAAAAAACCGCCGGCGCCAAATAAAACAGCCGGCCGCGGATCGGGATGCATCACGCCTTCCGGCCGTCCCGCTTTCTCTTCCAATATGATGTTGACAGCAGGTCACGCCTGCACTATATTCCAACAAAGCGATTTATAGAGGAACTATGAGAGAATTCGTCAAGGTCATGAAGGCGCTGTCGGACCCCAACCGGGTCAAGATCATCAAAATGCTTCAGCGCAAGATCATGTGCGTGTGCGAGATACAGACCGCACTGGGTCTTGCGCAGTCGTCAGCCAGCAAGCATCTGAAGATACTGGAAGAGGCGGGATTGATCGTTTTCGCCAAGGAGGGGCTCTGGGTCAATTACCGGTTGGCCGACGGCGCGAAAAATCCCTATGCCGCCAGCCTGCTCGGCAACCTCCGGCACTGGCTGGAGGACGACACCGATGTGGTCCGTCTCATTGAAAAGCTTCCGGATATCCGCCGCGAGATCATCTGCGGCGGGTGATTTTTTTTGCTCTCATATCGCTATATGTCGCAATATAGTGTTATAAACGCATCAACGCCATGGATGGGAGATCGTCGGTACGCCATGAAACCATTTTACAACACGAGCTGCTGCGACGGCAGCGATAAAACCGCGCGCTCGAAGTCTGACACAGGCAACAGCACGCCTACCCTGAAATATCTTATTGTCGGCGTTCTTCTGCCGGCCGCCTGGTGGGCCGTTTACCTCAATCTCGGGGTTGCCGCGGATCTTGTGACGCAACACCTGCTGCGCCTGTTCCATCTGCCGGCGGCCGGTCATTTCGCAGGCGCCCTCGGCTTCTTCATTTACGAGGTGCCCAAGGTCCTGATGCTGCTGACGCTCGTCGTGTTCGGCGTGGGCATCGTCCGGTCGTTTTTCACTCCGGAGCGCACGCGGGCCATCCTGGCCGGCAAGCGGGAATCTTTTGGAAACGTTCTGGCGGCGGCGCTCGGGGTGGTAACGCCGTTCTGCTCCTGCTCGGCGGTGCCGCTCTTCCTCGGATTCGTCACCACGGGCATTCCGCTGGGGGTGACCTTTTCCTTCCTCATTTCAGCGCCGATGGTCAACGAAATCGCCCTCGTGCTGCTCTACGGCCTGTTCGGATGGAAGGTGGCGGCCATCTATCTCGGCATGGGGCTGTTGATCGCCGTCGTTGCCGGCTGGATCATCGGACGCCTCAAGATGGAAAAACACCTCGAGGACTGGGTGCTGCAGCTCGAGACGACCGAAACCGGTTATACCGAACCCCGGAAGAGCTGGACGGACCGAATCGACGGCGGCGTGGAAGCCGTGAAGGATATCGTCGGCAGGGTCTGGCTGTATGTGGTCATCGGCATCGCCGTCGGCGCGGGGATTCACGGCTATGTCCCGGAAGGGATCATGGCCGGATTCATGGGAAAATCGGCCTGGTGGTCGGTACCGCTGTCCGTTCTGATCGGCATTCCCATGTATTCCAACGCGGCCGGCATTATCCCGGTCGTCCATGCCCTGCTTGGAAAAGGCGCCGCCCTGGGAACCGTTCTCGCGTTCATGATGTCGGTGATCGCGCTCTCCCTTCCCGAGATGATCATCCTGCGCAAGGTGCTCAAGCCGCGCCTCATCGCCGCTTTCATCGGGGTGGTGGGGACGGGGATTCTTCTGGTCGGCTATCTGTTCAACCTGATCATCTGACAACCGGATTCTTCGAGGAGAAACACATGATGGACATCAAGGTGCTGGGCCCCGGCTGCCCGAAATGCGAAAAGACGGAAAAAACGGTAACGTCGGCCATCTCTGAAACCGGCGTGGACGCTGCGGTGGAAAAGATCACGGATATCATGCAGATCGCCAAATTTGGCGTGTTCGGAACGCCCGCCGTCATCATCGACGGAGAGGTCAAATGCGTCGGCAAGGTTCCCACGACAGAGGAAGTCAAGGGATGGCTGGCAAAATAGCTGCCCGCGAAGCGCCGCTGTTCTTTCATCTGATTGGAGGTTTTGCATGAACCGATCCATGCCCACCTTTTCGTTCCTGATGATGACGTTAGTGTCCTGCTCTCTTCTCGGGTGCCGGTCGACGCTGCCTGCGGCGCCCACAACCGGGTTGAGCCCTCCCTCCGTTCAGGGCCGGTACGAAGGCTATCTTCCCTGTGCCGATTGCCCCGGCATCGCATACCAGCTGGTGCTGAACGCCGACGGTACCTATACCGCGTCGTCCTTTTATACGGACAGATCCGAACGGCCGGTGATCGAATCAGGCAGCTACACCGTCGACGGTGGCACCGTGGTTCTCGACAAAGAAGACGCGGGCATGAAATATTTCTCGGTGCAACCCCGGGGGCTGCAGATGCTGGATATTCACCGTAAGCCCATATCCGGCGCGTTCAGCCGACAGTATATCCTGACGCGCGGCACACCGTCGACGGACGGCATGCCCGGCACCCGGAAGGTAACCCTCATGGAAAAGAAACTGGCCCAAGGCATCGATTTTTATGCCGTCGGCAACGAGCCTTCCTGGTCCGTCGATATCGATTTCGAAAAGGGAATGCGGTTCAGGTCATTGACCGACGTGTCCGAACTGAATACGCCGCCGGCCAGGGAGGACAAGGCCCAGGACGCGGACGTGACCCGCTACTTCGCCCAGACCGAAGCCGGTACGCTCATCGTGACGGTATCGCGGGAGGAATGCCTGGACGGCATGGGGGGCGAACGATTTCCCTACCGCGTGCGGGTCGATGTCAAACGCTCTGCCGATGCCGACTACACGGAATTTGAGGGGTGCGGACGCTATGTCGCGGACAGCCGGCTCGATAACATATGGGTGATGACCCGCTTGGGCGACCGGATTTTGCAGGCGGAAGCGTTCGGCAGGGGGCTTCCCGAGCTTGAATTCAACCTCGCGGACAACCGTGTTGCGGGAAATTCCGGCTGCAACCAGTTCACGGGCGGATGTGAGGTCAGAGGAGACAAGATCATCTTCGGACACCTGGCGACGACGCGCATGGCATGTCCCAACATGGCTTTCGAGAATGAATTCCTCTCCGCGATCACCCGCCGGACCCTGCGCTACACCATAAACGACGGCCGACTGATTCTGACGGATGATAATGATGATCAAACATTCAATATCATTTTCAGAAAAACCGACTGAAGCCGGCAGATCCTCCTGCGGTCGGCGGCCCTTCAAAGCCGACAACCTGAGCCACATCGCCCGGGGCACGCTGCCCATCATCACCGACAGCCCGTCGGACGAAAGCGGCATCGGCGATCTCGTACTGTTCGGTCTGATCGTTTTCGACAAATCCCGGGGACTCGGTCCGGTCATGCCGCCGCCGACCGCGACGGAGAGTGAAAGACCGGCGCTATCAAGATGGCATCCTCCAGTTTCAGCCCGATTTTTCCAAACCGCGTTTTAAAACCTTTCAAACTGCCGGCAAACGCCTCCTCCGGCGGGCCGCATCTATCCGGCGTCGCTGCACGTCCCTCCGGATAGACGGCTGCAGGTCCTCCGGTGGCCTCCTGCTCAAGGCGACCTGTATAAAGTTTCAACGGTCTGGGCGCATTTTCCACCTGCTCGAAAATCTTCCCGATTTACGCCCCCAGGCACCGCTCCCTATGATCTTTAAGTATATTCCCCTATGGGAATCAGGGATAATACCTATATACATATCTGATATTTCAATATAAAAAATATGCCAGTTGTTTTTTCGCTTTCTGGTTTCGGGATTTTGATATGCCCAGCTGAGGTATGGTGTTTACCCCGCCGGCCCGGCAACCGACATTCGAGGAGAACATGCTATGAGAGAACTGGTCGAACAGATCGCACAGGCACTGGTGGACTATCCGACGCAGGTGGAGGTGATTGAACTCGGCGGACAGCAGACGAGCGTATTGGAGCTGAAGGTCGCCAAACAGGATATCGGCAAGGTCATCGGCAGAGGCGGCCAGACCGTTGCCGCGATCAGAACCATTTTAAAGGCCTCTTCACGAAAGATGCACAAGCGTTTCATTCTTGAAATTTTCGAATGAGCGCGGCGGCCACGACTTCAACCGGATGGCGGATGGGAACGGCGCTCATCTCCTCCATCTGCATCCGGCAGGTCGGACAGTCCGTCACGCCGAACGCCGCGCCTGACTGATCGAGCCGGGCGCTCAGCTCCCTCCCGATGCGGCGGCTCAGTCCGGCGTTGCCGGCGCACATGCCCCAGGTGCCGGCCATGCCGCAGCAGTGACCGTCCAGATCGACGGTTTCAAGACCCGGAATGCCGGCGAGCAGGGCCAGCGAGCTTTCGGGCGACGGCTGGACCTTCAGATGGCAGGGGTTGTGGTAGGCCGCTTTGCCGTCAAGGGGCCCGAGGTCGAGCCGCCCCCGGAAACGCCCGATCAGCCGGCTGATATGAATCGTCTTTTCCCGCACCGCGCGGACGGCGGCAGAATCGATCAGATCCCCCCATTCCCGCATCAGGGAAAGGCCGCAGGACGAGCACGTGACCACGATCGCGTCTACTGAATAAATCAGGCCGCCCCAAAGGGCCAGATTCGCCCGGATCTTTCCCGACGCCCGGCGGGTCATCCCCTTGGCCAGCATGGGCAGGCCGCAGCAGTGCTGCCCGGGCAACACGACGGTCATGCCCATGGCCTTCAGAACCGTGGCGGCGGCCTCGCCGATCTCGGGCCGGATATAAGAAGCGTAGCATCCCGCGAAGTAGAGTACCCGCATCCGGCCGTCGTTTGATGCAGCCGGCATCCGGTCATAGAGCGAACGGGTCGGAAAATCCGGCAGATCCCGCCGGGCGGAGATGCCGGCAAACCGCTCGGCCGCCGTTCGGGCGACGTTGGATTTCATGAGATTTTTCAGAACCCGGGGGAGTTTCCGGGTGGTCCGCCCCATCAGCTCGACGGCCGTCAGCAACCGGTTTTCCAGGGGCGCGCCGTATCGTATGACATACTGCGCACGGGCCTCGACGGCCAGCTTGGGGATGTTGACCGCCGACGGACATTCGTGAAAGCAGCTCCCGCAGTGCACGCACCGCTCCATCACCTGCTGAAACGCCCGTTCATAGAGCGACCGGTCCGGCAGCGCGCCGCCGATGAGCCCCCGCAGCACGTTGGCCTTGGCCCTAGGAGATGCGTCTTCGTCGCGGGTGAACTTGTAGACGGGGCACATGCGGGTGGCCGCCGTCACCGTGGTGCATCTGGCGCAACCGTGGCATTTTTCGGCCTCCCGGACGAATCCCTCGGGCCAGAGGAGGGCGTTATCGTCCAGGCCGGCGGCGGCGTAGTCCGCGCCGTAGCGGTGCAGCCGCGTCATCTGTTCCGGGTCATGGTGGGTCTTGATCTCGGGGTTGAACGTCCCCGCCGGGTCCAGCAGGCGCTTGGTCTCGATGAAAAGACTCCAGATCTCGGGGTAGCGGCGCCGGATATAGGCGCTCCGGAGCCGTCCGTCGCCGTGCTCGCCCGATACGGTGCCGCCCAAGGAGTGCACCAGCGTGAACACCGCGTCGGCCAGGGGCTTCAGGAGTGCCGTATCGCCTACGTCCTTGAGATCGAGAAGGGGGCGGGTGTGAAGAAGGCCCTTGGCGATATGGCCATAGGTCACGAAACGGACCCGGTGCCGGTTCAGAATATCGTAGATTCCCGTAAAATATTCGACCAGCCGGTCCGTGGGCACGGCCGCGTCCTCGATCAGGGCGATGATCTTCTTTTCACCCTTGAGCTTGTAGAGGATCGGCACGGCGGCCTTCCGGACGGCCCAGAAACGCGCTTTTTCCTCGGCCGACACGGCAAGATGGGCCTCCCGCGCCAGGCCGGCAGTAACGATCTCCGCCCTTGCCGCCGCAGCCGATGCCTTGCACCCGACGACATCGGCGCCGTCGAATTCGATCAGCAGCACGTTGTCGACGCCTCCGGGAATCTTTTTCCGAAGCGCCGGATCACTGCCCCGCGCAAGCGCCAGGAGGGACTTGTCCATCACCTCGATGCCCGACGGGCCCATCGGCAGAATCCGCTGAACGGCGGCG
>AMWB02099432.1_pt1 | contig 13105 bp, 9 predicted proteins | sample 200311 | NCBI WGS metagenome assembly AMWB02 (sample SAMN02737377, study PRJNA173069) | bioreactor metagenome | biome: anode biofilm in microbial fuel cells | place: USA: California | collected 2010-12-16 | reverse complement strand
TCCCAGCTCTCTGCCAAGGTGCGGGCGGGGGAATGGGGGCGGTGTGACGTCGCTGTGGTCGAGGCCGCCGCGATAACCGAACAGGGCCATCTTATCCCGACCATGTCGGTCGGCAACACCCCCACCTATGTGCAGGAAGCTGAAAAAATTATTATTGAGATCTCATCGAATTCCCCGGACCTGGAAGGAATTCACGATATTTTCATCCCGGAAGATCCACCGTATCGGATGCCCATTCCCATTTACCGCAGTGCTGATCGGATAGGTAAACCTTTTATCAAAATGGATCCCAGCCGGGTCGTGGCCATCCTGTTCAGCACGGAGCGGGATCATTGCCCGATTTTCACGCCGCCGGACGCCACCTCCAGTCGAATCGCCGAGTTCATTCTCGATTTTGTGCGACATGAGATCAAAAAAAATCGCCTCCCTGCAGCCCTGCCCTGGCAGGCCGGGGTCGGTGATGTAGCCAACGCCGTTCTCTCCGGATTTATCGACGACCATAACTTTCAATCCATCGATATCTATTCAGAGGTACTCCAGGACAGCGTGCTCGACCTTATCGATCTGGGCAAGGTGCGGGCGGCTTCCGGCTCGGCCTTGACCCTGTCGGAAAAATCCCGCGAACGCTTTATTAATGAAATCTATCGCTACCGGGAGAAAATTGTCCTGCGGCCGGTCGAAATATCCAATTCCCCGGAAGTGATCCGTCGCCTCGGGGTCATCGCGATCAATACGGCTATCGAAGTTGATATTTACGGCCAGGTGAACTCCACCCATGTCATGGGCACCCAACTGATGAACGGCATCGGCGGCTCGGGGGATTATTTGCGCAACGGTGCATTGTCCATTATTGTTACACCCTCTACCGCCAAGGGTGGCCTGATTTCGGCCATCGTCCCCATGGTTACCCATGTCGACCATTCCGAGCACTCAGTGGATCTGGTCGTGACGGAATACGGCCTGGTGGATACCCGCCCCTTAACCCCTCGCCAGGTCGCCGAACAGGTCATCAAAAAATGCGCTCACCCCGATTACCGCGATCAATTATGGGACTATTATCAACGAGCAGTCCGGGAGCGCGGCGGCCACGAGCCGCATATCATCGAGAAGGCCTTCTTCATGCACCAGGCGTTCCTGGAAAAAGGTGATATGCACCTCACGGCAAAACAACGCATTTTTCCGATAATGGATTAATAAAACAATGAAATTTATGCCGGGCCTGGATTGAGCCGATAATCGCCACCAGGTCGTGCTGCCGAAACCGAAAAGAAGGTTCAGGGTTGGTCTGCAGGGTCCCGTTGCGAATAATTCCGACAATCGACACTCCAGTTATCTTGCGAATTTCGGCTTCAGCAATACTCTTTTCTATCAGCGGATTATCGGTATCAATCTCGACCCACTGCAGATCGAACTGCTGTTCAGCGGCCCGCATCTGGCCAAGAGTCCGGTATCCTTCCGCAGGTGTTGCTGCTTGGGAAAGCAGTTGATGGCGGAGATTTTCGGTATGGTGCTGAATCTCCGGCACCGGAATTCGCAGATAGAGAAGCACCTGCCTGATCATTTCCAGGCCCGCTTCAAATTCAGGATAAACAAGATCCGTCACCTGCAGCTCATTAAAGACATCGAAAAAGTCCGGGTCGGACATGCGGGCGACCACCCTGATCCCGCTGTTAATTTTTCTCGCATGGCTGATAATCGAACGAGCGACGACGATGCCCGGGATAGTCACAACGAGAAGAGCAGCACGCTCGATCCGTAACGCCTCCTGAACCACCTCATGACTGCCATCACCATAGACGATTGGAAAACCGGCAGCCTTCGCCCTTTCGATGCGCATCTGGTCAAGCTCCACCAGGACGAAGGGAATCGCCAGCTGCTGCAGCATCTCGGCAATCTGCATCCCGATACGGCCGCAGCCGGCGATGACCACATGGTTACGTAGTTCATCTTCCGGAAAATTGAGCGCTTCAAGAGGCTCGTTCTGAACCCATCTTTTTTTAAGGCTGTAGAGTCGCGATGTCTGCGACGAAATCAAGGGGGTCAACACCATGGTGACGACTGCCATAGTCAGAAACATATTATAAAATTCACTGGTAATGGACTGACTGGCTACCCCGATCCGGGCCAGAACAAAGGAAAACTCCCCAACCTGGAACAGCCCTAGGCCGACCGCAAGTGGAATGACGTTGCGGTAACCAAAGAGCCTGGCAAGAAACGCAAAGATACACCCCTTGCCGATGCTGACAACGACGACCAGAAGCAGGATGAGCGTAAAGTGGCTGAGCAGAAAGCGAGGATCAAGGAGCATGCCCACCGAGGCAAAAAACAGCAGCCCGAACAGGTCGCGCAACGGAATGATATCACTGAGGGCCTGATGGCCGTAATCCGACTCGCTGAGGACCATGCCGGCAATAAAGGCGCCAAAGGCAAAAGACAATCCGACCAGATAGGTGGTATAGCCGACACCTAAACCAATAGCGGTAATGGCCAGGATAAACAATTCACGGGAGCCGATCTCGGCGATAGTTTTGAGCAGGTAGGGCAGCAGACGGGTACCGAGAAAAAACATGGCGACCAGAAAGAGTGCAGCCTTGATGAAGGCAAAACCGAGAACGCCAATACCGCCGGCAGGATTGTTTAACTGGGGCAGAATGATCATCAGCGGCACGACCGCCAGATCCTGGATGATCAGCATGCCAATCATGACCTTGCTCGACAGTGTCCCCAGCCAACCCTGATTCATCAGGGTCTTCAAAATGACCATGGTCGACGACAGCGAGATTAAAGAGCCGAACCAGAGAGAGGTCTTCCATTCCCAGCCAAACAGCCGACCAATTGCATAGCCGAAGCCAATGGTCAAAACCATCTGCAGGGGCGTACCGATAAGGGCTATATATTTCACCGGACGGAGATCTTTAAGAGAAAACTCCAGGCCAAGAGCAAACAGCAGCAGTGCCACCCCGATTTCCGCCAGCAGTTCAATATCATGAATATCGCGAACCGTCACACCGCCGGTATGCGGGCCAAGGATGATGCCGGCCAGAATATATCCGAGAATCAGCGGTTGATGCAGTCGCTGCATCACCAGACCACAGAAAAAAGCCGTCAGAACAAGAATAATAATATCGGTTGCAATACCCATGCAGCAGCCCTCAGCGGAAAGGAAAAATCGTCAAAAGAATGGTTTGTTAAATTTTCTGCATCTGCAGGTAGAGTACCAGCCCAAGAAGAGTCAAGACAATACCCGCCCAGCCCATGAAGCCGGGGAGCGCTCCCCCGAGCAGCAGGGCCTCTCCGGCAAGAGTGAAAACCACCTCCATCGCCTGGGTGCAGTCTACAGCCGCCAGCTCGGACGGACTCCCAGCCATATGCCGTGCACCAAGAAACAGGCTTGTCGCGGCAACACCTGAAAACAGTGCTACCAGCAATGTCATCAACAGCTGGCCAGCACCCGGCATCGGTGGGGAGAGCCACACCAGCAGCACTATCCACAGCGGTATCGAACCCAGAGTGAGCAGCAAAACGCGGCAGATGGCATCGTCCATTGCCGGATGATCGATGGTGGGCAGAAGACGTCTGAGATACGGCACCTCGTGCTCATGAACAGCTATTCTCGCTTCCCACACCATCTGGTTGCCAAGAGGATAGGCAAAAGCAGCACCAAGCACGGGCAACGCACCAAGCAGAACATCGCGAAGTGGTACGGCAGTTGCCTGCTCGATATTAATCAGGAGCACTCCGGCAAAAACGATGAAGGTGAACAGCACCGCGCGAAAAGAGACCCGGCGGCCGAACAGCAATAATACCACGGGGGTCGCGAGGATAGTCAGCTGCCATGTTGCCGCAACCACCCAGCCAGGAGCATAGGAAGCGCTGAAACTGATAAGTGCGTAAAAAACACCAAAACCGACAGAACCGGCGATCGTCCAGAACAACCAGTGCCGGAGATACAGACGCAGCGCTTTAAGGCCCAGTCTGGCCCGCCCGGTAACGGCCAGCCAGATGCAGAGCAACACCAGCATCCACATATATCGCAGCGAAGCCGTCCAGAGCCAGTGACCCCCCTCCAGGCTCATGGCCCGGTTCAGAACGAAGGTAGAGCTGAAAAATAACGCGGCAAGAATTCCGGTGAATACCAGTCGAAGCATAATTTCTAAAAATCTTTTTTCGTATTACATCACAAGATACCGGCAAATATCTCTTTATGCATGGCAAATTCTCAGACCATAAGAAGATATACCCCGAAAACGGCAACGACTGCACCAGCTATGGCCCGGAGCGAGACATGTTCCTTCTGGAGATAAATGGAAAAAGGAATAATACAGATCGGGATCAGAGAAAAAAAGGTCGAGGCAACACCCGTCGGCAGATAATGCAGGGCCATAAGGGACATGGAAACGCCGATAAAAGGGCCAATGGCCGCGCCAATGGTGGTAAAAGCCACCGCTTTTCTGTTGGTCAGCGCGGCTCCGACATTTTGCCATCTACCGGTCACGGTAAAATAAAGGACAAAACAGCAGAAGGCGGCGAGGGCCCTGATCTGCGTTGCCGAAAATGCATCCAGATATCCGGCATCGGTTTGCATACCGCTTTTACTGAGCAGCAACCCGCCCGCCTGACCAAGCATGGCCGCAAAAGCAAAGGCGCCCCCCCGAAAGGAGACCCTGGCTGCCTGCAATTTTCTGGCAGGAGCCGCATCCCTGCTTTTCTCAAGAATTACGGCACAAACCCCGGCGAGGGTAACAGCCATGCCAAGCCACTGCTGCAGATTATAACTCTCATGCAGAAAACTCCAACCGAACACCGCTGCAGTAGGTGCCGCCAGGCTTTGAATCAACATGGTAATCCGCGGCCCCAGTTCCACAAGTGCCTTAAATAAAAAGATATCGCCGATGAAAAAACCGATGACGCCGGAAAGACTGAGCATAAACCAGGCACGAAGCGGGAAATCAACCGGGATCAATGCCCCCTGCCTGAATAACAGCAGTGCGGTAAAGAGCAGCAAGGCAACGAACAACCGAATGATATTAACCGGGGTCGCCCCAACCTCTTTGGAGGCAGCAGCAAAAAACTGCACGCTGAAAGTCCAGCACAGCACTGTGGTGAGAGCTATTGCCTCGCCGATAAATGGCATAATAAACGTCCTCTTGACTTAAATGTTCAGAGGACGATACTTAGAGGGAAAACAGAGAAAAAACAAGCAGTATATCTGCCAGCAGCACCGCGAATGCATTTTATGCGATGCTGCCGGCTGCTAGACGGGATACAGACTGTATCAGAAGTTCCAGAATGAATCGATGGTTTCATCCTTAATATCCCAGACCACATTATGCGGAGCGATCGGCTCTTCTTTGAAGAATTCCGGCAGTCGATCGTCCTGGCTGGTGAAACCTGCCGCGATGTTGAATGCGCGCTCCGTTTTCAGAATGGACATGCCAAGATTGGTAACATCATCGGCGGTAAGCGCTATGCCGAACCGGGCGTTGATCATGTCGATCAGTGCCGGCAGGCAGGTTTCGCTGTCAAGGGCGGCAAAGGCGATAAACAGGCACATGCCGGTCGAATCGATTGCAGCTGTCGCAATCTGCAGATTACGCGACAACTCCACCTGTCCTTCCTGGCTGAGTGGATCAACTTTACCCCCGACACCAAGGATATTGGTGGCGATGGTATAGCCCATAGTGTGATCAGCTCCCTGGGTCGAGGTGGCATAGGTGATACCGATACCTTTTATGGCGCGAGGATCATAGGCAGGGATAGCCTGATTTTTGACCACCGGCACCCTGGTAACCCCAAAAGCCCTGCCGACATTACCTGCCCCACCCCCCATGATTCTGCCAAGAGGCGTGCCCTTGCCGACATCCTCGCGCAGGATCCGAAGGACACCCGGACCATCACCAAATTCAAGGAGTCCGCCTTCCATGGCCACACCAAAAGCGACTGAGGTCTCGATCGAATCAATACCCAGATCGTCCATGATATAATCAGCTTCGGCAATATGATCGAGGTTGTCTACACAGCAATCGGCGCCCAGGGCCCAGATGGATTCATACTCAAAACCTGAGGTCTTGTATTGATTGTCCTTGTCGTTATAAATCTGCGAGCAGTTGATCACGCATCCCGGATGGCAATTGTGTTTCGGTTTTCCTTCGCGAGCTACAATGGTGTCATACATGGTTTCCCCGGAAATTTCTTCATGACCGGCAAACTGACCGGAGGTGAAATTACGGGTTGGGAGCGCCCCCGCTTCGTTGATGATGTTGACCAGAACATTGGTGCCATACTGGCCCAGAGCCTGGCTGACCGGATGATCGACCAGGGCTTTGGCAAATGCCCGGTTGGCTGCTTTGAACTCCTCGGGCCTGGCGATGGCAACCTTATTGTCGGTCGGCGCGACCGCGATGAATTTAATTTGTTTTGAGCCCATCACCGCACCCAGACCACCTCGTCCGCTGGAACGGATTCTTGAGCCGGGATCTTTGATGGAGATATTTGCCGCAGCCATTTTCATCTCGCCTGCCTGGCCGATGGAAATAACCCCGAATTTTTCGCCCAGACGCGTATTGAGGGTCGTAACAACCTCGTAATTTCCTTTCCCAATGAGCTCGGTTTCCTCATTGATGGAAACACCATCTGCGGTTACATGAAGACTGTACCAGGTATCGACCTGTGGTTTCCCTTCAATGATCAGCGCCTTAATCCCAAGTTTAGCCAGCATCTGAGCCGAAGTGCCACCGGCATTGGCCTCTTTAATGGTGCCCGTCAGCGGACTCTTGGCGCCGCAGGAAAGACGGCCGGAGTTGGCGGCCTGGGTGCCGGAAAGCAGCCCCGGGGCGATAACCAGTTTATTATTTTTACCGAGCGGGTGGCAGGTAGGCTCCACCTCGGCGGCAACTACATTGGAAGTCAGGCCGCGGCCACCGAGCCCTGCCCAGGCAGCTGGGACCTCTTCCACTCTGGTGGTTAGATCGGACATGTTTACACGAAATATCTTGTCTGTCATGGCAATACTCCTCGGTAATTAAACAACTGCGGGGTACGGACGAATCCATACCCCGCAATATACTAAATTAATAGCAATTTACAGCTGACAATGAATTATAATGCTGCTTTATAAATAGCCTTCACATCGTTATCTGTCGGGGTACGGGGATTCGTCATACCGCAGGCATCTTTCTGAGCATTCCCTGTCATGGTGTCGATATCCTTGGCGCTGACTTCTTTGCCGTATCTTTTGCCGAGTTCAACGAGACCTGCAGGAATGCCGATATCGGTGGACAGTTTTTTGATGGCAGACAATGCTTTTTCAGCGGCCTCGCGTGGGGAAAGACCATCGACATTCTCACCCATCAACTTGGCAATTTTGACAAAACGGTCCATCTTGGCGATCAGGTTGAAATTACACACATGGGGGAGCAGGATTGCATTACATTCACCGTGGGGCAGGTCATAGAAACCACCGAGCTGATGGGCCATGGCATGAACATGACCAAGGCTGGCATTGTTGAAGGCCATACCGGCGAGATACTGCGCATAACACATACCTTCACGGGCAACGATATCCTGGCCGTTGGCAACGGCAGGACGGAGGTGGGTAGCGATCAGTTCAATCGCTTTCTCCGCGGCCGAGTCGGTCATTGGAGTGGCGATGGTTGAAACGTAGGCTTCTACAGCGTGGGTGAGTGCGTCCATACCGGTTGCTGCGGTCAGTGCCGGCGGCATACCCATCATCAACAGCGGATCGTCAAGGGCAATACCTGGAGTACAGCGCCAGTCAACGATGGCCATTTTCACCTTTCTGCTGGTATCGGTGATGATACAGAAACGGGTCATCTCTGAAGCTGTACCGGCGGTGGTGTTCACCGCTACATAGGGAGGCATTGGTTTGGTTGATTTATCAACACCTTCGAAATCCTGGATTCTGCCGCCGTTGGCGATGACCAGGCCGACACCTTTGCCACAGTCATGGGAACTGCCGCCACCAAGGGTGATAAGGCTGTCGCAGGAATTCTTTTCATAGACCGCAACTCCCGCTTCCACGTTCTTGTCGGTGGGGTTGGGGATGGTCTCGTCAAAAACGACATATTTCATGCCGGCGCCATCGAGGAGATCGGTGATCTGTTTGGTAATCCCGGCACCGGTAATACCTTTGTCGGTGACAATCAGCGGCTTGCTGCCACCAAGTGCTTTGATCTTTGCTGGAATCTCTTTTGCTGCACCAATACCTATCAGAGTTACACTGGGAATGAAATAGCCGTATACTTCTTCTCGAACTGCCATAATGTACCTTCCTTTTTTGACTGAGGTTATTGTGTTGAGTGGCTTACGCCTGTCAAACGAGTACTAAAAAAGCTCCCGCAAAACTTATTGGCGAGATCAGCCTTCACTACAGTTGCATTTGGATCCATCTCTTGCGCAATTAAACAAAAGCAAGAGGCGTGCCAAATTAACATTTGCAGTAAATACAAAATGTTACGTGCTTTCACTCAACAATCAGCGATACCAAAGTGTCCCTCGGGAGGAACAGCTGGAGCGTTACGGATAGAGTTTCTGGGAGGAATTCACCGCAAAAACGACAGATACCGACAGTATCTGGGGCGGTGGGTCAAAAAGACACAGGCATGAGAGGAAAGCAGTCAAAACGACCCGGAGTCATGGGAGAGATATTAGTGCCCGGCATATTTCTCGAGTTTTCTATAGAGTGTTTTTCTGCTGATGCCGAGAGTTTCTGCAGTTTTCTGCCGGTTATCATCATAAAATTGCAACATTTTCAGGATATGATTTCTCTCAACGGATTCGAGACTGAGAGTGGCCAGGTTGTCTTCCGAAATTGAGACCAGCTCCCGGGGCAGACAACGTTCAGTAATGATGTTATTTTCCGCCAGTATAATCGACCGTTCGATAACATTGCGCAGCTCCCGGACGTTGCCCGGCCAGTTATAGCGAAGAATGCAATCCATGGCACTGTCGACGATCCGATACGACGTATTGTCCGGACTGAGGCGGGTCAAGAAAAAATCCACCAGCAGAGGCAGATCTTCCTTACGTTCACTGAGCGACGGGATCTCGATATTGAAGGCATTGATCCGGTGAAAAAAGGCTTCGTTAAAACGTCCTTTTTCCACTTCCTCGGCAAGATTACGGTTGGTGGCGTATATAAAACGGATATTGACCATTCGTTCTTCTTTTTCACCAACCCTCCTGTAGGTCTGGGTTTCAAGAATTCGCAACAGCGAGGCCTGAACCCCCAGAGGAAGCTCGCCGATTTCATCGAGAAACAGGGTGCTGTCGTGGGCATAAGCCATCAGCCCTTCACTCGACTCGGTAGCGCCGGTAAAAGAACCTTTCATGTGGCCGAATAATTCACTCCGGGCCAGATCTTTCTGCAGGGACGCACAATTTTTAATAATCATCGGATGACCGGCACAGGCAGATCGCTGATGAATCAACCTGGCGACAACATCCTTGCCGGCACCCGACTCACCGGTAAGCAAGACCGGTATTTTCGCCGGCGCCACCTTGTTGACCAGAAACTTAATGTCCCGAACGGCCTGGGAATTGCCGATGAACTGCACCGATTGCTGATCAATGCTGCTGTTATGGCGCAGGATGGTGTTTTCCCGCGAGAGCAGGACACGCTGGTGGGCTTTTTCAATTACCAGTTCCAGCCGGTCCAGGTTGAACGGTTTACGGATAAAATCGCAGGCACCCAGCTTTATCGCCTTCACCGCGCTGTCGATATCGCCATGACCGGTGATCATCACGATTTCGATATGCGGCACGGTGTCCTTTATCTCGATCAACAGATCAAGATCGTGGATGTCCGGCAATCGGAGGTCCATGATGATCACATCAAACCAGTGCGTTCGCAACATTTCCCGTGCCGATGCGGCAGTGGCCGCCGTCAGTACTTCCCTCCGGTCGGTGGTGAGTTCCTTCTGCAGCAGTCTTCTTATCGGCTCTTCGTCGTCGATGGCCAGGACTGTGTATTTTTCTTGTTCCATACGCGTACTCCTCTAGAGCGTAATCCCCGGCAGAGAGACTTTAAAAAAGGTACCATGTCCTTCCCTGCTGGTCACAGTGATCTCTCCGTAATGATTCTTAACAATTGAGTAACAGGTTGACAGACCGATGCCGATCCCTTTGCCCACCGGTTTCGTTGTAAAAAAAGGCTCAAAGAGTTTATCATGCAGTTCGGCGGGAATACCACAGCCGGAATCCTCAACAATCAATTCGACGCCTCCGTTTGGCCCTCCATTGGTAATGACACGAATTGTATCACCGTCTCCTGTTGCATCAAAAGCATTGGTAAAAAGGTTGATTATCACCTGTTTCAGCTGTGATTCGTCACCCATGATAACCGGCAGGTTGGGTTGCAGGTCGGTCTTGACGGCAATATTATGCTGCTCTTTAAAATGATGCTTGAGAATAAAAAGGGTATCCCGGACACATTGATTCATATCCACCGGAGACAGACTCGAGGCGACCGGTCGGCTGAAGGTGAGCAGTGTCTGCACAATATCACGGCAACGGAGACATTCTTTGATGATGGTATCGGTATACTCGTTAAAATCATCGAGTATTTGCGGCTCTACCTTCCCCTGAATCCGCCCTATCCGCCGTTGCAGCCCCTCGGCAAAACCACTTATTGCCGCCAAAGGGTTGTTGATTTCATGGGCTACCCCGGCGGCCAGGGCACCAACCGTGGCCATTTTTTCCGCCTGATAAAACTGGGCCTGGAATTCTTTTTCCAGAGTCACATCGCGCTTAAAGAGCAGCACATTACGTTCAGCCGAGACGCCGGTTTTAAGAGGAGACGCAATAATTTCAAAATGTCTGAATTTATCGTTCACCTTATAGATACAGAGATCCTTGACAATCTCGTCGAGGACGAGAGAACGCTGGGCCGGGCAGTCTTCACAGCGGCTTTGCTTGCCCCTGAAGAGCTGATAACAGGTTCTGCCGATGGGATCGATGCCGGGGAACCACTCAGAAAACACATGATTGACCCGCTGGATCTTCAGGTCCTCGGACAACACCAGCATCAGATCGGTAATGCCGTCCAGAACCGCCTGAATTTCCTTGCGTTTTCTTTCCAACTCCTGATTAGAAGTTTTCAGCTGTTCGACTTTCTGCTGCAATTCCTGGTAGAAACCAAGCTTGGAATGCTCGATGCCTATCAGGTCTTCCAGGGTGGTAATTTTCATTACCAGACCTCCTCGCAGATGCTCAGCAGTTCCTGCCAGGAAGGTGGTCGGGGATTGGTCAGAACACAGGCGTCATTGACCGCCATTTGACAGATCGGCTTCAGAAAGTGCTTATCCTCTTCGCCAATCTCCTGCCGAAGTCTTTGCGACACCTTAAAAGTGGCAAAAAACTCATCAAGCTTTTCAATCCCGGCAAGAGCGGTTTCATGTGCTGCACCAACCTTATGCCCGAGAATCACCTGACCGATGTCGGCAAGTTTTCCCTCCGCACCCTGCAGATTGAACCGCATGACGGCAGTGAGAAGGATCGGATGGATCACCCCGTGCCGCATATCAAAGTGGCCGCCGAGTGAATGGGCCAGGGCGTGTTCTGCGCCCAGGCTGGCATTGCTGAAGGCCATGGAGGCAGCAACGGAGGCGATACTCAGTTGTTCCAGACAGTCCAGAGATCTCGTTTCCACCGCACAGGGAAGATTTTTGATGATCAGATCGATGGCTTTTAAAGACTGCATCTCGGTAAAAGCCGAGGCAATCGTCGACGTATAGGCCTCGATTGCATGGGCCAGAGCATCGACTGCGGACTGAATGATCAGGGTTTCGCTTTTGGTCTGCAGGATAAGCGGGTCGACGATGGAAATATTGGGGACCAAGGTACGGGTAATAATCGACATCTTTACCGCCCGCTCGACATCCGTTATGATACAGAACTGGGAGATATCGGAACCACTGCCGGCGGTGGTGGTAATCAGCATCATCGGCGGCAGCGGGCGGCTGACTCGGTTGGCGCCTTCATAATCCCTGATCCTGCCGCCATTGCTGGCGATGATCGCAATCCCTTTCGCCGTGTCCATCGGGCTGCCGCCACCGATGGCAATGATCACGTCCGCGCCATTGTTCAGATAAAACCGGGCCCCCTGCTCAACTTCGATATCACGGGGATTGGACGTGACACCGGAATAGTACACCCAATCTATCCCCTCTTTTTTGAGAATGTCCATCAACTTCTGCACCCAGCCGGCTTTTTCGATCCCGGAGTCACTGACCAGAAGCACCTTCTTCGCGCCAAGCCGCAGCGCACATTGTCCTGCGTAATCCAGACTTCCCCGACCAAAAATAATTTCGGGGATGGCAAACTTCGTTATGTCCATATCGTACTCTCTGCGGATGGGTTACTGCCGTCACTCTTTCGGATAGCAGAAAATTTATCTTTACCAGGCAATGTAATCATGAGCTCTGACAAGAACGTACTCCAAATAAACAATGCAAATCTCACGCCTGATTGTCAATCCAGCACAGACGCAGTTTTCCCAATGTCCCCCCTCATAGAATCGGGTCACAATTACCCAGCAGCGGATCTCCGACCAATAAAAAATACGCCAGGGGGAGCAAATCAATACATTTTTATCATTAATACAACAATCTGTGCCGCAGCTGTTTTGGTGCATGTGCGCTGATTGAGGCAAGCACGAAAGCCGACAATACCGTCGCTGATGCCGGAAAAAAGCCATGATAGGCTGCACCAAGCAATATCAGCTTGATCAGGGTACTCATACCCGATAATTCCCTGCAGATCTGTCTATGTCTCATCCATTCGGTAAAAAACAACACTACGCCGCTGGCAAAAACAATCCCCAGATAAAGCGTGGGCAGATGCACGACCTCATCGAGCAGGAAAGACGCCAGGAAAAGCGCCGCTCCGACCTGATGAACTGCCCTGACGAGGACGGAAAAGCTCAAAACCCAATAGGGCCGGTAACCAATGCGTCCCATCTTCTTGTCGGTACATTCCCCAGATTTCTGTATCTCTGCCATTATGCCTGAGGCTCTCCTTTTCATAAAATTTTGTGATTACCACTAAAGTTCAGTTTGGAAGGTCCAGAGGGATATGAGGTGCCCTT